>Ga0181520_10000892_pt1 | contig 64138 bp, 50 predicted proteins | sample PEATcosm2014_Bin_29_FD_132451 | JGI IMG/M metagenome (GOLD analysis project Ga0181520, IMG submission 132451) | Peatland microbial communities from MTU Mesocosm Facility, Houghton, MI, USA - PEATcosm2014_Bin02_30_metaG | ecosystem: Environmental > Terrestrial > Soil > Wetlands > Peat | place...
GATTCTAGCAATTGGCGCCACTGGAGGTCAACTATCCCCTGGCCCCACTGGGAGATGCCAGTTCAACCTGGCTGCGGACATCTCTGTCGAGCGGTCTTGGAATATAATCAGCCATTCCCGGCCTGGTCCTCTAGCGCGATCCCAAAGGAGTGAACCTGCGGTGGCTCCCGTTCCGTTTTCCCTGGTCAAGTGGTACATGGACTGCGTCACGGAGCAGGGCGAGACTGCCATCCTCTACCTTGCGAACCTCCGTTGGCGGGGTTTGCACGGCTCCTATAGCAGCATTCTGCTGGCCGATCGAGACACCAACACAACCAGATCTTCAATCGGGCGCCACCGCGTTCAGTGCAATGACGGACGAATCCAGGTTGAGTTCGCCAAGTTGGGGGTTGCTGGAATATGGACGGCCACAGCACCGCCCGTGCAGCACACCATGTACGAGAACCTTGCGGGATCGGTGAATTGGAATTGCCTGCAACCGGCCTCGTCGGTGCGTCTGACCGTTGGTGGCCGCGAATACGCCGGCCTAGGTTACGCCGAATGCCTCACCTTGACCCTGCTTCCGTGGCAGTTGCCCATGCGCAAATTGAAGTGGGGGCGGTTCGTTTCCGAACAAGATTCGCTCGCATGGATCGACTGGAAAGGTCCTTATTCCGCCCAACTCTGCGTCCACAATGGACAAAAATGCCAAGCTTTCGGCATCTCCGACAGCGAAATCGACTTCGACGGCGCGACGCTGCGGATGGAGGACTCTTTGGCTCTCCGCTCCGGCAAGCTCGGATCGACAGTCCTGCCGGGCCTGCCCGCACTCGGCAAGATCCTTCCAGGCGCCCTGTTCAACATCGACGAGACAAAATGGAGATGCCGGGGAACCCTTGACGCACCAGGACGCCAAAGCCACGGCTGGGCCATTCATGAGGTCGTCCATTGGAATTGTTGACGCGTTCTCTAATTGCCAAGCTCCTCTACGGATTGTTTTTTGTGGCCCTCGTGCCCGCCGCACTGGTGATCTGGGCAAATGGCGCGGGAATTGCGATCCCGCTACGCCCCATTCAATCCCCACCTGGCGGAGGCCTTCTGATGGCCTGCGGGATTGCCGTAATCAGCTTTGGGATGTGGTCGTTATGGCACGACGGGGGTGGGCTGCCCATGAATGCATTCCCTCCCCCCCGCCTGGTCGAGAAGAGCATCTATAGTCTGGTCCCTCACCCGATCTATGGCGGATTCGTGATTCTTTGCGCGGGAGCCGCGATCTATTCCGGTTCCGCGAGCGGAATTTGGCTCGTGACTCCCGGTGTGGCACTGGCCTGCGCAGCCCTGGTACTGGGCTACGAATTACCCGACATGCGCAAACGCTTCGGGATGCGCAACTCCTCCCTCTGGCTTCCGCGTGATCGACCTCAGTCGCCATCGCTGCTGGAGCGTCTGCGTGTCTATCTGGTGGTCTTGTTGCCGTGGCTGGCGGTGTACGAGTTGCTGGGAGCGCTTGGAAAGCCGCTGGACGCCGTCAGTACCTACCTTCCGGTTGAATCGCAGTGGCCCGTGATTGAATGGACCGAGGTGCTGTACGCCAGCACTTACCTGGTGGTCCTGGTGGCGCCGCTGATGGCTGCCACCGGCACTGCATTAAGGCGTTTTGCACTGCGGGGGCTGACCGCCATAGCCCTCATCTTTCCGCTCTACCTCCTCCTACCGTTCTTTGTTCCTCCGCGCCCCTTTTCCCCCGGCACCGCTCTGGCGCCTGTGCTGCTTTGGGAGAGAACACCCAGTTCCGGTATCGCAGCGTTTCCCTCGTTTCACGTAGTCTGGGCGTTGATTGCCGCTTCGGTGCTGGGTGAAGGAAGCAGATGGCGTAAGGCTTATTGGCTGCTGTGGGCTGTTCTAGTCGCCATCAGCTGCATCACCACCGGGATGCATTCCATCGCCGACGTGCTGGGGGGGGGCGTTGCCTACCTGCTCGTGGTCCATATGCCGGACATTTGGAAGGCTATTCTGCAGGCTGCCGAGCAACTTGCCGATTCGTGGCACGAGTGGAGGCTTGGTCCGGTCCGCATCATCAACCACGGAGGGTTCGCGGCTGCCGCTGCTGTATTCGGTGTTTGGGCAATCGATGCCGTGCTGGGCCCGGGTCGGGAGTCGATCACCCTCAGCATCTTCTTCTGTTCAATCGTGGGCGCTGCGCTTTGGGCGCAATGGGTTGAGGGTTCGGCCGCGCTGCTGCGCCCCATGGGCTTCTATGGAGGCATGTTGGGAGCCGGTCTGGGGGCTATCGCGGCATACTTTCTGCACGTGAGCTTGTGGCAAGCCTTTGCGGCGGTTTGCGTTGCTGCGCCCGGGATCCAGGCACTGGGCCGGCTTCGCTGTCTCGTACAGGGCTGCTGTCACGGGCGGCCGGTCGAATCGGTCGATGGAATCCGTTATACCCATCCGCGGTCGCGCGTATGCAGACTGGCGCACCTGGATGGCGTGCCGGTTCATGCTGCCCCGGTGTACTCGATCGTTTGCAACGTCGCGATAGGCCTTGCCTTGCTGCGCCTGCTCCTGTTGCATTCTTCGCCAACACTGCTCTGCGGCACATACTTTCTGTTGTCCAGCGCGGCACGATTTGTAGAAGAGGCCTATCGCGGCGAACCGCAGACGCTTACTGTTTACGGTCTTCATCTTTACCAGTGGATCGCCGTTTCGATTGCTGTGGCCGGCGCCGTAACGACCACCATCAAGAGCTCGCCGCTTCCGCAGTTGTCAGGCTCGCGGCCTGGTTCTTTTCTGCTTGCAATCGGATGCGGCGCCGTCACCTGGTTTGTGACCGGGGTCGATTTTCCAGAGTCGTCGCGCCGTTTCGCACGCTTGACCTGATTCGCCGAGGGAGATGAATGAGAAATAGCATGTCTCGATGCAGTTGTTGCTTGTTTGTGTTCGCCGTCTTTTTCACCGCCAGCGCTTGCTGCGCCCCCAAGGCGGCTTTTTTGCGCCACTACAAGGGAATTCCCTTTGCAGACAGCCGCTACCATGGCGGCGCCCAGAAGATTCCCGGTATCCTACATTGCGCCTACTACGATCTGGGCGGAGAAGGCGTGGCCTATCACGATAGCGACGCGGCCAACCACGGAAGCGGGGACTTGAATCCGGCCAACGGGAGCTATCCGAACGAGTTCCGAAAGGGCGAGGGCGTCGACACTTCCTATACCAAGTTTAGGCACGACCCGCAGATCGACGACAGCCCGTTTGAAGCCGTGCAGCCGCCGGCGGACCTGTTGTATGTGGGCTGGACCGAGCCGGGCGAGTGGTTCAACCTGACGGTCGATGTGGCCCAAGCCGGCGATTACACGGCCGATCTGCTTTACACCTCGAATCACGGCGGCACCATCTCGCTGGATGTGAACGGGATCCCGGCGACCGGTCCGCTTACGATCGTTTCCACCTTCAATGGCGCCGACCCGGTCGCCTGGCGGCAGTGGCATCATTGGAATCTGGCGGCTGGGCTGGTCAAGGTCCGGCTTCCCAAGGGTAGGAACGTACTTACGGTTCACATCGTTACCGAGGGCGCCATGAACCTGGCCACCTTCGATTTCAAGAGGGTCCGGTGACGCGGAACGAAGGTGCGCCTCTGCCCTCGGAAAAGGTAGTTGGGTCTTCGCTCGCCATGCGTATCAGGTTGCTTTGGGGGTGGGCCTGAAGCCGGCAGAAATAATCCGCGCATCTGGCGCAGCCGGGCTTACACTTTCGTTGTCAACCAAGGTGTCCTATGCCCGTCGCCCAGCTGACTTTAGAACTTCGCATCGAGCACGCCCAGTCGCTCAAGGACCGGCGCCAGGTGGTTCGTTCCCTCAAGGACCAACTGCGCCAGGGCTTCAATATTTCCGTGGCAGAACTGGACGAGGCCGTTACCTGGCAGGCTGCGACCTTGGGTGTGGTCGCCATCTCGCATTCGCGCCATTATCTGCACGGGTTGATTGACGAAGTGGAGCGGGCCGCGCGCCGCATGACCAACGAACTCGGCGCTGAAATTGCCGACTCGTTTTGGGACTATATGGAAAGCTGATCGGCCAGACGTACCAGTTCTGCGCGCACCGCGGCCACGACCGAGTGCCAATCTCCAGGTTCCGGCTGCCGAAACAGGCGCACGGTTGGATACCAGGGGCTGTCCTGGCGTTCCAGCATCCAGCGCCAATCGGGCGCAAATGGCAGCAGAACCCATACGGGCTTGGCAAGCGCCCCGGCAAGGTGCGCTACTGCCGTATCGACCGAGATAACCAAGTCGAGCGCGGCCATCTGTGCAGCGGTGTCGGCCATATCTGTGGTTGTCTGTTCCAGGTTCACAATGTCGGCGTCGACGCCAGCCAATTGGGCCGCGGGCGGCCCCATTTGCAAAGAGAAGAAGTGCAACCCTTTTATTTCAAACAGCGGCGCCAGGAGCGACAACGGCATGGAACGAAACCGGTCCCTGGTATTGGTAGGGCTCCCGGCCCACGCCAATCCCACTCGTAACCCTGCTTTGGGCCAGGGGAGCGCTATGGCATCCTTCAATGCTTCGTTGGGAATCGTCAGGTAAGGAACCTGCGCGGGAATACTGTCCCGGGTAATCCCTAATACTCCTGGCAGGCTCATCAAAGGGCATTCGCAATCGAAGGGCGGAAGCGGATCGCCCGTGTTGACCAAAGCTGCAATGCCTGGGAACTGTTCCCCGAGTCTCCGCAGCCTCTTGGGAAGATCCAGAATCACTGTTCCCCCGGCTGCCTGAACCTGTGGGACAAAACGCAGGAACTGAAGCGTGTCGCCCAGTCCTTGCTCGGGATGCAGCAGGATGCGCGCCCCCCCGAGCGGTTCACCGCGCCATCGCGGCTGCTGGAAACGACGCGGCCCATGCGGCTGCCGGTCACGCCACTCGTAGTTGCGCCAGCCGGATTCAAAATCTCCCTGAAGAAGCTGAATCAAGGCCAGATTGACACGCGCGTCGGGATAGTCGGGCCGAAGCGCCAAAGCACGTTCATAGCGAGTCGTGGCCTCTGCATATCCGTTTTGAAGATGGCGCAGCCGGCCAAGATTGTAATGCCCCTCGGCGGCTTGCGGGTTAAGCGTGAGCGTGCGATCGAAACTCGCCGCAGCTTGGTCGAATTGGTTCAGGTCCTGGAGCACAAGGCCCAGATTGTTCCAGGCCTCAAAATAGTCGTGCTTTATGGTCAACGCCCGCCGGAAAGCGGCGGCTGCCTGCTCCAGCTCGGACTGCGCCCGGCGCGCATTGCCCAGGTTGAAGCAAGCCTCGGCGTAGTCTGGCTTGAGGGCGAGCGCTCGCTCGAAACTCGCTACTGCTTCGTCGAGTTGGCCTTGTGCCTGAAAAGCGGAGCCAAGAAGGCAATGATAGGCGGGTTGCGTCTTATTGGTTGCAATCGCCCGGCGAATCATGGATACAGACATCCCATAGCGCCCTGTCCGATAGCCGATAACGCCCAGAAGGTAGAGGCTTTCGCCATGGCGCACATCGAGTGCAAGAATCTCCAGACAGGTCCGTTCCGCCTCGTTGAACGACGCGTCTGCATATTGCTGCAGAGCCTGCGCCAGCAAGCTCTGGATGGTGACAGACACTGCTTCCGGGATTTTACCGCGTTGCGGTGAAGAGGATGGGGAATGCAGGGCCGCCGTTTCAACCAGCGCGTCCCGCACCGCTGCCACCACAGCAGGCCAGTCACCCGGCTTGGGTTGTCGATAGAGACGCACTGTCGGATACCAGGGACTGTCTTCGCGATCCCTCAGCCAGCGCCAGTCAGCGGAACTGGGCAAAAGGATCCAGGTAGGCTTCGCCAACGCTCCGGCCAAATGGGCGATTGCGGTGTCCACCGTGATGACCAGATCCAGATGGGCGATTTGCGCCGCAGTGTCTGCCATGTCGCCGGTTAATGCGCCCAGATCCACAATTTCAGACTTCGAGCGACTGAGTTGCGCGGCTGGTTCACCCATTTGCAGCGAGAAGAAATGGACATCCTCGACCGAAAACAAAGGATCGAGCACATGGAGCGGCATGGAGCGAATGCGGTCTCTGGTGTGGATGGGGCTGCCCGCCCAAGCCAGACCGACGCGCAGCCCTTCTGTTGGCCAATTGAGTCCAGCCGCGGCCCTGGCTGCCTCTGCCGGCACCGTGAGATACGGAACCTGGGCAGGAATCGTGTCCAGGTTCGTGGCGAAGGCCAGCGGCAGGCTCATTAGCGGGCAATGCCAGTCGAACGGCGGCAGCGGGTCTCCGCTGTCCACCAATCCCGCAACGCCGGGCAGCCCGGCGGCAATCCGTCGCAACCGACCTGGGAGATCGAGCACTACTGTCCCCCCGGCCGCCTGCACCATGGGCACATAGCGGACAAACTGAATCGAGTCGCCCAAACCCTGCTCGGCATGCAACAAGATGCGGGCCCCGTGAAGCGGCTCACCCCGCCACTGAGGTTGCGGAAAACTGCGCGGGGCCACCTTTCTCTGATTGGACCTCGACTCATAGTTCCGAAACCCAGCCGCCAGGTCTCCCAAGAGCAATTGCACCAGCGAGCGATTCCAATGCGCGTTGGCAAAGGCGGGGTTGAGTGCCAGGGCCCGCTCATAACAGCCAAGCGCCTCCTCGAACTTGCTCTGGTCCTGGTACGCGTTGCCCAGGTTGCAGTGTGCATCTGCGTAATCTGGCTGGAAGGTCAGCGCCTGTCCATAAAGAGCGACTGCCTCGTCCAGCCTGCCTTGCTCCCGAAGGGTATTGCCAAAATTGTTCAGCGTCGCCGCATCGTGAGGCTCGAGGGCCAGGGCTCTTTCTAGACAGGCGGCCGCGTGGTCGAATCTACCCTGCTCGTTGAAGACCGCTCCCAGGTTGGAAAGCGTCTCGGCGGAATCCGGCTTGAGGGCCAGCGCTTGTTCATAAGAGTCCTTTGCCTGGTCCAACTGGCCCAGGTTCTGGAAAGCGGCTCCCAGATTGGTATGGGCTTGGGCATATTCGGGCCTAATGGCCAAGGCACGCTCATAGCAGGCCACAGCCTGATGGAACTTCCCAAGACGCTGCAACGCATCGCCCAGCTTGCAATGCCCTTCGGCAAATTCCGGTTTCAGAGCCACCACCCGTTCATAACTGGTTGCCGCTTCTGCTGCCCGACCCTGCGCCTGAAAGGCGTTGCCCAGGTTATAGTGCGCCTCAAGGTAATCCGGTTCGAGAGTCAGGGCGCGCTCATAATGGCTCATCGCTTCAGGGAGCCTGCCCGGTGTCCGGTGCAGCAGCCTTCCCAGGTTGTAGTGAGCTTGGGGCGTTTGCGGACTCAACGCGATTCCACGCCTGAAACAATCCTCTGCTGCTTCCTGCTTTCCTTGGCTTCCAAGCAACAAGCCCAGGTTATTCAGTGCATCCACATGGCCTGGCTTCAACTCCAACGCTCTTTGGAACGCGGCCACCGCATCATCCGGTTGGCCCAGGTCGCGGCAAGTGTTCCCCAGGTTGTAGCAGGCTTCGGCAAAGTCGGGTTTGAGAGTCAAGGCCTGGCGAAAAGCAGCCGCTGCCTCGGTCAGCTTGCCCTGGGCCTGCAAGGCGCAGCCCAGATCGGAAAAGGAAGAGGCCGTTCCGCCGCCGATCGCGATCGACCTCTGGATCATGCGCACGGCCATTTCGTAGCGCCCGGTCGAATAGCCGAGAACCCCTAACAAATAAAGACAACCGGCGTGGCGCACATCGACGGCCAAGATCTGCATGCACAGCGCCTCTGCCTCTGCCAATCGACCGGCCCCGAAGTGGCGCTCGGCCTGCGCCAACAGGTCCTCAGTAGGATTCCGCGGAACACCCGGTCCCGGCGAACCGAGACTCTTCGATTTCTTGACAGCAACCACCTTGTGCCTCTTAAGAAGAGTAAGCGTCGCTCACTGGCAAGCAATCGCCCGGCCAACGGATCGAGCATTGATTAGAGGCCGCTGAACAAAAGGCGGTCTCCATCGGAGTGTGCAGGGGGCATAAGCCCTTGCGGTAGTTGAACGTGCGGCAAGGCTCGTTTCGAACCGCTGCTATGAGTCTCTGTTCAAAGCTATGTGAGCGGTGTCACATCCGGCCTTATAGCCGCTCGTTACACTCGGAAACACTTCCTCCCGAGGATGTCAGGGGCGCCATGTATCCTTTTCCCGCTGTAGATCCAATTCCTCTGCCAGCTCCGATATGGCTTTTCAAGCTTCTTCATATCCTGACCTTGGCACTGCACTTTGTTGCCGTGGAAATGCTGCTGGGAGGGCTGCTGCTGGCGGTTCTGTTCAGCCTGTTCCGTGGCTCGCCGCTATCGCTGGTTACCGCCCGGGCTCTGGCACGCCGGCTTACCGTGGTCATGACCTTCGTGATCAACCTCGGTGTGCCGCCGCTGCTGTTTGCCCAGGTGCTCTATGGCCGCGCGCTTTATACCAGCAGCATCCTGATCGGGGTTTACTGGATCTCGATCATCGGCATCCTGATGCTGACCTACTGGTTGCTCTATCGGTTTTCGGCGCGGCTTGAGGCAGGGAAGCCGGCATGGTGGGTGGGCCTGCTGGCCTGGCTGCTGGCCGGGACTATTGCTCGGCTGCTCTCGACCAATATGACTCTGATGTTGCGCCCCGAAAAATGGCAGGAGATGTACTCGGCTTCGGCCATGGGCGCGTATTTGCCCACGGGCGATCCCACTCTGACTCCGCGCTGGCTGTTGATGCTGGCCGGCGGCCTGTTTGTGGGCGGTTTGTGGATGGTGTATCTGGCCGGGCGCAGCACCTTCAGTGCGGAAGAGAAGCGCTTCGTCGCCGGCGTCGGCGGCAAGGTTGCGGCGCTGTTCGGAGCTATCTATTTAGCGGCCGGTTTGTGGGCCGCTGCGGTCCAACCCGATGTCGTAAAGGCTGGTCTGGCCGGCAACGCCGGTTTGTTCTACAAGCTATGCGGTCTGGCCGGCTTTGGCTGGATCGCCCTAGTGGCGGCGGCTGTGCTGCTGGGTGTGTTTGCCGGGTTCGGCAAGATTGCGGCCAATTGGCTGGGCTGGGTGGGCGCCGTGGTGGCCCTGCTGGTTGAAATCATGTTTACCGTCTACCGCGACGGTGTGCGCGACCTCACCTTGCTGAGCAAGGGCTACGACGTCTGGAACCGGGTGGTGGTCACCAACTGGAGCGTCGTCCTGCTCTTCCTGGTGCTGTTTGTTGCCGGCCTGGGTGTGGTTGGATGGCTCATTTCCGTGGTGGCACGCGCAAGGAAAGTCATGGAGGCTGCGGCTTAACAATGAGCGTACTGACAAATATCCCCAACATCGTCCCCGAACCCCAGGAAGCCGGCGAGCAGTTGACGCGGCGGTTCTTTCTGGGCGCGGCCGGAGCAGCGGGCATCCTCTACACCGCCGCTCTCGCTTACCCCATCTATCGCTACCTTGCCTCGCCCGAGGAGATGGCGCTGAGCGCCACCGCGGTCACCGAGGTCACCCTCAAGGAAGCGCAGAAACTGGCCCCTGGGTCGGTCCTCATGTTCAAGTTCGGCACCGCCCCGGCCATGCTGATTCACCACGAAGATGGCCGTTGGATCGCCTTGACCGCGGTCTGCACGCACCTGGGCTGCACCGTGCAATACGAGCCCCAGGCCGATCGCATCCATTGCGCCTGCCACGGCGGCGTTTACAACCCCTATACCGGTGCCAACGTGAGCGGCCCGCCCCCCAAGCCGCTCACACTCTTCAAAGTGGCCGTCAACGATGCCGGCGTGGAAGTTTCGCGCACCTGACCCGGTTCACTTTTTAACTTCCTCACTTTTTCGCTGTCTAAGGACCGCCGCATGACTTCAAAGACCATATCCACTTCGGTTTACGATTGGGTCGATGAGCGCCTCGGGCTCACCGAGCTGGCCGCCTTTGCGCGCCACAAGACCGTCCCCGTCCACTCTCAATCCTTCTGGTATTACTGGGGCGGCATCTCGCTGTTCCTATTCCTGGTGCAATGCTTCACCGGCGTGCTGCTGCTGGTCTACTACCGGCCCGGCGCTGAGGCCTACGAATCGGTTCGCCAGATCACCTTCGTGATGCACTTCGGCTGGCTCATCCGCTCCGCCCACGCATGGAGCGCCAACTTGATGATCTTCGCCATCATGGTGCACATGTTCTCGGTCTTCTTCATGAAGGCCTACCGCAAGCCCCGCGAATTCGGCTGGCTCAGCGGCATGGCTCTCTTGGGTATCGCCACGGTCTTCGGCTTCAGCGGCTACCTGCTGCCCATGGACGAACTCAGCTACTTCGCCACCAAGGTGGGCCTGCAGATTCCCATGGCCATCCCTTTTGTTGGAGAGGCCATTGCCAACATGCTGCGCGGCGGCCCGGACGTGAGCGAGTTCACGGTGCAGCGCTTTTTCGCCCTGCACGTGGTGGTGCTGCCGGCCATCTTCCTCCCCCTGCTCGGGTTCCACCTCTGGCTAGTCCAGAAGCACGGCAACGCCGCGCCTCCCAGCGTGGAAGCCTTGCCGGCTTCGGAGCGCAAGAGCATTCCTTTCATGCCCAACTTCTTGCGCAAAGATCTGGCCATGTGGCTCATCTCGCTCAACATCCTGGCGCTGCTGGCCTCGGTATTTCCCTGGTCTCTGGGCAAGCAGTTCGATTCGCTGGCGCCGGCTCCCGTGGGCATTCATCCCGAGTGGTACTTCATGAGCCCCTTCGAAATGCTCAAAGTGCTCGGCGCCATTCTCCCCGGCGAATCAGGCGAGATTGCCGGACTGCTTTTGTTCAGCCTGGGCATCGCCCTTTGGGTCATGATTCCGTTCTACGACATCAAGAGTTCATCCGGGCAGCGTCATCGCGCCGCGCATTACTTCGGCCTGATTGCAGTGATTCTGCTGCTGGCCACGACGACCATTGGGTATTGGACGATTCGGTAAAGCGGCTCTTAGCTATTAGCCATTAGCTTTTAGCCCATTGTGCTCAGTAGAACTCAGTTGGCGCGATGAGAAAAAAGCTAAGAGCTAATAGCTAACAGCTAGGAGCTAACAATGAACTATCCATTCTGGGACATTCCGCATCTCGGCTCGGGCTGGGTGATCGGCATCATCGCCATCTTCCATGTCATGATTTCGCAGTTTGCCGTCGGTGGCGGCCTCTATCTCCCCATTGCCGAGCGCAAGGCCATGCAAATGGCCGACAAGGAGATGGGCGCGCAGTGGCTCAAGCAGCTGGCCAGCCACTCCAAGTTCTTCCTCGTTCTCACCGCCGTCTTCGGCACGGTTTCCGGCGTGGGCATCTGGTTCGCCATCGGCCTTACGCATCCTGAGGCCACCAGCACGCTGATCCACAACTTCGTCTTCGGCTGGGCCATGGAGTGGGTCTTCTTCATGGTGGAGCTGATCACCATCGCCGTTTACTACTACACCTGGGACCGCGTCGATCCCAAGCTTCACCTCAAGGTGGGCTGGGTCTATGCCGGCGCCTCGGTTTGCACGCTCATCATCATCAACGGCATTCTGACCTTCATGCTGACACCGGGCGACACCTGGCTGGCCGTGGCCGGCACCGGCAACGAAGCCAGCAAGTTCTGGAACGCCTTCTTCAATCCCACTTACTGGCCCAGCCTGCTGCTGCGCTGCTGCGTGTGTGCCTCGCTGGCCGGCATCTGGGCGCTCATTACCGCCAGCCGCATCGACGGCGACAAACAGCCCGCCCTCAAATCCAGCATGGTCAAATGGAGCGTCAAGTGGCTGGTACCCTCCTTCGTCGCCATGCCGTTCCTCATGATCTGGTATTACCTGATGGTTCCGGCCTCGCAGCAGGCATTGCTGACCCTGGGCATCGATACCATTAACTCCGGCACTTTTTCTGCGGTCACCCGCATGGCGCTGGTCATCATCGTCACCTCGGCGACCATCGTCTGGGTCGCCTACTACCTGGCCTACCGCAACCCGGTGGACTTCAATCTGTCCCACGCCATGGCTGTGCTGCTGCTGGCGTTGATCGCTACTGGGGCCGGCGAGTATTCCCGCGAGATGCTGCGCAAGCCTTTCGTCATTGGCCGCTGGATGTACTCCAACGGTGTGCGTGTGCCGTCGATTGCCCGCCTCAACTCCGAGGGGTATCTGGCGCATTCCGCCTGGGTCTGGAACGGGTCTGCCTCGAGTTACTCCCGCGGCGAAGCCATCTTCCGCGGAGAGTGTGGAAGCTGCCATACTCTGGCCGGTTACCGGCCACTGAAGGAACTGCTAGCCGGACGCGACCGCACCAACATCGGCAATTTCATCGTGATGCTCCACGACAACAAGATCGACTCGCCCTATCACCGCTTCATGCCGCCCATGGTTGGCACCAAGCAGGATATAGATGACCTGACCAACTACTTGAACGCGCAGGTCAATCCCCCTGCGCCCAGCACTGCAAAACCGGCACAATTGGCGATGAAGTAGCTGTCCGTTCAACCCGAGTGCAACGAAGAAGGCCCGCGCCAAGCGGGCCTTCTTCGTTGCACTCGTTTCATTCAGCCCAGATGTTGGAAACTTTCCCACCCGTCAGGGGCCTCGCGCGGCTAACTTATGCCGCCAACTCTTCAATCTTGTCCACATGGATCAGGCGTGCCTGTGTGTCGAGCCGCCCAGTGACCTTGACCCGCTTGCCTTCGAGCCCCTGCATCTGCCGCCCGACATCGAGCTTGTAAACAGCGCCGGCCGAGTCGCGGAGCGCAAAGACCTCACCGTCGCGCACCAAGGTCCCGGTAAAGGTGGTGGCCATGGCGGGGTCCTGCTGCGGGTGATCCTGTTGCGCCCCCTGAAAGAGGCTATATGCTCGCCCCAGCACCGGCACAGGCAGTCCCCACGCCCAAATGCCCGTAAAGAAAAGCATGGCCAACGAGAAGCAGATGAAGAGGAGTCTATTGGTGTGCGTGATGACCATGCGCATGTCGGGCCCTCCGGGATTCGCTCCCTGTCGTGTTGGATGCACATCCAGGTCCACGAGGTAGAGGCTGAAAACATGCGAGTTAGGTGTAGTTGCCCAACACGTGGGACGGTAAAAAGTACCTGGGTCAGGTAAGAATCGCAGGGAGACGTCGGTGGTCTCCGTTCCTCCTCATTCGCGCCATTTGCGCAGGGTTGGGAAACCACCTCTGCTGGCATTGCCGCCCGAGACAGGCCTATTTCGCCCCTTCCGGCTCGCCATGCATCAGCACCCGGTAGCGCCGCGCATACTCGGCCTTGTAGCCCTCGACAGCCAACTCATAGCTCATCTGCGGTTTGTCCGGTTTCGGCGTCCAATGCAGGCGAATCTCCCGTGCGCCCGACGGAATCTCGATCTTCCCGTCGCGCTCCTGATACTTGACTCCGTCGACGGTGGCCGTCTCACTCTCCACAAACCACGGCCGGTGCAGCACGATCTTCGCCGGTGCGGTGGTGAATTTGGCTTCAAGGTGCAGCATGGCCTCATTCTCGGCAGTCTGTTCGAATTTGAATTGCACATTGCCGAAGTACGTCGGCGCCTGGTTCACTTCAATGGTCTTGTCCTTGCCCATCCACTCCGGGGAGACGACCGACAGCAGGTGCAACTGGTCGCCCTCTTCGCGCACCAGCATGGTCCGCAACAGGGTACGGTATTCGGCGGCAAACCAGCCGTGCGGCGTCAGGTTGTCCTGGAAGTTGCGGTCGCCCCAGGGCAGGATGGCGAACTCGAAACCCGCGTGCGTGGAACTGGTATGCACCAGCAGGGCATAGAACTCGTCGAGCGCCCGCTGCTGGTCACCGCGGATGACCTCGGTCATGGTGTTCTTGATGGTGAGGTAGTGGTGCAGGAACTCGCCGTCGGCATAGGTCATGATGCCCTCGGCATACTTGGCCTGGGTGGCCGCGAGGGTGGCCGATACGAACAAATCGTGGGGGTCGAGCATGGGCTCGGGAACCACCGCCAGCAGGTTGCCCCAGTCGTAGCCGCCCTTTTGCCCGTCCAGCGCCGGCGGAATGTAGCCGTGGTTCTCTTCGGCTCGCCGATCGAGCACCTTGAAGAAGGCCGCATGGTAGTCGTCGTACTCGGCCTGCCAGGCCTTTGCCAGGTCCGCGTGCCCGGTCTCCCACGCCATCTGGATGGCCAGCTTCAGCCCTGAGAACGCCAGGAAGTTATAGCCGGTCAGGTGCCCCGGGACAAACTCGTTGTCGCGCACGTCGCTGGCCGGCATGATGTGCAGCGGATCGGCGGCGCGGGCCTGCTTGAGCCAGGCGACGGCGCGGGCGATCTGCGGCAGCGCCCACTCGGCAAAGGCTTTGTCGTGGGTCATGCGGTAGTGCTGCGCGTAGCCCCAGACGGCCTCGCCCCAGCCGTCGTATTGCTGGTCCTGCGACAGGAAGTTGCCGTCCGGCTTCTGCGATTTGGCGAAGAAGCGCAGGTCCTGGTCGGCGACCAGCGGATAGCCGGTGACGTCGTAGCTATGCACGATGTCGGCCCCGTCGCGCAGATAGAAGGAGTGGTAGTGCAGCTTGTTGACGGTCTGGATGTAGTCCTCGCCGATGTGGTCGCGGGCGATCAGGTCGTAGGCCAGGTTGGCATAGAAGGCGTCCACCGGCTTCTGCTCCGGAAGCCCGATCTGCATGCCCTGATCGAAGACCTGCTTCCAATAGGCCACGGTCTGCTGGAACGCCTGCGGCTCGCTCGCCTCTGCGATGGCGCGGATCGCAGCTGGGTCAGAGGTCGGCACCAGGGGCATGCGGAAGTCGAGCAACTCCTCTTCGCCGGGCTTCAGCAGACGGGAATAGGCGACGATGCCGACCGGCACGGTTGGATCGACCTCCAGTTTCGAGGGCTTGCCGGTGTCCTGGGGGTAGTTGTATCGCCCATGCATCGTGAATCCGCGGCTGGTGTAACCCGCGGGGAAGGTATAAAGCAGACGACCGTCGCGGAGAAACCCACTATCTATATAGGAATAGACCCAGTCGGGGCTGAACCGCTCGCCCAGTTGCCGGTAGTCGCCCGGAAAGCGGCCTTCCCGGGGCCGGTCGAAGCGGTTGTCCCCGTGGCCCGCGCCGGTGTTGTTGGGCGCGTCGTAGCGCATTCCCGTGGCCAGGATGGCCCGGTTGGGCCCGCTGCCTTCGTTCTTGATCGCTACCTGGACGAAATTGACCAGGGGAGTTCCCGGCGCGCCGGCCGCCGGGGCAGTGAACAGCGTGAAACGGTAAGAAACACCGTCGCGCTCAAACCGGTAGTGAACGATGGGAATCCTGCCCTGTTCGAGGGTGCGGATGCGGACGTTGGCCGGCTCAAGTTCCGTTCCGGAAAAGAACATGAGCTCCCCAAAACCGGTACGCAAGTAGCCTTCCGGAGTGATTTCTGTGCCAAATTCTGCATCTGTGATGCCGATCACGTCGACGGATTTTGACGCGTAGGAGAAGGGCTGATCGGGCCGGTCGATGGACGGCGAAACCATCTGTCCGTCGAGGTGGGCGGCGAACAGCGCAAGCGGCAAAAGGCTCATTAGAAAGACGCACTTGGGGGAGTTAGACATGGCACCAGAAAGCCTACAACATTTCGGCCCGCTAATGTTCTGCAGTTCCTCATTCGATTATTCAGAGAACCTGTCCCGATTCGAGTCAGGAAGATTGGAGGAAATCGATACACAGGTTTTCCACAATTAGTACCGTGTTTTACTCATGAAGTTTCAAAGAATCGCTTGACAGTGAAATCAAACGGGTTCTAGGGTGTATTTACTTTCATGCAGAAACGAAACAGCAAATCGCAGCATGGTTCAAGGGTAATGTGTAGATCTGCAAGAAAATGTTTCTCGAAGCGGCAGGATCGGGAAAACGGTTACTCGGGAGACCGGATGGGACTTTCCTTATTGGGTTTCCTTTACCTGCAACCGTCGCTTTGCCTGTAACTTTTCGCTCCGCCGGCCCGTTGCCGTCAGGCGCGAAAACAGAATGTGGTTGGTAGTGTTTTCCCAGAGGCGCGCTATGTTTGTTTTGGAACAAGAGTTCGCGGAAGTTACGCAGTATCTTCGCACCATGCGCGGCGGATCCGCGCCCATCCTGGTCCAGGCCAGCGACGGGCTGCTCTATGTAGCCAAGTTCACCAACAATCTGCAAGGGGCCAATCTACCTTTCAACGAAAGCGCGGGGGCGGAGCTTTACCGTAGCTGCGGCCTGCCGGTTCCGGGTTGGAAGCCGCTGTTGATCACCGATGCGTTCCTGAACGAGAATCCAGACTGCTGGATGCAGACCGACGAGGGGACGGTACGGCCGCAGGCCGGGCTTTGTTTCGGCACCCGTTTCCTGGGCACTGAAGAGGGCCGTCTGTTGGAAGTGCTGCCGGGCTCGAGCTACAAGCGCATCCGCAATCACCAGAGTTTCTGGATGGCGTGGCTGCTGGACATTTGCGCCCAGCACACGGATAACCGCCAGGCGCTTTTTCTTCGCGATGAGGACGGATGGCTGGACGCCTGGTTTGTCGATCAGGGACATTTGTTCGGCGGTCCCAAAGGGGAACAGCGCGCCCATTTCATCGCGTCGAGATATCTTGATCCCCGCATCTACCAAGGTGTATCGTTTGACCAGATTCAGAGTTTCCGGCAAACAGCCATGAATCTGGACGCGGATCGGCTGTGGCAGCGGATCCATAAATTGCCGGAAGGATGGAAGACCGGCACGGCACTGGAGAGCTTTGCGCAGTGCCTGGATAAGTTGTCGACCGCCAGCTTCCTGCAAGCGACGCTGGAATCGATGGTCGAGGCGCAAAGAAGGGTGAATGGCAGTGAGCATAGCGGGCTACAGCACCAGCAGAAGCCTCCAGTCGCCGTTCTGCGCCCTGGAGTATCGGCCGCCGGGATGGAGCACCGCTTCGGCCCGCGTCGCGCCAGTCATCCTGTTTGTGCTTAGAGAAGATGAGGATGGCCTCCGCTTCCTCATCCACCCGGAGTTGCGCACCATCGTGCAGGCAGAGGATCTGAACTACCTGGAGTCTCTGCTGAACGACTTCGTCGAGCGCGGCAAAATGTACCCGGCCCCGCTGTTCAAGCAAATCTCCTCTCTTGGCGTGGGCCCGCTGGCCACCCATGAGTGCGGCTCGAAGCTCTCCGATCACCCCTCGCTCAAGGAACTTTCCATCCACTTTGTCGAGGTTTGAACGGCAGTTCTCAGTGGACTGTTGTCAGTGATCGGTTGATCGATGTCTGGGGCCGGCGATATAGCTCCGCATGGGTTCCGCTCGGCTCCGAGGCATTGCGCGGCCAAAGCAAAGACACAATACCGCCCAGCAAGGTCACAAGCAGCGCCGCACAGCGACTGGACTACCGACCACTGTTCCCGGTATTCGACTACTGGTCTTTGTGGAAAATCGGCCGCAGGTCGGAATCACCCCAGCCCGAGGAGTAGTAGGCCGCCCAATAGTAAGGATGGCGGTAACGCGGGTCCCGGCTCAGGGTTTGCCGCGCAGCGGTGAGCGACTGGGGGACGCTGAGTCCCTCGGCCAGTCCGCTATAGAACGCGTCCATCATGGGAACCGCCGACGAAGAGTCGATCTGCCATCGGGTGGCCACTACGTCGGGCACACCCAGCGATGCAAGCGTATCCACAATGTCGCCCATACCGTGATTCCAGCCCACCTGTTTCTTCCCGGTGGAGCAGGCTGAGAAGACTGCCAGCCGTGCCAGGCGGGGAGGATGCTGGCGCAGCAGGGTGCTGTCCAGGTAGGCGTCGTTGCCTGTCAGCAGGCGGGACGGCTTCTGGGGGGCAAGCAATAAGCGCATGCCGCCGTCGCGCTCTGTGGCGTGACCGGCGAAATGGATGCTGGTTGCTGTTTCCAGATGCTCGGTCAATTTGGCCCGGGTGGCTTCTTCCGCTAATAGCACATTCGAATTGGAGCCAAAGTGGGCTACCGCTCTGGCCTCCTTTAACACTTCAGGCAATCGCTGCTGGTCTCCGGCTGCCACTGAAGCGCCGACGATCAAGGATTTGCCCGACACTCTGCCGACGACCGGCGCGGGTCTTCCAGTATTGTTCGAGTCAGAACGGGTCGCGCGGGGCGCCAAGTCTCTTGAGCGTCGATTGAGCAGCAGGGATGGCGATTCCTCGAGACTGTAGCGCAAGCCAATCGGTCCGGCTGCATCAGCTACCAACGGCCAAGGAAGATTGCCCAACTGGGGATCGGGCTCCAGGAACAACTGGCGATGCAGCGACTGCGCGTCGGGCGAGGCTGGATCGTCCTGAAGCTGGGCCAGCAGAACGGAGCCGGCCGAGCGGGATGCGTGCTCCACGGACGCGAGTGCTGTCGCGGGAGAACTGGCTTCGCGCTCCAGCCCTTCCGCCACCGTCTGCAGCTGCTTTCGGCTGATGGGCACGGCTGTCCAGGTGACTCCCCCGTTCGTTGCGCGGTAGAGCAACAGGCTATCCGGCAAAACCACCTGCCCCAACAACTGGTCGTTTCCCAGACGCGCAAGCGCCGCCGTCAGTTTCGGCTTCAGGCAGGCCAGGCCGTGGTTGGGGCAAACCGGAGCCGGTTGGCCCAGGATCCGCAACCGGTACCTTTCCCAAAGCGCGAGAACCTCTTCCGGGGGACGCCCCTGAGCCAGCCACACGCCGGCCAACACCCCATACAACTGGCGATCGCGCTGGGCCAGCACGATGGTTTGCGGACCGCCCTTGCTTCCCGCACGTTCCGCCACTTGGATCGCGGAGCGCAACATGGGCTCGGCGGTATCCAGATGCCCCTGGGCCAGTTCCAATTCTCCAAGAGCGACTGCATAGTCGCGCACCCGGTAGGTGTTGCTGATCCCAACCATGTGTCGATGCGCTGAATCCAGCATCCGGCCTGCAGCGGCCAGGTCGTGCTGCTCCAGGTAGAGCCCGGCCATGGCGATTTCGCTTTCCACCAGGAAGCCTTGAACGCCCGCACCGCCGCCGTTGGCCGCCAGTTCCTTCTCCGCGACGCGCATTTGTTCGGTAGCTTCGTCGGTGGAACCGGCGCGCAGAGCGGCAATGGCCAGATAGACTCGCTCGGTGGGGACCAGTTGCCGATTCGGCGTCTGCTCAATCACTCCCACCACCTCGCGATGAAGCAACAAATCGAGGTGCACCCGCGGGGTTGACTGCTCCAGCTCCGCCAGGCCAGAAAGTGCCGAATAGAGTTTGAAGGCGGGGTAGTCGCCGCCATAGAACAGCCGGATGTTGGCCAGGTAGATGTGCCAGGCAGCCTCTGCGTCTCCATTTTCGACCGGCGACATGCCCAGCAGGTTTCTGGCCCGCAATTCCAGCACCGCGTAGCCGCGCTGATGGGCCATGCTCACGGTGTGCTGAAAGCCGGAGTAGTCCTCAACGCCGGTTCCCGGAGCGGGGTCGCAGACGGAGTCCTCCGTCAGGGCCTGAACCTGGATCCAGGCGAACTCCGGATCCCTGCCCAGCAGCGAGTGAGCCAGTTTGTAGCAGCCGGGGATATCGGAAGAAACCTGATGAGCATACGACGCCTCGACCTGAGCCCGATCTTCTCCGGCCCGATTGCCCAGCTTCTTGAACAACACGCCGGCAGTCAGGGCATACTTCTCGTCGGCCGCGAAGTTGCCGGAAACGTCCGCCTCGATGGCCAGGGCCAGCGCGTTGATCGCTTGAAGGTAGTCGGGGCTGGGTTGGTCGGAAGGAAGAGTGGATCTTGCGGAAGGAAGGAGGCGGGTAAGCCAGGGGTCCTGGTGATGCCGTTCGAGCGAAGCGGCTAAAGCCTGAAGCAGAGTGCGTGCGGCTTGGCACTGGTCCGGGCAAGGCGGCGATCCGCGGGTGCGATCTGCGGTCATGGGAAACGCCGGTGCAAGCAGTTTGGGCAATAGCAGGCTCGACAACTCCTCATCGACTGTTTCCAGCGTCGCGGAGTCGACCGCCAGCGCGCGCATTGCTGCGGGAGTGGCCAGGTGCTGCTCCATCCGGCTTTGGTGGCTCTTCAACCGGGTCAGCTTCTGCTCCAGGGCCTGCAACCGGCGGCGCCCATCCGCCAACCAGTTGGGATCGCGCTCAAACCGCAGGTAGCGATTCCAGGTCTCAACGGCGTTCATCACCTGCCCGCGATCTTCCATTACCACCGCTTCGTTGAAGAGCACCACGGGATCGTCGGGAGCCAGTTCGTCGGCACGGCGCAAGGAATCCAGGGCGGTGGCACGGTCGTTTTCGCTGTTGTCGGCGGTGCCGCGCTGAAAATAAGCGGTGGCATCGTCCAGCAAAAGGCTCGAAGTCACGGGGCCGGCGGCCAGCAGGCGGTCCAGGATGTCGATGGCCGGATCGAATTTCTCTTCCAGCACATCGGCCCGGGCTTCAAGTTGCAGCCAATGGTGGTCGTCGGGCGCGTTTTCCAAGTGACGTTCAATGCGCGCACGCGCCTCCAGCAGTTGCGCTGGTTCCCGGCCGGTCGTGCCCCCTCGCAAGTGGCTTTCCGTCTCCACTCCTGAGAAACCGGCTCCCGGCATGCGCAAATCGAAGATCCGCGTGCGGGAATACGATTCGGCCAGCATCCTCTCAGGGGCGGTTGCCAGGTGCCACCACGCGCCGACCGTGACGGCCAAGGCCATGCAAGCCGCCAGCCCGCTCCCGATCCACAGGTAAAGCCGCTGATTCCTCTTGCTCTGCCCCTGGTGCGGCGTCTTGGAAAGTTGCGCAGCCATGGAGCGTTGCCACCCCGGAGAGGACGATGCTAATTGCTCCAGTTGTGCGGATTCCTCTGCCGTTGGCTGCCCATGAAGACGATGCAGGTGAGCGGCGCAGAGGCCGCAAACGGCCGCATGGGCTAGCAACCGATCCACTTCCGTGGAACGACCTTCCGGACAGAACAGCGAGACCCAATCCTCTGGCGCAGGACAGCCTCGGGCGGTTTCCGGCTCCCCGACCCGACCCTCGCTCGCCTCGGAGGCGTGCGAAGACAGCCCCTCAATCAATTCGTCGAATGCCCGTGTCAGGTCATCTTCGAAGGAATCGGGATGGGGTTCCGGGTTGAAATCGTCCTTCATAGCTTGCCAATAGTCTCTAACGTCATTTTATGAGACTTTCCTTTCAGAAAGTCACACTGGATTCAATTCCGATTCAATACCAACGCTGAAAGCAAGCTGGATTCTAGCTCTCAACTTGCCCTCGCAGCCAGGTTGCCACGCGGCGCAACGCGCTTTCAACGCCCTTCGAGCTAAGTCCGGTGGCTGAAAAACCTGCAATCTCCTCGGAGGTGAATCCCTTGGAGTAATAGAGCCAGAACAGCACGCGGTCGCGTTCGCCCACAACATCCGGCGCCGAACGCATTTTCTTGTCCAATTGTTCCAGCAAAACAGACCGGTGGATTTGAGCGGATTGCCGGTTCGATTCCGAAGCAATCGGAACGGTGTCGTCCAGCAACGCCATGGTTACCACTTTGCCACCCCTCTTGACAGAGGAGACACGGCGAAAATAGTCGTTGGCTACGGAGGCGGAAACGATGCGCAGCAAACCGAAAAAGGAGTCTTCGCCGCGCGGCTCGAATTCACGCAGAATGCGGCGCTCCTGCTCGCACAGCTTCAGGAAGATCTCTTGCACGATATCGTCCACCATTGCTGTGGATGAGCCGTTTCCGCACATCCGCGCATAGCGCAGGGCAACCAGCTGCGCCAGGGGTGCGCAGCGGCGCAGAAACTCTCCCCATTCCGCCGCATCGGCAGATCGAGAACAGGCTTTGGCGAGATCGTTTATCGACGTTCGATTGCTTTCCATCGCACGGGACTTCAGTTTACCGCAAGGGTCCTGCATAGGTTATTTCTTTCTAAATTCAGTCCAGCCTCCCGGGAGCCCCCAAATTCAGGTGCAACTGGGTCTGTGCTAGTATCCCGGCAAGCATTCACAATTGGATTTAGAGGAACTCTGCATGGAAACCGCTCTTCGCCCACTCAACCTCGGCGAGATTCTGGATCGGACCGCCCAGCTCTATCGGGAGAATTTTCTGCTGTTTGCGGGCATCTTTGCCCTCTATAGCGGCGTCGCGCTGGTTTTGGGGCTGCTGCTGGTGGGTCTCACGGAACTGCTGCGCATCTGGCACCTGACCGCGCAATTGCAATGGCTGGTGTGGACTTGCACTGGCGTTGAATGGCTAGTCCTGTTCCTGCTGGCGGGCGCGGCCGTTGCCGCCATCAGCCGCGCTGTCGCCTGGGTGCACCTGGGCCAGCCGGCCACCATCCGCGGTTCCTACGCCACCATTCTGCCGCGCCTTGGCCAGTATCTGTGGCTGATGGCCATCACCGCCTTCATCGTATGGACGCCCCTGGCGCTGCTCTACGGTGGTTACTTCTGGCTCATGACCCACTACGTGCAAGGGTTCGGCACGCCGGCCGGCCTGGCCGCCCAACAGGCAGCCATGACCGACCCCAAGACCTTGGCCATTATCGGTGTGGCGTCCCTTGGTCTGTTTGTGCTCATTTTCCCGGTCGGCATCTACACCGTCTTCATGGCTCTTCGCTATGCCTTGGCGGTCCCCGCCTGCGTGGTTGAGAACCTCAAGGCTTGGCCGTCACTGCGCCGCGGCGTGGCACTGGCCAAGGGATCCAAGGGCCGCATCTTCGTCCTTGGACTGCTGATCGGGGCCATCAAGCTGGGGCTGGTGGGCATCACGCAAATCTTCTTCATCGCCACGATTCTCAAGCACAACGGCCAAATCAGCGCCGGAGCCAGCGCGCTCTCGCAGGTGGTCGGCTTCTTCACCACCACTTTTCTGGGCCCCATCTACGCCGCCGGAATCACGCTCTTCTACTATGACCAGCGGGTGCGCAAAGAGGGCTACGATATCGAGTGGATGATGGCCGCAGCTGGGCTCACCGTGCCGGAACTCAAAGCCGTGGCAGCCAAAGCGCCGGTGGAAGCTGCGCCCCCTGAAAGCGGAGCCGCCCCGGAACTTCCTCTCGCGCCTCAAGAGCCTCAAGGCGCCGCGACCGAAGGCGAATGATCCCGAAAGCGTTGCGGGACCACGCCAACCGACAGAAATGCAACATCAGGTGAATGTCATGAACGACTTGATTCCACCCCTCGATCCGACCGCCCTGCCGCCTCTTCCCGCACCCATGACCTTCGGTCAGATCCTCGACCGGGTCTACCGTCTGCTGCGGGCCAACACCAGGGTCTTTGTTGCCGTTGCCGCCATTCCGGCCGCAGCGTTCTTTGCCCTCTACGCGCTCACCGTCGCGGGCATGTATTTCTCAGGACTTCTGCCTCAAACCACCCAGCATCCCGACCCGGCTGCCGTGCTTCTTTTCGTCATCCCCGTTTTCCTTGTCCTGGCCACCGCGGGGACCGTCTTCTATGCGCTTTATAACGCAGCCGCGAGTTATGCGGCCCTGCAAGCCGAGCAAGGGGCTGCCGCGACGGTGAGCCAGGCCTATGGACATGCCTGGAGCCACCTGGGCCGCTATCTCTGGCTCATCGTGCTGCGCGGCCTGTTGATCGTGGCGCCCGCGCTGCTCTGCTGGCTGGTGGCCATTGCGGGATTCTTCCTCATGCGCCAATGGTCAAACGGGAGCTTGAGTCCCGGCGCGTTGTTCCTTCTGCTGCCCCTGGGCATCCTGCTCTATGTGGGTTCGGTGGTGTATGCCATCTTCATGGGGCTGCGTTACTCGCTGGCTTACCCTGCCTGCGTGGCCGAAGGGCTCACCGCCCGCGCCGCCTTGAAGCAGAGCGCACGGCTGACGGAAAGCGCCAAGGGCCGCATTTTTCTAGCGCTGCTGGTGATCTATGCCGTGGGTTACGCATTGTTTCTGGTGTCCTCTGCCGTGGCGCTGGTGGTGTTTGCGGTGGGCGCCTTTGCCGCCGCGCTCGGGCATTTTCATCCCCAGGGACCGGTGCTGATCGCGGGCATGGTTTTATTGGCCGTTCTGGGGTTCGGCGCAATGTTCCTGTGGATCGCCCTGCAAGAGGCCGGTTACTCGACGGCCTTCGTAGTGCTCTACAAAGACCAGCGCCTGCGCAAAGAAGGCCCGCAAAACGGCCTCAACGAAAGTGAGAAAGCATGACGACCAATCTGGCCCCCATGAACCTGGGCGCAATCTTCGACCGCGCTGTTGAGATCCTGAGAGCGCGGTTTCAACTCTTCGCCGGACTGGGCCTGATTTCCGGGCTGGTGCAATTGGGCTTCAACCTCTCCATGGTTCATCCTGCCAAGGTCGCCGATCCAACGCCGGGCTACGTAACTCTGAGAGTGGCAAGTTACCTGGCAACTGTGGTGTTTTATCTGGCCACCATCCTGGCCAGCGGTGTCATTGAGGCTGCCACTTGTCTCGCTGCTTCCCGTGTCCATCTCGGAGAAGAAGTCACCCTCCGTGAAGCGCTGGTAAGGTACCTTCCCAAGATCGGCCGCCTGGTCGGGCTCGGAATCTTGATGGGACTCTATGCCTGCTGGCCGCTGTTCATCACTGCAATCGTCGCTGGAGTCATTGCCGTTGCCTTCCATTCGATCTATGCGACGGTCCCTGCCTTTATCCTTGCGTTCCTTCCGAGCATCTATCTCTACACCCGCTGCGCGCTCGCCTATCCGGTTGTCGCAATCGAGAATCTGACGGCTTCCGGCGCTTTCAGCCGCAGCATCAAGCTGGGCGAAGGCAGCAGGTGGCGCATCTGCTGGGGATTGATCCTGCCGATGGCCCTTGTGATGACATTCTCTTTCGGAACAGCGGGGCTGATCCAGCATTTCAAGACTTCAGTCCCGATTCTGGCTGAAAACCCCATCGCGGTTGCGGGTCTTGAAGGCATTGTGTCGCTGCTGCTGGCGCTGGTATTCACTCCGTTGAGCGGCATCGTGCTCACGGTGCTCTACTACGATCAGCGCATGCGCAATGAGGGCTACGATATCGAGAGAATGATGGATTCGGCAGGTATGTCGACGCCCGTAGTCGCGCTTGGCGAAGCAAAGATTGAGGCGACTCCGGCAGAAGAAGGGCAAGCTTGACGACGCCTATCCGCCCCATGAACCTGGGAGAAATCCTCGACCGCACCGTGCAGATTTACCGCGAGCGGTTCTGGGCGTTCCTAATTGTGAGCGCCGTGCCGGCTTTTGTGGTCCAAGGTGTTGGGTTAGCGGATGCCTACGGGTTTCATCTCTATTCCTCCGCTGTGAGCGACAACCACTGGGCTCCGGGCATCTTCATGACGCGGGTGGTCTTCGCGATCGGCTACTACCACTTCGCAAGCTTCTTTGGTTTCCTCCTATTTCCGGTGATCCTCAAGCTCGTCTCCGGCGTCAACTTTGGCGAAGAGGTCAGGATTCGTGGGGCCTGGCATTTTTTCGGCGCGCGGTGGCTGAGCTATCTATGGCTGGCGGTGCTCAAGCTCGTCGCCGGGTTAGTGATTATCGAGGTCCTCACCGTTCTGCTCTTCGCCTGCACAATGGCGGCCCTCGAATCGCTCGGAGCCCAGAGGCTCCTTGAATCTGAACCGTCGCTCATAATCGCGGGTTTGTGGTTCGCGGCAGGCTTCGCTGTCTTTCTCTGGGTTGGCTCGTCGCTCTCCCTTGCCTTTCCCTCGGCAGCATTTGAAGACCTGAAGGCATTCCGTTCTCTCCGCCGCAGTTGGACACTCACACGCGGAAGCCGATTGCGCATTGCGCTGACCTGGATTGCCCTGTCAGTTGTTTCATGGATGCTTTCCGGCTCGTTCCTGTGGCTCCTCCGGCTTGCCGTCTTCTCGGCAGTCCACTCAACCCATGCAAGATGGATCGGTTACATCCTCTACCCAATCCTCAGGCAAACCTCGAACACGGCACTCTCTGCCCTCATCGGTCCTATCTACCCCATCGCCCTGACCCTCTTCTACTATGATCAGCGCATACGCAAAGAGGGCTACGATATCGAGAGAATGATGGATTCGGCAGGTATGACGACAGGACTGGAACAGGGCGCGTTAGGGGCCTTGCTTCCCTCCCTTGGGGCGAAAGGCAACCGCGGGTCCTTCGACTCGGCTGAAAAGCGCCTCGCTCAGGACGACAGCGATCTTGCGGGCCCGGAGACGGAGGACGCAACCGCGTGAGGGTCCGTTTCGTCTTGGCGAGCGCTGCATTGGCTGCGATCTTCTGCAGCTTGCTGAGTCATGCCGCGCTGCCGGTTCAGCCGATAACTCCTGTGGGCCGCTGGCAGGATGCGACGCTCGACCAGTACCGCCAGCACCTGCAGGCACTGGTGCCCCTGGTGCAGGCCTGCGCCGCGGCGCGCGATATCAAGGCCTGCGACCCCACCCTGGTGGGACCGGACGACCGCATTCCCCTGGCTGCCAATGGCTCGGAACGCCGCCTCGTCCGCTTCGGCTGGCTGCGCGTGCTCTTCTCCCGCGCCCAGGACAAGGACACGCCCGACACCCCACCGCCTACGCCTCCTTTCACGCAGCGAACTCCGCCCAAGGACAGCGCGCAACCGGCTCCGCCCACCACCAGCCAACTGCTGCTCGACGCCCAGGCCCGCCTGGCCCAGGATCTGATCCAGGCCAACGGCGCGCCTGCAGTCCCTCAGCCCCACGCCGCCGAGCGCGAAGCCATGAAGCAGGTGCTGGCCGGCCGCGACTTCCGCGACCTGGCCGAGCCCTCGGCGCGCGACAGCTTGCTGGAGCGCCTGGGCAACTGGCTCAACCACCTGTTTGAAAGCGCATCCCGCTTCGGCGAGCGCTCCGCATGGATCGGTCGGGTGCTGGTCTGGGGATTCATCCTGGCGGTCTGCGTCGGGCTGGTCTGGAGCCTGATGCAACTGGAACGCCGCTGGCGCATTCGCCTGGTGCCCGAGGACTTTGGCCCCGCAGCGGGAGCCGCTTCGGCGCGGCCCTGGCAAAAGTGGCTTGAAGACGCACGCGCGGCCGCCGCTGCCGGGCAGTGGCGCGAGGCCATTCACTTCGTCTACTGGGCGTCGATCTCGCGTCTCGAATCCAAGCGTCTGTGGCCCGCCGACCGCGCCCGCACTCCCCGCGAGTACCTCGCCCTGGTTGCCACGGACGATCCGCGGCGCCCCAGCCTGGCCAAACTCACCGGCAGCTTCGAACGCGTCTGGTATGGCGGCCGTGGAGCTGCGGAGAGCGACTACCGGCAGGCCGAGGCACTGGCCACCGCGCTGATTGCCGGCAACACTCCGGCTACGGGCGGTGGGCAATGAATCTGCTCCCCATGCTTCAATCTCTGTTGAGTTACTGGCCGCTGCTGTTGCTGTTTACGGTGGGCTCCGCCGCGGTGTGGTACTTTGTCGGCCACTCCTCGGTCGACGCCAAAGACCGCAAGCTCATCCTCTGGTGTCTGGCCATCGGGGTGACACTGGCCATTGTCACCGGGGTCCTGCTGCCCAACGGCAACAGCAACGACAACCCATTGCCCTCCTCTTACCTTTCCGGCCGCCATGGGGCGCGCGCAGCTTACGACACGCTGCTGCGCTCCGGCTATCCGCTGGAGCGCTGGGAGCGCCCGCTGAGCGAACTGGCTGCCACGGCCGGTCCGGATACCGTGGTGATCCTGGCCGAGCCGTTTTCCCGCGAGAACGACGACATCAAGGCCATCCGGCAGATTCTGGAGCGAGGAGGCCGCGTGCTTTCGACAGGCTTCTGGGGCGGATTCCTGCTGCCCGGCGGTGCCAGCGGGCCGCCCAAGGAGCTGAATTTTGCCGCCTGCCAGTTGCAACCGGAGGGGCTCGATCCGCTGGCCGGCGCGGGCGAAGTCTGGATGGTGCCGGAAGCTACCTGGAAGGTGGGTAACCCCGCGCATCGCGTCGCGATGAGCTGCGCCGGCCAGCCCGCGGTGGTGGAATACGCCTGGGGCAAGGGTCACGCCGTGTGGTGGGCCAGCTCCACGCCGCTTGAAAACGGTTCGCTGGCCCGTGCCCATAACCTCGACTTCTTTCTGGATTCGCTCGGCCCGCGCGAGGGCCATCGCTTCTATTGGGACGAGTCGCTGCACGGCGAGGTGCGCTCCACCTGGAGCTACGCCGCCGGGTCCTCGCTGAAGCTGCTGCAATTTGGCTTGGCGGGCCTGGCGTTGCTGATCGTGCTGAGCTTCAGCCGCCGCTCGGGGCCGGTGCGCGATCTGCCCCCGCCGGCGCGGGCCACGCCCATCGAGTTTCTGCAGGCGCTGGGCTCGCTCTATCGCAATGCCGGGGCGTCGTCCACCACCGTGGCCATTGCCCTGGAGCGCTTCCGGCGTCACACGCTGCGGCTCTGCGGACTGCGGGCCGGCTACAGGCACGGGACGAGCAAGATGAGCGCAGCCGAACTGGCGCTGGTGATTCGCCGCCGCTTTCCGCATGCCGACGCCGATCTTGAGGCCGACCTGGCCGCCTGTGAAGAGGCCGCCTGGAGCGACGGCGCCAACCCCCGCCAGGCGCTCAAGCTGATCCAGACGCTTCATCGCCACCGTGAGCTGCTTCATGCTGCCGCCAGATCCGGTAGCTTCGCGGCAGTTGAAGGCGCCGGCCAATCGACAAACGAAATTCCATCCAAAAAGCATGAAAGGGCTTCATGAGCCAGGAAATTGAGCAAGTTTCTAGCCAGAACGCAGACGAAAACGAGAACAGTGCGAAGCACCTGCGGGCGACCCAGGAGTTGATCGATCATGCCCGCGCCGAGATGGGCCGGGTCATCGCCGGCCAGGCGCCGGTCATCGAAGAGGTGCTCATCGCCGTTCTGTGCCAGGGCCACGCCCTGCTTGAAGGCGTGCCGGGCATCGCCAAAACACTGATTGTGAAGGCCCTGGGCCGTCTGCTCGGCCTCGGCTTCCAGCGCGTGCAGGCCACCCCCGACCTCATGCCTGCCGACATCCTGGGCACCACTATCCTTCGCCCCGGGGCCGACGCGGCCAGCTTCGCCTTCCATGCCGGTCCGGTGTTTACCGACCTGCTGCTGGTGGACGAGATCAACCGCATGCCCCCGCGCACCCAAGCCGCGCTTCTGGAATGCATGGAAGAGCGCCAGGTCACCAGCGACGGCACTCGCCGGGCTCTGCCCGCCTGGTTCACCGTCTTCGCCACCCAGAACCCGGTCGACTTCGAGGGCACTTATCCCTTGCCCGAGGCGCAGCTCGACCGATTTCTGCTGAAGATCCGCGTGGCCTACCCCAGCGAGCAAGAAGAGTTGCAGATTCTGGAGCGCCACCACGCCGGTTCAGGCGCTGGGCTGCTGGAAGACGTGGCCATCCAGCCCATCACCGCCGCCCTGCTCGACGCCGCCCGCGCCGAGGTGCGCGCCATCCGCATTGAGCCGGAGATTTACAGCTACATCCTGGCCTTGGCTCGACGCACCCGGGAGTGGCCCACCCTGCTGCTGGGCGCCAGCCCCCGCGCCGCCCTGAGCCTGATGCGCGTGGCGCAAGCGACTGCCGCCTTTGACGGCCGCGACTACCTCATCCCCGACGACGTCAAGCGCGCCATGCAGCCGGTGCTGCGCCACCGGGTGATTTTGAAGCCCGAAGCCGAGCTGGAAGGCTTCGACGCCGACCGGGTGCTGACCGACGTCATCGCCGCCGTGCCGGTGCCGCGGCAGTGAGCAAGGGCCCAGTTGAGAGAGAAGTGGACTTGGGTTTGATCCCCGGATCGAAAGGTGGTATATGAGTAGCATGAAAGAGAAGACATCTATCACACTTTCATCCGACCTTCTGGCGGAGATCGATGAATCCGCGGGCTCCGCGCGGTCACGTTCCGCGTTTATCGAAGGAGTTCTCCGTGAGTACTTCCGGGAAAAGCTTCGTCGAGCGATCAATGCACGGGACGTGGAACTGATTAACGCCAACGCCGATTCTCTTCACGCCGAAGCAATGGACGTGCTGCGCTATCAGGCGCCAATCGATTATTCCGGAACGGAATGAGGCACTATGCGCCGTGGCGAACTGTACCGTGTTTACCAGCCTCCAGGCGACACGAAGCAATATCGGGTATTTGTCATCGTTAGCCGCCAGGTGCTGATCGATACGCGGTTTCCGACCGTCATCTGCGCGCCGGTCAACACGAATGGCAGCGGCCTTTCAACCCAGGTCGGCGTTGGTCTGAATGAGGGGCTCAAGCATCCGAGTTGGATCCTCTGCGACAATCTAACCAGCATTCCAAAATCTGTGCTCACAAACTACGTAGGATCGCTTTCAAGGGACAGAATCGTGGAAGTCGACCGCGCGCTTTTGATGGCCCTTGACCTAAGGTTTTGATCCTTCATGATCTCCGCTTCCCTCCATCCCGATCCCATCGCCGCCGTTTGTGAACGGCGCAGCCGCTTTGCCTTCGGGCTCACCTTGCGCAGCATCTTCCTGCTCATCCTTGGCTTTGTGTGGCTGATTCCCGGCTTCTGGGATGGCCGCCTGGCCTTTGCCATGCTTGCCTGGGATGCGCTGGTGCTGCTGGCCGCATTGCTCGATGGCCTGCGTCTGCCGCATCCCCATGAACTCTCCGCCAGCCGCTCCTGGTCGAACGCCCCGGCTCTGGACAGCGCAACCGAGATCGAGCTGACGCTTGAAAATCGCAGCGCAATGATCGTGGAGTGCCGCCTGGTGGACGACCTGCCGGCTGCTCTCACCGCAACCGTCGCGGAGCCGCCCACGCATAAGCTCACGGTCTTTCCTCGCGTCCCGGCCAGCCTGCGTTACCGCATCGAGCCCCAGGAGCGCGGCGATTGGGAGACGGGCTGGCTCTACGTGCGCTACCGCTCGCCGCTTGGCCTCTGCGAGCGTTGGGCGCGCGCCCCGCTCACCCAAACCGTGCGCGTTTATCCCGCCCTGCGCACCGGCGAGGAGCAGCAGATTCTGCTGGCCCGCAGCCGCCAGATCGACCTGCAGTTGCGCCAGGCGCGGCAGCGCGGCCTGGGCCGCGACTTCGAGAGCCTGCGCGATTACCGCGAAGGCGACGACCTGCGCGACATCTGCTGGACAGCCACCGCCCGCCGCGGCACGCCCATTACCCGCCAATACCAGGTCGAGCGCAGCCAGGCTATCTGGATCGTGCTCGACTGCGGCCGCCTGATGCGTGCCCGGGTGGCTATCCCCGCCCCGGCGGGAAGATCCACTCACGGCTCGGATGTGCGTCAGGGCATGACTTTAGTCGTGCCGAAAATGCTTCAAAAGGAGAGCGGGGCTTTAGCCCCTGCGGCTACGCCCCATTCCAAGCTCGACTACGCCTGCACCACCGCCGTGGCCCTGGCCCAACTGGCCCTCTACTCCGGCGATCGCGTTGGCCTGCTGGCCTACGGACAGGGCATCCAACAGCGCTTGCTGCCCGGCCGCGGCGCCTCGCACATGCGCCAGCTCATCGAAGCTCTGGCCCAGGTCAAAGCCGAACCGGCCGAAGCCGACCACCTGCGCGCCTCCGCCACCCTCAACCGCCTCCAACCCCGCCGCTCGCTGGTTCTGTGGATCACCGACCTGGCCGAGACCGCCATGCGCCCCGAGGTCATCGACGGCGCCATGCACCTGCTGCGCCGCCACGTGCTGCTGTTTGTGGCCATGGCTCAGCCGGAGGTGGAATCCATCGCAGAGGCCCGCCCCAAGGACGTGGAGCAGATGTTCCTGGCCGCCGCCGCCCAGGAGATGGCCGGCCGCCGTGAGTTGCTGCTCGCCCGCCTCCACGAGCAGGGTGCGCTGACGCTAGATCTGAACCCCGAGGCGCTGACCTCGGCCGTGCTGAATCAATACCTGACCGTGAAGGAACGGGCGATGGTGTAGGGGGCGCAGTCAAACCTGCCCCATGAAAAGAAAGAGTGAACGATGGAAAAGGAAGATCGCGCGCTACAGGGCACCGAGAATGCGGGCATGTTTTGGGGAGTGGTCTACTTCCTTGTGTTTGCCGTGCTCTTGATTCGGATAATCAATATTTGGAGGGCGGCCCATTCCCAGTCGTTCGACTGGGCGGGAATCTCTGAAAATGGGATGAACCTCATTTACGGAATCCTTCCTGGTTTGGTCGGTCTGATGTTCCGAAAGACCCTCAAAAAAGAGCTGAATCGTGGAATGCTCAGCGATAGAACCTACAAGATCTGCAATTGGCATATCGCTCTGTTGCTTTTTTTTACCTACATGGGGATGATGGCACCGACGGGGCCGAAGTAGTCTGCCGCCGTCTGGCGAAACCTGTCGCGCAAAGTCCATCCGCCTCCGGCATACAATGGATTCGATCGAGGCTCTCATGGCTTCCGACATCGTTCGTATTGAGATTGATGGCGAGATGAAGGCCGAGGCCGAGGCGGCTTTGGCCGGGATTGGGCTCACTCTCTCCGACGCCGTTCGTCTGTTGTTGGCCCACGTTGCCGCCGGAAATGCTCTGCCTTTCGGGGTGCTATGCGGCAACGGATCATCCAAGCCAGCTCCGACCAATGCCGACGAACCCTCCCAACCCGGCTCCGAGGACGAAGAGTTGGCCAGAGAGCTGGCTCGGCTTACCGCTGAGGGGATGATCAACCCACCCATAGACCCCACCCCCATTGACTGGGATGCCTTCTGGGCGCTGCCCAGGCCGACTGTCTCCGACGAAGCTGTCAAGGAAGCCATGGACTGGGAAAAAGGCGAGTTCTAAATGACGCCAGCTTTCTGGGACTCCAGTGCGTTGGTTCCACTCTGCGTTCAGCAACCTTCGACCCACATTGCGCAAGCATTGAGCCAAAAGTACAGCATGTTCGTTTGGTGGGCCTCGCCGGTCGAAGCCAGCGGCGCCTTCGCCCGTCTGCTTCGGATGGGACGATTGAGCGCCGCAGGACAGGCTCAGGCTCAGGCTCAGATCGAAGCCAGAGGCCCGCAAACTTCAGCTTTTCCGCCCATCGCGGAATCCCCACCCCGGCCTCGAACATCTGAGACAATGGATGATAGTGAATCGAGTGCGACAATCCATGTTCGGGCTACGGGCCATGCCCGCCTCTTTCGCGATCCTGGCGTTGGCCGGGGCGGCCATCTCCGTTGCGGCGCAAAATCCTACTTCCGCCTCCAATCCGTTCTTTGGCAGCGTCACGGCCCATCCGGCCACCGAAGACACGCTCAAGCTCTCGCTCGACGACGCCATCCATCGCGGTCTTGAGACCAATCTTGGCCTCAAGGAGGCTGAAAGCGGTCAAAAGGCGCTGCAAGGAGAAGAGAACCAGGCGCTGCAACTGTTTCTGCCCACCATCACTTTGACAGCCAACAACGGCGTCTACCAGCACAATCTTGCCGCCCTGGGCTTTGGCCCCGGCGTCTTCGGTGAGTTTGCCAAGCTTTTCGGCGGCAAGATGCCCGCCGGCATTTCCGAGATCACCCGCGACGACCTGACCCAGGCGCAGATTCACTATAGCCAGATGCTATTCTCCGGCCCCGTCATCGCCGGTTGGAAGGCCGCTCGGGCAGGCGAGCGTTCTGCCTATTTTGCCAAGATGTCGGCCCGCGGCGAGGTGGTACAGCAGGTGGCCACGGCTTACCTCCACGCCATTGCCGCAGCCAGCGAAGTGGACAACGCCAAGGCCCTTGAAAGCGCCGATAAAGTTCTGTTCGACCAGGCCCACGAGGCCCACCTGGCCGGGACCGTCGCCAATCTCGACGAACTGCGCGCCCGCGTCGAGCTCCAATCTCAGCAGCAGGCGGTGATCGCCGCTGAAAACGCCCTGGCCAAAGACCTGATCATGCTGAAACGCGAGATCGGCCTCGACCCCGGCCAGAACATCGCGCTGACCGACCCCGCGCCCTACAGCGATCTAGCCTCCGAGACTCCGGAAGAAGTGCGCGCCACGGCCTACAAGAGCCGCCAGGACTATCAGAATCTGCAAAACCAGGCCGCCGAGACCAAGGCACTGCACGCCGCCTATCGCAGCCAGCGCCTGCCCAGCCTCAGCCTGGGCGGTTATTACGGCGTCAGCAAGGTCAACGGCGTAGCCTCCCACGGCGATTTCGTGCTGCAGGGCTCGCTCAGTGTGCCGCTATTCCGCGAGGCCAAACTGCGCGGCGATAACGATACCTCCGCGGCCCAGCTTGCCGCCATCAACGCCCAACTCGACGACCTGAAGGTCCACATCGACCAGCAGGTGCGCTCGGCCCTGCTCGACGTCGACGCCACCTCCAAATTGGTTGAGGTTGCACGCTCCAATGTCGAACTGGCCACGCGCGCCCTCTCCGACGAAACCGACCGGGTCAACGCCGGGGTGGACGACAACCTGCCCCTCGTCACCGCGCAAGCCACACTGGCGTCGGCGCAGAGCAATCTTGTCGAAAGCCTCTACCAGTACAACCTCTCCAAGCTGGTTCTGGCCCGTGCTGCCGGCGTCCTGGAAACGCAATACCGCGTGTACCTGGGCCGCTAAAAACTCTTCTTTTGTAAATTTGCTGTTTCCACAAACAAACACCTCGCTTCGCCATCTAAACTGATAGCCATGTTTGGTTTCCGTCCAAGACTGCCGATCGCGGAAGAAGAGCGCCTGTGGGTGGATGAAGGCCTGCGCCGTCTGAGCCGGATGCTGGGGGCCAGCCGGATGCAGAACGCCAAGGTGGTGCTGCCCACCGACGAATTCTTCCCGGACCCCTATGCGCCAAACGAGGCCGGGGTTGAGGCGCTCTTCTGCCGCATCTGCGGGTACATGGGCGTGCCTAGAAGCCACGTGGAGCTGGCCATCATTCCCGACACCAGCGAATTGGTGGAGATGCTGCCCGAACACAGCTACCAGCCGGACGGTCCGGCGGGCTTGCATTACGGCAAGCGCTGCGAGGGTGAGCACCCACTCGTCGCTGTTCGTGCTTCGTTGTTGAAAGACCCGCTCACGGTTGTGGCAACCCTGGCCCACGAGCTAGGTCACGTGATCTTGCTCGACGGCGGCCGCTTGGATCGCGATGACGAAGACATGGAACCTTTGACCGACCTGGCCACCGTTTACCTGGGTATGGGCGTTTTTACCGCTAACGCTGCCAGACGGTTTCTTCAATTTCAGCAAGATCGCAGGCAAGGCTGGTCCATGAGCAGGCTGGGCTACCTGCCGGAGGATGTCTACGCTTATGCGTTGGCGCGGTTCGCACAGGAACGAGGCGAAATCGATCCGGCTTGGACTGCCCATTTATCCACCAATTTGAAGACCTGGTTTCGGCAATCATCCAAATGGATGAGGAATGAATATATGCCCATTCGGTAACTTCATCTCGATCACTCCCGTGTAACCTGTAACCTGGGACCAGAGGCCCCGCAAGGCATGCCGAGAAAACTCAGAATCAAGTACTACGTAGCGCCCGACCCGGCCGCCTTGGCCCGGAAGGCCGCGCAATACTTTGTCGAGATGGCCGGCGAGGCAGTCGAGGCGCAGGGACGAGCCCGCATCGCCATCAGCGGCGGATCTACCCCCAAAGCCGCATTCGAACTGCTGGCCGATCCGTCGCATCCCTGGCGCGCGCGGATGCCGTGGGAGAACATCGAACTCTTCTGGGTCGACGAACGCTCGGTTCCTCCCGACGACGCCGAAAGCAACTACCGCATGACCCGCGAGGCGCTGCTCGACAAGGTGCCGCTGCATCCCGACCAGATTCACCGCATGGCCGGCGAGTTGGAGCCGGAGGTGGCCGCCGCCCGCTACGAGTCGGAACTGCGCAACAGCTTCCGCCTGGAGGGCGCCGAGAGTCCTCGCTTCGACCTGGTTTCGCTGGGCATGGGAGACGACGGCCACACCGCCTCGCTGTTTCCCAACACCGCCGCCATTCATGAATTGAGCCGCCTGGTCACCGCCAACCATGTGCCCCAGAAAGACACCTGGCGCATCACACTCACCTGGCCGGTCATCAACCACGCCAGCAGTGTATTCTTTCTCATCGCCGGGGCTGACAAGGCCGCGGTTCTGAAAGAAGTTCTGACCGGGCCGCGCGATCCGGAAAGGCTGCCCAGTCAGCTGATTTGGCCTGCAAGCGGTATACTTACTTTGATCCTGGATAAGGCTGCAGCTGCACTTTTGCCCGCAACGGATGGGGAAGGCTGTGGGGTTTTGGAGAGGGAACGATGATTCTGGCGGGCGATGTAGGCGGCACCAAAGTCCATTTGGCGCTATATGACTTTACCGATGGCAAACTGAAGTACACCCGCGACAAGCAATTTCCGGCCAAGGACTACAGTGGCCTGGAAGAGATTGTGAAAGAGTTTCTGGGTTCCGAAAGGGTATCGGCGGCCTGCTTTGGCGTGCCTGGCCCGGTGCGCAACGGGCGCCTGCGCCTCACCAATCTTCCCTGGACCCTGGATAGCCACGAACTGGCCATCAACCTCACCATCGATCACGTCTTCCTGATCAACGATCTGGAGGCCAACGGCTACGGCATTGCCGAGCTTTCCGGCGACCAGATTTTCACCCTCAGCGAGGGCGACGCCAGCCAGATCGGCAACCGTGCGCTGATCGCGGCCGGAACCGGATTGGGCGAATGCATTCTGCCCTGGAATGGCCAAAGCCATCATCCTTACCCTTCCGAGGGCGGTCACGTCGACTACGCTCCCCGCAACGAAGACGAAATCGACCTGCTGCGCTTCCTGAAACAGAAGTACAACGGCCGCATCAGCTTTGAGCGCGTCATCAGCGGCATGGGCCTGACCAACATCTACGAGTTCCTGCGCGAAGTGCGCGGCATGGAAGAGCCGGCCTGGCTCACCGAGCGTTTTGCCGGGGTCAGCGACCCCAACGGCATCATCACCGAGCTGGCTCTCGCAGCCAAGAGCGAGATCTGCGAGAAGGCACTGGACATGTTCGTCTCCGCCTATGGCGCCGAGGCCGGCAATCTGGCTCTCAAGGTGCTCTCGGTCGGCGGACTCTACATCGGCGGCGGCATTGCGCCCAAAATTCTGGAAAAGATGAAGGACGGCACCTTCATGAAGGCCTTCCAGGACAAGGGCCGCTTGAGCCAGTTGCTCATCAACATGCCTGTCCGCATCATCCTCGACAGCCGCGCCGCCCTTTTGGGTGCAGCTGGTTACGCTGAAGCCCGCGCCGCCGAACTCAGCGGCACCTCGCCCCGCGCCGCCTCGGTGCGGTTCTAAACTACTCGATCAGGTCAGACCACGAAGGCCAGCCGCTTGCGGCTGGCCTTCGCGTCGTTGGTGCCTGCCTTGCTATCTACCCAGGCTGTAATACACATTTACGACTGTTTCCACTTCGACCGCCGCTCCATTTAGCAGGTACGGCTTATACTCCCATTGCTTCACTGCCTTCACTGCCGAATCGGCCAACAGCGGCGATGGGGAGGAGAGGACCTCCAAATCGCGGACCCGCCCGTCCGTGCCAATCACGGCTGCAAGAACAACGACACCTTGCTGTCGGGCCATCTTCGCCATCATCGGATAGGTAGGGAACGTCTTCTTGACCAGCGGTCCGGCGGTTACGCCGTCCCCCGTTTCGCCGGGCACAGGCTGACTAACCGTCGCCCGCGTAGGAATCGAATCGGCAGCCGGTTTGAGCGCCGCATCTAAAGGGTCGAGCCCGTCGATTGCATCGACAGAAATCGAAAATAGCCTTTGCATTCCGTCAGAAACCGCAACCTGCCTCGCTAGAAAGTGACCCTGCGTCTTCACAATTTGACTGAACATGGTGGTGATTAAACTCGAATAAGCCATCCGCAGCGTCATTGTATGAAGATCAAAGCAGTAGTACTGAGGCGTGGCCGAAGTCGGCGCCATCAGTTTGCCGTCAACTTTCCATTGCAGTGATGTGGTGACGCAAGCAAAGCTTTCTTGTCCTCCGGGAATCTTCATCAGTTCGAGCTTCAACCTTCCGGATTCGATTTCGCTGCGCTGGGGCAGCGGCGACAGAAGAGCCGTTTCCAGTGTCCTCTCGAAATATCGCAACGGCCCACCGCTTTCCTTGCGGTAGAGGGCACCGCCAGCCGTCCACCAATCTGTCCGGTTCTGATTCCCTCGGATCCAAGAGCTTCGATGCAGCTTTGGCGATGCCCACCAATATTCATAGGTTCCCTGCTCGCTGGGATTGCCTTTGTCATCGTAGAGTTGGTAAGTGGCCTTCAGATGCCACGGCTTCAAGGTTACGTCGGTGAAGTCATAGAACGGCGCAGCGGCCGCGAACACAGCGCGCGGGTCGCTGGGCAGGTTCGGAGCCGCAGGCGTTTGACTGAAGCACGGCGCCGTGGCCGTCAACATGAGAGCAACAAGAATGGGAATGCGCACGATGGAAGAAGGGTAGCACGGCCACCCGCGTCGCCATCGTCTGCCGGGCTCTCGTGCATGGGCAATCGCATGGACATTTATGGAGTCATGTCTGGCCTCGCCGGCCGCCGCAGGCGGTCAGCCCCACCGCAGGTGGTTACCAGCGCAGCGACGAACTCACCGCCTCCACCGTGCCGTGGAAGAAATATTGCCCCAGCCCCACCGTGAAGAGCCAGCAGCCGAACAGGGCATGTTCGAAGCTCGATGTGGCCAGCGACCGGGTCTGCGCATAGCGCAAGGCAAACAGCAGGCCCCCGGCACAGGTAAGTCCGATCGCCAGCCAGTTCCGGAAAATAATGTGCAGAAAGGCGAAGGCCGAGGCGCTGGCCACGACCATGGCCCACCTGGCCGGAAACAGGGGCTGATAGCGCTCGAAGAAGAATGTTCTGTAGAGCAGTCCCTGCGGGTAGACCGACAACGCTGGGTAGGCCACCATCACCACTGCCCAGAACACCGGATGCGGCCGCACCAGGCTCCATTCCAGCCTCGGCGCAAACTCTCTCACTGCCCACCACACGCCCAACGCCCAAATGGCAAAGATGCCCAGAATCGAGGGCAGCCTGTCCGTCAAGGGCCCCGGATTCCAGAGCTTGCCGCGATCGAATCCCGGTTTGCGGAGCAACCGCCATAATCCATAGGCGGCCACCAGCCACAGCAGCGGCAGCGGCGGAAACTGCACCGGGCAGAAACGGTAGCCCACTGGCAGGCCCACAAACAGCAGCAGGAATTCCGCCCCCAACGCCATGCGGCGCACGGCGGGCCGCGTCCTCGGCTCGGAATACAGGCCACTACTCATGATCTTGAACCTCGACCGCCCATGCCCGTCTCGTTGCGTGCATCCGCTGGTCTGAACCTTCCCTGTCGAACGTGATAGATTGGAGCGGTTCCCGGATGAACGCGCTTCTTGAATCGCATTGCAGGCTAGCTGCTATGTTGGGGTAAGCCATTCTACGAGCCTCTGGCGAAATAATAGAGAGCCGCTACAGGTATTCATACGATGCGTTTTGGGAGAATCCAGTTGCGTATTCATGCTTCCTTGCTTCGGCCGCTTGTGCTGGCCGGATTGATTGTCCTGCTTTTGTGGCCTTCCATCTGGAACCGCGGCCCTTTCTATTACATCGATACAAGAACCTATATGCGTAGCGAAGATGCGGCCATCAACAAATTCACGCATCTGCGAACCGCATGGACCGCCGCAGACAGCGACGCCCCTGCCGCCCCAGGCAGTTCGAGCTCCGAAGCAGCCGAGCGAAGCCTGCACAATATCGGCGCAGCGCATACGCGGAGCCTGGAAGACATCAAGAAGAAGGGCATCATGCTGGGCAGATCGCTCTATTGGGGGCTCCTGCTTTATCTGGGCGCGGTGAGCGGCGGGTTCTGGCTGACAATCCTGGTCCAGGCCGCTGCCGTCTTTCTTGCCCTCTACCTGTCGGTTCGCGCTCTCGAAATGCCGGTTTGGCCCGCTTTGCCCTGGATTTGCGCAGGATTATGCGTGCTGTCGGACGTTTCGTTTTTCGCCAGTTATCTGATGCCCGACATCTTTGCCGGGTTGACCGTTCTCGCCTGCGCGATTCTGATCTCCGCGGAGCATCGCCTTGGGCGCCTCGAGAACGTTCTCTGGTACCTGCTTCTGGCGTTCGCACTCCTGGCGCATGATACCTGCGTCCTGCTTGCGGTCATGCTGATTGGCATAGCCGTGGCTGCCAACCTGTTGCGGCGTACCTTTGCCAATCGGCGAGGGCTTTGCGTCATCCTGCTTGCTGCTGTCACCGCCTACGGCGGCCAGTCTCTCGTAACCTACGGAATTACTCGCGCCACTGGCGCGGCGCCCTTGCGCTTTCCCTTGATCGCGGCCCGATTGGTTGACGACGGACCGGGCACAAACTATCTGCGCGCCACTTGTCCGCAAAGCAACTTCACTCTCTGTGCCTACCGTAGTGAGTTTCCCATGTCTTCTTACACTTTTCTCTTTGGCACGGAGCCCGGCAAGTCAGTCTATGAAATGGCTACGTACGACCAACGCCGTGCTCTGAGCGCGGAGCAGTTCCGCTTTTTTCTCGCGGTTCTGCGCTACGATCCGCTCGGCGTCGCAAGGTCGGGTCTGCGCAACGCGGCAGCACAATTCCTGAACTTCAGCCTCGCGGACTTTCAGTACAATCCAGGCGAAAAAGACAACATGGACCGGACCTTTCCGCTCGAGGTTCTTGCCCAGATTCGCTCCACTGCCGCCTACCAGGGAACCATGCCTTCCGTAATCTTGAAGGCTCTTCCATACTTTTGTGTGTCGATTTCCTTCCTCTATCTGCTCTTGGTCTGGCTCGCAGTTCTTCCTGGTAGAACCATAAGTCCGCTGCTCAAGAGAGTCTTCCTTTGGGCATTTGCCGGGATAGTCCTGAATGCCGCGATTTGCGGGGGGATTTCGGCCAACGAAGCGCGCTATCAGGCCAGGGTTGTTTGGCTCGTCCCCCTGCTCGCGCTCCTGGTCGAGGCCAGTGCTGCCGTGGATCGACACAGGCGCCGTCTTGCTCAAAGAAGGAAGGCAAGTGGGGAAGAGTCCTCCGCCCCCGCAACTGCGATTAGTCCTTCGTAATTTGAGGCGCAGGCCGTACGTTCCAAATCAGGACACTGACTCCTTTCTGGTAACTTCACTACGAATGCCGCCCGGGCAGATGTAGCTCACCTTTGCGCACGTCGATAGAGCTAGTGGGATGCGGCATTACGGTGTTTTCAAAAGAGATGCAGTCCTTTGAACCATGTGTGTGACCGTTGCGACTAAGCATCGAACGGTTTCAGTGCATTGGTTCCGAGTTAGGGCATTGTCGAAGGCGCTAGAGATTGTCGGTGAGTCCCGGAGAGGAAGGCGGCGTGTATGAATCAGGCAAGATCGTTTGTGATGGATGACCAACGAGGCAGATTCGAGAGAGTGAAAACGGCAATTCGCTTCCAGGATGAAAAGAGGGCGGAGCGCAACGTACGGCGCAGGCGCAGCGTTCGCCTTACTGTGCTTGCCCTGCTGATTGCGGTCCTCGACAGTCCTCGTTAGGGAGACGCCATGCACGCAATGCGCAGGGCAACAGAATTGATCGCCTCAACCGGACGGCAGGCACGCCGGCACAGCAACCCGGCCGCCTGCCTGCGAGTTTCATCGGCGGTCGCGCCTGGCCAGCGCCCCAGCATACGCACGGCACTGGGTGCTGCGCAGCCCCGCCGCATGTGCGACCTGGCCCTCCGCCCCGAATTGAAGATAGCTTTGCGCGTCGTCCAACTGCGGCCAGTCCGGCAAGGCTGCCGAGTTCGAGTTGTCGCTCGAATTCGGATTGCCGGTCTTGGCGAAGTTTGTCCATTAAGTACCCATAACAACGGCTAACTTAGCGCCGGTTTCGCCAAAGGTTCCACCAATGTTACCCCACTTGGGAAAATAGCCCATGACATCTTCTTTCTTGTCACGCTCAGGCTGTCGCTCGCCGAGCTGTAAAGGAGTTTCTGGCTAAGGGACCCAGTTGTTATTGCTCTCCAAATTCTTGAGACAAAATACGTGCTGTACAGATCTGTGCACATCGGACGATAAGCAAAGTACAGCTTTGCGCCAGGGAGGCCAACTGTGTTCAACACCAACCAAGGGCTGGTCTGCTCTGGCATGTTCAAGGCTGTCGAGCGCGTGGACGTCGCTGTCGTCATCGCCGACCTGGACGGAATCATTCAGTTCGTGAACCCGGCTTTCACCACAATGACTGGATACGCCAGCCAGGAGCTGGTGGGGCAGACCCATCGAGTTCTCAGTCCCGGAAGGCATTCGCAGGCGTTTTACACACAGATCTGGGAGAGGATTCGAGCCGGAGAAGCTTGGCACGACGAAGCGATCAATCGGCGCAAGGACGGGTCGCTTTACACTGCTGAGATTGAGATTTCGCCCATTCGGAGTGGCGAGGGGGCGGTCGACGGCTACATCGCGATCATCCAGAATGTGCTCGAACACCAACCAATCGTGAAATCCTCCGAAGCCGAGATCGGTTTCGCGAATCTCAATGCTTCCATCGTTGGCGGGAACCGCGAAGAGGAGTTGTTGTCCGGTGATGGAAACAAGCCACTTGTTGGTCGGCAACGCTCCCGCGCCATCCCTGATTTGTCCCCAGCCAAGGTCAACTCTCTGAACAGCACAGCGGCCCATTCTTCCGCCCCATCCCAAAAAATCTTCGCGGGTATCGAGGCACGAATCCTGCTTGCTGAGGACAATTCCACCAACCAGCAGGTGGCTCTGGGCATCCTCGGCATGCTTGGCCTCACTGCGGATATCGCAGAGAACGGAATCGAGGCACTCCAGGCGCTGGCTTCCCACGCCTATGACCTGGTGCTGATGGACGTGCAGATGCCGCAGATGGATGGCCTCGAAGCTACCCGCCAGATCCGCAGTTCGGCTTTCCCGACCATGAATCCACACATCCCCATCATTGCGATGACCGCTCATTGCCAGCAGAGCGATCGGCTGGAGTGCATCGAGGCGGGGATGAACGATTATGTCTCTAAACCGGTGTATTCGAAGGTGTTGGCAGAGGTGCTCTCGCGTTGGATGCCGGGTCCAGCTGCCGAGACCTCACCGACAACTGAAACCCCACCGCTCCTCACCGAGGGCGCGCCTCCCGCTTTGCCGCTACCGGGCTTGCCAATTGTCTTCGATCGGGCTGGGATGGCGAGTCGTCTGATGAATGACGAAGAGCTGATTCAACTCGTGATGCGCGATTTCCTTGACGCCATGCCCCGCCAGATCGAGGCGTTGCGCACTCTGGCCGAAAGCGGTGATCCGCAGGGCGCGGGAGGCAAGGCGCACTTGATCAAGGGAGCCGCGGCGAACATCGGCGGCGAAGCGCTGAGGGCCCTCGCCCACAGAATCGAAAAGGCTGGGATAGCGGGCGATCTCGAATCGGTTGCCGGTCAAGTGGATGCGTTGCAATTCGCGTTCTTTCAACTCGAAGATGCAATGACAGAGCACCTCACTCAAGCCAGTAGCTGAACGCCCCAAGCACTTGCAGCGTTTCAGATGCAGGGTGGTCGGCGATCGCCTTCGTTGAATCGGAGGCCGGGTTTGCCTCCTTGATTTTCTTCGAATGAAAACGTCAAAACTGCCGATAAATGAAGCAAAGCGACAAGAATGCAAGGAAGGGCTGAGAGTCTTGGGTCCCCGCAAAGAACCGGTCATTCCACTGGAGAACGCCAGAATACTCGTCGAGGAACGAGAGCTTTCCCCTTTGGTTTTCGTCGTCGATGACGATTTCAGCATCGTGCGCACAATTGAAGGCCTCCTCAAGAGGGCCGGATTTCGCACCGCTAGCGCAGGGGACGTTTCCGGAGCCGTTCAAGGAATCCGAACCTTGCGTCCCGACCTGATTCTTCTTGACGTCAATTTGCCGGATGGGTCCGGCTTCGACGTTAGCTGCACCTTGAATGCGGAATCCACAGCCTTTACCACCCCGATTCTCTTCATCTCCGCCAACGACGATATTGCCACCAAGGTCCAGGGCTTTGAAATCGGCGGGGTCGACTACATCACCAAGCCCATCGTAGGTGCAGAGGTGATTGCCCGCGTTCGCACCCATCTGCGGCTCAAGAGAGCCTACGAGCGGCTTGCCGAACTCCAGGTGGAGAGGGTGCAGTTGCTGGCCAGCGCCCAGCAAAGCCTCATGCCCCGCCCTGAAGACTTGCCGGAAGCTTCCTTTCAGGTTTCGATTCGTCAGGTGCTTGCCGCCGGCGGAGACTTCTACGACGTGTTCTCTTCCGGGCAGGGCATCGTGGACTACCTGATTGCGGATGCCAGCGGCCACGACCTGGCCGCCTCGCTTTGGACCGCCTCGCTGAAAGCCCTCGCCAACGAGTATGCCGGCCCCTTGCACCTGGCCCCGGAGATCGTGCGCGCCATCAATAGCTCGCTGTGCCGCATTCTTCCGTCGGGCGCGTTCTTCACTCTCATCTATGCCCGGCTCAACCATAGAACCGGTCAGCTATCTCTGGTGAATGCCGGCCATCCCCCCGCCATCGTGGTCGCGAACAATGGGGACAAACCGCTGATTCTGCGACAGGAAGGCGACGTAGTCGGGGCATTTCCCGACGCAGTCTTCGGCGTCACCGAAATGACCCTGCAGCGGGGCGACCGCATTTTCTTCTATACCGACGGGTTGATTGAAACCGGCGGATCGTTCGAGGAAGGCCTCGTGCGCCTGGCCAATGCATGTTATGCGCGGCGATGCGCGCCCCTCGGGGACGTGGTCCCCGCTGTGGTCGACGAACTCATGGCCGGTTTGTCTCCCGCCGACGACACGCTGTTTATGGGGGTGGAACGATGAGCCGGGCAGACAGCCCCACTTTTTCGCAAGTCATCCCTTCGCAATTGGCAGAAGTGGAGACCCTCTGCGGCCAGATTCGGGCGCTGCTCCAAAAGAAAGACCTCTGTCCTGTCTGCTTTGCCGTGGAGTTGTTGATGCGGGAGAGCCTCAACAACGCCATTCTTCACGGAAATGAAAGCGATCCGGCCAAGCTGGTCACCTTGCGGCTTTGGGTGGGACGGGAGTGGATTCGCTTGCAGGTCTGCGATCAGGGCACTGGCTTTAACTGGCACAAGGCCCGACCAAGAGGATTGGATTTGACCTCGACTTCGGGCCGCGGGTTGCACCTCTACACCCTCTATGCCGACCGCGTGCGCTTCAATCGCCGCGGCAACCAGATCACACTCTGGATAAGCAAGAAAGAACAAGCAGGAAAGGAAAACTGAAAAAATGGCGCCATACGTTATAGAACTCAGCGACCAGAAAGGTTCCGTAAAGTTCACGGGCGATCTGACCGCGGTCTTGATTCCGGAGTTGCAGACAAGCCTCAAAGACATGTTGAACAAGGGCGTGCGCGAACTGGCGTTCGACCTGGCAGGCGCCAAAATGCTGGACTCAAGCGGCATGGGTCTGCTGATTGCAGCCGCCAATAGCCTGGCGCGCTGCGGCGGAAGCCTTCGCGTGACCAACGTCTGCCCCGACATCTACCGCCTGTTGCAAAGCATGCGGCTGACGGGGCGCCTCAATGTGAGCGGAAGTTGGGAATAGGAGAACCAGCATGGATGGGGATCTGGACGACGAATTACTCGGTGAATTCATCAATGAATCGCGGGAGCATCTGACCACGATTGAGGCCGACTTGCTGGCCATCGAAGAGGGTGGGGCGGACATTGATTTGGAGTTGGTGAATAAGGTATTCCGCGCCGCCCATTCCATCAAGGGCGCCAGCGGATACTTCGGCCTGACCAAGGTCAAGGACCTGTCTCACAAGGCCGAGACCGTGCTGGACATGGTGCGGTCGAAGAAAATGGTCCCGAACGCCGAGATCACCAACCTGCTGCTGACGGCCTTCGACCAGTTGCGGGAGATGATCAACCACCCCGCCGAAAGCGCCGACGCCGATATCGACGACCTGGTGTTGAGCCTGACTGGCTTGACCTCGTCCTATTTGCCGCAGGAGCGAAAGGCCTCGCTGACTCAAACCATCGCGGTCACACCGGAGGGCGGAGGGTTACCCGCGGTCCTTTCCAGGTTCGATTACGACCAGTCGAAGGAGTCCGGCCGGTATTTGTACTCCGTGGAGTACGACCTGATCCACGATATCGAACGGCGCGGCCAGAATGTGCTGGATGTCTTCCGCAAGTTGATGGAGTCCGGAGAGATTCTCGATTGCGAAGTGAACTTCGACGCGGTCGGAACGCTCGACGGTCCTCTGGGAACGCAACTGCCGGTGCGGTTTATCCTGGCCACGGCGATCAAGCCGGACGATATTGGCCCCTTGTTCCCCCATAATCGAGACAGAGTCAAGCTGCTCTCCGCGTCTGCCGCCTCACTCTTCGAACCAGTCGCACGGCCGGCGTTAGCTCTGCCAACGCCTGCACAGATTCCGCCCCAGGTGGCCCTGTCTCTGGCTGCCGAAATTCAGCCCAGCCGGGTGTTGCCAACCAATCTGCCGGTTTCGGCCGCGCCTGGTCCTGCTGCCGCAAAGCCGGCTGCCAACCAACCTGCGCCTGCAAGCGCCGCTGTAGTCGAAGACAGCATCCGGGTCAGCGTGGGAACCCTGGAAATGTTGATGAATCTGGCCGGCGAGCTGGTGCTGGGCCGCAATCAGTTGCGCTCTACGCTCGCGCAACAGAACCCGCGTGCCCTCAAGGCCGCATTCCAGCGAATCAATCAGATCACCTGCGAGTTGCAGGATGTGGTCATGCAGACCCGCCTTCAGCCCATCGGCAACGTCTTCGGCAAGTTTCCCCGCCTGGTGCGCGATCTGGCCGCCGCTCTGCACAAGGATATTCAGCTCGACATCCGAGGCAAGGAAGTCGCCATGGACAGGACCCTGATCGAATCCCTGTCCGATCCCCTTACCCATATGGTGCGCAACGCCGTCGACCATGGCGTGGAAATGCCCGAAGACCGGGTTCGCGCCGGCAAGCCGCGCCAGGCCTCGATCACCATCGAAGCACGGCACGAAGCCGGGCAGGTTGTGGTGGAAATCGTCGACGACGGCCGGGGAATCGACCCGGAGCGCGTCGCCAAGGCGGCTCTTGAAAAACAGCTGATCACCGCGGACAAGCTCAAGGGCATGTCGGATAAAGACAAGGCCGCGTTGATCTTTCTGCCCGGACTTTCCACCACCAAGCAGGCCAACGACGTCTCCGGACGCGGCGTGGGCATGGACGTGGTCAAGACCAACCTCGATCGTCTCGGCGGCAAAGTCGAAATCCTCTCGGTGGTCGGCAAGGGCACAACCTTTCGCATCAAATTGCCGCTGACACTGGCCATTATTCCCTCCCTGATCGTCTCCGTCGAAGGCGAGTGCTTCGCCATTCCGCAGACCAACGTGCAGGAGTTGCGGCACGTTCTTCCCGGCGCGGCCAAGACCCGCATTGAGATCGTGGGAGATGCTGAAGTTCTGCTCTTGCGCGATCAGCTCATCCCGCTGGTGCGCTTTGCCGACGTGCTGGGAGTTGTCCCAACCTATGTCGATGAGCGTGGCGGACGTCGCGAGGTAGACCGCCGCACCCGGCTGGCAGACAGGCGCTCGCCGCGCATCCCTCTGGAGGGCGAACCACCAGCACCTCCGACGTCCGCCACCGTGCCTTATGTCCGCACCGGCCGCGATAGGCGCCATAGCGGCGGCACCCTGGAAATCGTAGTGGTGAACACCGGCACGCAAACCTACGGGTTGGTGGTGGGCAGCTTTCACGACACCGAAGAAATTGTCGTCAAACCTCTCGGTTCACACCTGAAGGGAATGGAAGAGTATGCCGGGGCCACCATCCTGGGCGACGGCTCCGTGGCTCTCATCCTCGACGTTGCAGGTCTCGCCGCCAAGGCCAAACTGGACGCGGTTACCCGCGCCGCAAGCGCCCGGGAACGGGCAGAGAGCGCGGCTCGCGAACAAACAGCCGACAGCCAGCAGTTGATTTTGTTCCGCAATCCGCCGGATGTGCTTTGCGCCGTTCCGCTGGATACTGTGACGCGCATCGAGCAGATCGCGGCCAAGCAGGTGGAGACAATAGCCGGACGACGCACAATGCAATACCACGGCGGCTCCCTGCCGTTGGTCACGCTGTCGGACACGGCACAGGTCGACCCCATTGGCGACGAGACTGAACTTGCGGTCATGATTGCCAACATTCGCGGCCATGAGGTGGGTTTGCTGGGAACCATGCCTGTGGATGTTGTTGAAACGGGCGCCAAGATCGATCAAACGACGCACAGCCAAAAGGGCGTGGCCGGTTCCACCATCATTCACGGCCGCACCGCGCTGATCGTCGATCTCTACGAACTGGTGGACGCAACCTGGCCGGAATGGGCTGTCCAGCAAGCCATTGCGCAACCAAGTTCCCACGGCAAACAGGAAAACACGATTCTGCTGGTGGAGGACTCCGACTTCTTCCGCTCCCAGGTGACTCGTTTCCTTGAGGAAGACGGCTACCTGGTGCTGGGAGCACCCGACGGCGAAGCCGCCTGGGAGATCCTTCAGCAAAATCATGAGCGCGTCCGTGCCGTGGTCACCGACATCGAAATGCCGCGGCTGGATGGCTTGGGATTGGCGCGGCGCATTCGCGGCGACGCCCTCACGGCGCGGCTGCCCATCATTGCCCTCACCAGCCTGGCCGGCGAAGACGATATCGCCCGAGGCAGCGCCGCGGGCATTGACGACTATCAAACGAAGCTCGACCGGGACCGGCTCTTGAGTCGACTGCGGGAGTTTTGGCGAGCAGGCCCTCCGGCCTCCATCCCAACCCCGCAAGTCAACTAGAACATTGAACTTTTGTCGCACCCGGCGGACAGCTTGGCGGCGAACCAGCACAGGTAATCAAGGAGAGAATTGCAATGAATCAGAAGATGAGCACTCAAAAGGTTTACGCCTTGGCTGCCCTTCTCATCGTGGTAATCGCCGCATCAGCTCTGGTAATTACCATGGCGATCGATGTCCGCCAGCAGCTTGGCAGGATGAAGGACACCAGGATCCCTACCCTCCTGATGTCTTCTCAAATTGACTTGAAGTTGATGAAGGCCAGATCCGACCTCCGGCGCGTTCTTCTCTTCGTCTCAGACGGAAAGATGGACAAGGCCGCCGCTTACAAGCAGAAGGTCGAAGAAGACTGGACCGAAATCAACACCGCGTTCGCCCCTTTGCCGGAAGGCAGCAGGAAATTCGTCTTGCAGGAAAACAAGGATCGGGTGGCAAAGATCGCCACTGAACTGCCCCTGCTTCATCAAGAGCAGGTAGCCATCGCTCAAGAAGCCATGAGCGGCGGAGCCAAGCGCATCGCGTCCGTAGACGAGGAACTGGTGGCGACGGTCGAGCCGCACGGAGCTCAGGTTCGCGATCTCTCCGATGCGCTCACGGCGAGTCTTACCGAGCTGATCGATGCCGATGTTGACCATGAAATCGAAAGCCAGGTCAGGACCGAATGGATTATCGCGTTGGCATGCCTGCTGGCAATCGGGGCGAGCCTGGGAGTCGGTTTTATCTTCAGTCACAGGGTTCTCGATCCCTTGGCCCTGGTTGTGGCGCGTTTGAAGGTGATCTCCGAGGGAAACCTGACCAATGTGAATTTGCCCGAAGCGCTGCTGGCCAGAAAAGACGAGTTGGGCGAGCTGGCCAACACGACCAAGACCATGAACGACAACCTGCGCAAGCTCGTAGGAGGTATCGCCGAGGGCGTTCACACCCTGGCATCCTCCGCCACCGAGCTCACCGCAATCTCCAAGCAGACGGCCTCCGGTGCGGCCACAATGGCCCAGCAAGCCGATGCGGTGGCTGCCGCAGCCGAAGAGGCCAGTGCCGCAACCATGTCGATTGCCTCGGGCATGGAGCAGTCCTCCAGCAGCCTCTCTTCCGTTGCCAGCGCCACCGAAGAGATGAGCGTCACGGTCGGCGACATCTCCTCAAACACCTCGCGCGCTCGGGCCATCAGCGAGCAGGCCACCTCTCAGGCCCTCACCATCGCGGACCAGATGCAGAAACTGGGTCAGGCCGCACAGGAGATCGGAAACGTAACCGAGACCATTACCAACATCTCTGCCCAAACCAATTTGCTGGCTTTGAACGCGACCATTGAAGCGGCGCGCGCGGGCAGTGCAGGCAAGGGTTTTGCCGTGGTTGCCAACGAGATCAAGGAACTGGCGAAGCAGACCGCCGATGCCACCCTGGATATCAAGGCGCGCATCGCGGGAATCCAGAGCTCGACGGGCACCGCAATCAGCGATATCGGGCAAATCACAAACGTGATCCGGGATGTGGGCGGGATTGTCGCCAGCATCGCGGCGGCCATCGAAGAGCAAGCCACGGTCACCAAGGATGTGGCGGGCAACATCGCGCAGGCTTCCATCGGAGTCCGCGAGGCCAATGAACATGTTTCGCAGACGGCGACGGTTTCCCAGGGCATTGCGCACGATATCTCCGGCCTTACCATGACGGTCACCGAGATGCGTCGCGGCGGCGAACAGGTACAAAGCAGCGCCACCGAACTGTCTGTGCTGGCTGAAAGGCTCGGTTCCCAGGTAGCGCAGTTCAAGATGTGATGCGAGTCAAGATTTGATGCGAGGGGCCCTTTTCTGAGAGTCCCTTTGATGTCCACTTCCGGCCAAAGAAACGAGAGTTCGCATGTTCAAGAACGCCAAGCTTTCGGGAAAAATCGTGGGAACAATCGTCCTTGTTCTCACCACCAGTTCGTTGATCAGCTTCTGGGTCACCCAGCGGCGGATCAACCAGCAGGCGGAAGAAGCTTTCCGCGACAAGATCCGCCAAATAACCGGTATGGCGACCGAGACACAGCTCTGGTTCTCCGGGAATCTGCCCACTCTTGTGCCCGATGGCAAATTCAGGTCCCTCAGCCAGGTGCCGGTGGTTGCGGCCTGGAGTGTTGCCGAGGAGTATGCGAACAAGAATCAGATGACTTTCCATACGCCTTCCCTCACTCCGCGCAATCCCAAGAACCAGCCGGACGCATTTGAGCGCCACGCCCTGGAAATGTTTCAAGCGGATCCTGCGCTGAAGGAATTCTCCGAACGCCAATCGGCGGACGGAAAAGAAGTCATGCGCTATGCGCGGCCGGTTCGCATTACCCAGGATTGCCTGGTGTGCCATGGCGATCCCGTGGGCGAAAAAGGCCCATTTGGGTATGCCAAGGAAGGCATGAAAGTCGGCGATTTGCGAGGCGCCTTCGCCGTAACTGCGTCCACCGACCAGCTTGTGGCAACCTCTTTTTCCAATTCAGTGGCAATCTTCCTGCTGAGTTTTCTCACGCTTCTGGCTTCCGGCGGATCGGTCTACCTGCTGATTCGCAAACTGGTGATCCGGCCTCTTAGGAAGTCCGTTGACTTTGCCAATCGGATTGCCAACAGCGACCTCTCGGCAGCGGATCTGGTGGTGGAATCTACCGACGAGATTGGCGAAGCGACTACCGCCCTGAACAGCATGAAGAACAGCCTGCGCAACTTGCTAAGCGATATCTCGGCCGGCGTGCAGACCTTGGCCAGTTCCGCAACGGAGCTCTCGGCCATTTCCAAGCAGACGGCATACGGAACAGCCACTGTCTCCGACCGGACTCATACCGTGGCCGCGGCAGCCGAAGAGGCCAGCACCAATGTCTTCTCGATCGTCGCAGGCATGGAGCAATCCTCCAACAGCCTGGCTTCGGTGGCCAGCGCCACGGAAGAGATGAGCGCCACGGTGGGCGACATCTCCGCCAATACTGCGCGGGCGCGCATCATCAGCGAGGACGCGACAACGCAGGCGCGGACCATCGCGGAACAGATGCAAAAGCTGGGTCAGGCGGCTCAGGAGATCGGGTTGGTCACCGAGACCATCACCAACATTTCGGCGCAGACCAACCTGCTTGCGTTGAATGCTACCATCGAAGCCGCCCGCGCGGGCAGCGCCGGCAAGGGCTTCGCGGTCGTCGCAAACGAGATCAAGGAACTCGCCAAGCAGACTGCCGAAGCCACATTGGACATCAAGGCGCGCATTGCCGGCATTCAGAGCTCCACCGGCATGGCGGTCGGCGATATGGCTCAAATTGCCACGGTCATCCGCGACGTGGGCGGAATTGTGGCCAGCATCGCGGCGGCCATTGAAGAGCAGGCTACAGTCACGAGGGATGTGGCCGGCAATATAGCCCGTGCTTCGGAAGGCGTGCGCGATGCCAATGAACACGTCTCTCAAACCGCGCAAGTGTCGAAGAGCATTGCCGCGGACATTGCGAATGTGAACCTGGCCGTGTCCGGCATCCAGGAGGGCGGCGAACAGGTGCAGAGCAGTGCCGCCGAACTATCCAAACTGGCGGAACAACTTGGCGCCCAAGTGGCCAAATTCAGAGTCTGAGGAAGTGGACATGGCAACAATAATTTCCGATCCTGAAACCGATGAGGATCTGCTGACCGCGACCTTCTATCTCGGAGCCGATGGCCTTTTCGCAATCGATGCCACCCTGATCCAGGAAGTGATCATGGTGGGCGAGATCACGCCTGTACGGCATGCTCCGGATTTTGTGGCAGGCATCCGCAATTTGCGAGGCCGGATCATTACTTTGATCGATTTATGCGTGCGTCTGGAACTGGGCTCCGTCAAAATTGGCCCGGAGAGCCGCATCCTGATCGCAGACTGGAAAGGCGAGCCTGTCGGGTTGCTTGTTGACAGCGTAGCCGACGCGGTTGTGGTCCCGCCGGGCGGGCTGGACCATCCTCCCCCGAACCTCAATGGCGTGCAGATGCAGAAACTGCGCGGTGTGTTTCACAGCGGTCAGCGCCTCGTGGCTCTGCTTGATCTGGCCGCGGTGCTTGGTGTCGATGACCTGTTGCCAAACCCGCTCTCGAACGACGAGAAGAAAGGCTAGACGTGCGAGTCCTGGTTGTCGACGATGCGGTCCTCTTCCGGAGGGTGCTTGCGGATGTGCTTGCCTCTCTTCCGGGAGTCGAGGTCGTGGGCAGTGCGAGCAACGGCAAGCTTGCCTTGGAGAAGGTCAGGGAACTGAAGCCCGACATTCTCACTCTCGACATCGAGATGCCGGAGATGGATGGCCTGGCGGTCCTTGATGCCCTGCTGCGCAGCGGAGCACCCAAGGTCGAGGTCATCGTCGTCAGCGCCCTGTCCCATCGCGGCGGCGAACTCACCATGCGCGCCCTTGAAAAGGGGGCTTTTGACTTCATCACCAAACCCGATTCCGCATCTCCGGAACAAGCGCGGGAGCAAATGCTGCGGGAACTGACTCCCCGCATTCGCGCCCTGGCCCATCGCCTCGAAGTCCGCGCTATTCTGCGCGGCGGTTCCAATTCCCCCCGCCCGCCCCTTCCCAAACCCGCTTTTCGGCCGGAACCTTTGCCTGAAAGCCCATCCATCAACGACATCGGCAGACGGATGCAGCGCATTTCCAATCCTGCCAAGCCGGAAATGGTCCTCATCGGCGTCTCGACCGGCGGACCCAATGCTCTGGCCGAGATTCTCCCCACCATCCCGAAGGATATTGGCGTCCCCATCCTGATCGTGCAACACATGCCGCCTATCTTCACCATATCGCTGGCCGAAAGGCTGGCCGGCAAATGCTCGCTCCGTGTCAAAGAAGCGGCGCATGGCGATCATCCCGAGCCGAACACGGTCTACATCGCGCCCGGCGGACGGCAGATGCGGCTTGGCACAGGCTCGGAGATGCAGCCGGTCATCGAAATTACCGACGACCCTCCGGAAAACAACTGCCGGCCCTCCGTCGACTACCTGTTTCGCTCCGCTGCCAGCAGGTTTCCCGGCCGCGCCATGGCCGTGATTCTTACGGGAATGGGCAGCGACGGAACCCTCGGCTTGCGGCTCCTCAAGCGCCACGGATGCTATGTGATTGCCCAGGATGAGCCGAGCTGTGTCGTTTATGGCATGCCCAAAGCCGCGCTCGACGCCGGCGTTGTCGATGTCGTCCTGCCGCTGGAATCCATTGCCGGCCGGATCTCCGCCATTGTCAAGGGATATCGAGGATGACTGTTGCCATCACGCGCGAAGAAATGCCGGCATGGTCCCGCTATATCCAGGAGATCTGCGGAATCAGCTTGGACGATTCCAAGCGCTATCTTGTCGAGACGCGCTTGGCCGCCCTGCTATCCGACGTTGGCGTAACCAGCTTCGCTGAATTGTTCTATAAAGTGCGGGCCGACTCGACCTCAAAACTTCGCGCACGGGTCATTGAAGCCATCACCACCAATGAAACCTCCTTCTTTCGCGATGCGGCTCCCTTTGACCTGCTTCGCCACAAGCTCGTTCCCGAACTGGTAGACCGCCGCAATGGTTACGGTACACGGATCCCGATCCGCATCTGGAGCGCCGCTTGTTCTACCGGGCAGGAGGCCTACAGCATTGCCATGGTGCTCAAGGAACTGCTCGGCGATCTAACTCGCTATGACATTCGCATCCTGGGAACCGACATCTCCAACAAGGTCGTGGCCCAGGCGAGTTATGGCGAATACACCCGCATGGAACTGGAACGCGGCATGTCCCAGGAAATGCTCACCCGGCATTTCAAGGCTTCCGGAGAGCGATGGAGGGTTCGGGACGAGATTCGCTCCCTTGCTTCCTTCCGGACGATGAACCTTCTGGAGCCGTTCTCCTTTCCAAACCCTTTCGACGTGATTCTTTGCCGCAACGTGGCTATCTACTTTACCGAGCCTGACAAGATCAGGTTGTTTCGGAATCTGACCAGGTGTCTGGCACGAGATGGCGCCCTCATCGTCGGCTCAACTGAATCGATCTCCGGAATCTGTCCGGAACTGGAGCCCAAGCGATACCTGCGCGGCGTTTTCTACCAGTGGAAGGCTTAGCCAAATACCTGCCATTGAGGTTGAGTTTCATTCATGCCAAACCAGGACCTGACCGCTTCCTTCCATAGTCTAAGTTGAGGTCCATTCTCGGTGGCATATTCAGATGCCTCCTGGACGCCGGACACATCCTCTCACTTTATCGGATCGACAAATCGTGCCGCTTCCCCCATACTTTTCGGAAGAGAACCCAGGAGACTTCCACCGCATGTGCGATGAATTCATTCACCAAGGCCTCACACACGATCCCACCGTTTCGCGCCGCGCCTTCGGCCTCGGAGCCGCCGCCGCCGCCGTCGGGCTGCACGCGCCCGCCGCAACGGCACAAGCCAGAGTAGTCGAGACCGACGTCGACGTGCCCATGGCCAGCGGCGTCTCCGATTCCGCTCTCTTCTACCCTGAGGGCAAAGGCGCATGGCCCGCCGTTCTGGTGTGGACCGATATCCTCGGCCTTCGGCCCGTTTTCCGGGGGTTGGGCCAACGGCTCGCATCCCAGGGCTACGTGGTTCTGGTCCCGAATCCCTTCTATCGCAACGCCAAGGCGCCTGTGGTCGATGGGTCGTTCGACTTCAGCAAACCTGAAGACCGCGCCAAAGTCATGCCCATGGCGGCAGCCCTCACCGCCGCCGCCAACATCGCTGACGCCAAGTCATACGCCGGCTTCCTCGATGCACAGCCTCAAACCGACAAGAAAAAGAAGATGGGCGTTCAGGGATACTGCATGGGCGGCCCGCTCACCTTCCGCACTGCGGCCACTAATCCCAACCGCGTCGGCGCCGCAGCCACTTTTCATGGCGGAGGCCTGGTTACCGACAAGCCCGACAGCCCCCACCTGCTCATCCCGAAGATGAAAGCGGAAGTTCTCTGTGCGGTTGCCGACAACGACGACAAGCGCGATCCCGCTGCCAAGGACACACTCAAAGCAGCCTTTGCCGCAGCCCATCTCACCGCAACTGTCGAGGTCTACAACGGCTGCAATCACGGCTGGACTGTGCGCGGCAGCCAGGTCTACAACGAAGAGGGAGCCGAACGCGCCTGGGCCGAACTCCTTGCACTTTACAAACGCAATCTCGCCTAGCCGTCACGGAATGCCACCCTCTACGCAAGAATGAGAACACCCTGCCAGGGTGCGGTCAACGTCGACGGATCTTCTACCGGAGCCCATCACGGCAACCGCACCCTTACGCTTGGCGCATTGGCGTCACTCGCATGGCGCGCAGCAATGAATTCGTACACCAGAGGCTCAAGAACAAATTCATCCCGCTTTTCATCGAAGTAAGCGAGCTGCTCGATGGGCAGGTCGATCGAGACATCTTTCGAGCTGCCGGCCGGTACGCTGACGCGCGTGAATGCTTTCAGCTCGCGCACGGCGCGCTCAACTTGCGAGTTCATTGCACTGGCATAGACTTGCACAACCTCGTCGCCGTCGCGCGTACCGGTATTGGCAACGCGCAGCTTCAGCTTCAATAAATCGCCATCGCGCACCGCGGTGAAGTTGCTATAGGCGAACGTTGTGTAGCTCAACCCGAAGCCGTAGGGAAACGCCGGTGTATGACCGTCGCGGTCGAGCTTGCGATAGCCGTGCCAGAGGTCGTAGACGATCGAGGTGGCGTCCTTGTCGAAGTAGGGAAGATGCGCGGCCTCGACAGGCACGACGAAAGGCAGCCGCCCACTTGGATTGACGCGGCCCGTCAAGATGTCGGCAAAGGCATGTCCGCCCTCTTGCCCTGGATACCACAGCATCAATATCGCGGCGACACGCTCGCGCCAGGCTTCCATGAGAACCGTCGAGCCGGCCATCACGGCTACAGCCGTGCGAGGATTTGCCTCCGCCACGGCAAGAATCAGCGTTTCGTCTTCGGGTCGAAGCGTGAGCCGGGTCCTGTCGCCGCCGGGAGCGAAAGCCCCTCCCGCGCGCCCCCTTCGCGATTCCAAGAGGATCTTGAACAGATGCGGCAGGTCGCGCAGGCGGGGCAGAGGGAAAAACTTCTTGACGGCCTCGTTTCCGGGCGAAACAAACTCACCTTCGTCAGCGTGTGTATACCCCGCTACGACGATCGCGGCGTCGCAACTGGCAGCCAGAGCCGCAGCCTTGGTTGCGTCCGAGCCGTCGTCGAAAAGAATCTCGCATCGATCCGCGAGCGCAGCGCGGAGCCCTTCCAAAGGAGTCACGACATAATCGGGAATCGTATTCGACGACCCGCCGTCGCCGGTGTTGGCAACAGCGGCAAGCTTGCCGATTACCGCGAGACGCTTCACGTTCCCAAGCGGCAACAGCCCGTCGTTCTTGAGCACAACGATCGACTTCGCCGCAGCCTCGCGAGCGAGCGCAGTGTGGACCTTCTTGTCGACCGCCGATGCAGGCCTTGCAGCGAATTCCAGTTGCGTCGTCAGAATGCGGAGCACCGCATCGTCCACCCGCTCGATCGAAACCTTGCCTTCCCGTACCCAACGCTCCAGGTTCTTTGCGATCTGGTTGCGGAATGGCATCTCGACGTCTTGGCCGGCCCGCACGGCTTTGGCCCCGTCGCGCAGGCCGAAGATGAAGTCGGTGATCACAAAGCCGCGAAATCCCCAGCGCTTCTTGAGAATGCCGGTCAGCAACGCCTCGTTCTCGCCGCAGTATTCTCCGTTGACCGAGTTGTAGGCGCTCATGATGCACGCAACTCCCGCATCCACGCACCGCCGGAAGTGCGGCAGATAGACCTCGTGCAATGCCCGTGGGCTGGCTGTGACATCGACAAGAAAACGTGCGTTCTCCATGGAGTTCAACGCGAAGTGCTTGGCGCAAGCCATGGCGTGACGCTGCACGCCGCGCACGGCTGCCACTCCGAAGCTTGCCAGATGCTCAGGGTCCTCTCCGTAGGTCTCCTGCGCTCGGCCCCAGGCCGGATGGCGCGGAAGATTGATGCAGACGCCGGCGAAGAGATTGCCGCCCAACGCGCGCACCTCGCGGCCGATCGCTTCACCGATCCGTTCTTCCAGATCGACATCGAAGGTTGCGCCGCGAGCCATGGAAACGGGGAATGTTGTCGCGCCGCGCATAACCACACCACGCGGTCCATCGAGGAACTTCAGTCCTTCAATCCCGACGCGCTCGACCATGCCGGCATCCCAGGTGTGAGCGCCGTAGCCTCCGATCATCATGTCGGCTATGCCGGCGTAGAATCCGTTCGATCCCGATAGTACGCTTGCCTTTTCGGCTAAGGTGAGTTGGGATAACAGTTCGCGAGATCGCTCGGCGATGGTGCGGAATTCAGCGACGGACATTGGGCTTGAGTCCCTTCCGATTCATCCAGACTTCTTGGAATCTTACAGCTCCTGTCGGCTGTTCTCTTGCCTCGAGGACTGCGGGAATCGCAATCGAAGGCGCGGCAAAGCAGCCCCCGGTTCCGAGACGCGCCCGATTTCCGTACAAGTGTGTGCGATCGCGTAGGCATCGCCGGGCACAAAACGAATCCCACTTACAAGAGTTCGGCATTGAATACGCAATTTTACTCCACGGAAGTTAATGTTCGTCGTGAACAATGACGTCGCAAACGGAAATTGAGAGTATTGAGTGGACGACGCAGGAATGCCGGCGACGTCCTCAAGCGTGCGCGGGACGCAGTTGGTCTTCGTAACTCCTGGCCGTCGGTTTTCCGCTCGGAGTTACGATGAGCCTTGTGCGGCACCTGCAATTGCTGAGCCAGAAAGTCTGGAGCGACGATTCTGGAAGACGTCGGCAGTGGCGACATCGAATCCTCCGCGATCGGCTCTTCCGCAGGACTGCTTCAGGTGCTATCCTGCACGCGATGAAGGAAGCACCAAACCCCGATTCGGCCACCAAGGCGCTTCTGGTTCGCTGGCGCGATGGCGACCCGCAGGCTGGCGAAGAGCTTGCCGCCCTGGTCTATGCCAATCTGCGCCGTCTCGCTTCGGCCTACATGCGCAAGGAACGCCCCGACCACACCCTCTCTCCTACAGGCCTTGTGCATGAAGCCTATCTGCGATTGATGGGAGGCGATCTCTGTCTCCATGACCGCGCCCACTTCATCGCTATGGCATCCACTGAGATGCGCCGTGTACTGGTGGACCATGCCCGGGCACGCAGCCGCGACAAGCGCGGCGGAGCAATGCTGCAGCGGGTGACGCTCGACGACTTCCATCGCATCTCCGACGCAGACTCGATGGACATGCTGGCCGTGCAGGAAGCGCTGGATAAGCTGAAGCAGGTGGATGAACGCAAGGCCCAGTTGGTGGATCTGATTTGCTTTGGCGGACTCACGACCGAGGAGTCTGCCGTCATCCTCAACATATCCACCGCCACCATCGGACGAGAATGGAAGATGGCGCGCGCCTGGCTGCAACGCGAATTGAAATCCGGAGGATCCGCAACCGAAGCATAACTCGTGCAGCCAGTTCCAAAGGAACCCATTCCATTCACCTCGCTTCCAGAACCGCATCCAATCTTGCCGCAAAGCCATCAAGCGAATACTGGAGGGAACATGGCCTCAATCTCATCGGAATATTGGCAACGGCTGGAGTCTCTGTTTCACGCTGCCGCAGAGATGAACCCTTCCGCACGCAAAAAGTATCTCGACCAGGCATGTGCCGGAGAAGACGAGTTGCGCCGCCAGGTTGAGTCCCTCATCCTTTGCAGCAACGAGTCGCAACAAATCATCGATGGCGTCATCTCAAAAGAAGCGGCCGGTGTTACAGGCCTTGCCATCGGCGAGCGGATTGGGCAATACGAGATTGTCAGAGAATTGGGCCAGGGCGGCATGGGCGTCGTGTACCTTGCGCTGCGAGCCGACGATCAGTTCCAAAAACATGTGGCCATCAAACTGATGCGGTCTGAATTCATGAGCCGCTCAACCGTGGAGCGCTTTCGCACCGAACGGCAAATCCTCGCCAACCTGGAACACCCCGGTATTGCCGGCTTGCTCGACGGCGGAGACACGGCCGCGGGGTGGCCCTATGTGGTCATGGAATATGTTGACGGAGTGCCCGTCGACATTTACTGCGCTCGCCATCGACTCAGCATTCGTGAACGGCTTGTTCTGTTCTGCCGAATTGCCGACGCGGTCAGTTACGCGCATCGCAATTTGATTGTCCACCGCGACATCAAACCGGAAAATGTCCTTGTTACTGCCGGCGGCGATCCGAAGCTGCTCGATTTTGGCATCGCCAAGTTACTCACCAGCGATGCCGCGTCCTCCACGCCGGCCTCGATGCGGAACCTTACCATCGCCGCGGAGCGTCTCATGACTCCAGGCTACGCCAGCCCGGAGCAGGCGCGCGGCGAGCCCATCACCACCCTTTCTGACGTGTATTCTCTGGGCGTGCTGCTCTATAAGTTACTCACAGAACGCATGCCCCTGCATATCGGCAGCACACGCGCCTCCGACATTGAACGCGAGATCTGCGACACCGCCCCGACGCGGCCCAGCATGGCGGCCCGCGAGACGGGCGCGTGGCTCAAGCTGAGCAAGGCGTCGGCCCACGATCTTGACACGATTCTGCTGGTCGCGCTAGAGAAAGACCCGCAGCGGCGCTACTCCTCCGTCGAGGCATTTCAAGAAGATATCGAGCGCTATCTGGGCGGATTCCCGGTTCAGGCCCGCTCCAGTTCCTTTGCCTACCATGCCTCGAAGTTTGTCGGCAGACATCGCTGGGGAGTTGCGGGGGCAACGCTTGCATTGCTCTTGATTGTTGGCTTCAGCATTGGCATGGCCGTGCTCGCCAAACGGCTGCAGCAGCAGCGCAACCAGGCGCAGATGCAATTGGAAAGATCCGGGCGCGTCTCTCATCTTTTGGAAAGTGTCTTCGTCGGTGCCGACCCGGAAAGCGCGCGAGGCACAAATCCCACAGCGCGGCAACTGCTCGATCGCGGAAGCATGGAAGTCAGTCAGACTCTGAACAAGGAACCGGAAATCCAGGCCAGTCTCTTTTCTACATTGGGGCGTGTCTATGAGAGCCTCGGTGTCTTCAACCGTGCCGAACAGCTCTTGAAGCAGTCGCTCGACCTTCGCCGGAAAGTGTCTGGAGATAACTCGATTGAAACCGCAACCGGGCTCTATGACCTGGCTTCGGTACTTGACCAGAACGGACAGAATGCCGAGGCGGAGAAAATGGCAAAGAAAGCGCTCGCATTGCGCCAATCTCTGACCGGACCACGTAGTCGGGAGACTGCGCAGGCGCTGAATGAACTGGGGCTGATTGAGCTATACAAGGGAGATCCGCGTCAGGCTGAGGCGCTCTTTGAGCAGGCGATTGCGATACTCGATAAGTTACCGGGTCAAACCAGCGAGGACATGGTGTGGGTGCTCGCCAACGATACCCACCTGCTGCAGGAAAATGGAGACTTTGCCGCCGCAGAGATCAAGGCCCGCCGCATGTTGGCCATTGCCAAGTCCGATCTTGGCGAAGATCATCCGGAGACAGCACAGGCCATGACCATACTGGGCGAACTGCTAAACGCGCTGGGTAAATACGATGAGGCAGAGAGCCTCTTTCGCCAGTCTATCGCCCTCCGCCGTAAAGTGCTTGGACCCCGTCACAACTCGCTCGGCATGACCGAGGGAGATCTGGCAAGCCTCCTTGAAGACAAGGGTGAGTTCGACGAAGCGGAACAACTTTACGGGGACGCCTTGTCCATTCAAACGGATGCATTGGGACCGGAGAGCCGGTCGGTTGCCATCGACGAAAACAACCTGGCCTCTCTTTATGAAGACCGCGGGCTGTATGACAAGGCAGAGCCGCTCTTTCGCAAGTCGCTTGAGCTGCGCGAAAAGTTGCTTGCGCCGGACAGTCCACTCGTGGCTCGCGCCAAAGGCAACTTGGGAAAGCTTCTTGTGGAGCGCGGCAAGTTGGTAGAGGCAAAACAATTGTTGGATTCCGCCTTGGCCATTCGCCGAAAGAAGTATGGAGAAACGCATCCTGAAACCGCGGCTTCATACCTTGCTCTTGGCAGGCTCGAAATGGCGAGTCACCAAAATGCCGAAGCGGAAACCACCTTCAAACATGCGCTCGCTGTGTTCAGAGGCTCGCTTCCCGCCGGTCATCCATCGATTGCAAAGGCATTGGAGGCGCTGGCAACCTTGCTCTTGCAGGAGGGACGAAAGCGGGAAGCGGAACCGCTACTGGCTGAAGCAGTCGCCATTCGTGTGAAGACTCTGCCGCCCGGCTCGCCGACAATCCGCAAAGCAGAAGGTATGCTGGCCCAAGCGCGCAACCGGTCCTAATACTGTGACCATCGGCTTTCATAATTCAGGTACGGTATCTTTGGGGAAACATTTCCGGGGTCCCCAACGACAGGGTTTCGTCGCTGGGGTGAAGGCTCCTCGCAATGGCTCTAGAGCTGCCCGTTCGAAGTTGCGTTGAACTGCATCCCGGTAACTGCTTCTAGTTGTGAGATTGCGTCTTCAAGCAGCGTGAAAATCTGGCCGCGGTCCGACGCATTGCTCAGGCTGAGCGTCGCGCTTGACGACAACCCTGCCTGCGTGAGAGCCGCACCGAACGCAGCTTGTGCCTGGTCTGCCGAAATCGCTTCCAACTGATTGTTGCTGCCGGCGTAGGAGAGTTTGGTAAACACGTTGGTGAAGACCGTCTGCAGGGAGGCCATTGAGAAATCGACCTGATTCTGCGGCGTCACCAGCGTCTCCGGTCCAGCCGTCGGAATCGGATTGTCGTAAAGCTGGTCCAGATAGTAACGAACCTGGTACGGATACTGATGGTAGCTATCCGAGTTGCCCCATACCGATGCAAAGTCATCGACCGAAGCGACTGTGGACGCAGTCGCCGTGGAACCGAGCACGCTGTAGTAACTCACCAATGGGCCATAGTATCCCTGGTTATATGCCGCGTTCAGCAGTATATCCAGGAAGTTGCCGGGAAGGTTGGTAAAGTTTGCCAAGGCCTTGTCGTAGGCCGGTTCCCAGGGCGTTGTCCAGCCACCCGGCCCCTTGCCGGTCACAATCAATGCAACGAAATCGTTGTAGTGGAAATAGCCTGTCAGCATCGGTCCGTAATACTTGTCATTGAACGACGCCGGAGTGTTCAGCAGGTGCTGTTGCGCAGCAGTTGCAAAGGTGTAGCCGATGCTATTCTGCAACGCAATATAGTTGATAAGCGAGTGACCTTCAGGATCGTAGGTTCCCGATACCATATCCGCGGCATAGTTATTGATCTGGTACGGACCGCCCTGCCCCTGCCCCATGACGGCGGCCTGATCGGGAGAAGGATCGATCTGCGTTCCGGTCGAAACATAGAGCTCGGTTTCAATGTTCTCTTGCAACAGCTGGCCCATGATCGACCCATAAAGGTAGTCCTTGTTGAACTGGATGCCGGGGTAGTCTTCGCCGATCAGATGGCCCATCATCACGCCGGCAATGATGTTCGACTCGATGAGATCGGTGTAGTTGCCGCCTGTCAGCGTGAGGCTGTCTTGCGCCGAGCCGACGCCCAGCAGCAAGTGAAAGTTGATGGTGCCGGTAGAACCGTCTGAGGGATTAGGCGTTGGCGGCGTAGGAGGTGTAGGGGGTGTGGACACAGGCGGCGGGGGGGTTGTAACCGGAACAGGCGGCACCGTGACTGGAACGGACCCGTTGCATCCGGGAATGATGGTCCAGGGCTGGCCGCTGCCGCTCACGCCGTTGCTGGTGTCGGGCTCATTGCCTTGGGTCCACCAGTTTGCCTGGTAGTTGATGCCGTTGTAGCTCACCGTCGCTCCGCCCAGGTAGGCGGTCCCGGCCACCCAAAGCGCATCGCATCCAGGCGGCAGCAGCGTAGGGGTTGGCGTTGGCTGCGGAGTTGGCGCGGGTCCGTCGGGTCCCATCTTTGACCACAGGGTCGGCGAATCCGCCGGGTCCCAGTTCGCGCCCACCCAGTCCGTCTGATACACCAGCGCCTTGTAGTCGTAACCCAGATAGGAGACGATGGCTCCCACCTGGTACGTCGCTCCGTTCACCCACGCGGGGTTTGTGGGCGCGGTTTGTGCGGAAGATGAGCCAACCGTCAAGGCTGGAACCACCAGGCAGAGAAGGAAATTGCAGAGTTTGTACAGCAGAGACTTGTTCAAGATGCGATTCATGACCTCTCCTCAACGGCGCGTTTCAGTTGATCTGAACTCGGCCTTCATCTCCGTAAGCGACGAATTGTGCCGGACTCGATCACATTGCCGCAGAATTCTTTCGTTGAGGGGAGCAACGGGGCTGAGTGGCTCTGCTAGGCGTTGCCAGGGCCTGTGCTGGTGTGCCGGCACAGACGGTCCTTCATCGGCGCATTGGCCTTTCCTGAACGGTGGATAAGCTGCGATCGGATGCAGTTGTGTCGCGTGCGTTCGTTTGTTAGCTTGACGTGCATGGAGCAGAATGTCCAAGAACAGCTCAGCCGAACCATAGAGGCGCTTTACCGGTCCGAATCGGGCAGGATTCTTGCTACCCTGGTGCGGATGCTCGGGGATCTCGATGTCGCCGAGGAGGCCATGCACGAGGCCTTTGCCGCTGCTTTGGTCACCTGGCCTCAGACCGGCATACCGGCTAAACCGCGCCCTTGGCTCATTTCAGCCGCGCGCTTCAAAGCGATAGACGGAATGCGCCGGCGGGCGCGCTTCGACAGCGCTCAGAAAGACCCTGCGCTCCACGTCGAGCCGTACGTCAACGTGGAGTTCCTCGAGGACGAAGGAATCGAGGACGACCGGCTCCGCCTCATCTTTACCTGCTGCCATCCCGCCCTCTCGCCGGAAGCGCACGTTGCGCTCACCTTGC
>Ga0181520_10000893_pt1 | contig 64032 bp, 52 predicted proteins | sample PEATcosm2014_Bin_29_FD_132451 | JGI IMG/M metagenome (GOLD analysis project Ga0181520, IMG submission 132451) | Peatland microbial communities from MTU Mesocosm Facility, Houghton, MI, USA - PEATcosm2014_Bin02_30_metaG | ecosystem: Environmental > Terrestrial > Soil > Wetlands > Peat | place...
AGCCGCGCCGCCTCTTGCTTAAACTCAAGCGTGTAACGTCCCCGCTTCGACTTTGTCATCTTCGTGTCCCTTTCGCCATTAAAGCAGCTCGCTAAGGGGTACGTTTTGCAGGGGCAAGGTCATATTGAGCTTCCTGATCATGAAAGAATCATTGGGCATCCAGGTAGTATTTGGTTCAAATTCTGGCGAACGGAATCGGGAGTTTTACCGGAGAAAATCGAGAAATCTCTCCCGCCAGAAGCACTTTGTTATTCGCTCTATATTCTTGAATGGGAATCCCAAATCAACATTGCAGCTGGTGATATGAGTTTTACCTGGTTGGACTCAAATGATACTCCCGCTACGGCATGAAAAGCTGTTGTGGATGAAAATCGAGTGATTCGCATCCACGACAATCTGGTGGCTTTTGTTTACTTCCCCAGCAATCTTACGACGTGATTCACGATAATCAAATCTTCAGCAGGCGGAATCACGCGCACTGTAACCGGCGAGTGCTGGCTGGAGATCACCGCCGCGCCGCGCACGTTGTTGCGTTGCGGGTCCAGCACAATGCCCAATGCGCTCAATCCGGCGCAGATTTCGGCGCGCGCGGCGATGTCGTTTTCGCCGATGCCGCCGGTGAAGACCAGCATATCCAAGCCGTTCAACTCAGCCACAAAGCTGCCGATCCATTTGGCGATGGTCCACGTGAACTTTTCAACGGCCAGTTTGGCCTTGGCGTTGCCGTCCTTGATGGCATCGCGCAGATCGCGCATATCATTCGATAACTCGCTGACGCCCAGCAGGCCGGCCTTCTTGCTGGCAATCGTCTCCAGCTTGTCCGCGGCTTCCGCGGCGCTCACGCCCGTCTCGGCAATCTTGCGCAGGATGAACAGCAGCACGCCGGGATCGATGTCGCCCGTCCGCGTGCCGCTGATGATGCCGCCGGTGGGCGTAAGGCCCATGGAAGTGTCCAGGCACTTGCCGTCGCGGATGGCGGAGATGGACGCGCCGTTGCCCAGGTGCGCGACGATCAGCTTCTTCGGCACGTTGGGCTGCAACTGATAGACGATGGATTCATACGAGATGCCATGCGCGCCGTAGCGGCGCACGCCCATCGCCGAATACTCGGCAGGGATGGGCATGTGCGTCACCACTTCCGGCATGGTGCGGTGAAAGTACGAGTCCAGGCAGACGAAGTTCGGCACGCCGGGAAAGAGCCGCAGTGACTCGCGCATGATGTAACAGGCGATGGGCGTGTGCAGCGGCGCAAAGGCCGTGTAGCTCTCCATCTCGTCGATCAGTTCAGGAGTAATAAGCTGGTTCGCCTGCACCGTGGGCCCGCCGCAGACCATGCGATGTCCAATGGCTACCGGCGCGGGGAAATCGCCGGAGTGGAGCGCATCGGCCACCAGCTTGAAGGCCACGGCGCGCGTGGGCAGAGCCGGGGTTTGATCGACGAGCTTTTTGCCCGCGGCGTCCTTGATCCAGAAGCTGCCCAGATCGGTGCCGATGCCGTCCACCGCGCCCTCAAAGAGCTTGTCGCGCTGGCCCTCGCCAGCCTCATAGACGGAAAATTTGATCGAAGAAGAACCGCTATTCAAAACCAGTACGGGCAAAGAAGACATGAATGAAATCCTTTTTGGTTGGGGCTGAGTGTGTCAGCGAGGTTAGCGTTGTTCGCGGAGTTCGCAAGTCAGATGAAAAACTCGTTCGGCAATCTGTTTTGCAACAGGGCACGACTTTAGTCGTGCCGCAAAACAAGCAAAAACACAGCGGGTTTAGTCCCTGCAAAACGACTTACAACTAAAAACAAAAACCGTAGGGGCTAAAGCCCAACTTTTTCTGATCCACTTCCGGCCGGACTGAAGTCGTGCCCTGACGCTTCTTGCAATCTCCAAGAATTATGCAAGTGACTCGAAGAATGAATTACTTCTTTTTGAACTCTGCTATTTCAAGTTTTTTGATAATGAACCTACCCTTCTCCTCATCCAGCAAACGCATACCAAAGTGATACTTTCCTGCAAACTGGGAATCATTCTCCTCCTCGGTTATGGCGCCACCTGGTTGAATCCATTTCGCACGGAGAAAGTAAATTCCGCCGGGTTTTACCTCAAAGGAGCGGATCGCTATTGTCTCCGGTTCGTCAAAAGCGCAGAATTTATGTTGGCCAGCTTCCACTTGCAAAGTAAAGTATGAGTTTTCTTTAGTTGCACCAACCCATTGGCCGTCCATGGCAAATCTTTGAGTAAAGCATAGCCAACAAGGGACATTAGCCCCATGAATAAATACAATCAAGGCTTTGCCAGCATCAGGCGCAGGCAGCGCGTCTGTGCTTTTGTGGGTTGTAACTTCGAATTTCGTATTGGGATCACCACAGGAATCCGGTAGCTCGATTTCCTTTGCTATTGCCGTAGCCGCAAAGGAGAGACAAAGCAACAACGCAAACAATTTCAATTTCATGATCCGTCTCCATTTACTTGCAAAGTTGGTTCATCATTGATTATGAAAGATTCCTGGGTCCGAAAGTCCGTACCTGGGGCACCCCGATCAAAAAAACTTGTGATGAAGGGTACGGGCTTCAGCCCGTACGATAATCCCTGATTCTAATCATAGGCTTTGCCGCCGTGGGAATGTGAACTTCACTGACTACATCCCTCAGGGGCTAAAGCCCGAAATAACTACTGCATTTGATGTACGGGCTAAAGCCCGTACCCTTCAACTGAAGCCCACTCAACGAAAAGCCTTATTCCAGCTTGCCGAAGGCCTCTGGCCCCACCGCAGGTGGTGCCCAGCGCCAGTCGCGAATCTCCGGCAGGTCGTCGCCGTTCTCCGCCACATAGAGCTTATGCCGCTGAATCGCCTCGGAGTACCACTGCTCGGCGGCGTCGGCCTGACCGCGCAGCCGAGGCACGCGCTTGATCGCGTCCAGCGCCAACTGGAAGCGGTCGATGTTGTTGAGCACGCACATATCAAAGGGCGTGGTCGTGGTGCCCTCTTCCTTGTAGCCGCGCACATGCAGGTTATCGTGATTATGCCGCCGATAGGTGAGCCGGTGCAGCAGCCATGGGTAACCGTGGAAGGCAAAGACCACCGGCGTCTTGGGCGGGAAGATGCGGTCGTACTCCTCGTCGGCCAAACCATGCGGATGCTCGCTGGGCGGCTGCAGCGCCATCAGATCGACGACGTTGACGAAGCGAATCTTCAGATCCGGGGCCAGTGAGCGTAGCAGCACCACGGCCGCCAGAGCCTCCATTGTCGGCACATCGCCGGAGCAGGCCATCACCACATCGGGCGAGCCCTCATCGTTCGAGGCCCACGGCCACACGCCCAAGCCGACGGTGCAATGCGCCACGGCTTCGTCCATCGTCAGCCACTGCGGCGCGGGCTGCTTGCCGGCAACAATCAGGTTGATGTAATTCTTGCTGCGCAAACAGTGGTCGCCCACCGAGAGCAAAGTGTTCGCATCCGGCGGAAGATAGACGCGCACCACCTCGGCCTTCTTGTTCATCAGATGGTCAATGAAGCCGGGGTCCTGATGGCTGAAGCCGTTGTGATCCTGCCGCCAGACGAGCGAACTCAACAGATAATTCAGCGAAGCAATCGGCTTGCGCCAGGGAATGTGCCGCGTGACCTTGAGCCACTTGGCGTGCTGGTTGACCATCGAATCGATGATGTGAATGAAGGCCTCGTAGCAACTGAAGAAGCCGTGGCGGCCGGTCAAGAGATACCCTTCCAGCCAGCCCTGGCACATATGCTCGCTGAGCATCTCGACGACGCGCCCGGTCTGCGAAAGGTTCTCGTCGACGGGGAGCGTCTCTTCCATCCACTCTTTGCCGGTTCCGGTGATCGTATCTTGGAGGCGGTTCGAAGCCGTCTCATCCGGTCCAAAAACGCGGAAGTTCTTTTGCTCCTTGTTGGCCTCCATCACGCCATGCAGGAACTGTCCCAGCACGCGCGTCGATTCCACGTCCAGCGCGCCGCGCCCCTCAACCTTTACCGCGAAGTCGCGGAAGCTGGGCAGCTTCAACGGCTCCAGCAGCAGGCCGCCATTGGCGTGGGGATTCATGCCCATGCGACGCCGTCCCTTGGGCGCAATCTCCGCCAGTTCGGCGCGGAAGGCGCCCTTCTCGTCGAAGAGTTCTTCCGGCTTGTAGCTGCGCATCCACTCTTCCAGCAGACGCATATGGTCGGGCTTTTCGCGCAGTTCGCTGAAGGGAACCTGATGCGCGCGCCAGGTGCCTTCCACCGGCTTGCCGTCCACGAACTTCGGCCCCGTCCAGCCCTTGGGTGTGCGCAGAATCAGCATCGGCCACGCCGGGCGTGTGATCTTTTCGCCTTTGGCCGCGGCCTCACGGGCTGATTGCTGAATCGCCGCGATGCGGTCCAGCATGGCGTCAAAGACCGCCGCCGCCTGCTGGTGCATCGTCATCGGGTCGTCGCCTTCCAGCGTGAATGGCTCATAGCCGTAGCCGCGCATCAGGCTCTCCAGTTCAGCCTGCGGAATGCGAGAGAGCACCGTCGGGTTGGCGATCTTGTAGCCATTCAAATGCAGAATCGGCAGCACCGCGCCGTCGGTGGCCGGGTTGAGGAATTTGTTTCCGTGCCAGCTCGTCGCCAGCGGGCCAGTCTCAGCCTCGCCGTCGCCCACCACGCAGGCCACAATCAGATTCGGATTGTCGAAGGCCGCGCCATAGGCGTGAACCAGCGAGTAGCCCAGTTCGCCGCCCTCATGAATCGACCCCGGCGTCTCCGGCGCAACGTGGCTGGGAATCCCGTACGGCCAGCTAAACTGCCGAAAGAGCCGCTTGATGCCGTCCTTGTTTTGTTCAATATGCGGATAAATCTCGCTGTACGAGCCTTCCAGGTAGGTGTTCGCAACCAGGCCTGGACCGCCGTGCCCTGGGCCGATAATGTACAGCAGATTCAGGTCGCGCTCGCGGATCAGGCGGTTCCAGTGAACGTAAAGAAAATTCAGCCCCGGCGTGGTGCCCCAGTGGCCCAGCAGGCGCGGCTTCACGTCGTCCAGCGTCAGCGGGCGCTCCAGCAGCGGGTTGTCTTTCAAGTAGATCTGACCGACAGAGAGGTAATTCGCAGCACGCCAGTAGGCGTTCATCTTGGCCAATTGTTCCGGGCTCAAGGGACTCATGCTCGTCGCTTCGCTCATTTTGCACCTCGCAAGGGGAAATTGCGGCTCACTAAGAGGTTAGCAGCCAATTGTTAACTTCCGGGTGATAAATGTCACATTCGCTTGGGACTTGAGTTCATCTAGTGGGACAAAGATCCAGTCGGTGATTCTGAATTGGAACCCGCCTTGATGAAATTGTTACAGCAATCTTTATGAGTTCATGATTTATTCGTTATATATTCATCATAAAGCGGCTTCAATGCCCGAGCGTCTTCTCTTCCGGCCAAGCGCGAATCGGTTGTGAGGACGAAATCGAGAGGCGGTTCGTCCATGACTCATCTGGATTGGTTTGCGCAATATCTGTTGGCTGGCATTTTTCTGATTGCCGGTGTGGGCAAGATCTTCATTTTTCATTACAAGTCAGACGCTGGCCGGTCGGGATTGAGCGGCAAAACCATTGGATTGACGCGCAAGGCCGTCTATTCCATCTCTGCGCTGGAGATTACCGGTGCTTTGGGATTGATTCTGCCGATCTCCTTTTGGCGTCCTGGATTGGCGCCCATCCTGTCGGCCACGACACTTGCTCTACTGATGTTGGCCGCATGTGTCTACCGCAATCGCCGTCAGGAATTCACCGCGCCGGTGGTTGCGCTCTTCCTGCTTGCGCTGTTGGTCGTCGTGGGACACCTGTAGCGCCCAACAGTGTTTTGAAGCCCCGGCGTTCTGACTGGCCGTCGTGTAAAGCTCCCAGTCCACGCCGCGCTCAACAACCTTTGGAAAAACTTTACGTTGGCGTCTTCAGCAGCAGATAGCTGCCCACCAACCCGAACAACACATCCGAAGACCACGCGGCCAGCATCGCAGGCAGGTAGTTCACATCGCCCAGCGCTCCGAAAAAGTTGTCGATTACAATGTAAGTAAGAGTGACGCCAATCGCCATCGCCACGCCGGTCAGCGAACTGCGCCGGCCCATCAAGAGCGCGAAGGGAATCGCCAGCATCGCCATGATCACCGTCATCAGCGGATAAGCCGCCTTGTGCCACAGTTCAACGCTCAGCCGCATGGTGTCAAAGCCGCTCTGCCGCAAATCACTGATGTAGTGATCCAACTGGCCGAAGTTCATCTCCTGCGCTTGCAGGTTTTCTTTGGTAAAGTAGCCGGGAGCCTCGTGAATCTCATCGAAACTGGTTTTCAGAAATGGGCGGTATTCCTTGACATTGGGGCCGGAGATCTCGCGCTGCCAGCCATTCGTAAAGCTCCACGCGCCGGCCTCCGCATCCCAAGTGGCGCGCTGCGCAAAGATGCGCCGTGAAAGTGCAAAAGTTGCCGGATCAAATTCGAAGACAGAAATGTTGGCGAACTCTTTTGTCTTGGAATCAAAGAACTGATAGTAGAAGATTCGCCCGGCTTCGCCGGCATGCGGCGCGCCGAAGATCCAGTTCTGCTCCGGATGCAGCACCGTCTGCGCGGGCTTTCCCCTGATGATGTTGTAAAGAGCTTCTTGGCGGCGTTCGGCCTGCGGCAAGTAAAACTGATCGAAGAGAAAAAGCCCGCAGGCCAGAATCGCGGCAATGGTGATGATGGGAATCACCAGCCGGTAAAGGCTGACGCCGCAAGCCTTCATGGCAATAATCTCCGAGTTGCGATTCAGCACTCCGAAGGTGATCAACACGGCAAGCAGCACCGCCAGCGGCGTAATCTGGTAGAGCATGTCGGGAGTGAGGTTGAGCAGATATTCGCCGATCAGCGAGAGCGCTATGTGGTTGCGAAGAATGTCGCCGATCCGCTCGAAAAAAGTGAAGACCAGCATCAGCATCACAAAGCCGCTAAGGATCAGCAAAAACATTCCGATAAATTCGCGCACCACGTATTCATCCAGAATACGTGGAAAAACATTGCGCGCCTTGGCCCGCTTCGGACGCTCGGGAATCTTGCTCAGCAGCGCCTTCAGCGGATGGCTTCGCGGCTTGGCCGGTGTGCCGGCTTCCGCCTTTTGCCAGCGCTGACTCCACGCCGTGATGGCAATCAGTACCCGCCCGCCCGAGGCCATCTGCCACAGCAGAAATAGCCCTCCCGCGGCAAAAAGAAGATTGGCCGACCATACCGCAAAGAAGGCCGATATCCAATTCGATTTGCCCAGCGCGATGCCGGTTGACGAAAGCAGGTAATAAATAAAAACCAGCAAAATGGTGAAGATCCACGCAAAGCTTTTGCCGCCGCGCCGCGAGGTCACGCCCAATGGAACACCAATCAGCATCAACACCAGGCACGCCGCCGGATACGCAAAGCGCCGGTGCATCTCGATCTGAAAGCGCTTGCCGTCCCTGGCGTGGCTGCGCTCGCTGAGCGCGCTCATCGACATGGCGTAGATGTCCGTGTCCAGCCGCCCCAGATGCACATCGCTCTGCTGGCCCGGCATCAGCGGCATATCGGTATATTCAAACGCGGAGATGTTGTACTGTTGCGGCTGATTGCTCTCGGTCTCGTGGCGCGCTCCGTTGCGCAGCCTCACCATCAATTGCTGCTGCGAAGAATCGTTGGAGACGGTGGCTGCCGCCGCGGTGGTCACCTGCGGATGGATCGGATCGCTGGTGTCGGCCATGAAGACCTGATCCCAATGCGCCGCGCCGGTTCCCGAACGTACATTCTGCACATAGAGAACAAAGTTGTGAAAGTCCTCGTCAAAGACCCGCGGCTCTATATCAAACGAGGCCTGCTGCGCCAGTTCTTTGTTCATGCTCAAAATCGCCTGATTGGCCAGCGGCGCCAGAATCAGCGAGTTGCCAAGGCCCAGCAGCGTCCCGCCCACCGCCACAATCGAAGCCACCCGCACAAAGTAGCCGATGCCCAGGCCCGAAGCCCGCATCGCAATCACTTCACTGTCCGCGGCCAACCGGCTGAAGCCCAGCAATACCCCCACCAGCACAGCCATGGGAATCGTCACCATGAACATATTGGGCATCAGGTAGAGAATGATCTCGACCACGCTGACAAAGGTGGAGCTGTTATGCACCACCATCTCCAGTATCTGAGGCAACTGCTTCATGAAGAGAATGAAGGTGAAGATCACGCACCCGATCAGAGCGTGGGAAAGTATTTCACCGAGAATGTAGCGGGTCAGGATGCGCACGGATTTGCTCTTGAATAGTCTATCGCGCCGGGGCGCTCAGTACGGTTATCTCTCAATAGCCAAACCACGCTGGGTGCCCCCGGTCTCGATTTTGAGACCGGGAAGGCCAGCGGAATGAATGGGAATCCAGGAAACCTATTGCTGCGAGTGTGAAGCGAGCGTCTGCCGCACCGCAGGTGCCCATCGCCTAAGCCGCAAGCTGTTTCCCAGCACGCTCACCGAACTCAGCGCCATCGCCGCCGCCGCCACCCACGGACTTAGCAGAATATGAAAGCCCGGATACAGCACGCCCGCCGCCAGCGGAATACCCATCAAATTGTAGCCCGCCGCCCAAATCAAATTCTGGCGCATCACGCCGAGCGTCGCGCAAGCCAACTGGATCGCCGCCGAAATCATGGCCGGTTGCGCGCGCAAGAGCAGCACGTCGCCGGCCTCCTGCGCCAACTCCGCGCCCGACCCCATCGCAATCCCCGCATCCGCCTGCGCCAGCGCCGCCGCGTCGTTGATCCCGTCGCCCACCATCGCCACGCGCAGCCCGCCAGCTTGCAGCGCGCGAATCCGTTCCAGCTTCCCCGCCGGATCAAGCCCCGCTTCGACCTCAGAAATCCCTGCCTGCCGCGCAATCGGTCCAGCCGCCTCCGCCGAATCCCCGGTCAGCATCAGCACCCGCAGCCCCAGCCGCCGCAGCGCGCTCACTGCCTCCGCCGCGTCCACCCGCAGCGCATCGCGCGCATCAAAATACCCAACCGCCACGCGGTCCAGAGCCATCCACAGCCGCGTCACGCCCGGCTCTGGCCGTGCAATCCCGACAGGCAGAGCGAGGCAAAACTCCTTGAAGAGCGCCTCATTGCCCAGCAAACAATCGCGCCCCTCCACCCGCGCGGTCAACCCGCGCCCCGGCAGAACCGTCACCTCTTCCGCAGGCTTCCACTCCAGCCCCCGCGCCCGCGCCGCATCCACTACCGCATGAGCCAGCGGATGATTCGACCGCTCCTCCGCCACCGCCGCCAAGCGCAATAATCCATCTACTCTGTCATCCTGAGCGCCAGTAACTCTCTCATCCTGATTAGTTACAACTCTGTCGTCCTGAACTCCAAATACTCTGTCATCCTGAACTCCAAATACTCTGTCATCCTGAGCGGAGTTTGGCACGTTCTTTGCGACAAACGGAGTCGAAGGACCCGCGTTTTCTCCACCAGCTACTAAAGCCTGGGTGCCCCCGGTCTCGATTTTGAGACCGGGGAATCCAACCACCAAATGCGCCCCGCACAGCACAGGCCTTCCCACCGTCAGCGTCCCCGTCTTGTCCAACACAATCGCGTCCAAATGGACCAAACGTTCCAGCGCTTCGCCGCCCTTGAAGAGCACGCCCATCTGCGCCCCGCGCCCCACGGCAACAGTCAGCGCGGCGGGCACAGCCAGCCCCATCGCGCACGGGCAAGCCACCACCAGCACGGCCACCGTCGAAGCCAGCGCGCGCTCCAGCGAGTGCGTGGCAACCATCCAAACCACGAAGGTCAGCGCTGCCAGCCCCAGCACAATCGGCACAAAGATCGCGCTCGCCCGGTCGGCCAGCCGCTCCATCGGCGCGCGCGAACTCTGCGCCTGCTCCACCATGCGCGTAATCTGCCCCAGCATTGTCGCCTCGCCCAGCGACTCCGCCCTGCACGTCACCGCGCCCTCATAGTTCAGCGCCCCGGCCAGCACGCGCCCGCCCACCCCGCGCTCCAGCGGCGTCGGCTCACCGGTCAGCATCGATTCATCCACCGTGGTGCGGCCTTCGGTGATCGTCGCGTCCACTGGAAAGCGCTCTCCGGGCAGCACCAGCACGCTCTCGCCCAGTTGAATTTCTTCGAGCGGCACAATGGTCTGCACGCCCCCGCGCACCCGCCGCGCCGTCGCCGGCCTCAGCCGCGAGAGCGCATCCAGCGCGGCCAGTGCCCGCCGCTTCGCCCGCCCTTCCAGCGCCTTGCCCAGCAGCAGAAAGCCGATAATCAGCAGTACTGCATCAAAGTAAACCTGCCGCCCCGCAGCAGGCCATATCGTGGCGTAGACCGAATAAGCAAAAGCCGCGCCCGTCCCCAAGCTCACCAACGTGTTCATATTCGTAGCGCCGCGCCGCAACCCGCGCGCCGCGCTCAGGTAAATCCCGCGCCCCGCCCAGGCCATCATCCCCGCGGTCAGCACGAGCAGAAACCATCGCAGCAGCTCCGGCGGCAGCGCAAAGAGCCAAGGCAGCGCGCGCATCAGCGCATAATCCAGCGCGCCCATTCCACCACTCAGCGGCATTGTCAGCAGCATCGCCGCCGCGCCTGCGATCAGCGTTGCCAGTGCCTTGAGCTCCGCTCCAGGATCATTGATTTTCTCCATCAACAAAAACAGTTGCGTGCCCCATCCATTGCGCGTTCTTTGCGCAATAGGTGGGATTCCAGAAACTATTTGTTCAGAATCAATGTGCGATTTTGATAAGTCCTCTGAAGCGCGCGGCAGCACAGCATCGTAGCCCGCCGCGCGAATCGCCTCCACCAGTTGCACGGGCTGCGCAAGCGCCGGATCAAAGACCACCCTCGCCCGATGCGCCATCAGATCCACGCGCGCCGACTCCACCCCCGCCGTCGCGCGCAGCGCCTCTTCCACATGATGCTGGCACGCCGCGCAGCTCATGCCCAGCACCGGCAGCGTAATCGCTTGTTGATCCGAAGACACCATCAATGAATCACCGCATACAACTTATGCATATTTCAAAATCGTTTTGTAACAGGGCACGATTTTAGAGGTTGCGGAAAACTCGATAAAGAGTCAAATAGCGTCAGGGCACGACTTCAGTCGTTCCGCAAATGCTCCCTCACAAGTCAGGGCTTTAGCCCCTGAAAAAGACCACCCGCAAAATGACCTTGTCGAGAGCCTTCCCGCTCGAATTTTCACGACACCCGCTAACTCGCCAACCCGCCAACTCCGCGCAGCGGTGCGAACTCGCCAAAAACAAATCCCATCTCAATTACCCTTCCACCCGCGCCGCAAACCCAATCTTCGCGAGCGCGGCAACAGCAGCCTCAACCGGCACAGGCTGCTGCGTGGAACTGAGCTTCGCCGCGCCCACCGTCACCTCGTTCACATCCACACCCTCCACAGCGCCGAGCGCCTGCGTCACCCGTCGCACGCATGCCCCGCAATGCATCCCATCAATCTTCAACGCAATTTCCGCCATCCCTTCCTCCTGATGATTTTGATGATACGCCAGGATAATCGGCGCGGATTTCCTTCCTCTGGCTCATACTTGATAGGCTGTCATCATTGCCATTGCCGGAGGCCGCGCTCATGGCGGAAAAAATTGTGAGCTTTTACAATCCCCTGGCGGATCACTATCACCTGATCTTCGACGATTGGAACAAGACAATCGAACGGCAGGCTGGAATTCTGAATCCGCTTCTCGCCCGGTTTGCAGGAAATCTTCCGTTGAAGATTCTGGATTGCGCCTGTGGAATCGGCACACAGGCGCTTGGATTCGCCGCTCTGGGTCACCGCGTCGTTGCTTCCGATCTATCTCCCGAGGCGCTCAATCGTGCAAAACGCGAGGCCAAAATGCGCGGCCTCAAAATCTCTTTTCACGCCTCCGATATGACCGCCCTCAACGAGATTACGGAAAGCGATTTCGATGTTGTTGCGGCGCTCGATAATGCTCTGCCGCATCTCTCCGCCGAGCAATTGAAACGCGCCCTGGTTGCCATCACTTCCAAGCTGAAGAACAATGGTTTGTTCCTCGCCAGCATACGTGATTACGACGCGCTGATTCTGCAACAACCCGCCATGCAGCCGCCGGCATTCTACGGCGCTGAAGGGAATCGCCGCATCGTTCATCAGATCTGGGATTGGACCAGCAGCTCAACCTACACTCTGCATCTTTACATCACCGTGCAATCCGGCCAAACGTGGACCACGCACCATTTCATTTCTGAATATCGCTGCCTGCTGCGCGAAGAACTCTCGACAGCATTGCAATCGGCAGGCTTCCGCGAAATACAATGGTTGGATAATGCTGAGAGCGGTTATTATCAGCCGCTCGTCGTGGCAAGATGGCGCGGATAATCAGGGAGCATCATGCAAAGAGAATTTCCATCCTCGCCGCTCGTCGGCGTAGGCGCGGTGATCGTCGATGAGGCCGACCGTGTGCTGCTCATCTGCCGCGGGCGCGAGCCGCTCAAAGGCCATTGGTCGCTCCCCGGAGGCCTGCTGGAGCTGGGCGAATCTCTCACCGACGGAGTGAAGCGAGAGGTCCGCGAAGAGACAGGCCTGGCCGTCGAGCCGCTCGAATTGATCGAACTCATCGACAAAATTCACCGCGAAGGCGAGCGCGTCCGCTACCATTATGTGATTGCGGATTATCTCTGCCGCGTAACCGGCGGCGCGTTGCAGGCCGCATCCGACGCCGACGCCGCGCGCTGGGTCGAGCGCGCCGAGTGGAACTCGCACAGTGCGCTCCTGCTCGACCCCATCACGGTGCGCGTGATCGAAGCCGGATGGCAGAGTGCGCAAGCGCGGAAAGGGAAAGATCAATGAACTGGATGAAGAAAGGGATGATGGTTGCAGGACTGCTGACTCTGGCGGGCGGGCTGGTTGTCTGGATGCGCCCGGTCGCAGCCTCCAGAGATGCCCTCTACCTGCAAGAGTTCCTCACCGGCGTAGAGAGCCGCACCATTCAGGTCGCTGGCCATCGCGTGCATTACGAAGCGCGCGGTCCCGCCGCAGGGCCGGTCGTGGTGCTGGTGCATGGACTGGGCGGCAGCGCCGAGGACTGGCGCGATCTGGCTCCCTGGCTGGTCAAGGCCGGTTACCGCGTGTACACGCCCGACCTGCCCGGCTTTGGCCGCAGTGAGCAGCCCACCGATTTCTCGTATTCCGTTCACGATCAGGCGGAGATCGTAACCGGCTTCTTGGATGCGCTCGATCTGAAGCAGGTCGATCTGGGCGGCTGGTCGATGGGCGGCGGCGTCGTGCAGCACGTGGCGTTGAATCATCCGGAGCGGGTGCGCCGGCTGATTCTCTTCGATGCCATCGGCCTCTCCTTCAAGCCTGCCTGGAATGTCCGGCTCTTTGCGCCCCAAACGCCCGCAGAGATCGATCAACTGGAGGCGCTGCTGATGCCCAACCCGCCCCGCGTGCCAGCTTTCGTCGCGCGCGACGTGCTGCGCGTCTCTCGCCAGGATGCATGGATCATCAACCGCGCGCTGGACTCAATGCTCACTGGCCAGGACGCCACCGACAGCCGCCTGCCGCAGCTCAAAATGCCCGTGCTGCTGGTCTGGGGATCGGTGGATCAAATCACGCCGCTCGGCCTGGGCAAGAGGATGCACGAACTGATTCCGCAATCGCAACTGGAGGTCATTGATGGTTGCGGCCATCTGGCGCCGGTGCAGTGCTCTCAGCAGATAGGACCCAAGCTCGTCGCCTTCCTGCGGTGATAGCACCTGCTCCACGGGCACTGCGGAACATCTATTTGATCGATACATTCGTTCTATGGGCGCACGGAGTTTTGGTCTGACTCAAACACCCGCGCCGTAGGCGCAATGGTTATTAGCCCCGTGTTTCAACGCGGGGTTGGCACATCCAACCATCCTACGGAGTCCCGTAGGGACGGCGCACTAGAACGGAATCCGTTCGTCGCGCCCTTCAAACAACGCTTGAATTTCATCCGGTAGCGGCGCATCGAAATCTTCTGCGATCCAGCCTTTGCCTTTTAGTGCGCCAAGAGAGGCCATACGTTTCTCACGATCAGTGCGGGCACCGAGACGCGCAAAACTCTCAATTAGCTCCACGGTGAGCTGCGGTATTAGACCGCGATTGGCAGTGTCCCAGTTGATTTCATCATGTAGATCAAAAAGGAGTTGCACATCATTAATTTCGCTTCTGTTTTGCCAAATAATCCCTTCAAGATAGGTTGTCGCAGCCCATGGATTCCGTTCGCCAGCAATCACCTCACGGGCAATTTGCCGTGTCAGAATTAATTTCGTATCTGTCTCCGATATTGGATAAGGTGCTGCGATTTCGGAAAACATCTTGTCAACCAATTCCTTGACATCGGCAGTGCTTGGGGCTGGATTTTCGCCTGCCAAGCGCCTGAGCGACGGAGAGTCAAAACCTGCTTCAAGCAGATCGGCAGCAAGTGAAGGCATATCCTCACCGCGCAAGTCGCCTAAAATCCATTGTGCCGCAAGGATTTTTGGCGTGAGCCGCGGCTCAGGCTTTGGAACGTCAGGGAACTTGTCGGCGCACGAAATTGGAAGATCCGTGTAAAGACAGGAGAAATCCTGTTGCTTTATGATATTGAACGATGCCAGAAACCTTTTAAGCACGGACCCTCCTCTTGACCTCATTATCGACTGAAAACCTGCCATGCGTGGCAAAAAAATCGCGGAAAGAAGACCTCTTCCCGCGATTGTTAATCTCTTAATTTGAAGGTCAGCGCGTCTACCACCCCAAAACGTACGCAAAGACCAGCGGCGCCACAATCGACGCATCCGACTCGATAATGAACTTCGGCGTCGTCTCGGCCAGCTTGCCCCAGGTGATCTTCTCGTTCGGCACAGCGCCGGAGTACGACCCATAGCTGGTGGTCGAATCCGAAATCTGGCAGAAGTACGCCCACAGCGGCACGTGCGGGCGCTGCAAATCCTGATGCAGCATCGGCACCACGCAGATGGGAAAGTCGCCTGAGATGCCGCCGGCAATCTGGAAGAAGCCAAGCGGCGTTTCGGCGGTCGTCTTGGTGTACCACTCAGCCAGCTCCATCATGTACTCGATGCCGGTGCGCACGGTGTGCACGTTCTTCACGTCGCCGGTGATGCAGTGGCCGGCATACATATTGCCCAGAGTCGAATCCTCCCATCCTGGAACGAAAATCGGCAGATTCTTTTCCGCCGCCGCCAGCAGCCAACTATTTTTAGGATCAATCTGATACGAGGCCTTCAAGTCGCCGGAAAGCAGAATCCTGTACATGAACTGATGCGGAAACAGCCGCTCGCCGGCCTGGTCGGCGCGCACCCACTCTTTCAGCACTTCGTTCTCGATGCGCCGCATGGCCTCCATCTCCGGAATGCAGGTATCCGTCACGCGATTCATGTGGCGCGCCAGCAGCTTAGCCTCGTCGGCCGGGGTCAAATCGCGGTAGTGCGGCACCCGCTCGTAGAAATCATGCGCCACCAGATTGAAGACATCCTCCTCCAGATTCGCGCCCGTGCAGCAGATGCCGTGAATCTTGTCCTGGCGGATCATCTCCGCGAGCGACAGGCCCAGTTCCGCGGTGCTCATCGCTCCGCCCATGGTGACAAACATCTTGCCGCCCGAGGCCAGCAGCGCGTTATAGGCTTCCGCGGCGTCCACCAGCGCGGCGGCGTTGAAGTGGCGATAATGGTGCTTGATAAACTCTGAAATCGGCGGCATGTCTTGGTTTTTTCTCCTCTATCCAACCTACCACAAGCGTTTTGACTGAAGTCAAAAACACACTAGCTTTGCAATATTCGCCCACCGGCCTTCGCAGACCGGCACAAGGATGAAATCTCTGAATGCCATGTTGCCGCTAACTCGCTAACTTGCCATCTCCGCGAAGCGAACGCTAACTTGCTGAATTGATTACCTGAATCTTATGCCATTTTGCGGAAATAATGTAAGGCTTTTGCCGCCGGATGAATGATCTCCTAAGCTCCCATTTTCGCGCGCCGCGGCTTTGACGCAAATCCATCGCCCCGCTCAGTTAAAATGCAAGAGGAGATTCAGGCGGGCAATTCATGATCAACGGAAAGCGCATCGCGGTTGTCATGCCGGCCTACAACGCCGAAAAGACTCTAGAGCAGACCGTCCGGGAACTCTCCGACGTGGTGGATATCCGCATCCTGGTGGACGATTGCAGCAGCGACCATACCACCGCGCTGGCCAAAAAGCTGGGCGTGCTCACCTTTGTTCACAACGCGAATTACGGCTACGGGCGCAATCAGCAGACCTGCTACCGCGAAGCTCTGGCCGCCGGCGCTGACATCGTCGTCATGGTCCATCCCGATTACCAATACACGCCAACCCTGGTTCCGGCCATCGCCGGCATGGTGGCCAGCGGAAACTATGACATGGCTCTCGGCTCCCGCATTTTGGGCGCGGGCGCCCTCAAGGGCGGCATGCCGCTCTATAAATACATCGCCAACCGCGTCCTTACCGCAATTGAAAACATTCTTCTCGGCATTAAACTCTCGGAGTATCACACCGGCTTCCGCGCCTTTTCCCGCCATTTGCTGGAAACTCTGCCGCTGAATGAAAACTCCGACGACTTTGTCTTCGACAACCAGATGATTGCCCAGGCCGTAATCTTCGGCTTCCGCATCGGCGAGATCTCCTGCCCCACGCGTTACTTTGCAGAGGCTTCTTCCATCAACTTCCGCCGCAGCGTCCACTACGGCATGGGAGTCCTAAGCACCTCTGCTGCTTTTGTCGCGCATAAAGCAGGACTCATTCATGCTCCTATCTTCAGTCCAAAAAAGTTGAAGGTGATCGCGCCCTATTACTCAAGCTCTGCACCGGATTCCGAATCTTCCGCGGAAGAAAAGCGCACAGAAGACCAAAGGTCCTGAGAGGAAGCTGCCGTCCACCGGGAGGTCAGCTCAGCCGATGGTTGTTTCGCGGAACGGCAAAGCCGATCTGTGAATCCAGCCTATCCATCCCCATACCGCTTCAGTGAAAAAATATCCTGCTCCATCCTCCACTTATTGACCTCCGCTCTTCGAATCTATCGTCCAACTATGTGAGAATCTAATCAGGAGAACAATTTATTGAGCACCTCTATCCGCAACCGGCTGCGGACTGTGCCAGTCTTAGCGTGGATGGTGCTGATTGCTTTGCTCCTCCGACTGGCCGTTATTCCGTTCAACAATATCGAGGGGTTGATGGACCCCGGCCACCTTCGCTGCTGGGAGCAGGGAAACGTGGCGCGCGCTCTGGTGGCTGGCCAAGGCTTCGGCAGCCCCTTCTATTCCACCCAGCCTTCGGCCATCATGCCGCCGGTCTTTCCGCTCATTGTCGCCGTATTCTTCCGCCTCTTCGGCATTCACACTTTGGCCTCGATCTTTGCCACGCATGCCTTCAACTGCCTGATCTCCGCGCTGGCCTGCATCCCGGTCTCTCTGCTGGCAGGGCGCAGCTTTGGCCCGCGCGCGGCCCTGTGGGCTGGCTGGGGTTGGGTCTTTTCTCCCTATGGCATTTACTTCGCCGCCGACTGGGCCTGGTCCACCCACCTGCTGCTCTTCTGCCTGCTCTGGTTGCTCTATCTGGCGCAGGATATGGAGCGTTCCCCGCGACTCTGGCTCTGGGCCGGCTTTGGCCTGCTGGCCGGCTTCGCCGCGCTCACCGAGCCGTCCATCCTGATCGTGGTTCCATTCCTGCTATTGCTGGCCGCCTTCCGGCTGGCGCGCGCCGGAAAGCCCTGGCTGCTGCCCGGTCTCGTCGCCTCGCTCACTTTGGCCGCGGCCATCTCGCCCTGGATGATTCGCAATGCATTGCTCTTCCATCGCTTCATTCCCATGCGCGATAGCATGGGCCTGGAGATGTGGATGGGCAACAACGGCAAGTCTCTCCATTGGACCAACGACGAACAGCACCCCCTGCACGATGCCTCCGAGCTGGCCGAGTACCAGGCCGGCGAATTGCAATACATGGATCACAAAGCCGCCCAGGCCAGCGCCTATATCCACGCCCACCCCGGCTGGTATGCATGGATGTGCGCCCGCCGCGCCGTCTATCTCTGGACGGGATACTGGAGCTTTGATTCGCGCTATCTGGCCATGGAACCCACCGACCCGCCGAACATCTTTTTCGCCTCCAGCATGACGCTGCTCGGCCTTGTCGGCCTCTACCGGGCGCGGCGCGCCCACCCAGGCGAGGTGCTCCGCTATGCCGGAGTTCTATTCCTTTTTCCGGTGATGTACTACTTCGCCCACCCCGAGCCCTACCATATGCGCCCGCTCGATCCGCTGCTGATCATTCTCGGCTGCTACGCCATCCTGAGCCTGCGCGGGCGAGTGAAAGTGGCTGCGCTCGAAGCTGCCGCAGCCAGTAGCGTGGTCAGTGTGGAAGTGTAGGGGCGCAGCCAAAGTGCAGCGCCGGCTTCATTGCCGGCAAGGCGTGAGCCTCATGGTCCACGCCGCTCTCTATGCCAATAGGAAATATTCTCAACATCCGCGCCGTAGACGCGAATCTCCACAAAACTCCATAAGAATGAATATGTACTTCACCCCTGCCGATAGATCTGCCGCACCACGCCAAAGACCGGCCGTTCACTGCGCACCGGACGCTTCAGCGAGGCGCGCACCTCAGCCACGCTCAGATCCAGCTCGGCCATCGTCCGGCTCAGCGTGTTGCGGTGCATCCCCATCTCTTCGGCGGCTTTGCACTGGTTGCCCCGGTGGGCCAGCAACACCTCGCGCAGATACTGCTTCTTGAACTCCCGAACGGCGTCCTCGTAGCGGATGCCGCTGGAGTGCATTTGAGTAACTAAGCTATCCAATTCTCGTCTCACGTTCACCTCGTACTCAATTAATTCTATCGCCTTGTTTGCCTGCCCAAACCCAAAATCACGCCCCGCCGCTCTTGGGATGCATCCACTGCGGAGTCTCATCCTCCAGAATGCTCAACCCGTGGCGAATACGCTCTCCCAAATCATCCGGACTCATGCGCGCCGTCAAGTGACAGGCTCCAAAAAACAGCCGCGGCAGCCGCGCCTCCTCGATCCAGCGAACACGCGGATAAAATGCCAGCGTCACCAGAATCGCCACCATCACGAACAGCGAGCCCTGCACAAACCCGAAGACGCCGCCCGCCAGCTTGTCCAGGCAGCCCAGCCCCGCCGCATGCGCCCCTTTGGATAGAAACTTGCCCGCCAAACTGAATACGCCCATCACAAAAAACGCAATCAGCAAAAACGCTATCGTATCGGCAGCCGCTTCAAAGCGCACCGAAAACATGATCAACTTCCCTAATGCGCCATAATTCCACGCGGCCAGCGCCAGCCCCGCCACCAATCCGCTCAAGGAACAAAACGAACGAAGAAAGCCATGCCGCAAACCATCCAGAATGGTCAGCACAACGACCAGCACAATCACCCAGTCCACCCACACCATACCGCGCCTCATCCACGACTTACAATTTCAACTCCCGCCCCGTCAAGCGCTGATAAGCCTCCAGATACTTGGCTTGGGTGCACTCGACCACTTCGTCCGGAAGCCCTGGGGCAGGCGCCTGCTTATTCCAGTGGATTGTTTCAAGATAATCCCGCACGAACTGTTTGTCGAATGAAGGCTGTGCGCCGCCCGGCTTCCACGCCGCCGCCTCCCAAAAACGTGAGGAATCCGGCGTCAAAACCTCATCGGCCAGAATGATCCCCTCCTCCGTCCGCCCAAACTCAAACTTCGTATCGGCCAGAATCAGCCCACGCGCTTCGGCGTGCGCCACAGCTTTCAAATACACCGCCAGCGTCAGCCGCTTCAGCTCCGCCGCGTCGGCCTCGCCAATCGCCGCTACCGTCGCCGCATACGAGATATTCTCATCGCGCGTGCCGGCCTCCCCCTTGGTCGAGGGCGTGTAAAGCGCTTCCGGCAGCCGTGAGCCATCCAGCAAACCCTCCGGCAGCGCGATCCCGCAAACCGACCGGCTCGCCTTGTACTCCTTCCATCCCGAGCCCGTCAGATAGCCCCGCACCACGCACTCCACCGGGAACATCTGCGCCCGCTTCACCAGCATCGACCGGCCTTCCAGTTGATCGGCATAGGGCTGCAAAGAGGATGGATACTGGCTCACTTCGGCAGTAATCAGATGGTTGGGCACAAGATCTTTCAGCAGGTCAAACCAGAAGAGCGAGATTTGCGTTAGCACCTTGCCCTTGCCCGGAATCCCAGTGGCCAGCACATGGTCAAAAGCGGAGATGCGATCCGTGGCCACCAGCAAAAGCGCGTCGCCAACCACATACAGATCGCGTACCTTGCCCCGGCCCAATAGGGGCGTGGAGCCTAGATTCGTTGTCAAAAGAACTGTCACGCGGAGTTAACCCTCGGATGGAACTGAACTTCGATTCTCAAATCCCTAGCGCGCTTTGTCAACCCTTCTCTTGCCGCCTTTCCGGGAACAGATTCAGAGTCTCACATTATGAAACAGGCCTCGCCAACCTGTTGAAGCAATTTCATACTTTCAGTCTGATTAAACAACTGCTTAAAAGAACCTGCCCCAGCTTCGCTGGAATTCGAATAGCTATGTGACGACCATCACGGAATAGCCCCGCTCAGATGAGAGACACTCCATTTGTCAACATGGCTTGGGGAACGAGTAAAAATGTTCCCTTTGAGCCGGGCGACACGAAGAAGCCGTGGAAAGGGGAAGCCGCTGCTTGCTTCGTTTGTGCAGGGATCGCCAGTAGCCGTGTACTACCGACCTCCAGTGCCGGCTACTGGTTCCCACCTTTAACTTGTGAACCACAAGCGCCTCCGAAGAGACGACCTCCTTCGGGGGTGTATTTTTGCCTGTTTTCAGGGAATCGCTGTCATCCTGTACGACCGGAACGAAGCCCTTTCACACGCTGTCATCCTGAGCGACCGGAGCGAACCAGGGTTCCCAGCGACGGGTCTTTGTCGCTGGGGTGAGGAGCGAAGGGAGTCGAAGGACCCGCGGTTGCTTCACTCGCGTGAACGAATACAGCCAACCAGCCTCACCACTCCCGCCGCACGCCAAAAACGTCCAGCAGAGGATCATTGCTCAACAGCGGGATATTCTCATGGATTGACTGCGCCGCCAGCATCCGGTCAAAGTGATCTTTGTGAGCGCCCGGCAAAACTCCTGCTCGCTGCGCGTGTTCCGGTGTGATGGGTAGCAGCAAATATCCCGCCGCAGTGACTTCGGAGACAAAGTTTACCGCCAAATCCTGCGCGAGATCCAGCCTTCCCAGTCGGTACTTAGTCGCAACTTCCCACGCAGAAGCAGCGGAAACGATGATTTCGTTGTTACGAGATTGAATCAGGCGACGAGCACGTGCCGTAGGCGTAGTGGTGTGCGGACAACGCCAGCTAGCCAGCGCCGTAGGCGCAATGGTGAGCGAACAACGCCAGCTAGCCAGCGCCGTAGGCGCAATGGTGAGCGAACAACGCCAGCTAGCCAGCGCCGTAGGCGCAATGGTTATTAGCCCCGCGTTTCAACGCGGGGTGAGCGTAACCAACAATACCTCCGGAGTCCCGTAGGGACGGTGCAAAGGCGTAAAAGCATATTCATGCGATTGCCCTGGATTCGAGTCTTGATCCATCTTCCAGCGGCAACCGGTGATATACTCTCGCCATCAAGAACGCGAAATTGAAATCCAGCTTCGCATGAGTTCCCCCTTGAACTCTCGATAAAACGGATCAGGAGGTCCCTCGATGAAATCGCCTATCCTCTTGCGAAAAACCAACTTCAATCGCAGATGCTTCAGCCATTGCGCGACGCCCCTGGCCATTCTTCTTCTCGCCATGCCGGTGGCCGCCCAGACCCCAATCGCCCAAAACACTCAGGACACAGTTGGCCAATCCCAGGTGTCAGCCGGCGCGCAGCAAATTGCAGCCTCGACCTCGACTCCATCGCCAACAGAGATCTCCGCGCCGGAGGCCGCGCAGTTGAAAGCCAGCCCGGCGGATCAGCAGACAATCCCGTTTCTCGCCCTCGCAGCGGGGCAGGATGCCAACCAGAGTTCGACTCAAAACGCGCCCACAGTTGCTCCCGCAAAAGCCGCGGCAAAAAAGACAAAGTCTTCCCATCATGCGCTGGCCGTCACCTTGACCGTTATGGGAACAGTGGCGCTCGTTGGAGGCGCAGTCCTCTATGCCGGTGAGCGTTCAGCTTGGGTATGTAGTGGTCCCGGCAACAGTAGCGGCTGCAATACAGCCAAGGACTCCGGATTGGCCTTGATGCCGATTGGCGCTGGCATTGCGGCAACGGGGCTTTATCTTCAATTTCACTTCTAAGAATTGAACACTCGCCCAGGATGACAGAGGATTCAATGAACTCGCGGCAACAGAAAGCCTCCAGCTAAAAGCGAATCGCTGATAGCTGAAGGCTGACAACTGAGAACTGACAACTGAAAACTGACAACTGAAAACTACCGGCTCTTCGCCACTTCCTCCACCGTCACCGGATCAAGGAAGGGCATCGCTGCGCGCAGCTCTTTGCCGACAATCTCCACCGGGTGCTTGGCTTCGGCTTCGCGGAAGGCCATGAACTCCTTGCGGCCGGAGTTCTGGTCGGCGAGGAAGCGCTTGGCAAAGCTGCCGTCCTGAATCTCGTGCAGAATCGCTTTCATCGCTTTGCGGCTCTCGTCGTTGATCACGCGCGGCCCAGAGACGTAATCGCCCCACTCGGCGGTGTCCGAGATCGAGTAGCGCATGTAAGCAAGGCCGCCGCGATAGATCAGATCGACAATCAGCTTGAGTTCGTGCAGGCACTCGAAGTAGGCGCTCTCCGGCTGATAACCGGCCTCGACCAGCGTCTCAAAGCCCGCCTTGATCAGCGCGCTCACGCCGCCGCAGAGCACCGCCTGCTCGCCAAAGAGATCGGTCTCGGTCTCTTCCTTGAAGGTCGTCTCCAGCACGCCTGCGCGCGTGCCGCCGATGCCCTTCAGGTAGCTGAGATTGAGCGCATGAGCCGTACCGGTAGCGTCCTGGTGAATGGCGATCAGGCAGGGCACGCCGCCGCCTTCCGTGAAGACCTCGCGCACGCGATGGCCGGGCGACTTGGGCGCGGCCATGCCCACGTCCACACCTTCCGGCGGAACGATCGTCTTGTAATGAATGTTGAAGCCATGCGCAAAGAGCAGCAGCTTGCCCGCCGCGAGGTTCGGCCCGATCTCCTCGGCATACAGCTTGGCCGCCGTTTGATCCGGAACCAGCACCATCACCACGTCGGCCCACTTGGTGGCCTCGGCAACGGTAGTCACTTCCAGGCCGGCCTTCTGCGCCTTGGCAATGGACTTGGAGTTGGGCGCCAGACCGACCTTGACGTGAACGCCGGAGTCCTTGAGGTTAAGTGCGTGGGCATGACCCTGCGAACCGTAGCCGATGATGGCTACTTTCTTGGATTGAATCAGGGATAGATCGGCATCTTGATCGTAATACGTCTTCGCCATGTTTTCCTTCGCTTTCGTGGTTAAATTTGTCTCAAATCCGTTCTGAACAGCTTGATGCTTTGAAGGGTACGGGCTTCAGCTTGAAGGTACGGGCTTCAGCTTGAAGGTACGGGCTTCAGCTTGAAGGGTACGGGCTTCAGCCCGTACATTCAATCAGCAAAATCAACCGGGCTTTAGCCCCTGAGGGAACCAACATCGGGCACCTCCAATCAACTACGTCAACTCGGCCAAACCCTCTTCCACTTCGGAAGGCTCATCCACGCCAACGTTCAGGGCCTTCAGCACGCCACTGGTGTGATGGCCGCGACGCATGGTCAGCTTGCCGCTGCGGCAGATTTCAAGAATGCGTCCCTCGCCTTCGTTGAGCACCTGGATCAGTCCTTCAATCTTGCTTTCGACGCCGGTCATCTCGATAATCATTGACTCCGGCGCCAGGTCCACAATGCGCGCGCGGAAGACTTCAACCAGCTCGAAGATTTGCGACCGGTTGCGCGGCGTGGCAGCCACCTTGATCAGCGCCAGCTCGCGCGTCACGCTCGGCGCCTGCGCAATGTCGTCCACATTCACGACATTCTCCAGTTTATACAAACTGGCCTGGATGCGGTGCCCTGCCTCGGCCGATGCCTCCGCCACAACGGTCATGCGCGACAACCCAGCCTGCTCGCTGGTTCCCACCGTCAGCGATTTGATGTTGATGTTCAAGCGACGGAAGAGCGAAGCCACGCGTGTCAGCACGCCCGGCAAATCTTCCACGTAAGCTACGAATGTGTGCAGCATAATTCAGCCTCTAGCTTCTAGCTCTCAGCTCTCAGCTTTCAGTTCTTAGCCGTACGGAAACAAAAGGCTGAAGGCTGAAAGCTGATGGCTGAAAGCTGGTTCTTAGGATTCTTCCAGTGGATCTTTGCCGCCCGGCCGACGGATCATCTCATGCAGTGCGCTTCCGGCGGAGACCATCGGGTAAACTGAATCTTCCTTCTCAACCTTGAAGTTCAGCAGGAAGGCGCCCTTCGCGCTGCGCGCCGTGTTGACAGCTTCTTCCACCTCGCCGCGCGTACTCACGGTGAGTCCGGCAATGCCATGCGCGTCAGCCAGCTTCACAAAATCAGGCGAAACCATGGGCGTGGATTCATAGTTGCGCTCATAGAAGAACTCCTGCCACTGCCGCACCATCCCCAGGTAACCGTTGTTGATCACAGCGACATTGATCTTGATCCCTTCCTGCACTATCGTCGCAAGCTCAGCCGCGGTCATCTGGAAGCCGCCATCGCCAACAACCACCCAAACCTCTTTGTCGGGGCATGCAGTCTTTGCGCCAATCGCTGCGGGCAGCGCAAAACCCATCGTACCCAACCCGCCGGAGGTGATCAGCGAGCGCGGCGTCTCGTGGTGGTAGTACTGAGCCTCCCACATCTGATGCTGACCCACATCGGTCACCACAATGGCCTTGCCGCCGGTGATGCGCCAGATGTCGTGAATCACGTGCGCCGCGTAAAGGTGGCCGGAGTCGGGCAGGTTCTTGATGTCACGCACTGCTGAATCGCCCTTGAAGCCGTCGATGGTTTTGAGCCACGCCGAGCCGTCGCGGCTGCCAACCTGCGGCAGCAAGCCCTCAAGCACCTCGCGCAGATCGCCGATCAAACCCACATCCACCTTGATGATCTTGTTCACTTCGGCTGGGTCCACTTCAATATGAATCTTCTTGGCCTTTTGCGCGTAAGTCGAAACCGTTCCCGTCACGCGATCGTCAAAGCGCATGCCGCAGGCGATCAGCAGATCGGCATCCTGAATTGCGTGATTGACCCACGACTCACCGTGCATGCCCATCATGCCCAGATTCAGCGGATGCGAAGCCGGAAAAGCGCCCAGCCCCAGCAGCGTCAGCGCCACCGGAGTTTGCGTGCGCTCGGCCAGCGCCCGCACCTGTTCCTCCGCGCCGGATTCGATAATGCCGTGACCCGCCAGAATCACCGGACGCTTCGCGTTGCGAATCAACTCCGCCGCCTGCGCCAGACCGCTCGCTTCCACCTTGCGCATCGGATGAATGCGATGCGGCTTTGGCTTGGCCGCTTCAAAGTCGAAGATCGCCGTGCCCTGCTGCGCGTCTTTCGTAATATCAACCAGCACCGGACCAGGCCGCGCCGACTTGGCAATCTGAAAGGCCAAACGCAGCGCGGGCGCAATATCCTCGGTGCGGTTGACAAGGATATTGTGCTTGGTCACCGGCAGCGTGATGCCGGTAATATCCACTTCCTGAAATGCATCGCTGCCCAGAACTTTGCTCGATACATTGCCCGTGATGCAGACAATCGGAATCGAATCCAGCATCGCCGTGGCAATGCCGGTAACCAGATTCGTCGCGCCGGGACCGCTCGTTGCAATCGCCACGCCCACCTTGCCCGATGCTCGCGAGTAGCCGTCGGCCATGTGTGCCGCGCCCTGCTCATGCCGCACCAGCGTATGGTGAATGGGGAAGTTGCGCAGAGCATCATAAACAGGCAGTATGGCGCCGCCCGGATAGCCGAAGACGTCCGTGACGCCCTCGCCCACCAGCGTGGCCCAGACAATCTCCGCGCCAGTCAGGCGCGCGGGCGGTTGATTCAGTGCTTGCGACTCATTTCCCATGAGGATCTCCTTTGTGAGCTTTAAAACATTCTTAAGCGGTCTTCGCGTGATTAGCGGTGTTAGCGGAGTTAGCGTGGTTAGCGGAGTTAGGAACTACAATGGCTAACTCCGCGAACACCGCTAACTCCGCTTTTACTTCGCCTTCAACCATCCAGCCTGATCGTGCTTCGCTTCAAACGCATCGAGCGCCGCCGCGTGCCGCAACGTGAGTCCAATGTCGTCCAGTCCTTCAATCAAGCAGAACTTGCGGAAGGCATCCACCTCGAAGCTCGCCTTGAAGCCAAGGCTGTCGGTGACGGTCTGCTCCTCGAGCGAAACAGTCAACTGATAATGCGCAATCGTCTTTGCGTTCGTCATCAGCGTGTTGACTTGTTCTTCACTCAAGCGAACTAAAACAATTCCGTTCTTGCCCGCGTTCGAAAAGAAAATATCAGCAAACGATGGCGCAATCACCACGCGAAAGCCAAAGTTTTCGAGAGCCCACGCGGCGTGTTCGCGGCTCGATCCGCAGGCGAAGTTCTTGCCCGCAATCAGAATGCGCGCGCCCTTGTAGCGCGGATCGTTCAGCACAAAGGCAGCATCAGGTTCGCCCACTGCGTTGTTGCGCCAATCATAAAACAGAAAGTCGCCGTAGCCGGTGCGCTCAATGCGCTTCAAAAACTGCTTGGGAATAATCTGGTCGGTGTCCACATTCGCGCGGTCGAGCGGCGCGGCCAGTGAAGTGAGTGTGGTGAACTTTTCCATTATGCCTTTACCTCCCAGTTCCTGATGTCCACAAAATGCCCCGCAATCGCGGCTGCCGCGGCCATCTCCGGCGAAACCAGATGCGTGCGTCCGCCGCGCCCCTGGCGGCCTTCAAAGTTGCGATTGCTGGTCGATGCGCAGCGCTCGCCCGGTTGCAGAATGTCGGGGTTCATCGCCAAGCACATCGAGCAGCCCGGCTCGCGCCACTCAAATCCCGCCGCGCGAAAGATGCGGTCGAGACCTTCGGCTTCAGCCTGAGCCTTCACTGCCTGCGAGCCTGGAACGACCATCGCGCTCACGTGCGTGCTGACCTTGTAACCAGCGGCAATCTTTGCCGCGGCGCGCATATCTTCAATGCGCCCATTGGTGCAGGAGCCAATGAATACGCGGTCAATTGCAACCTCTTGCAACGGCGTGCCGGCCTTCAGATTCATGTATTCGAGCGCGCGCTCCAAGCCTTTGCGCCCTTGCTCAGTCGGCGCGGAGGCCGGATCAGGCACCGCAGCCGTCACCGGCGCGACCATGCCGGGGCTGGTTCCCCAACTCACATACGGAACAAGTGTCGATGCATCAATTGTCAGTTCGCGATCAAACTTCGCGCCCTCATCACTGACCAATTTGCTCCACTCGGCAACTGCTTCCTCCCACGCCGCGCCCTTCGGAGAATGACGTAAACCCTTGAGGTAAGCAAAAGTTACATTGTCAGGAGCAACCATTCCCGCTCGCGCGCCGGCCTCGATGCTCATATTGCAGACCGTCATGCGGCCTTCCATCGAGAGCGCGCGGATCGCCGAACCGGCGTACTCAATCACGTAGCCCGTCGCGCCGTCCGTCCCGATCTGCCCGATGATGGCCAGGATCATATCCTTCGCGGTTACGCCCTTGGGCAGTTCTCCTTCGACGGCAATGCGAAACGTCTTGGGCTTCGACTGCGGCAGCGTCTGCGTGGCCAGCACGTGCTCCACTTCGCTGGTGCCGATTCCAAAAGCCAGCGCGCCGAAGGCCCCATGCGTCGCCGTGTGCGAGTCGCCGCAGACAATCGTCATCCCCGGCTTGGTCAGTCCAAGTTCGGGTCCGATGATGTGAACCACGCCCTGATCCGGCGAATCCACGCCATACAACTCTATGCCAAATTCGGCGCAGTTCTTGTTCAGCGTGGAGATTTGTTTGGCAGCAATCTCATCGACAATGTTGAGCCGCCCCGCAATCGTCGTCGGCACATTGTGATCGACCGTCGCTATACAGCGATCCGGCCTGCGCACCGTGCGCCCCGCCAGTCGCAGCCCTTCAAAGGCTTGCGGCGATGTAACCTCGTGCAGCAATTGCAGGTCGATGTAGAGCACCGTTGGCTCGCCCTGCGGCTCAACCACTACGTGCTTCTCCCAGACCTTTTCAAACAATGTTTTTGCGTCGGTGCTCATTTTCGTTGATCCCATCACTCCAGCGGTTATCATTCGTTTTCACAATTCAGCGACGAAGGTCTGTCGCTAGAAACTTGGCAGCTGAATCGGTTGATTTGAAAATTATATCGGTTGCATTCCCATGAACAAATAGTCCATCGGCCAATTCGGAACTATTCCGTGATGACGTACCAGAGTAGCGAGCTGCGCATAGTGGCGAATTGAATGCATCAGCAAATGCACCAAAACCACTCGCCGAGAGGCCCGCATTGTTCCGCTGCTTCGTGTCGTGAATTCAATGTTCTCCTCCCATTGAAATTCGTCTCTACCTAAAACAATCCGCAAAAGCTCCATCGCTCGATCGTGAGTCGAATACAATTCTTCTCCCGAACTGAATCCAATCTCGTCATAGGAGGATTCCTTCATTCCATTCAAGCGTTGAGCGTAACGCAACTCGACTGCAACGATATGTTGCAGCAACCCGGCGACTGAACTTGTTTCTCGCACATCGCAAGGTTGGGAGAGCATCTCTGGATGTTCACAAACTAGATTCCGCCATCCAGTAGAAGTCTGCTCCACCCAAGCGAGCAATTCCATGCCCGACAAAGCTGTCATCATCACCTCACCGTCTCCCGCGGCCTCGTTCTTCAAGCACTTCCGTCAATCGAAGTTCAACGTGAAAAAAATCAAGTGTCCCACCCTTGCAGCGTTTTGTATTTGCGGCCAGGGTGGGAAACCACAACCCTACTTCAACAGTTCCTTCACTGTCTCGCGCACCTTCGCGCCGATCTCGCGCGTTCCGAGCACGGTCAATCCTTCGGGGTTGGTGCGCGCCAGATCCTGTGTGCGGAAGCCGGCTTCAAGTACCTTGCGCACTGCCTTCACAATTGCGTCAGCCTCGGCATCCAGCCCGAAGGCGTGGCGCAGCATCATCGCGCCGGTCAAAATCGTGGCCAGCGGATTGGCGATGTTCTTGTTGGCGTGCTTGGGCGCGGAGCCGTGCGCCGGCTCATACAGTCCAATCTTGCCGCCAATGGTCCCCGAGGGCAGCATGCCCAGTGAGCCGGTAATCACCGACGCCTCATCGGTAAGAATGTCGCCGAAGGTGTTCTCCGTGACCACCACATCGAAGTCGCGCGGACGCTTCATCAAGTGCATCGACATCGCGTCAACAAATTGGTGCTCCAACTCGACATCGGGAAATTCCTTCGCAACCTCAATCACCGTGTCGCGCCACAACTGCGAAACTTCAAGCACATTGGCCTTGTCCACGCTGCACAATTTCTTGCGCCGCTTCTGCGCCAGTTGAAACGACGTCCGAGCCACGCGCTCCACTTCGCCGCGGGTATAGATCATCGTGTTCAGGCCCACGCCCTTTTCCTTGTCCCAGCCGCGCGGCTTGCCATAATAGAGGCCGCCCAGCAGCTCGCGAACAAACATGATGTCCGTTCCGTCAATGATCTCCGGCCGCAAAGGACTGTTAACCGTCAACTCCTTGAAGGCGAAGACCGGGCGTAGATTGGCAAAGCCGCCCAGATGCGCGCGTAATCCCAGCAGGCCAGCCTCAGGCCGTGTGCTCGCGGGTAGTGCGTTGAATTTATCGTCCCCCACCGCGCCCAAAAACACCGCTTCGGAATCCAGCGCCGCGGCAATGGTGTCGGCTGGAAGTGGCGTCCCATCCTGCTCAATCGCCACGCCGCCGATGCGCTTGTAATCCAACTCCAGCGTGTGGCCGCCAGCCTGCGTCGCCTCTTGCAACACTCCAATAGCTTCTGCCGTGATTTCGGGGCCGATGCCGTCCCCAGGGGTGACGAGAACTTTCAACTTCATTCCAAATTTCTCCTTTACTTCGATTGTAGAAGGTTTTCCCGTATGCCTGCCACCTCAATGAAATAGCGGCAAAATTATTCCAGTTCTGAGACGGGTTCCCGGCGTTTGTCGCGCACCGAATCCGGCAGCAATCCGACCAGATCAAAGTCGTAGATGTTCTTCTTGCGGTCGGCCAGCGCCACAAAGCGATAGTAAGTGTGCTGCAACTCGTCGCGGGTCAGCGTGTAACCCAACTGCTCGATGCGGTTGCGCAGCGCCGCGCGCCCCGAGTGCTTGCCCAGCACCAGATGATTGTGCGCCACGCCCACCAACGCCGGCGTCATGATCTCGTAGCACAGCGGATTGGCCAGCATTCCGTGCTGGTGAATGCCGGACTCGTGCGCAAATGCGTTGTCGCCGACAATGGCCTTGTTCGGCGAAGGCCTGAAGGTGATCAGTTGCCCCAGCACTTGCGCTGTTGGGTAAAGCTGCTTGAGATTCAGGCCGCTGGTGACGCCATAGCGGTCGCCGCGCACATAAAGCGCCGCGGCAATCTCTTCCAGAGCGGCGTTGCCGGCACGCTCGCCGATACCGGTGATGGTGCACTCCACTTGGCGCGCGCCCGCCGAAACCGCAGCCAGCGAATTGGCAACCGCTAATCCAAGATCGTCGTGGCAGTGCGAAGAGAGAATAATGCCCTGCGCGTCAATCGCCGGCACGCGCTTGCGCACCTCGCGGAACATCTGTCCATACTCTTCCGGCGTCGTGTAGCCCACCGTGTCAGGCATATTAATCGTCGTAGCGCCAGCCTCAATGGCAATGCGCACCATCTCGACAAGAAAGTCGCGGTTCGAGCGCGTCGCGTCTTCCGGCGAAAACTCCACATCGTCCATCAGCGAGCGCGCCAGCCGCACCGATTCGCCGGTCAAATCCAGCGCCTCCTGGCGGCTGATCTTCAGCTTGTATTCCAGATGCAGATCGCTCGACGCGAGAAAAACATGGATACGGGCGCGGTCGGCAAATTGCAGCGCGCGCGCGGCCATCTCGATGTCTTCCTTTTTGGCGCGGGCGAGCGAAGCAATGCGCGGCTTGTGAATCGCCTGCGTAATCGTGGCGATGGCCGCGAAGTCGCCCTCCGAGGCCATCGCAAAGCCCGCCTCGATAATGTCCACGCCCAGGTCTTCCAGCGCGTGCGCCATGGTCAATTTTTCCTGCGTGGTCATCGAGCAGCCGGGCGATTGCTCGCCGTCGCGCAGCGTGGTGTCGAAGAAGAATACCTGATTGCCGGGTTTTGCCGTATCTGTCACTGGAGCGCCTCTCGTGATTGATCCCATTCTCCCGCGCCGGACATCCATAACGCAAATTTATAATTCTTTGAGAAGCGATTACTATTCGTTATAATATCGGATATCCGCCTGTGCGCTGTGCGCAAAGCAAAGTTTTGAAAGAGCACGACTTTACAGCCTGCGGAAAAACTCACGAGCGAGTCTGTTTTGTATCAGGGCACGACTTTACAGGCTGCGGAAAAACTAAATAAAGAGTCCAGAAGTGTCAGGGCACGACTTTAGTCGTGCCGATAACGCCCATAGAATCAATGGGGCTTTAGCCCCTGCGGGAAGACGTTCAGGATTTCAAGGCTATCGAATGAGTGTGAGACTGAGAACTGACAACGGAGAACTGCCATGGAACTTCATCAGCTCGAAACCTTTCTCGCCGTGGCCGAGGAGCGCAGCTTCTCTCGCGCGGCTGTGCGTCTGCATCGCACGCAGCCGGCCATCAGCCAGGTCATCCGCAAGCTGGAGGAAGCCGTCGGCGAGACGCTCTTTGACCGCGCCGCCCGCGATGGCTCGCTCACCGCTTCAGGCGTGCTGCTGCGCGACTATGCCCTGCGCCTGCTTGCCCTGCGCCGCGAGGCATCCAGCGCCCTCGGCGAACTCAAGAGCCTTGAGAGCGGACGCCTGCAACTGGCCGCCAACGAGTACACCTGCATGGTTCTGCTGCCGGTCATTCATCGCTATCGCCGCGAGTTTCCGCACATCGATGTTGCCGTACATCGCAGTTTGGCCTCGCACATTCCCGACGAGCTGAATCTGCGCACCTTCGAGCTCGGCATGCTCAGCTTTCGTCCCGACCCCGCGCACTTCCGCTCCATCGCTGTCTATGCCGACACGCTCGCCTGCATCGTCAGTCCCAGCCACGCGCTGGCCGGCGCCAAGCGCGTCACCATCAGCCAGCTCGGCACCGAGACTTTCATCGCGCACAACGTCGCTTCACCCTTGCGCAAGCGCGTCGTCGAGGCCTTTCAGCGTCATCGCACGCCGCTCAACATGGCCATCGAACTGCCCACCATCGAGGCCATCAAGCGCTTTGTCGCCCTGGGCAATGGCGTCGCCCTTGTTCCTCATCTGACTGTTGCGCAAGAGCTGGAGTCGGGCACACTGGTGCGCATTCCCGTGGAAGACCTGGAAGCCAAGCGCATCCTGCGCCTCGTCCATCGCCGCCAGGCCACTCTCTCTTATGCCGCGCGCGCCTTCCTGCGCACCATTAAGACGCTCGCCCTGGAGCATGGACCGCCCTTCTACTATCAGGTTGAGCGCGCTGGATGAGGCCTCCACCCGATTTTTAAGCGGGAGACGCAACGATTGGCTGGTTTCCGCCAGCTCTCATGCCGTAGAATCGCAGCAAGATGAAGTGTCCTTTTTGCGGTTTCGGTCAGGATCGTGTGGTGGACTCGCGGGAGAGCAAAGAGGCCGACTCGATTCGGCGCCGGCGCGTCTGCGAGCGTTGCAACAAGCGCTTTACAACCTATGAACGGATCGATGAGATTCCCTACATGGTGGTGAAGAAAGACGGCAGGCGCGAGCGCTTTGACCGCCAGAAGGTGCTGAGCGGTTTGCTGCGCGCCTGCGAGAAGCGCCCCGTGCCGTCCACCAATCTGGAGGCGATTGTAGACGCCGCCGAGACCTACCTGATGGACGCCCCGGAGCGCGAGCGCACCACCCGCGAAATCGGCGAACTGATTATGAACCAGCTCAAGGGGCTGGACACGGTGGCCTACATCCGCTTTGCCTCGGTCTACCGCGACTTCAAAGACGTGCGCGAGTTCAAAGAAGAGCTGGAAGGACTGCTGGGCGGTCGGACAGGCAAAGGGAAGAAGTAGCTTGTTGCGTGGACCGTGTGGTCCACGCAACAGTTGGTCTGGAGACCGAAGCTGCAACTCGTGCTAATAGCTGGTGGCCGTCGCCAGGCCGAGCTGCCAGGGAATGGCGTTGTACGACGTGGCGCCCGCTGCCGGGTTGTCGCCCTGATAGAGAAACTGCAGATTCGTAGGGTCGATTTGGAGAAGCTCGTCGGTGCCGGTTCGCAGCACTTCTCCGTGGCTGAAGTCATCCGTCCAGGCGGTAACTCCACTGGCAAAGCTCACATCGTTTGAGCCGAGAAAAGGCGCATCCCAACTGTTGGCGCCAGTGACCGGCGTCCAGATGCCGTCGAGGGTGGGAGCGGTAAAGGCGCGGAAGTAGCGGTGGCCGAAGTTGCCGCCCATGCACTCGATGATGGCCAAGTATCCCGTCGATCCCTTCAAACTATAAACGCGGCTGGCCTCAAAGAGATCGCCGGCGTTGGTCGAGTTCATGATGATCTGCGGCGTATCAAAGCCGTTCGGGAAGTTGGCCACGGTGGTCTGGCTGCGGTAGTAGTTGCCGTTGTCGCCGCTGAAGAACAGATAGCAGTTGGCGGTGTCGCAGATGACCCAGAAATCGATCCAGCTGCTGACCGTGGAAGGCTGACCGGAGAAGAAATACTGCGGCGCGGTCCAGGTGGCGGGCTGGGTGGGATCGTCGGCGGTGGAGAAAGTCGGCGGACCGGATTGATAGATGAGGTACCACTTGTTCTGCGGGGCAAAGTAGAAAAGCTCCGGCGCGCAGTGGTAGCCCGCCAGGTTGGGATTCTCATCCATGTAATAAGGCTGGGCGGCCGAGGCTTGGCTCCAATCGGGAAAGTGCAGATAAACCATGTTGTAATCGCCGTTCGAGTCCACGCTGCTGGCGTAAACGTTCCACTGATTGTTGTAGTAAACGGCGGTGGGGTCCTTCACCGCGATCAGCGAATGCGTGGCGTCGGGGATGGCGGAGATGATGGGACCGGTCGAACTCCAGGCGTATGGATCGGTGGGCTCGCTGGCTGAGTTGACCGTGAGGCTGAGGTTCGACGAGGCGATACTGGTTCCGTCGGTGGCCTGGAGCGTGAGCGAATAGGTGCCTGCCGCGGCGGTGGTGTCGATCAGAATGATTTCGCCGCTGTTGCTAGCCAATGGATTGAGGTAGGAGACGGTAGCGCCTGCGGGCAGCCCGGAGAGGCTGAAGGTGACGCTGCCGGTGGTTGTTCCGGTGCGAGTCAAGGTGACAACGTCGCTGGCGCTGGCGGCAGCGGAGATGGTGAGCGCTGAGCTGGCCAGTTGCAAAGCGAGATTGGTGGGCGGCGGATTGACGACCAGGGTGAGGCCGATGGAGGCCGAGTTGGTTCCGTCAGTGGCCTGGAGGTTGAGCGGATAGCTTCCTGCAGCCGTTGTGGTAAGAGTCACGGTGATCTGCCCGCTGTTGGAGCTGCCGGGGTTGGTGATTGCTACGGTCGCGCCTGCGGGCAGACCGGTCAAACCGAGGGTAACACTTCCCGTCGTTCCGGTGCGTGTCAGGGTGACGGCGTCGCTACCGCTGGAATTATCGGAGATGGTGAGCGTGGGGGTGGCCAGTTGCAGCGTAATGCCGCTGCTTGTGGAGGAGCCACCGCCGCCGCAGCCGGCAAAAGAAATCAGTACACAGAACGCAAAAAGAAGCTGAAGATGAGATTTCATGCGCATAGCCTTTAGGAAAAAATAAATCGCGAGTAAGCCTTTACCAAGAATACTCCTCGATAGCAATCCAGTGGCTGCCCGTATTGCGAGCTGGGATACCCCGCTGCAAAGGAAAGAAACTGGGAGCAGGAGACGCATTGAATTGATTGGAGAAGGTTGATTGCATCCCTCGAATTAGACTCGCATTTCACTCGGAATTCGAGTATATTGGCATTAGGTGATTGCGATGGCGCTTGCATTTGTTTCCAAATCCAACGATGCTTCTTTGCGGGTGCGGAAGTCGAAGTTCCAGGCTGATCTTGCGCCGTCTGAGGATCAGATGGTTCGAACGCTCAAGGCTGAGTTGCAACTGAGCAGCAATTCGGAGTTCCTGTCGGACGCTCTGACGCTCTTCCGCTGGGCGGTCTCCGAGCGTAAGCGCGGCCATCGCATTGTGAGCGAGAGCGCGAACGGCGAGCGCAGAATCCTGCTTTTTCCGCGGCTGGAGCGAGTAGCTCCGGAGATCAATCTGCCGCGCGTTGAACTTGATTGGACCGAACGGGAGATCGAAAGCTTAGCCAAACTCGCATTGGGAGAACCAGCCGAGCCCACCGAAGCGTTGATCCAGTTGATGAGAGGTTGAGTTGGCCGTTACGATCCGCCGCCTGGAAGAATTCGACGCCACCGAGAGCTTCGATTGCGGCGATGAGCCGTTGAACAACTATCTGCGCCAACACGCGTGGAACAATCAACTGAAGTCTTTGATCGGCGTGACGTATGTCGCAGTGGAAGAGGCTGCGCCGGGCGCGGTTCTGGGCTATTTTACGCTGGCGGCCTCCAGCATTCCGCGCGACCGGCTGCCGAAGAAGTTCGTGCGCGGCCTTCCGCCCTATGATCTTCCGCTGATTCTGCTGGCGCGTCTGGCCGTGGACAAGCGCTTTGCGAACCGTGGACTGGGACGGGCGCTACTGGCCGAGGCGTTCAGGATTGCCCTGCAAGTTGCGGATGAGATTGGCTGCCGCTGCATCGTCACAGACGCCTACCGCGATAAAGTTAGCTGGTACACGAAGTACGGATTCATTCCGATTGAAAGCGCAAGCGAAGATGGTCCCCAGAAGATGTTTTTGGATTTGCGGACGATTCGGGCGGCGCTACGAGGCAGTTAGATGATGAACTCTTTCTTAAACAGTCAATACCCCCGGTAAAGCCGGGGTATTGACTTAACCTTGCGCCCGCGGCGCAGAGCAACTGGCGTGAGGACTGCTGTATCCGGAGTGCGGCGCAACCGAATAAAGCCGTCTTTGCACTTTGGAAAAAAATACCCATTTTAAAACTTGCGGCTAAAGGATTTTTACTGTCCTTTCGGTATGACGGGATACCATGTAAAAGCATTAAATCTATCTTGCTTGCTTAACTTCACTTGACCGCCATCGTACCTAACATCGATCCCTGGTTTAATTGTCAAAATGCGGCCATCCTTTTTTGATATTGATGGATAGGAACTCCACACACCGCCTTTTAAGACATACACAACATAACCTGCCTCTGGGATATCAAGTTTTGCCTCTCGGGAGATCGGTTCAAGAGCGATAAGCTCGACGTCGATATACGGCACATTTTGCCCGAAGCTGCTACTTCCACCGATTCCTCCATGAGTTTCACCACGCAGATTCAATTTACCAAGTTCACTGGCAATATCCGTTCCCAGGTAGGCTGCCGTGACGATCGGTTTATCGCCGGAAGTCACTCGTATCAAATCATAATTTACATTCGGAATTGGTTTCTTTGGTAAAAAAGGTGAAACAATCCAATAGAAAAATAGGATTGAAGCACAACTAACCGAACCAATTCGCATCCAAATGGAGATTGGTTTCTGTCGTGAATGAATAAATCGAGGAAAAAGAAAAATCCCATAGAGCAAGCCCAGGATCAGTGCCGCAACCGGACCGATTTCCGCCAAAGCAAAATACCATCCACCTGCCAATATAGCGATGCCTGCCGACAAAGCCGCAAAGATGCCTCCTAGCATGCGATTAAGCCATCGAGGCGTAGATGCGATACCCAATATCAGGCTCAACACGAAAAGCCCGATGCCAAAAAACAAACAAAAGTATGCAAGCCAAGGCGCAAACGAGATATAAGTCAAAAATTCAGCCCAGGACGGCAAGTGAATTCCGCCCCGCCACCCTGGGCCCGGTCTGTCGCTATAGGGCAAGTATCCGATGCAACTTGACAGAAATAGAACAAGGCTGGTGCCGATACCAATAAATCCGCAGAACAAGAGCACGGTTCCTGCAAAACTCTGTCTTAAAACTTTGAAAAACTTCAAATTCATCGAAAACCTCATCGATACACTTCCATCACTACCTGCAATCAGAAACAACTCTTCTATAGTGACTCATCGCATTCCCTCATCAATCCGCGCCTCGAACTGCCTATTGAAGCGAATCAGTGCGATCCACTGGCCGTGGTCCTGTTGCTTCCAGACGATTGTGCCGCCGAGTTCGAGGGCAATCTCTTCAGGCTTCAGATCGTGGTGAAGGCCAAAGTAGCGCTCGTCCATCGCCTTGCTGGCCTCGCCCAGTGTAAATATGGGCGAGGCAGGATCGGCTTTGGTGCTGAAGACGAGGGCCACGGAGTACTTCTGCGGCTCCTCGGCGGCGCGGGCAATCTGCGGGGCGCTGAAGTCGTCGATGGGGGTTACAGGAAAAGGTTGTGTTATGTAGCCCAATTCGGGGCGGGTCAGCGCATCGGTGACCGGCCAAGCGCTGAGGACGGTCGCGCCGGGGTAGCGCTGCTCCAGTTGCGCGATGCCCGCTTGATGGAGGCGGATGACGCGCGCATAGGCCAGGTTGTCCTCCGGGGCAAAGCCGTATGGGGGATCGATGAAGATGCCTAGAATGAATGCGGCGGCGGAGAAAGCAGCCAGCGCCTGCCACTGGGGCGCGCGGCGATAGAGCGTGGTGACGGCCAGGAGCAGCACCAGCGGGTACATGGGCAGCAGATAGCGGGTGAGGAGCGCTCCACCCAGAACGCTGAAGAAGGCGGCGTTTACGGCGAGCAGCAGGAAGATGCGGCGCAGCGCGGCGGCTTCAAGGGCGGGGCGAGAGCTGTTGCCTATGGGAGTATCTTCGCTGTCCTGGTTTGACGAGACCATGGAGGAGAAGAACTGCGACAAAAGCAGCCGCGGGTCCTTCGACTGCGCAGTCCGCAAAGAACGCGGCCTGCTCCGCTCAGGATGACAGTTTGTGGGGCTATCAGGAACATTCCCTGTTCCCTGTTCCCTATCCTCTGTTCCCTGATCCCTGATCCCTGATCCCTTTTCCGGCTTGGGCATCAGCAGCAGCGCGGCCAGCGCCATCAGCACCGGCACAAAGAGGTTCATGTGGGCAGTCAGATGCAGAACGCGATGACCGAAGGCGGCGATAAAACGCGCGGGCGAGAGGTTGGCCTGCGCGTTGTAACGCAGGAACTCTGGGTTGCCGAAGAGGAAGCCGGTCTTCCAGCGATGGTAGGCGTACCATGCGACCAGCGGTAACGCGCAGGCGGCCAGCCACGCTGACTCGCGCCAGAGCCGTGTGCGCTTCATACCGGGTGCGCGGTAGCTTTCCCATAGGCTGTAAGCGGCCAGGGTGAGTGGAATGGCGATGGCCGTTTCCTTGCAGAGCGCGGCGGCAGAAAAGCATAGCGCGGCGACCCACGGCTTGCGCGGCAGCAAACGGTTGCGAGCGGGCATCGCGTAAACCAGCCCCCAGAGGGTGAAGGCGGCGGCAAAGATATCGGCGTGAGCGAGTGAGCTTTGTGCAAACCAGATGGGATAGAGCGCGGTAAGGGTGACGGTCCAGAAGGCGACCGAGGCGCTGCCAACCAGACGCATGGTCAGCTGCCAGACAGCGGCAAGGCCAAGCGCGGCGGCGGCCAGGGCGGCCACACGCGTAACCAGAGGGCAGAAGCCAAAAAGCTTCCACACCAGCGCCAGATAGACGCTGGGCAGAGGCGGATGTGCATTCGAGAGCGTGCTGACGGGGATCAGCGAACCCATGCGAAAGAAATCCCACGCCGCGGGAATATAGTAGCCAGCCTCGTCCCAATAATATGGCAGCCGGAGCAGCGTCAGGTGGCTCGCAAGAAGCGCCGTAAACAGCGCCGCAAAGACGATCCAGGCGACGGGCGGCGGGATGATTCTTCTAGAGAGCAAGGCGAAAAATCCTCTTGGATGCGGCAAGGTTCGTGGATTCCCACCCTATATTCCTTGTAAAGATTGGAGGATGGGTGCGTGAACTCCCAGGAATGAGAATCCAAGCCTCGGGCACCCAGCTTTTTCTCAGTCCCTCAGTCTCAAGTACCTCAGTCCCAAGTCCCTTAGTCCCTCAGTCCCTTAGTCCCTCAGTCCCAAGTCCCTTAGTCCCTCAGTCCCTCAGTCCCAAGTCCCTAATTGACCGGTCCGGCAGGAAAGCTGTGGCTCTGCGGCTCCAGATTAAGCTCGCCGAAGGCGCGTTCATACTGTGCCAGGTTCTGCCCCAGCATATTGAACAGCGCCTTGGCCTGCTGCGGGCTCAGATAGATGGCATTCTGATTGCGAATGGTGATCTGGTCGGGAGCCTCGCTGGAGGCCAGGCCGAAGACCAGTTGGAAGTCCCACACGCTCACCCGAACCTGGACGCTGTTGGCGTAGGACTCGCGAAAGTCGGGGGTTTGAACAAGATTCATTTGCGGCTGCTGTACAGATGGACTCATACCCTCTAGATTAACCCGTTTGTCGCGCGAATGTCGCAGAAAGCCCAATGCAATGCCTCCGGGCTGCCCAAAATTCTTCCGCCGTGGTAAATTGACTTAGGATGCGGAAGTGGTGAAATGGCAAACACACTAGCCTTAGGAGCTAGCGCCCAAAAGGCTTAGGGGTTCAAGTCCCCTCTTCCGCACCAAACTTCATGAAGTGTGCAATCGTGTTTGTAACATTTCCCCCCTCAATCACTTGAACTGGCTTTCGCTTGCCTCACCCAACGGCCAACTGCGCGAGTCTTACTGCCTGCCCCGTTCAAGTTTGCCGGCATCATACCCTTTGGCCGCCAAACGGCTTGTGATCTCAGCATAGATTCTGTCATCCATCTTTGCCGTGCGGCTTAAAATCCACAGGTACTTGCGGCTCGGTTCGCCGACTACAGCGTATTCATAATTCGGGCCCAGGTCGATGATCCAGTAATCCCCAAAGAACGGCCAGAAGAATGTCACCTTGAGCTTTGAGCCGCTCTTCTGGTCAACCACCTCAGCCCAGCCGTTCGCTTGTTTGAGCGCGCCTTCACGTGTCTTGCAGGTATTGATCACACTGATTTTGCCGTCCGGACGAAGGGCGTAACTCGCCATCGCATTGCTATCGCACTTGCGCTCAAAAAAATTTGGATACCGGGCGATTTCAAACCAACGCCCCGTGTAACGGTCCAGGTCAACCTTCGGAACCGTTTGCAGCGGAACTTCGCCGGATGCAGGCCGAAGCGCAGAAAGCAATCCAATCAAAGCAACGGCAAACGAAACAAGTTTTCGTGATTTCACCAATGCCCTCCCTAGCAACGCGGCATCATCTGCACCGCCGGCAATTATTGCCGCTTGAGCGCCCCGCTCTTCGACGCAATGCAATCCATAAGATCGTTCCAGGATTTCGCGAACGAAGCGATTCCTTCTTCCAGCAACTGCGCGGCGACAACATCCGTGTCAACCCCGGCGCTCGCAAATTCCGTAAAGATTCCCTCCGCATTCTTCGCTTCAGCCGCACCGAACTCCGGATGCGCGGCAAGCGCCTTCAAGGTTGCCTCTGGCATGGTGTTGATGGTGTCAGGCAATGCCAGGGCCTGAACGTACAAAAGCTCCGAAGCGTTCGGATCCTTGGTTCCCGTGCTGGCAAACAGCAATCGCTGCGGGCGGGCTCCAGCCTTCTGGATGCGCTGGCCCCGCTCGGAATCAAGCAGCGCGCGATACAGCGCATAAGCTTTTTTCGCAATGGCAATCCCAAGCCGGTTGCGCAAGCCCTCAGGAACCTTCTTGGCCACGGCAACATCCCAGCGGCTCACAAAAAGAGAAGCCACGGAATCGACATTGGGATCAAGTCCGGCGGCCATGCGACGCTCAATGCCGCGCAGATGGGCTTCGGCCGCCGCCGCATACTGCTCGCCTGAAAACAGCAGAGTTACATTCACCGGCACACCGCGGAAGATCGCCTCCTCAATCGCCGGAAGCCCTTCACGGGTGCCAGGAATCTTGATAAAGAGATTGGGCCGGTCAGCGCGTTTGTGCAGCGCTAGAGCCGCGGCCAGCGTACTCGGTGTTTCGCGTGCCAGCAGCGGCGACACCTCCAGCGAGACCCATCCATCCGCTCCGCCGGTTCTGTCATACACGGGACGGAAAAGATCCGCCGCCTGCCTCAGGTCCTCGATCGCCAGCTCGAAGAACAGCTCCTCGCCACACTTGCCTTCCTCCAGCAGTCCTCGTATGGCGTCATCGTAATCGTTGCTGTTCTGAATGGCGTGGTTGAAGATGGTTGGATTCGAGGTGAGTCCCGTTACCGAAAGCTCAAGAATATAACTCTGCAGCGTACCGCTTGCCAGCAGACGGCGCGTAATGTTATCCAGCCAGAGGCTCTGGCCGATGCCGCGCAGTTTCTCCGTGGTTTGATTCATTTCATCCCTCCAGACTTCGATGCCCGATGAATTCCACTTGCCATGCCCGTACATTACTCAGTCTACGCCTATGCTGTAGCGCGCCTGTACAGTCCATCCTCTACAATGGGTCAATGCCTTTCTGTGTTCACCAAAGGCTTTGGAGCAGAACAATCATGTTGACTCGCATTTTTCCCGCCCGCCTGGCCCAGGCGTTTTTTGCCTTGTTTCTGATTGCCGGGATGGCTGCGCCCATTTCCGCTCAATCGGTTGCCCCCGAGGTCAACTTGCCCGCGGGCTTTGCCACCCTCAACCCCTTTGCGCAAACCAAGCTGATGACCCGTGGCGTGAACGTGCTCGGATATGATCCCATCTGGGCCAACTTCTCCAAAGGCCGTTTTCAGCAAGCCTACTTTCGCAAGATTCACGACGCCGGCTTCAACACCATTCGCGTCAACCTTCAAGCCTTCCAGTACATGACGCCCGACAACACGCTGCCCGATTCCTGGTTCCGCATGCTCGACTGGGTCGTTGCCAATGCCACCTCCGAAGGCCTGCAAGTCATCCTCGACGAACACGACTTCGGCTTCTGCGGCGACACCAGCTTTGTCGAATGCAAACCCAAACTGCTCGCCTTCTGGCGGCAGGTCGCGCCCCGCTATCAAGAGACGCCGGCCAGCGTCACCTTTGAACTGCTCAATGAGCCGCACGGCCTCATCTCCAACCAGGATTGGAACAGCCTTTTTGTCGAACTGCTCGCCGTGGTTCGCACGACCAACCCTACCCGCAACGTCATCATCGGACCCGGCGGATGGAACAGTCGCGACGCCCTCAAAGATCTCGCACTGCCTGGCAACGATGGCCACATCATCGTGACCTTCCATTACTACGATCCACTCACTTTCACGCATCAGGGCGCCCCCTGGGCCGGCGAATCGATCCGCGCCGGTCATGACATCGCTTGGGGAAGCACCGCGGATCAACTCACCGTCGAGCGCGACTTTGATGGCGTGGCGCAGTGGAGCGAGGAACATCATCGCCCCATCCTGCTCGGCGAATTCGGAGCCTATGACAAGGCTCCCATCGAGAGCCGCGTGCGCTGGGACTCCTCTATCCGCAAGATCGCCGAAGATCGCGGATTCAGTTGGGCCTACTGGCAATTCGACTCCGACTTCATCGTCTACGATGTAAAAACCAACCAGTGGAACGAGCCTATCCTGAAGGCCTTGATTCCGAATGCGCATTGATCAAGCGGCACGCAACCCGCGCGCGCCGCTCGGGAGAGAGCATTGTTTCTCTCCCGGACGTTTTCACCGTTGCGCTACGTGCTCTGTGCCCTTGCTTCGGCGAGCCAAAACGCTGACTGCAACCAGGGCCGCGGTGAATCCCGCTGCGGCGCCCACGCCAAGCGACCAGCGCGGACCAAAGTGGTTGGCAACCCAACCGATCATCGGCGCGCCAATCGTCATCCCACCCAGCGCAACGCCCACGCGCAGCGCCATCACCCTGCCGCGCATGGTTGGCTCGGTCCCAAGCTGCATCATGCTGTTGGTGCCGTTGCTGAAGATCAGGGCTGCCGCGCCGCTGATCGCAAGCGCCGCCGCAAACCACCAATATCCCGGCGCCAGCGCGGCCAGCGTAAAGCCCACTCCTAAAACGCCGGCTCCCATTGACAAAGATGCCAGGCCTGCTTTCTTCTGGCCGGCGGCAAAGAGCGCCCCCGACAGCGCGCCCACCGCCATGATGGATGAGAGCAGGCCAAAGGCGCGCGCGTTGGTGTGAAGCACATTCACGGCCATCGCCGAAATGAAAATTGGAAAGTTGAAGCCAAAGGTGCCAATCAAAAACAGCATGATCAAAATCGCCTTCAGATCCGGCCTCTTCCACACATAGCGCAGGCCCTCAACAAATCCCGATGCGCTGCGATGCGCGCGCACGCTCGGGCGCAACTCCGCCTGGCGGAAGAACATCATCGAGAGCAGCACGGCGGCGAACGAAAGCCCGTTCAAAAGAAAGGCCCAGCCGATGCCGACACCCGCAATCAGCAGTCCGGCCGCGGCGGGACCAATCATTTGCGCGGCATTGAAAGAAGTCGAGTTCAACGCCACGGCATTGGGAAGGTCTTCATCGCCCACCATCTCCGCCACAAATGTCTGTCTCACTGGAGCGTCCAGCGCGGCGCCGGAACCGGAAAGGAAGGCCAGCAAGCAAACATGCCACAGCCGCACGGCTCCGGCAATGGTCAGCACTCCCAGAGCAAGCGCGAATACGCCCATCGTGGCCTGCGTCAGCATCAGCAGCTTGCGCTGATTGAGGCGGTCGGCGGCCAATCCAGTCCAGGGCAAAAGCAGCAGTTGCGGGGCAAACTGCAAGCCCATCACTACGCCCAGCGCCGACGCATCGTGATGCGTCAGTTGCGTCAGCACCAGCCAGTCCTGCGCCACGCGCTGCATCCCCGTTCCTGTGTTCGACACCAAAGCGCCCGCCGTCCATAGACGGAAGTTATAGCTCTTCAGAGAACGAAATGTCCCGATCATGCGATTCTTCATCGGCGCAGCTTCATCGGCCGGCGGGCGTTTTGCCCCCGTTAAACTGGCTGAAGTGACGCGCTGAAAAAATGCTGATCAAAAGCGCGCCCGCTCCGAATGCAAGAATGTGGCGCGCCGATCGCGGATCAAAAGCGCCAACCTGCGCCACCAGCAGGTAGCCCAGCACAAAGTTGAAAAATCCCCAAACCACATTGACCGTCGAAGAAGAAAGCCCTTTGCCGGGCGGCTTGGCGAAGGGACTTTGAAAGCTGCGCCCCATCACGCCGGAGACAAAATGCGGAATGGCGTTGGCTGTCAAAATGCCTCCGAAAAAATAAGACACAAGATAAAGCCAATTCATTCTGCAAACCTCCTGTTTTTTAGCAGCACACTGATCCCCCGCAGAGAGCTTGACTCTACCACTCGGAGTCAACATTGAGTGGATGAAAACATTTGCCGCGCTTCAATCTTCAACCAGCCGCGCCAGCACCACCAGCGCCGCGCGCAAACTCCGCTGCTCGCGCGCGGAGAGCTTCTGCGTAATCTTTGCACTCAGCCAATCCTGCCGCGCCTCCCTGCCCGCCCGAAGACGCTTCATGCATTTGGGCGTCAGCGATATCAAAGTCTGCCGTCCGTCGTTCGGATCAGCCAAGCCTCTCACCAATCCCGACTCTTGCATCGGCGCCACCACGGCGCTCATCGACTGCGGACGCATCCCTTCCGCGCGCGCCAGGCTTGAAACCGTCGCCGGACCATCCTTCTCCAGGCGAAGAATAACCGAGACTTGAGACTGCGTCAGTTCCTCGCGTCGTCCTTGCTCGCGCAATCGCCGCTTGAGCTTGCCGCAGACCGCGCGCAGCTCGGCGGCAACCGTCGAAGCTAACCCCGCTTGAGATCTTCGTCTTGATCCGCTCACCAGAACAGCATCTCACATCTACAGGTAATCTGTAAAGTTTTACTGTGTATAATTCAAACTGTTTGCCGGCGCAAGGCTGCGATGGCTGCTGTGAATAGTAGCAGGGCGGACAGAAATGCAGCGGGGCTGGCCCTCTGCAATCAAGCAGGAACAGCCGATAAAAAATTCCTTGATTATGATGGACCAAATTGACAGAGCAATCCGCTCCCAAGCCGGTATCTTTCTGCCCAGGCGGCTCGCATCAAGCAGGCCCGGCCATGTGTTTGCTGAGAACATCAATCAGTCCCTGGTTGGGCAGGCATTGCCGAGCCGAAAAGGATGACAGTATGCGATCCAGCTCGCTCTCCGAAAGTCCCTTGAAGAGACCGGCGTAGAGCGGCTGCATCAAAGTTCCTGTGTAGAAGCACAGCAACGCCTGGCTCACGCACCGTGCATTCAAGCGCGGATCGATCTGCGCGTCGCCCACTCCCTGAAGAATCTCTCCGGCAAGCTGTGCCGCCGCGTCCTTCACCGGCGTTGCAGGCAGCCACGACATCCATTCGTCCGTGCCGAGAGCGCGTTTTTTGCGCAGCAGATCGCCGATGCGCTCCATGTAAGGAGATGCCGGGTCCAGCGTGAGCATACCCATCACGCCCACGTCTTTGTAATTCCAAGTTGTCCAGTGCGCCTCATTCCGCTCGAAGATGCCAATCTGATCGTCTAGCGCGCGCAGCCGGTCGGGAATCTCTTCGGCGGGTCCATTGTAAACAGAGCCGAACTCGCCCACCCACAGCGGAACGTTATGCTCCTCGGTGAACCTGGTGCCTTCGGCGTCGAGAAAAAATCGTTCCTGCCGTGCCATATCCCATGCTTCACTGCCGTTCGTCGCGGCAGTGCGAGAGTGAATTGCGCCGGGATACTTTCCAGGTCCAAAGCCGGCTGCGGTGTAGTTGTGCGAACTGTAGACGAGGTTGTCGTCGAAGGGCTTCTCGAATCCATCGAAGAGCTTCGCGTAATCATCGCCCTCCAGAAAGATAATGTGGCGGGAATCGATCTTGCGAATCTCCGTAACCACGCGCCGATAAAGGTCATTGATACGATCCCAGCGGGGTTTGTAATTGGAATATATATTTCCGGGGTAGTCGCCAATTTCGTTGTTCGAGCAAGGCTCATTGAGAATGTCGTACCCGGCGATTACGGCGCGGTTGGCGTAGCGTCGCGCGAACTCCCGCCAAAGAGCGAGATAGCGATTCTGATACGAGGCATCGCTCCAAAGCAGACTGATGCGCGAGGCGTTATCGGAGTGCCAATGAACATTCTGCCATCCTTGCGCGGAATGAAGATCGAGGATGACGTACAGCCCATGATTTTCGCAGTGGCGCAAGACTTGATCGAGGCGCGCGAACCCGGACTCCTTGTATTGGAAGGGCGCGGCATCGTCCTCGAAGTGCCGGTAATTCAGAGGAAGCCTGACGACGGAGGCGCCGGTCTTGCGCAAAAAAATTACATCGTCCTCGTTGAAAAAGTAGTCGAGCAGGCGCTCGAAAAAGAACTGCGCCTTCGCGGGACCAAGCACCTCGGCCATTTGAGCGCGCAGCGTATGCTCGGCGCCGGGATGGCCGTTGATGAAGTCTTCCATATTCATCCAGCCGCCCGGACAGCTCCCGCGAAGGCGAACTTTGTTCCCCTTGCCGTCAACGATTCGACCTCCGCGAACGCAAAGAAACTCCATTTTGTTCTCGCCCTCTATGGCGTTTTCGGTGATTGCGGCGTCAAGCCGATCCGCTGTGGCTGATCTGCCGGCAAAGGTTGCCGCACCGGTCAGCGCGGCCATCTTAAGAAACTCGCGCCGTGGTTGCAATTGAGCTTTATCCCTTGGCATACAACCTCAAAGAAAGGATCATGCAAAAACCATTCCAGGAATACCCTCCGCGCTTTCAACAGACCGCTCTCTTCAATTCGTCACTAGCCAAAAGAGTTCAGCCGGGAATCGCCAGATTGAAAATCAGCTCGACCAAAGCCTCGGAGTTGTGACTCAAACAAAATCCTGCGCGCAGAATAAGTGCCGTGTTCAGCAGGAAACTTTTGAACGCCAAAAAAATCATTCGATGCAAAAAGAGATCAACGCCGAAGCGCGCGGAGGTTGTAGTCGGCAACCGCGCGAGCAACCTGGGCAGCTGGAGCGCGCTCGGCGGGGCTTTGTTCGAGCCAACTGGTGAGGGACTCAAAGACAGCGCCGACTAGGCAGCGGGCGGCGATCTCCGTGTCGGGGACAAAGAATGTGTCCGGAATGGTGTTCGAGGCCATTTCGAAGGACTGGCGAACCTGCTCGGCCTGATGGCTGAGAATTCTGCGCCGCATCTGTTCCAGGCGTGGGCTGAGTCCGGAGGATTCGACAATGAGGATGCGAGCCTCTCCGGGGTTCTGAGCGAGAAAAAGAAAAAGGGATTCAACCGCTAAGGGAATGCCGAGCAGAGGATTGGGCTGGCGAAGCTTGGCGCTATGAACGATTTCGGAGACCTTTTCGCCGAGAGCTTCGAGAACGGCGGCAAAGATATCTTCTTTGTTGCGGAAGTGAATATAAAAGCTGCCGACGGAACTATCGGACTCCGCCACGATCATAGGGACGGTGGTCGCGTGATAGCCGTGCGCGCCGAAAAGTTGGACGGCGGCGGCAAGAATGGTTTGGCGGCGGGCCTCTTTGCGGGCGGCTGTGGCCGGGCTTTTTCGATAGACCATGACTTTAGTTTATCCCCCCTTGTCAAGAATAGAATGACGTGTCATTTTAATCTTGTCAAGGTTTCAAGTCAGCTGTCAACTGCCGACAGTAGTCCGCGTTGAAATCGACTTGAATGTGAGACAAAAAAGAGGAGAAAAAATGCTTCCATCTGCTGATTTTTCTGCGAATGTTCTCCGATATTTCAATGGTATGAATGCCAAGCAAAGTTGTTTAAACCGTAATGAAGAGCATGCATCCTTGTATCCCACCCTGGCCGATAAAACAAAGACGCCGCGAGGCTGGAGCACTCAATGTTTTTCAGGATGGCCCGCGCCACTGTTGCTGGCGTTGATCTCTTTGCTGCCGCTGGCCGGATGCGAACCCAAGCCGCAACGGGCGGCTGACCAGGTGGTGGCTGTGCGGCTGCGCGCGCCGCGCCAGGTGCGGCAACCTGTGACGGTGTCAGCAAGCGGAGCGGTGGAGGCCAATGTTTCGGCGCTTGCGGCCTTCCAGATTGCGGGGCGCGTGGTGCGCGTGTTGGTGGACGAGGGTCAAGCGGTGAAGAAGGGCCAGCTTCTGGCCGAGTTGGAAGCCACGGATTATCGCAACGGCTTCGAGGGCGCGGCGGGGCAAGCGGATGCGGCGCGCGCGGCTGCGCTGAAGGCGCAGAACGGCTTGCGCCCTGAGGAGCTGGAGCAGGCGCGGATTGACGCCGCGCAGTGGCAGGACCAGTACAACCGGATGAAGTTCCTCTACGAGCACAAGAGCCTGGCGGCCAATGATTTTGTGAAGATCGAGGCAGGCTACAAGGCGGCGCAGCAGCGGTACGAAATGGCCAAACAGGGCGCGCGTGCGGAGGACAAAGACGCCGCGACGGGGCAGTTGAAGGCGGCCACGGCGCAGATGCGCGAGGCCGAGAAGCGTCTGAATGACTGCCAGTTGCGCGCCTCGATTGCGGGCTTTGTGGGGCTGCGGCGGATTGACGTGGGCGACACGGTGGCGGCGGGCGCGCCGGTGATTGGCGTCTTTGATTTGGACCCGGTGAAGGTGCGCGTAGCAATTCCGGAGTCGGAGATCGGCAAGGTGCGGGAGGGCGCGCGGGCCACGGTGACGATTCCCTCGCTGGATGGACGGCAGTTTGAAGGCAAAGTGGAGGCGGTGGGCGTGGCGGCCGATGCGGTGACGCGCACTTATACGGTGAAGATAACAGTGGCCAACCCGGAGCGGATTTTGCGCGCGGGGATGGTGGCCGAGGCGCGGATTATTGGCTCGGAAATGGTGAATGCAATCACCGTTCCCGGAGGCGCGATCGTGCGCGACGCGCGGCAGGTAACAAATGTCTATGTGCTGGATTCCGCGCGCCAGCGGGTCTATGCGCGGCGGGTGGATGTGGGCGCTCCGCTGGGCGATGAGGTGGAGATTCGCGGCGGCCTGAGCGGCAATGAGCAGGTGGTGGTGGCCGGTGAGCAAAATGTGCGGGAGGGATCGTTGGTCCAAGTGATGGGAGGTGGCCAGTGAACCCTGTACGCGCGGCACTGCGTTATCCGCAGGTAACACTTGTGATGTCGGGCATTCTGGTGGCGTCGGGTTTATATGCGCTGTTGACGATGCCGCGGCGCGAAGACCCGAAGATCACAATACCCATCGGCGTGGTAGCAGTGATGTATCCGGGGGCGACCAGCCCGCAGGTTGAAGATCAAGTGACGCGCAAGATCGAGGAGCACCTCTTTCATTTTGAAGAAGTGCGGCGCGACAAGACCTTTGCCACCACCAGCAACGGCATGGTGATGGTAAATGTCGAACTGAACAAGCAAGTGAAGGATGCCGATGCCTTCTGGTCAAAGCTGCGATTGGATATGGCGCAACTGAAGGCTGCGGAGCTGCCGGCCGGTGTGCTTGGCCCGGTGGTGGATTCCGATTTTGGCGACACAGTGGCAGTGTTGATTGCGGTGCACGGCGGGCATTATGGGCCGCGCGAACTGAAGAATTACGCGCAAACAGTGGAGACGGCGGTGCGCGAAATTCCTGAGGTCTCGAAGATCAAACGCATCGGCGATCAGAAGGAAGAGATCGACATCAATACCTCGTCGGAGCAACTGGCGCAGTATGGCGTCAATCCGGCAAAGGTGATGAGCGCGTTGCAGGGGCGCAACAATGTGCAGTTTGCGGGGCGGCTTTCGGCGGGCGAGAACAAGCTGTCGATCAACTCCGGCGGGCAGTTTCAAAGTGAAGATCAAATCCGTCAGTTGATGGTGGATGTGGGGCCTCTGGGGCAGCCTGTTTATGTCGGTAATGTAGCTGATGTCACTCGTGTATACAAAGATCCAAGCGAATATGCGCGCATTGGCGGCGAGCCAGCCATCCTGCTGGCGGTGGAGATGCGCGAGGGCAACAACATTGTGGACTTCGGCAATCGGTTGCGCACTAGGATGAAGGGCATTGAAGCCACGCTTCCGCCGGAGGTAACCCTCGATCTGGTGGCGGATCAGCCGCGCGTTGTCTCCGAGCGGATCAGCAACTTCTTCCGCGAGTTCGGCATCGCCATTGTGGCGGTGATTCTGGTCACCATGCTGCTGCTGCCGATGCGCGTGGCGCTGGTCTCCGCGGTGGCGATTCCGGTAACGGTTTCGATCACCTTTGCCATGCTGAATTCATTAGGAATTGAGTTGCAGCAGGTTTCCATTTCGGCATTGATTGTGGCATTGGGCATGGTGGTGGACGATGCGATTGTGATTGCCGACAACTATGTGGAATTGTTGGACCGCAAGGTTGAGGCCGGTGAGGCTGCGTGGCGCTGCGCGACGGAGATGGCGGTGCCGGTGCTGACGGCTACGCTCACCATCATCGCCGCCTTTCTTCCGCTGCTGATGCTCACCAGCCCAGTAGGCGAGTTCATCCGCTCGCTGCCCATTGCCGTAGCGGTCGCGCTCAGCACATCCTTTGTGGTGGCGATGCTGCTGACGCCGCTCACGGCGCGCTTTTTCATTCGTCAGGGATTGGTGGATCACGCGCAGGTCGAGAGCGGCAAACTGCGCTAGCTGACGCCGCTCGATCATATGCAGCGCCATTACAACACCGCGATCACCTGGGCGATGCAGAACAAGCGCAGCGTTTTGGTGGGGAGCGCGCTGATCTTTCTGGCCGGCATCGGGATGCTTCTGCTGGTTCCGCAACTGCTTTTTCCGCTGGCCGAGCGAGATCAGTTTGTGATGGACGTGTGGATGCCGGAGGGCGCCAGGATTGAAGCCACAGACGCAGCAGTAAAAAAGATTGAAGCGGTTCTGAGCCATGAATCGCTGGTCAAACAATACACAAGCTTTTTGGGCGAAAGCGCGCCGCGTTTCTATTACAACGTAAATCCGCAGATACCGTCCGCGAACTATGCGCAAATTCTGGTGAACACCACCAGCGTAAAAGAGACGCCCAGGTTGGTCGAGCGCCTGCGCGCGCAGTTGCCCGCAGAGGCGCCCGAAGCAAAGATTTTTGTCAAAGAGTTGCAGCAGGGCCAGATCATGGAAGCTCCGGTTGAAGTGCGAATCTCCGGCGACGACGAAGCCACGCTGAAGATGCTGGGCAGCCAGGTCGAAGATGTGCTGCGGCATACGCCGGGAGCAACCTACATCCATACGGACTGGCACGAGGACGCATGGCAAGTGGGCGTGAATGTGCGCGAAGAGGTGGCCAACCGGATCGGGTTGACTAACGAGGCCATTGCGCAACAATTGGCGGCGGGTTTTGAAGGCGCGCCGGTGACCACCTTCTGGGAGGGCGACCGCGCGGTGAATCTGGTTCTGCGCCTGGACCCCGCAGATCGGCAGAACTTCCAGAACCTCTCCGATACCTATGTGATCTCGCCGGTCACCGGTTGCAAACTTCCGCTGGCGGCCGTAGCCACGCTCACTTCCCAATGGGAGCCAGGGCGGATTGTGCGCAGAAACGGCGTGCGCACGCTCACCGTCCGCTCCTTTCCGGATGGCCATCGACTGGCCAGCGAAATTCTTTCGGACGCGCGCAAGCAGTTGAACAAGCTGAAACTGCCGGAGGGCTACCACATTGAATACGGCGGCGAATACCAGAACCAGCAGGAGACATTTGGAGAGATGCGCAATGCGCTGCTGGTCAGCCTGGTGCTGATCTTCCTGATTCTGCTCTTCCAGTTCCGCACCCTGGTTGACCCGTTGATTGTGATGGCTGCCTTTCCGCTGGCCTTGCCGGGTGCGGCGCTGGGCCTGCTGATTACGCACAACACCTTCGGCTTCACGGCATTTATCGGCATCATCAGCGTGGGCGGTCTGGTGGTGCGCAACTCGATCATCCTGATTGACTACATCCATGATCGGATGCAGAACGGCGTGGCGTTGGAGCAGGCCGCGCTGGAGGCCGGAGAACGGCGCTTGCGGCCGATCTTCCTCACCTCAGCCGCCGCCGCGGTGGGCGTCATTCCGATGATTCTCTCCGGCTCCAGCTTGTGGTCGCCGTTGGCCAGCGTGCTGGCCTTCGGACTGCTTGGATCAATGGTCTTTACCTTGGTGGCGATTCCGGTTTTGTTTGTGGTGGCGCATCGCAAATCCCACCCTGGCCGCAACAACCAAAACGCGGCGAGGGTAAGCTGCCCAGTTGTTGCTGGTCTGCTTATTCTGCTTGTGCTCACGGGCGCGGCGCAGGCCCAGACGCAACGCATCACGCTGGATGAGGCTGTCGCGCTGGCCACCAGGCAGAACTCGACGGTGAAGATGGCGCAAATGAAGACGAAGGAGATGAATGCGCGGGTAACGCAAGCGCGGGCAAATTACCTTCCGGTTTTGAACAATGAGAGCACGGCTGTGCACCTGGGAGAAACCGACAATCTGGTGATTCCGGCAGGTGCGCTGGGCACGTATCCGAGCGCTGGGCCGATTCCCGGAAAAAATATCTCGATCACGCTGGGCAAGCAGGATTTTCTGCTGAGTCAAACCATGGCGACGCAGCCGCTTACGCAGCTCTTCAAGATTCATGCGGGCGTGAAAGCGGCGCGGGCGGATGCAGAAGTTGCACAGGACAATGCGCGTCAGGCCGAGAATGAAGTTGCGCTGCAAATGAAGCAGCTCTATTACAAGCTGCTCTCCGCCGAGCAGCGCAAGCTGGCTGCGGAGTTGAGCATCGAGGCCGGGCAAGAGCGCCTGACAGAAGCCCAAAACGCCGTCGAGGCCGGCGCTGCGCTGGAGTTGAAGGCGCTGGAAGGACAGGCCCAGTTGGCCGATGCGCGCCACCAGTTGGGTTCGCTTCAGGATGCGATCTCCGACATGAAGGTGGAGTTCAATGATCTGGCGGGATTGCCGCTGGAGACCGAGGTCGAACTGGTTGCTCCGCAGCAGGAGGTCACCGAAATAACGACTGCCGGCTTGGAGGCCGAAGCTCTCCAGCACAATCCTGAGGTGGCCTCCGCGCGAGAGACGCTGACCAAGGCGCGCGCTGGATTGACAGCCGCGCGAGCCGAATATATTCCCGAGGTGGGTCTCTTTGCGCAGTACGTTTATCAGGACGGCGTTCCGCTGCTAAGCGAAAACAATGGGGCGGTGGGAGTGAAGATGAACTGGACGCTGGCTGAATTTGGCAAGCGCAGCGGGCAGGTGCGAGAGCGCAAAATGCAGGTGGCCGAGGCGGAAGAGAATCTGCTCCACGTGGAAAATCGCGCGCGCGTCGAGATCGAAAAGGAAGTGCGCAAGGTGCGCCGCGCTGAAACGGGAGTGGAGGCGGCGCGCGAAAGTGTAGAGATGCGGGCAGAGATGCGGCGCATCACTGCAAACCAGTTGGAAGCGAAGACGGTCAACGACTCCGCGCTCAAAGATGCCGAGGCGCAACTGGCCCAGGCGAAGGCCGAACTCTTTCAGGCCGAGGCCGAACGAAGCACGGCGCGCGCAGAACTGGAAAGAACGCTCGGAGAGGAGTAACGTAGATAGTTGGGGCTTTTGCGGAGGGTAAGGTGGATTACCGCGTACTGACAGTGAACCGGGAGTTCGGCAGCGGAGGTGGACGCATCGCGCAGACCATCGCCGAGTGGCTTGGATGGAAGCTTTTGGACCGCGACATTATTGATGCTATCGCTTATGCGGCGCACGTCGAGTCAAAGGTCGTGCGCCATTATGATGAGCACGTGGATTCCTGGCTCAAGCGCATCAACCAGCAGGCAATGCGTTCTGCCGCCTTGGCCGCGGGCTTGGAACTGGGCGAGAATCCGGTCTTTGATGCCGAAGAAACGGTGAAGGTTTCGCGAAAGATCATCGAAGAAGCTTATTCTGATGGAAGTTGCGTGATTGTGGGCCGCGGTTCACAGTGCATCTTGCAGCACAAGCCCGATGTTTATCACGTATTTGTCTATGCTCCCTACCTGGATCGGCTCGCTCGGCTGCGCGGTCGGTTGGAAAAAGGCGTCCACGCCGAGCAGCGCATCCGCGTCGTAGACGAGGAGCGCGCCAAGTACTTGCAACAGTACTATGGCAAATGCTGGAACAATCCGCACCTATATGACCTGATGATCTCTTCACGCACCGATGAGGAGTGGACGGCGCGGACAATTCTCTACGCAATGAGCGGTCAAGCAGAGGCGGCTTCGTAGAGCGCCAGCACGGCGCAAACTGGTTTGCCGTTTTCTTATTGATCCGCCACGAAAGAATTGCCAATTGGCCCAGTCATCGGCATTAAAAAAATGATGAAGAGTTATAAAAAGCTGTGGTTCGTTCATCACAGTTTTATCGTGATGAGCGGGCGTTTGCCCAATCTCACCGCCCTCTCCGGCGTCGCCGGAAACTTCACCTGCGCCTAGGACGACGCCGGCAACTCTGCCTTTCTAAACAGTACCAAAGTCTTCGAAAGGTTTTCCCACCGAAATCATCTCTCTTGACAATGGAAATCCCTGGCGTTATAAATGACCTGTGGTCAAACTTGTCCAAGGTTCGTATATGGGTACCGGTCACAGTATAAGCCCCGACCCGTCCGGCTCTGCTTTGACGGGCGTTCCTTTGTCCACTCCACCCGCGCCGGACCGCCGTCAGCGCCGTGCCGCCGAGACACGCCTGCGCCTCTTCCGCTGTGCCTTGCAGTTGATTGCCGAGCGCGGCTTTCCCAGCGTCACAGTAGAGGACATCACCGAAGCAGCGGATGTGGGCAAGGGAACATTCTTCAATTATTTTGAAACCAAGGATCACGTACTGGGCGTGATGACCGAGATTCAACTGGGCAAAGTGAGTGAAGCCGTCACGCTGACCGGCCAAGGCAAGCTGACAATTCATTCCGTGCTCCACAGGCTGATGCTGCGCCTTGCCGAAGAGCCGGGGCGCAGTCCGGAGTTGGCGCGCGCGCTGATCTCTTCCTTTCTGGCTAGCCAAAGCGTGCGCAAAATCATTGTGACCAACATGACGCAGGGCCACAGGATGATCGCGGAGATTGTGGCCGTCGGGCAAAAACGCGGAGAGATCAATCCTCGACTGCAACGGGAAAAGGTAGCCACCCAGCTCTTGCAGGCATTGATGGGCACGATTTTGCTGTGGTCGACGCATGGAGAGATGGCGCTCAAAGAATGGATCGAAGATAGCTTTCAACACTTTTGGAGAGCGGTCGCGTTCTCCGCTCAAGGGCAAAAATCATGAGATCTAAATTTCACACAGCCGCACTCTTCTTGCTGATCTATGCAACTGCCGGCCTCTATGCAAGGTCGCAAACCGCGGCGCCGTACCGGCTTACGCTGCAAGACGCAATTCAAAAAGCGCTGCAAGCGAATTTGAATGTGCTGGTGGCGGGCACGCGGGTGGACGAGGCAAAAGCAACGCGCGCGCGCCGATTGGCGGCAGCCCTGCTTCCGCGCGTGAATGCGCAATCTTTCGCCAACTTTTCGAATCACGATTTGCAGGCGCAGGGACTCTCTTTTCCGGGTTTGCCCAAGGTGGTCGGTCCGCTTTCGAACTACGATATCGGCGTCTCCGCACAGGAAAATATTATTGATCTTCAGAGCCGCCGCGAATTAAAGGCGAGCGAAATCGCGGTTGACGCGGGCAAGATGGATGAGCGCGATGCGCGCGATCTGATTGTGCGTGCGATTGCCGCGCTCTATCTGAATGCGCAGTCGGCCGCGGCGCGCGCGGATGCGGCAGAATCGCGGGTGAATGATTCGAGCGCGCTGGACAAACTGGCACAAGACAAGCATGATGCGGGCAGCGCAACCGGCGTGGATGTGCTGCGCGCGCAGGTGCAACTTGCCAACGACAAGCAGGCGTTGCTGATTGCACGCAATCAGTACAAGCAATCGCAGCTGGAGCTTGAACGCGCAATGGGCATGAGCCCCGGCACACCGCTCGAGTTGGCCGAGCCGCTCAACGATCAGCCCTTGAAAGAATGGGAGATTGAGACGTTAACCGCGGCGGCTCTGCGTGAGCGCGCGGATTATCTTTCGCTCGTCAAACAGCGCGAGGGACTGGTCGAGCAGCAGAGCGCGAATCGCGCGCGCGCGCTGCCCCGGCTAAGCGTCAACGGAAACTTCAGCGAGATCGGACGCAGCATCGGCGGCATGAAGAGCACAGGACTCGTGCAAGGCCAGATTGATTTCACGCTCTTTGATCGCGACCGCAACGGCGAGGCGCAGGAACTGGCCAGCCGCGTAAAGCGCATCGACGATCAGATCGCCGATCAGCGTCGCGGCATTGAAGAGGATTTGCGCGAGGCGCTGTTGAATTTGGATTCGGCCAGCGAGCAAGTAACAGTGGCGCGCGATGGTGAGGAGTTGGCGCGGCGCGAACTGCAAATGGCGCAGGATCGCTTTCGCGAGGGCACGGCCAACAATGTTGAAGTCATCACAGCGCAGGATGAGCTGGCACGCGCCGAAGAGAATTTTATTCTTGCCGTGAGCAGTCATGTGGATGCAAAGTTTGCGCTGGCGCGAGCCATGGGCGACACGGAAAAAAACATTCTTGAGTTTACGGGAAATCATTAAGTTGCCAGTAAGAAATCGGAAATTGCGAAGAGGTTTGAAGCGATGAAGCGAATCATTCCTATTGTTATTCTGTTGGCCGTAGCCGTGGGTGCGGGCGTGTATTTTTATCCGCGTCTGACGCAGAAACCGAAGCCCACAAATCAACTCACGCTCTCCGGCAACATTGAAGCTCATGAGGCTTTGGTGGGCTTCAAGGTGCCGGGGCGCATTGTGGAATTGCCGGTGGAAGAGGGTCAGCAAGTAGCTGCGGGCGCGCTGCTGGCGCGGCTTGACGATGCGGATTTGAAGCAGCGCATTCGCATGGATGAGGCCGCGGTGGGAGTGCGTGAATCCAATCTCGCGCTCACCTTAGCGGGCACACGCGAGCAGGAAGTGAAGGCCGCGCAGCAGTCGGTGATCGATGCCGAAGCCGATCTGGCACAAAAGAAGATCGACAATGAGCGCGCGCAAAAGATCTTTGCAAAAGATGAAGTCACCGCGCAGGAACGCGATCAGGCGGCGACTGCCGTAACGCGTGCCGACGCCATATTGAAGGCCGCGCAGCAGCGCTACAATGAAGCGGTCGAAGGCAGCCGCAAAGAAGAGATTACCGTTGCGCGCGCCAATTTGAATGAGGCCAACGCGAACCTCGGACTCTCGCAAGTGAACTTGAGCTACTCGGTTTTGCGCGCGCCTTCGGCGGGCGTGGTGACGGTGCGGCAGGCCGAGTTGGGCGAGGTGGTTTCGCCGGGATCGCCAGTGGTCACGCTCTCCGACCTTGATCACATCTGGCTGCGCGCGTATATCGCAGAGACGGATTTGGGCCGCATTCACTGGGGCCAGGACGCGGTCATCACTACGGACACGTATCCGGGCAAGCAGTATCATGGGCGCATTTCGTTTATTGCATCGACGGCGGAGTTCACGCCCAAAAGCGTGCAGACATTCAAGGAGCGCGTCACGCTTGTCTATCGCATCAAGATCGACATCGATAATCCGAATCATGAGTTGAAGACGGGCATGCCCGCCGATGCGCGCATTGATTTGGCAGCGAGCAAATAATGACTGAAGCGATTCAATCCGCAATTGCCTGCGAGGGATTAGTGAAGAGCTTTCCCGGAGTGCGCGCGGTGGATGCGCTGAGCTTTGAGGTGCGCGCGGGAGAGATCTTCGGACTGGTTGGCCCGGATGGCGCGGGGAAGACCACGACACTGCGCATGCTGGCGGGAATTATGGCGCCGGATGCGGGCCGCGCCACCATCGCGGGCTATGATGTGGAGCGAGATCCGGAGGGCGCCAAGCACGCGCTCAGTTATATGCCGCAGCGTTTCGGCTTGTATGAAGACTTGACGGTGGATGAGAATATTCGCTTCTATGCGGATCTGTTTGGAGTGCGCGCCGCGGAACGCCGGCAACGCGCAACGCAGTTGCTTCAAGCAGCGGGAATGAGTGAATTCCGCAAGCGTTTGGCTGGCAAGCTCTCCGGCGGAATGAAGCAGAAGCTTGGCTTGGTTTGCGCGCTGATTCATCGGCCAAAAGTGATTCTTCTGGATGAGCCTACGACTGGCGTTGATCCTGTTTCGCGCCGCGACTTCTGGCGCATATTGTATGAATTGGTTGCGGAAGGCGTGGCGATTCTCACATCGACCGCGTATCTGGACGAGGCTGAGCGCTGCCATCGCGTTGCGCTGATGCATCAGGGCAAGCTGTTATTCTGCGACACGCCGGCGAATTTGAAGGCCCAGTTTGGCAAAGGAGTTTTATCCATCAACGCGCCTGACCCGCGGCAATTGCGCGCGGAATTAGAAGGCGCTGAAGGCATCAGCAGCTTGCTGCTGATCGGCGACGGAATTCATGTTGTGGTGGACGATGCGGCGCGGCGGACCTCTGAATTTGAGGCGCGATTCATGCGTGCGCATATTTCCTTTGATTCGATTCTCACAGTAGCGCCATCGATTGAAGATTTGTTTGTGGATGCGGTGAGCGCGGGAGTTCATGCGCATGAATGACTCCGTCAATTCTGTCGTCATCGAAAAGCTGGTCAAGCGCTTCGGCGATTTTGTGGCCGTGGATCATATCGATCTCACGGTGCGCAAGGGCGAAGTCTTCGGCTTTCTGGGGCCGAATGGCGCGGGCAAATCAACCACGATTCGCATGCTCTGCGGGCTGCTGAAACCTACATCAGGACACGCGATGGTGGCTGGATTTGATGTGAGCAAAAAGCCTGAAGCGGTGCGCCAGAATATCGGCTATATGTCGCAGAAATTCTCACTCTATAACGATTTGACTGTGATGGAAAACCTGCGTTTGTTCGCAGGACTTTACAGCGTTCCCGCAAAAGTTCTTCAAGAGCGGATTGAATGGGCGCTCACGATGGCCGACCTCAAAGGCCAGGAGAACTTGATTACCGGCACGCTGCCGGGCGGATGGAAGCAGCGGCTGGCGCTGGGTTGCGCAGTGTTGCACAAGCCGCCGGTGATTTTTTTGGATGAGCCTACTTCGGGCGTTGATCCAATTACGCGGCGACAGTTCTGGGATCTGATCCATCAGATGGCGGATGAGGGCGTGACGGTGTTTGTAACGACGCATTACATGGAAGAGGCAGAGTACTGCAATCGATTGGCGTTGATCTTTCGCGGCAAGATGGTTGCGCTGGGAACGCCGACTGAACTCAAGCGTGATTCGATGAAGGGCGAACTGTTGCTGGTGGAGTGTGAGCCGCTGGGTGCGGCAGTGGAGGCGCTGCAAACGGCGCCAACCGTGATGGACGCGGCGGTCTTCGGGAATGCTTTGCATCTTGTGGTTGAGAGTGCAAAGAAAGCCGCCCCGCTGCTGAAAAATTATTTGGCGGAACGCTGCATTGCTGTCAGCCGCATGGAGGAGATTCGGCCCAGCCTGGAAGATGTATTTGTATCGCTGACAACAGCGCGCGACGCGGGAGGCAAGCCATGAGTTGGTCTCGTCTATTTGCCATTGCGCGCAAAGAGGTGGTGCAGATCAGGCGCGATGCGCGCAGCTTGATGATTGTGATTGTGATGCCGGCGATTCTGGTGATTCTGTTCGGCTACGGCGTGAACCTAGATCTGAAGGGAATGCCGGTGTATGTGCTGGATCGCGATGGAAGCCAGCAGAGTCAGGATTTGCTGAAGCATTTTCAAGCGAGTGAATACTTTCATGTGGCGCGCGTGGTGAGCGGTTATGCTGAGTTGACACGGGCACTGGATGATGGCAGCGCCAAAATGGGGCTGGTGATTCCGTGGGATTTTTCCAAACGCATAGGCGATGGAAGACCGGCTGAGATTCAGGCGCTGGTGGATGCATCGGACGACAACACGGCCAATGTGCTGATGGGTTATGCGCAGGGCGTCGTGCAAGGTTACTCAGCGCGAGTGCAGATGGATTGGCTGCGTACGCGCGGTGTGGTGATGCAGCCGGCGGCGATGAATGTGGAGACGCGCACCTGGTACAACGAGGATTTGGAGAGCAGCGCGTTTATCATTCCTGGCGTGCTGGCGCTGGTGATGTCAGTGATCGGCGCGTTTCTGACATCGCTGACGATTGCGCGCGAGTGGGAGCGCGGCACGATGGAGCAGTTGATCTCAACTCCGGTAACAGCGATGGAGATTATGCTGGGTAAACTCACGCCGTATTTTGTGCTGGGAATGTTGGACACAGTGATCAGCGCGTTGATTGCGATTTACTGGTTTCATGTGCCTTTTCGCGGCTCGTGGGGTACGCTGATGGCGGCCTCGGCGCTGTTTTTGATTGTGGTTCTCTCACTGGGATTTTTAATTTCAGTGCTGGCGAAGAACCAATTCGCGGCCTGCCAGATTGCGCTGCTGATTACGTTTCTTCCCGCATTTTTGTTATCTGGATTTCTGTTTTCCATTGAACAGATGCCGATGGCGCTGCAATGGATTACGCGCGTCTTTCCAGCGCGCTATTACGTTGCGGTGCTGAAGAATATTTTTCTGAAAGGAACACCCGCCTCGATGCTGTATGCGGAGCTGATTCCGCTGGCGGCGTTTACGGTTGTGCTGGCTATTGTGGCAACGCGGAGCTTTCACAAGCGGCTGGAATGAGGCTAGGTTACAAGTTGACAGGTTTACAGGTTTACAAGTTGACAAGTTAACAGGTTGACTGGTTGATGGCGGCAGGTGTGAGGGAGTAAAAATGTTTGCGCGGCTAAAACAGATGTTGATCAAGGAGTTCATCCAGGTGTTGCGCGACAAGCGGACGCGCTTCCTGTTGGTGGGGCCGCCGATTATCCAGATGATGGTCTTTGGCTACGCGGCGAATTATGAGATACGCCATGTGCCGACGGTGGTGCTGGATCTGGATCAGAGCCAGGAGAGCCGCGAACTGACGTCGCGCTTTACATCGAGCGAATACTTTGATGTGCAAAGGCAATTGACGGATGCGCGCGCGTTGGGTGACTTGATTGAGCGCGGCAAGGCTACGGTGGGTCTGGAGATCGATGCGGGATTCGCGCGCAAATTGCGCAGTGGCCAGACCGCGCCGCTGCAAGTAATTGTGGACTCCACCAACTCCAACACCGCGCTGATTGCATCGGGATATATAACGCAGATTGCGCAGGGCTATGCGGCGGAGTATCAGCGGGATCGGGTGGCGCGCATTGCGCCGCAGTTGATAGAAGTGATGCCGCAGGTCGAACTTGCGGCGCGGCCGTGGTACAACCCGGATATGCGGAGCCGGTGGTTTTTTGTGCCGGGAATCATCGGCAGCCTGACGTTGGTGCTGGTGATTACGTTGACGGCCTTTGCGGTGGTGCGGGAGCGGGAGATTGGCACGCTCGAGCAGATCATGGTGACTCCGATTCGTCCGGCGGAGTTCATCCTGGGCAAGACGCTGCCGTCGTTCTTGATTGGCGCCTTTGACGTGACGCTGATTGCGGTGGTGGGTTCGCTGTGGTTCCAAGTTCCGTTTCGGGGCAATGTTTTGGTGCTGGCGGCGGGCGCGGTTCTGTTTCTGCTGTGCATGCTTGGGGTGGGCCTCTTGATTTCCACGGTCAGTTCAACGCAGCAGCAGGCGATGGTGACATCGTTCTTCTTCATCATGCCGGCAATCACATTCTCCGGCTTTGGATTTCCAATTAGCACGATGCCGCACTGGATGCAGGTGGCAAGCTACGCGAATCCGCTGCGCTACTTTTTGGTGGTGGTGCGCGGGACGTACTTGAAGGGCGTGGGGATGGATGTTCTTTGGCCGCAGATGGCGGTGATGGCGGGGCTGGGGATTTTCTTGCTGACGGCGGCGATAATGAGGTTTCACAAAGCGCTGGATTAACGCGGGCGGTTATATTATGGTTTTCGAGGCAACGAGATGACGCGATTTAAGGAGCTTGCACGAATCGAAGCTGCGATTCAGCAACAGAATAAATCCGATCTTCAATGGGCTTTGAACTATTGCAGAATGCGCGTATCAATTTCTGCCCGCAAAGAGCACCTCGATTACTGGAAGAAAATCGAGAAAGATGTGATTCAAGCGATTGAAAGTTCATCCTGAACCCCAACAATCTTCAGGGGCTAAAGCCCGCCCTCATCTGGCAGTCGTTTCGGCACGACTGAAGTCGTGCCCTGACGCTTCTGGACTTCTCATTGGGTTTTTCCGCAGCCTATGATGTCGTGCCTTGGCGCTTGGTGGATCACGAAAGATTATTCCAAGATTTCAAAGCTTAACCTTCAGGAAAACAATCGTGGACCGGGAGGTCCACGATACAGCCGGCCGGGAGGCCGGCGCTACAGCTTCGCTTTTTTCGGGAACTTTTGTCATAAATAGTACGATACGAAAGAGTTTCTGCGGCCTTGACCGGATTGATGTACCTTTATCTTTTGGAGTTGTTTTCAGTTGGATGAGGCTGATTGAGGTTTGTGGAATCCCACCCTAGCCGCAAAAACAAGAACGCGGCGAGGGTGGGGCACCCGAAAGTTCGTGGACTCCCAGGTCTCAAAATCGAGACCTGGGGCACCCACAATCTTGGTTGAGCAGAGACGAAAAACAAACGCAGGTCCTTCGGCTCCCTTCGCTGCGCTTTGGTCGCTCAGGATGACAGTGCATGGAAATGTTGAAGAGAACAGTTTGAAGTTGAGTTTGGGAGTTCGGTTCTTATGATGGAATTCCATATTTCCCGGAAGGCGCGCGAGCGGTACAAGTTCGCGGAGTCGTTGTTTTCCTATTCAGGCAATGTGATTTTTGCCAATATGGCGGCGTGCCGCGAGTTTGCCTACCGCATGAACACGGTGCGCGATGCGGAACGGCATCCCGAATTGGCGGTGCACGCCGGGCAGCTTTATGCCATGGGGCTGATTGACGAGGCCAGCCATGCGCTGATGGCGCGCTACCGCCAGCAATTTGATCCGGCTGTCTTTACGCAGGCACTGGAGTGGTTTTCCGGCGTGGTGGGCGCGGAGCCGCTGGGTCGGATGCTGCTGACTTTTGTGGAAGAGTTTCCGGGGCTCTCGGTGATGCGCGGCGAGTTGACGGCGCGCAAATGGCTCTCCGGCGAGACGGACGGAGTGTCGCATTGGGCGGTGGCGCTGGAGGAGTTGCTGCTGCTGTGGACCGCCAATCGCAATGAGGCTTTCAAGCCCTTCGAGGAGCTTTTCGAGGAGAAGTCGCTGGCTGAGCGGACGGTTTACCGGCAAGTGACGCGGCAGTTTGGGGATTATTTTGCCACGCGGCCGCTGATTCCGATCGCTGGCGCCAAACAGGTGAGCCTGCTGGAGTTGCTGAGGGCGCCGGCGGTGGGCGCGCCGGCTTCGCTCAGCGAGCAACTGAAGCTGATTCGCGCGCTGTGGAAGCCGCTGCTGGGCACGAGTCTGGACAAGTATCTGGAGGTTGCCGAAGGGATTCTGCGCGAAGAGGAGCTGGCCATCTGGATGCAGTTCAACCCTCCGGCGCAGCAGGCCAAAGAGGCGGCGGAAGCGGCGGCGCGGCGGCGGCGCGAGACGGGCACGCAGCAGTGGCCTTCGGTGGTAAGCACGGCCGAGGTGCCGGTCTTTGGCGATCCTGCGCATGAGTACGAAAAGTTTTCGCCGGATATGGCGTGGATGCCGACGGCTGTGATGATGGCCAAAAGCACATACGTGTGGCTGGCGCAGTTGAGCCGTCAGTATGGGCGCGCGATTCATCGGCTGGATGAGATTCCCGACGAGGAGCTGGCTACGCTCGCCGCGCGCGGACTGAATACGCTGTGGCTGATCGGCGTGTGGGAGCGGAGCCGTGCCTCGCGGACGATCAAGCAGTTGTGCGGCAATACGGACGCGGTGGCCTCGGCCTACTCGCTTTTTGATTACACGATTGCCGATGATCTGGGCGGCGAGGCGGCATACATCAACCTGCGCGATCGTGCCTTTCATCATGGAATTCGCCTGGCCAGCGACATGGTTCCCAATCATATGGGTATCGATTCGCCGTGGGTGGTGGAGCATCCGGATTGGTTTATATCGAGGCCGGATTCGCCGTAT
>Ga0181520_10000895_pt1 | contig 64001 bp, 53 predicted proteins | sample PEATcosm2014_Bin_29_FD_132451 | JGI IMG/M metagenome (GOLD analysis project Ga0181520, IMG submission 132451) | Peatland microbial communities from MTU Mesocosm Facility, Houghton, MI, USA - PEATcosm2014_Bin02_30_metaG | ecosystem: Environmental > Terrestrial > Soil > Wetlands > Peat | place...
CTGAAATGAACAATGGGCGCAACCCGCAAAGGCCGCCAACTCGCCAACTTGCTATCGCGGCGAAGCCGCGGCCAACTTGCTGATTCTATATAACCCTATTTTTTGTTCATAGGGAGCGAAGTTTGGCGCGTATTTTGCGCCAAACGGAGTCGAAGGACCCGCGGTTGCCTTTCCTCGTTCTTCAACGGATTTCAGAGACAGAACACTAGAACTTGAGCGCCCGTCAGCACGAGTAGAAAATCAATGCGGGCGTCCCAGGTCCTGGGTCCCCACGGACAAACCTTAGTCCGTGGGGCGGAGTTCCCTAGCCTTTGGGGACTTGGGAAAGCACCATCGACTGCCCGTTGCCGCGTATAGCCCCTAATCCGGCTCCCGCCCTTTTTATAGGGCGGGCCAAGCCGAAGGCAGTCTGCCGCGCGGCCAGCGCTAGAACTTGACCGAGGGGACTGTCTTTGCCGCTTCGCTGGCGCGGAAATACGCATCGTTCGCATGGAAGCCCAGAATTCCCGCCCACACACTCGCCGGAAACATTCGCACAGATACGTTGTATTCTTCCAGCGCGTCGTTATAGTACTTCCTGGCCACGCCGATGCGGTTCTCGGTCCCCGACAGCTCATCCTGCAGGCGCATGAACTGCTCGTTCGACTTGAGTTGCGGATAGTTCTCGGTCAGCATCAGCAGGCGGCCAATCGCCGAATCGAGACGTCCGTTGGCTTCGATCTTGCCTGCCGGGCCCTGCGCATTCAGCAATCCCGCGCGTGCGTTGGCAATGTCGCCATAGACCGTGCTTTCTTCCTTGGTGAATCCCTTCACCGTCTCCACCAGATTGGGAATCAGGTCGGCGCGACGCTGCAGTTGAATGTCCACCTGCGACCAGTCGGCCTTGACTGCTTCGTCCTTCGCCACCAAACCGTTTTGTGTATTGACGAAGCTGCCATACACACTCAGCGCGAGCAGCATCACTACGCCCAACACAACCAGAAAGATCACCCATCCACGACGTATCAAGTTCTCTTCTCCTTTGGCCGCCGATTAGGACGGCGGGTTGCAACTGCTCCAATGATGTCCGATACACATTTCAATTCCGCGCAAGGACCAAGGCGAAATCGCAATCATTTGATTCCGCTGCAAATGTGGCTACCAGTCGCCGCCCGCGCCGCCCCCGCCGGAATCGCCACCGCCGAAGCCGCCAAAGCCCGATCCACCGTCGCCGCCGCCAAACCCGCCACCGCCTCCAAAACCACCACCGCCAAATCCGCCACCGCGGCCACCCATGAACATATTGAAGAGACCGAAGCCCAGCAGCATTCGGAAAATCGAGCCGCCCCCGAAGAAAACCAGCAGGATGACCAGCAGAATCAGCCTGCCCAGCGGAAATCCATGGTGCACACGCGGCTGTATCGCAACTTGCGGCGGCATCTGCCCGGAATCCTCATCGAGGGTCACTTTGGCGTCGGCAGCGATTACCTGCCCCACCCGATTCACCGCCAGCAGCACGGCGCTGTCAAAGTCGTTCGCGCGCAGGTAAGGAACCATCTCGCGGCCAATATCGCCAACTTTGGCATCGGGAAGAATACCTTCCAGACCATACCCCACGACGATGAACCGTTTGTGATCGTCAACAGCCAGAAGGACCAGAATTCCTCGGTCGCTTCCCTTCACCCCGATTCCCATCTTGTGATACAGCTGGGTGCCGTAGTCGGCCGCTTCATCCCCGTCCAGGGTCTTCACTGTGACCACCGCGATCTGCGCATTGGCCGCCGAGTGGTCCAACTGCGTGCAGACACGGTCCAGCCGCGCCACCGTCTCCGGCGACAAAACGTGCGCGAAGTCGCTCACATAGTCTGTGGGCTTGGGCAGATCCGCCACCCGCTCAGCCAGAACAGCTGTCGCGCCAAAAACTACCAGGGCAATGGGGAGCGCCCGCAAAAAAGCCGAAAATCTACCGCGAAAACCTGTCATCGCATTCCATTCTACGCGGGAGGCATTGCATACGTTCCTTGCCTGACCTTCGTCCAGCGGCTTGTCTATCTCAGCGCTGCCTCTAGCCCAGCGTAGCCATCCACTTGCGGAATTCGGCTGCCGGATCCGGCTGGCGGAAGATCGCACCGGCAACCGCAACCATGCTGGCCCCGGCCTCGAATGCCTCTGCCGCTCGCTCCAGCGTGATGCCGCCCACTGCAACCAGAGCGGCTTCAGGTCCCGCCTCGGCGCGCAGTTTGCGGATGCCGTTCATACCAATCGGCGGCGTCGAAGTCTGCTTGGTCTGCGTCGGGAAAACCGGGCCGATGGAGAAATAGTTCGCGGGCTGGTCCAAAACCCCCGGCAACAGAGCCGCGCTGCCGCCAAATGTCCCGATGATCTTGTCCGGCCCGAGCAGCTTGCGGGCCTCAGCCGGATGCATATCGCCGCGGTCCACATGCACGCCGTCAAACCCAATCCGATCAACCAGATCGGCGCGATCATCGAGAATCAGCTTTACCCTTCCAGCGGGCAGCGCGGCACGCAGGATCGCCGCGTCGGCCAGCAGTTCCGCCTCCGCTCCGGTCTTGTTGCGGTACTCCAGCAGCGTGACGCCTGCGGCGGCAAGTGACTCGCCCAACTGGCGCAGGAACTCCGCTCGGTTGGCCGTGGGAATAACCGATGAGTCCAAAATGGGGTAAATCCTGGGAAGAAGAATAGTCATTGCATCAGAGTAGTTGAGTCAGCTTGCCGGTGTCAGCAAAACCGCCCGCATTGCACGGGCAATCGCACTTCAAGTTGCGGGACGATGATGTCTTGAAAGGGCACGGCTTTAGCCGTGCCGATGCAGGCGAAAGAAAAAGATTAGGGCTTCAGCCCCTGAGGGATGCTTTAGAACGCAGCAGCATGCCTCCACCAGGGGCTAAAGCCCCGTCGATTTTGCGGACTCCTACGGCACGGCTAAAGCCGTGCCCTTTCAAAGCCACTGCGGTTCAAGATTGCAATTTCAAATGCGATTGACCTGCCCGCATTTCGGTCCCACCCACCGGAGATTCCAGGTTTTTCCAACTGCCGATCGCCGGCGCGTCGACGCAAAACCCGGCTTAAACTCATGCAGGCGTAAAATGGTAGGCAGAACAATGTCGATAAGCAATCCGAACCTCCCCAAATCCATCCTCGCTCTCCGCACTTATTCCACCGATTTATTTGTGCGTGACCTGATGGCCGGCATCACCGTCGGCCTGGTTGCTCTGCCCCTCGCCATGGCCTTCGGCATCGCTTCCGGAGTCACTCCGCAGGCCGGCATCTACACCGCGATCATCGCCGGTTTTCTGATTTCCGCGCTGGGCGGCTCGCGCACACAAATCGGCGGACCTACCGGCGCTTTTGTGGTGATCGTGGCCGGAATCGTGGCCCGCTTCGGCATGTCCGGCCTGGCCATGGTCACCTTGATGGCCGGTGTAGTGCTGCTCCTCATGGGGCTCACCGGACTGGGCGCAGCCGTCCGTTTCATCCCCCGCATGGTCGTCGTCGGATTCACCAACGGCATCGCGGTGCTGATCGCCTCCACGCAGATCAAGGACTTCTTCGGGCTGCGCGCAGGACCGGTTCCCAGCGAGTTTCTGCCCCGCATGAGGTTGCTGGCGGCTCATTTCACGACGGTCAACTGGCAGGCGCTCGGGCTGGGCCTGGGGACACTCGCAGTTTTGATAGTTCTGCCGCGCTTCACCAAGCGGGTGCCAGCCTCGATTGTGGCCCTGTTCTTCTTTACTGCGGTCAGCACCGTCTTTCACCTCTCGGTGGAGACCATCGGCAGCAAATTCGGCGGAATTCCGCGCGGACTACCCCCCTTTGCGATTCCCGATTTTCACTCCGAGCACTTTCTGCCCCTGATCCCCTCGGCCCTCACGGTGGCTGTGCTGGCGGCGCTGGAGAGCATGTTGTCCGCGGTTGTGGCCGACGGCATGACCGGCGACCGGCACAACTCCAACGTCGAGCTCGTGGCCCAGGGAATCGCCAACATCTTTTCGCCGCTCTTTGGCGGCATACCCGCCACCGGGGCCATTGCGCGCACCGCAACCAACATCCGCTCCGGCGCGCGCAGTCCGATGTCTGGCATCATCCATGCCCTGACCCTGCTGACCATCCTGCTGGTTGTCGCGCCGCTGGCCAGCTACATTCCGCTGGCAACACTAGCCGCCATCCTGTTTGTGGTTGCCTACAACATGGGCGAGTGGCACGAAATCGGCACCATCTTCCAACTGGATCTGACCGCCATCAGCGTCTGGCTGGTGACCTTTGCGCTGACCGTCTTTGCCGACCTCACAGTTGCCGTGGGAGTGGGCCTGGGCCTGGCCGCGCTGCTCTACATCTACCGCATCGCCGACACCACCACGGTTGCCCCGGTCACCGAGGAGTACATCCGCGACGGCCTTCCCCACTCGCTGCAGGGACGCATCCTGCCGCCCTATCTCTCCGTCCTGCGCATTCATGGGCCGTTCCTATGGGGCACCACGGAAAAGCTGGTGGAAGAGACAGCCAACCTGGAAGTATTCGCGCCTGTCGTGGTCCTGCGTCTGCGCAACATGACGGCCATCGACGCCACCGGCATTCATGCCATCGAGACCTTTGCCAAGCGATTGCGGGCCTCGGGAAGGGATCTGATTCTCTGCGGCGCGATGGAACAACCCTCCAAACTGCTCAGCGCGCCGCGCTTTCTCGATCGCGTCGGCCGCGAAAACATCATGCCGAATATCCAGGCCGCGCTTGACCGCGCAGAGGAGATTTACAACCAACAAACGAGCTCGCTGGCGGAATAAGGAACCGGGGTTCGTACTTTCCCAGGTCCCCAAATGCGAGGGACCTCCACCCCACGGACGAAAACCAGCCCGTGGGGAGCCCGGACTTGGGGCACCCAGCCTTGGAGACGAAAGAGCCGGTTTTGCAGGCAGAAAAGCCCCACCCTTGCGGATGGGGCTTTTCAGTTTGGAGTTCCCTCAGCGGCCGGGTCCCGCGCGTCTTTCGAGCGCGGGCCACGCGAAGCGGCTGCCGCACCGCAGGTGCTAGTCGTAGTACTCGAGGCCGAGGTGGGTGATCAGGCTTTCGCCCATGATGTGGCGCAGCGTGTTCTTCAGCTTCATCGACTGGATGAAGAGATCGTGCTCGGGATAGAGGCCCTCTGCGGTCTGCGGAGCCTTCAGGTAAAAGCTCAGCCACTCCTGAATGCCTTTCGACTTCAGTTCCTCCGAACGCTTGGCCAGATCCAGGAAGAGCACCAGGTCGAGCGCGATGGGAGCGGCAAGAATGGAATCGCGGCAGAGGAAGTTGACCTTGATCTGCATCGGATAGCCAAGCCAGCCAAAGATGTCGATGTTGTCCCAGGCTTCTTTGTCGTCGCCGCGGGGCGGATAGTAGTTGATGCGGATCTTGTGGTACAGATCCTTGTACAGGTCGGGGTAAAGCTCGGGCTGGAAGATGTAGTCCAGCGAGCCCAGCTTGGACTCTTCCTTGGTCTTGAAGGACTCGGGATCGTCCAGAACTTCGCCATCGCGGTTGCCCAGGATGTTGGTGGAGAACCAGCCCGAGACGCCCAGCATGCGCGCCTTGAAGGCCGGAGCCAGAACCGTTTTCATGAAGGTTTGGCCGGTCTTGAAGTCCTTGCCGCAAACCGGCGCCGAGTTCTTCTTCGACAATTCAACCAGCGCGGGAGCGTCGACCGTCAGGTTCGGCGCGCCATTGGCGAAAGGAACTCCCAGGCTCAACGCCGCGTACGCATAGATCTGCGACGGCGAAATACCGATGTCGTTGCTTTCCAGACCCGCTTCGAAGGCCGCAAGGGTCTTGTGAACAGCCGACGGAACAATAAAGATCTCCGTCGAGCCGGCCCAGATCACCACCACGCGGTCCACCGTCTTCTGGAAATTGCGGATATCGTCCATCACCTGGTTAGCCAGGTCGCGCTTGGTCTTGCCGGTCTTGACGTTGGTTCCGTGCAGACGCTTCACGTAATACTGGTCGAAAACGGCCGGCAGCGGCTTGATGGTTTCCAGATATGGCTTCAGCTGCAGGAGTGTTTTCTCGTCCAGCACCTTGGCGTGCGCGGCCGACTCGTAGACATTGTCCTCAAAAATATCCCACCCGGTGAAAACCACGTCGTTCAGGTCGGCCAGCGGCACGAAATCCTTGATCAGGGGGGATTTGCCTTCGGTACGCTTGCCGAGGCGGATACGGCCCATCTGCGTGAGCGATCCAACCGGCTTGGCCAGTCCCTTGCGGACAGCCTCAACGCCGGCGATCATCGTCGTCGCTACCGCGCCCAAACCCACTACCATCACACCCAGCTTGCCGGTTGCGGGGGCAACCTTGGCGACGCCAACGTTCTTCTGGCCGCCCTGCTCTTCAATACCCATCGCTTCTCCTAACCTTCCCTTTACTCGTTTCCTTCGTACATACTTCTGTTCCGTCGGACGCATCAGTGTACGCCCTGACGTTGGCCTCCATCCCAGATCCCGGCATCAGGCAGCGTTCGCCTCACGTCCGCGATGCAGGTGCGACCAGACAAACCATACGATACCAGCCACCAGGGCCACCTCGACAACCAGGTGGAAGCGGTGAAAAGCATCTTGAAGACGCGGGTCCGTGTGCCACTTCTCACCCAGCTTCATGCCTGCGTAAGAGAGGAACAAGTACCAGGTCCACGAACCCACGGTAGTGTAAACGTGGAAGCGCACTCTCGACATCCGGGCAATTCCCGCCGGGAAGGCAATGAACGTCTGCACCACGGGCAACATGCGCGCCAGCAACACCGCGATGGCTCCGTATTTGGCAAAAAACCAGGTCATGCGATCAAGATCGTGCCGGTTCATCAGCACCCAGCGGCCGTAGCGCTCCACCAGCGGACGTCCGCCCCTGGCGCCGATGGTGTAGGCAAATGCCGAGCCGATATTCGCTCCCAGCGTTCCCGCCGTGGCCACCAGAAACAAGCCCAGCGGCAGGCCCAAAAAGGTGACTCCGCTGCCAAACCTGCCCAGATAAACAAGGTAGCCGGAAAAGGGCAGGACGATCTCCGAAGGCAGGGGAATACAAGCTGAATTGACGGTCATCAACGCCACAATACCGGCATATCCACCGGTGCCGATCACATTGGTGACGAACTGTATGAGGAGGGAAATAATCTTTTCGCTCATGCGCCCACCCAGTATATAGGGCCGAAGTGGTCCGGCCACAGCGCGGCGCATCACGCCACGGGGGCAATCGAATGAGACTCCTGGATCACGTGTAGCAAGGCTTTGAAAGGGCAAGGCTTTGAAAGGGAACGACTTCAGTCGTGCCGCACGAGCGCCTCAAGAGCTCTGGGCTTCAGCCCCCGAGGGAAGGTTTTGAAGTCGCCAAAACGCCCCTCGGCGGCTAAAGCCGGGGTAAAAATAAGGGTCTTCTCGGCACGACTAAAGTCGTTCCCTTTCAAATCTCGCTTTTTCGCCATTTCAAACCATTCAGGCGATTGCCCTTGGACGGCGCCGAGTTCATTTCCGGGCTTTTGCTTGCGCGGTCCCGCCGAAGGCCGCCGCCCATCGCAGATGCTTTGGTAGGATGAAAGGGATTGTGACGAGAGGCATTCCCCGTGACTGATTCCCCTTCGCAGATCTTCCCCCCGGTGCCTTTGACGCTTGAAGGCCACTTCGTTCTGCACCAATTCTTTACCTTTGACTGGAAAGCCTGGCGATCCTGCCCGGACCGTGAGCGCATCGCGCTTGAGGCCCAGCAGACGCTGCAGCGGCTGGAGCGCAAAGAACCCGGAGCGCTTCCCCAGACCGGACTCTTCTCGCAGCTCGGCCACAAGGGCGACCTGGTGCTGATCCACTTCCGCGATTCCCTTGAGGCTCTGAACCAGGTGGAACTCGACCTGGCCCAGACCGAGCTGTACGACTATCTCAGCTTGCGTCACTCCTATGTTTCGGTAGTCGAGCTGGGCCTCTACGAATCCACCCGCAAGGTGTACGAAGCGGCCAGCGCCAAGGGGCTTGAGACCAACTCGCCCGAATGGCAGACGGAAGTCGCGTCGACCCTGCAGCGCCAGTCCACGGCCATGGCCCCGCGCCTGCTGCCGTCGGTGCCGGAAGCCAAGTACAACTGCTTCTATCCCATGGACCGCAAGCGCGGCGAAGAAGTCAACTGGTACACGGTGCCTTTTGCCGAGCGCCAGCGCATGATGCACGAGCACGGATTGATCGGCCGCCGCTATGGCGATGTGGTCAAACAAATCATCAGCGGCTCCATCGGCATGGACGACTGGGAGTGGGGCGTGGATCTCTTTGCCAACGACCCGGTGGTCTTCAAGAAGCTGATTTACGAGATGAGCTTCGACCAGGTGAGCGCCGTGTATGCTCTCTTCGGACAGTTCTTCATCAGCGTGAGGCTGCCTATCGAGAATCTGGGTGGTTGGCTGGAAGGAAAGCTCTGACAAGCCATGGAAGACGAAGATGAGGTAATCAATCTTCAGCTTGGAATCGATGAGGCGCTGGTTCTTTTCGAGATGCTGGCTGGTTTTACCAATCAGCCGGCTCTGGAGATCCCTTCCCCTGCCGAGCGCCTGACCCTTCTTCGTCTGCATGAATCTCTGGAGAACGAGCTGATCGAGCCTTTTCAGCCGGACTACAAGGAAAAGGTAGACACCGCCCGCAAGAAACTACTTGAACAGTTCGGTGGCAAGTAGTTGTTTTTTATGGTGTTGCATCTTTTAGTCATCTGAACGCCGCACCCAGCCCCGCTTCTCAATACCGCCTAACGATGCCCGCAACCAAGCCAACCCGTAAAGCCGCCCGCCCAGCAAAAAGCCTGCGCGGCCCTCTTGCGCCCGAGCGCGTTGCAGCCATTTTGAAGGGTCTCGACGAGGCCTACCCCGCCGTCGAATGCGCCCTCACCCACACTTCTCCGTGGGAGCTGCTGGTGGCTACCATCCTCAGCGCCCAGTGCACCGACGTGCGCGTGAACATGGTGACTCCGGAACTTTTCCGACGCTTTCCGACTCCCGAGGCAATGGCCTCTGCCTCTCTAGAAGAGATCGAGGAAAAAATCCGGACCACGGGCTTCTTTCACAACAAGGCCAAGTCCATTCAAGGAGCAGCGCGCAAGGTGATTGCGGAGTTCGGCGGGCAGGTTCCGCAGACGCTGGAGGAGCTGATCACCATTCCCGGCGCGGCGCGCAAGACGGCCAACGTAGTCCTCGGAGTCTGTTTCGGCAAGGCCGAGGGAGTGGTGGTCGATACCCACGTACTGCGCATCAGCCGCCGACTCGGCCTGGCCAAGAGCGAAACGCCGCAGAAGATTGAGCAGGAGTTGATGCGCATTCTGCCGCAGGAGCGCTGGATCGGCTTCTCGCACCAGGTCATCCATCACGGCCGGGCGGTATGCGACGCGCGCAAACCCAAATGCGACCGCTGCAACCTGGAGCAGCTATGCACGTCCAAAGACAAGACCTGGGCCAGCTAATCGCGGTCCTTCTGATCCCTGTTCCCTGTTCCCTGCCTTTACCCCTGGTCTTTCCAAAGCACCACGCCGCCCAGTATCCCACTCTCGTTGGAGACGATCTTCACGCGCGCGCCGGGATCGAAGTCGATCTTCTTGGTGTTTCCACCGCCCAGGTAGAGGAAGTCCCAGTTGAACAGCGCCTCGGTATTGGCAATGGCTTCCTTCAGCAGCAAATTCCAGCGTTCCTTGCCGTATTTATCCAGACCGCGGCGGCCCAGGTAGTCCTCGTAGGTGCGGTCTTTCTTGCGCCAGATGTGGTGGGCCAGCTCCAGGCCAGGGCAAAGGTGTCCGTTGGTGAAGAGCGCGGCTCCCATGCCGGTGCCAAAAGTCAGCACCAGTTCCACGCCGATTCCCTGGATCGCGCCGTACCCGGCCACGTCGGCATCGTTGCCAACGCGGACCGGCTTGCCCCAGCGCAACTCCATCTCAGCCTGCAGCGGAAATCCAGCAGCCCAAAGCGGGTGAAGATTGAATGCGCCGTAAGTAGTGCCATGCTTGACCACCCCAGGAAATCCCACCGACACCCGGTCGAAGCCCGGCAATTGTGCGCACAGCTCGTCGAGCCCACTCAAAACCGCCTCCGGAGTGGGAACTGCCGGGGTCACCACGCGCATCCGTTCGCTCACCGGCACACCGGCGGGATCCAAAAGCATGGCCTTCAGCCCCGACCCACCGATATCGATCGACAGCGTAATGGGACTGGACGGGTTGGAGTTTGCGGCAACCGGGACGGCGGCCAGAGGGCCAGCCAAACCCGCAGTCTGGGGAACAGAAGAATTTGAGCGGTTGGGAGTCATCAGGACGAATTCTAACGCGCCCGGCTGCATGTGTGCCGATCCGGAAAAGCGATTTCCTATTCGCCCGCTTCCAGGGCACATCCCCTACACTGAATCTTGCCCGCCATGCCTATTTATTGCGAAGTCGCACTGCCCATCCCCATCGACCGTGCGTTCACCTACGCGGTCCCTGAGGGGATAACGCCGCAGCGCGGCGCGCGCGTCGTCGCGCCCTTTCGGAACGAAAAGCTCATCGGCGTGGTGACCAGGGTGGATGTCAAAGCTCCCGCGGACTTCGAGGTGCGGGCCTTCGAGGTGCTGCTCGACGACGAACCGCTGCTGAGCGACCCGCTGCTGGACTTGGCTGAGTGGATGGCGCAATACTACCTGGCCCCGCTGGGCGAAGTGCTGCGCGGCATGCTGCCGTTGATGGCCGAAGTGCGCCGCACCGTTTACTACCGCATCACCGACCTGGGCCGCGACATGCTGGCCAACACGATGGAAAACGAGGCCGATCCTGGCGGGCTAGCCCCAGACTGGACCAACCAGGATTGGGCCAAGGGTTCGCCGCAGAGCACCATGGCGTTGCCCGGCAAGCGGCCGCGCGGAAAGCTCTCGCAGGAAGAACAGAATCTGGAACGGCGCGTTCTGGCCCGCCTGGCGTCCGGTGAGCCGGTGAAGGTTTCAGCCTTGCGCACCGCGACCGCGGCCACTTTGCCGGTGTTGGCCGCAATGTTGCGCAAAAAGTGGATTGCCCGCGAAACCGCCGCCGTGGAACGCGACGCGCGTCGCACCGAGCGCTTTGCGGTTCTGGTGCCGGAGACCCGTCTGCCCGCGCTCACCGCGAATCAGCAGGCCATCCTGGCCGAGTTGGCGGCCTGCGGCGGCGAACTTCCTCTTGCCGAGCTGCGCAACAAAGACCTGCCTTCCTCGACACTGCAGACACTGGTGCGGCGCGGGCTGGTCCGCATCGACGAGCGCGCCGCGGCTTTCCGCATGGGCGGTATCGTCAACACCGGCGGTCCCATCCGGCTCAACGAGCCGCAGATCGAATCCCTGGCTTCCCTCACCAGCGCGCTGGGGGGCTTTCAGCCCTTTCTACTCCATGGAGTGACTGGGTCAGGGAAAACCGCCGTCTATCTGGCCGCCATGCAGCGCGCGCTCGACCGCGGCCTCACTTCAATCCTGCTGGTTCCCGAGATCGGTCTGACGCCCCAGATGGTAGGACTGCTCGACGCCGCATTCGGGTCGCGGGTGGCCCTGCTGCACTCCGCGCTTACCCCGGAGGAGCGCAGCGAGCAGTGGCGGCGCATCAAGCGCGGCGAGGCCCCTATCGTGGTCGGAACCCGCTCGGCAATCTTTGCGCCGGTGCCCAACCTCGGCCTGATTCTGGTGGACGAGGAACACGACGGCAGCTACAAGCAGGAAGAGACCCCCCGCTACAACGCCCGCGATGTGGCCGTCTATCGCGCCAAACTGGAAAACGCGGTGGTCGTGCTCGGCTCCGCCACGCCAGCGCTCGAAACCTGGCAAAATGCCGTGCTGGGCCGGTACACCCGCATCCAGATGAACGCACGCGTCAAGGACCGGCCGCTCCCCGAGGTCGAGCTGGTGGATATGCGCAAGGAGTTTCAGGAGACTGGCCAGGAGCAGCTCTTTGCGCGCTCGCTGGTGGAACAGACTCAGCAGGCCCTGGACCGCGGAGAGCAGGCGCTGATCCTGCTGAATCGCCGCGGATACTCCTTCGCGGTCATCTGCCGGTCGTGCGGCGAGAAGCTGGAATGCCAGAACTGCGCCATCTCGCTCACCCACCACAAGCCGCCCGCCGACAACGCCGGGGAAGCACGCCCCGGCCAGCGCCTGGAGTGCCACTACTGCGGATTCCAGCGGACGGTCCCGTCCAAGTGCCCCAAGTGCGCCAGCGAGCACCTCTACTACCTGGGCGCGGGCTCGGAACAGGGCGAAGAGCGCCTCGGCGAGATCTTCCCCGACGCGCGCATTGGCCGCATGGACCGCGACACGGTCCGCGGGCGCTTCGACATGGAACGCCTGCTGGCCCGCCTGCATTCCGGCGAGATCAACCTGCTGGTCGGCACGCAAATGATCGCCAAGGGCCACGACATCCACGGCATTACCTTGGTCGGAGTGGTCGGCTGCGATCATTCGCTCTCCATGCCGGACTTTCGCGCCGCCGAGCGGGTCTTTCAGCTGATGACCCAGGTTTCGGGCCGAGCCGGCCGGGGCGAGCTGCCGGGCAGAGTCGTGGTGCAAACCTATTACCCCGACCATTACGCGATTCTTGCGGCCGCCAAACACGACTACGCGACCTTTGTGGAGCGGGAGCTGAAATACCGCCGCTGGATGCACTATCCGCCTTTCGGCGTGCTCTCCAACGTGCTGATTCAGTCGCAAAAACTGGAGGAGGCCGTGGCCTGGTCTTCCGAGCTGGGCAGGTGGTTTCAAAAGGTTGCGCCCGAGGGAGTGCGCGTTCTGGGACCCTGCACAGCGCCCATCGCCCGTATCAAGGGCACCTACCGCTTCCACATGATTCTCAAGGCCAGTTCGCGGCGGGCGCTGAATGGAACGCTGCGCGGAATGCTGGCGCATGCCGAAAGCGCGGGAATCCCCAGGCGCAACCTGACGGTGGACGTGGACGCGATCCGACTCATGTAAAGCTGGGATCATGCAAAACGGGCCAACCCGCAGAAAAGTCTCTGCCGATTGGCCCGTTTGGTTATGAAACAGCGCGTTGCTACCCGAAAAAAAAGCACACTCAAGGTGCGTGGTTACCAGGAACTTGGCGGCTCGCCCGCCGGCGGTCGATCCTTGGGCTAGCTGGTCTTGGGCTGGATGGGGATTTCCAGCGAATGAAGTTCCTTGCCCGGCTTGAAGCGGACCGCCTTGCCGGGGGTGATGCTCACTTCGGTGCCAGTGCGCGGATTGCGCCCGATTCCGGTCTTGCGCGCGCGGACACTAAACACGCCAAAGCCGCGCAGTTCGATACGTTCGCCAGCTGCAAGAGCCTGCTTCAGGCCCTCAAAGACCGAATCGACCGCGGCCTCCGCCTTGGTGCGGGGCAGGCCTGCACGCTCGATCACATGATGGACGATGTCCTGCTTAATCAATGGGGTAACCTCGTTGGCCCGACATAGGCAATTGCTCAAATCACTACGATGTTGATGCTACAGGTTTTGAGACGATTGTGGAATATCCGAATTTGTTTTCACCCGTCTTTTCTAGGAAGAAAAACTCCTTACAGGGGCTCTGGACCCTCAAACCCACGCAAACTGTCCAGTTTTCCACCATTTCTCGTTGTCAATCGCGGAATCCTATCTTAAGATGGTGAATCCAAGCGATTAGCAGTAGAAAGATGGTTGTTGAATGCATTGCGGCGACTGCCGCGTAGCAAATGTTGGCCGATTCTCTGTCACCCTCAATCGCGACAGGTTGTTCAACCAGATTGCAATCTCCCTGAGACGATTTCCGGATTCTCCTGCGGATTTCCGCAAACGACTGTCGGGGATCGAGTTAATCGAGAGAATTTTCTCCGAGTTGTACGGACTCGACCTGTCCGTTCAATCTCCGGGACAGGATCTCCAGAACCAAACAAGTATCGGCGTGCCCCGGTAAGTTCCGTGAAGCGTCGCGTAAGTCCGGACGCTGCAGTTATAGGACACAGTTATTCCGGTTTCGCGATAGCTATCATCCTGGAGTCGCACCATGTGCTCGATGCGCAATTCGAAGCCGATTCGCATAGGATTGGTCGCCGACGAACCGATACGCCTGGCAGGGCTGGCAACTATCTTTGATGAAAAACCCTCGCCGGGACAGCCCCCGCTGCTGCCGATCGCGGGCACCTTGGACGAGCTGCTTGGCGGCTCGTCGCTCGAATATCTGGTTATCGACCTGAATTCCTCTTCCGGGGGAATGGAGGTGCTCGATAAAGTGCGACGCCTGCGGCCAGCCATCCGCCTGATCGTCATCGGCCCGGAAGGCAACGATGAACTGGTCATGGAGGCCATCATCGTCGGCGCCAGGGCTTATCTGAACTGCTCCGACGGCCCGCAACTGATTCGCCAGGCCATTGAGGTTGTCACCGGGGGCTCAATCTGGGCGCCGCGCAGGCTGCTTTCCAAGCTGATCGACAGATTGCTCGCCGTGCCCGACAGCAGTTTCAACAACAGCGCTCCGCACTTGACCCTCCGCGAGCATCAGGTACTTGACCTTATTCTGCTGGCGCTCCCGAATCGCGAGATCGCCCGTCAGCTGGGCATTGAAGAGCGGACCGTGAAAGCACACGTGGGCAGCCTGATGCGGAAGACAGGCGCGGACAATCGAATCGAACTCTCCATGCGCGCGCTGAACCTGTCGCTGGCGACGCAGAGCGAGCCGGAAAGAAACCACGATGTTCACACACTTGATAATTGATTACTTTAGAAACCTTTGCTTGGTTACTTTCATGCATGCTCCTTCCGTACTCTTGTAAGAATGCCCGTTTTTCCACAGACTTGTTTCCAGAAACAACGCAGATCTGGGGAAAGGAGTTCCCAGGCAACATTCGACATGTTGCCTGGGAACTCCTCTTTTTTTCTTTTGTCACTTTGCCGAACTCCTGGAAATTGCCTTCCGGTTTTTCCGGTCCTGCATCTTCGGTATTTCCTCTATTTCCAGCATTCCCGCTCACTCCCCACTCAAGTTGGGAGGGATGCGCGCTCAGCCTTTCATGCTGTAGCCTATTTCTGGAAGCTCGGCGGCATGCTGCCAGGGAAGGAATTCATCCATGAAGAAGACGCTCGCAGGAATCTGCTTCTGTTTCATGCTCACAAGCAACCTCTTTGCTGGCCCGTCGCGCACCGATCTGCAGGAACGAGTGGATGAGGCCAAGCTGGTTCTGGACAAGATCATGACCGCGAACGACCGGACCATCCCCATGAACATTCTGGAACAGGCTACCTGCGTGGGAGTGGTGCCCGGACTCACCAAGGGAGCCTTCGTCTTCGGCGCGCAATACGGCCAGGGAGTGGTCACCTGCCGCACCGGCAAGGGCTGGAGCGCGCCGGTTTTCATCCGCATGGCGGGCGGATCCTGGGGATTCCAGATCGGGGTCCAATCTACAGATCTAGTGCTGGTTGCGGTTAACGAGCGCGGCTTCCAGGACCTGCTCAAGAACAAATTCAAGATTGGCGGAGACGCGTCCGCCTCTGCCGGCCCCGTGGGGCGCACCGGCCAGGCCGCGACCGATTGGAAGATGAACGCGGAGCTGCTGACCTACTCGCGCAGCAAAGGCCTCTTCGCGGGCATCGATCTGGATGGAACCAGCGTGAGCCAGAACGACCTGGACACCGAGCTCTACTTTGGCCGCGCCCTGAGCTTCGAATCGATTCTCAAGGGCAGTGTTCCGGTCCCCCCGGGTGCGGTTCCGTTTGTGCAGAGCGTCGCCCACTACTTTGTTGAATCCAAGCATCAGAAGTAGTCGAATAACCCCGCTGCTCGGGAACCCCTGAGAGGCAGACAGCAATGGACCGGTCTGCCTCTGTTCTGCCTTTGTTGCCACACCTTACATCAAGAAGCTGAGCTGGACCTTAACGTTGGACATGCGCGAGAAGATCGAATTCCGGCTGGTGCTGGCGGTTGCCGGAACACTGGGCCGTTTGCCGCGCGGAATCGCCCGCATGCTGGCCGCCCTGCTGGTGAGCGCGATCTATCCGCTGCTCCAACGTTTACGCGGGGTTGGAAGACGCAACCTGGAACTGGCATTCCCTGCTCTTTCTCCAAAAGAACGGCAGAAGATTTTGCGGGGCGTCTTCCGCAGTCTGGGACGGCAACTGGTCGAATTCTGCCGCATGCAGCGCTACACCGCTGAAAACACTCAAGGATGGATTCGCACCGAAGGCCTGGACAACTATCTTGCGGCGCGCGCGCGCGGCAAAGGCGTCCTGGTGCTGACCGGCCATCTGGGCGCATGGGAGCTCTCCAGCTTTTACCATTCCATGTTGGGCTACCCGATGGGCATGGTGATCCGCCGGCTCGACAATCGACTGCTCGACGAGTATGTCAACCGGATTCGCTGCCTGCATGGAAATCACGTTCTGCACAAGGACGACTTCGGCCGGGGGCTGATGAAGGCCATGCGTTCCGGCGAGACCTTCGGAATTCTGATGGACACCAACATGACTCCGCCTCAGGGTGAGTTTGTCGAGTTTTTCGGCCGACAGGCCTGCACGGCAACCGGACTGGCGCACATCGCGCGCAAGACCGGCGCGGCGGTCGTTCCCGGATTCATGGTTTGGGAAGAGACCGAGGGTTGCTACGTGCTACACTTCGGCCCACAGTTGAAGTTGCCCCGCACGGAGGATGTTGCCGCCGATATTGTTGCCGCGACGCAGATCTGCACGCAAGCCATCGAAGCCTGGATTCGCCGCTACCCGGATCAATGGCTGTGGATTCACCGCCGCTGGAAGACCCGCCCGGCAGGCGAGCCGGGGCTCTACTAACGCCCTTAGAAGGGAGAACGCATGAAACTTGGTGAACTGGTAGAACGACTGGGCGGCAACCTGGTGCACGGCAGCCCGGATACCGAGCTTGCCGGTTTCGCCGCCCCGGATACAGCCCATGGGCAGGATCTTGTTTTCGCCGAAAATGCCGAGTCGGCGGAGCAGGCCCTGCAGTGCATGGCGGACGCGATCGTACTGAAGCCGGGTTGTGCTTCCTCACTGGTTGCCACGGCGCGCATGGCGATTGTCGAAGCGGACAATCCGCGCCTCTGGTTTGCCCGCGCAGCACAATTGCTGAAAGTCCCGGAACCGCCAGCCGGAATTCATCCCAGCGCAATTATTGGGCCGGACGTGAAGATCGGCGAGGATGTCACCATCGGCGCCTGTGTTGTCGTAGATCAGGGCGTGCGCATCGGTCGAGGCACCCGGATCGAGGCCGGCACGATCATCGGTCGAAATGCGGAGATCGGCGAGGACTGCCACCTCCAACCCCGCGTGGTGCTCTATCCCGGCGTCATCCTTGGCAATCGGGTCATCATTCAGGCGGGGAGCGTGCTCGGATCGGACGGTTTCGGCTACGTGCGCGACCACGCGACCGGCGCCTACACCAAGTTTCCACATCGGGGCCGAGTCATCATCGAAGACGACGTGGAGATCGCCGCCAACTGCTGTATCGATCGCGGAGCCCTCAAGGATTCCCGCATCCGGCGCGGCACAAAGCTCGATAACCTGGTTCACGTCGCCCACAACACCGACATTGGCGAGGATTGCGTCATTGCCGGGCAAGTCGCCGTTTCGGGCTCCAGCACCCTGGGCAGGGGAGTCATCATAGCCGGCCAGGTGGGCGTTGGCGACCATGCGCACGTGGGTCCAGGGGTCATCCTGGGCGGTCAGGCAGGAGTCTTCAGCGGCAAGACCGTCACCAACGATGGGCTGAAGCCGGGAACAATCCACTTTGGCACGCCGGCGCGCCCGCTGATGCAGGTGCTGCGCGAAATGGCCATGTTGTCGAAGCTGGCGAAAAAGAAGCCGGGCGGCAAGGGGTAGCAACTCCTGCAGTCCGGCCTCAATTGGATGGTGCTCAACTGTGAATGTTCAACGAATCAGGCGGCGTGAGCGCCAAGTCATCGTCCGAACTTGTCGCCCGCCATGCAGATGCGTCTGGGGCGTCCTTCGCAAAAGCTGAAGTACCCCCGTCACGCACGGGAAAACCTATCTTCCAGCTTGCATCGCCGGAATGATTACCGACGGAGCTACTGGCTTGGAAACGTCTGGTGCAACCGGCGAAGAGTTTCTGAGCAGAATCGCCAAACCGCGCGCTCCATCCATGCGAGTCTCCACCAGCAGCGCATGCGCCTGCTTGAGGAACTCCGGATGATGCTCGAAGTGCTTCGACGAGGTCTGGAACGTGTGCACCACGTGGGCTGTTGTGAGCGCATCGCGATGGAAGCCCGCAACCCCGATCATCAGTCCCTTCATCAGTGCAAACTGAGCCGTCAACAGCGCGAACTGATGCGTCATCGTCGACGTCGAGCCCGGCTGGGCAGCCTCGCGCCCGAAGGGGAAGAGGCAACGGATGATCGTATTGATCAGGTAGTTCTCCATGATGTGCGGATTCGACGCCATGAAGGGAGCGTAATACTCGTCGTGGGCGATGGTGTACTGGGATGTCAGGCTCTGCAGCGTTGCGCCGGGGCCGTTGCCGATGCCCGCCGTAAAGGCGTTCACGCACTCCACAAAGCGCGGACGCACATTGGAGCGGTGCAGCAGCATCCCCGCCAGTTGCAGAACCAGATCCAGTTGCGCCTCGCGGTCCACGGGTAGCGTGTCCATGGCCGCCGTCAGGCCGCCTGCAACAACGGATGCTTCGAAGTCGCCCAGGAACTCCGGAACAGTGCGGTTCAACTCGCCTTTGGCAATGGAGTCCATCCGCCGGCAGAAGACGCCCAGCATGAACATTCGCTGCCACAGCGGGTAATTGCGATTCCGTACGAGGGCCAGAATGGTCTCGCGAATCGGCCAGAAATACGCCAGCAACAGCGGGACGCCCCGGGTTCCTTCAGGAACGGAGATCTGCCATGCACCGGGTAGCGATGTCGGTCGCGCGGCGGCAGCGTTGTGAAGGCCGGCGGCCTGCGTTGACTTGGAGCGCAGATCGGTGTCCGAATTGTCGCGGCGCAGCAGGTCCGCCGGGCTATTTGCGGGCGTCTGCATGTCCGGCTTGAAGAGATTCGGATCGAGAAGAACCAGGCGCGCAGCCTCCGGGCACGAAAGCGAAAGCGACTTCTCTTCAATAGCTCCCACGTAATGAAGAATGCGCGGGTAGGTAGCGCATACATGCGAAAGAAGTTCTTCTCCGCCCTCGCTATGGACGCGGCAAAGATTCGACTCGGAAAGCATGGGACAGCGATTGTCCGCGTTCATGCGGATCTTGCCATAGGCCGCCGGCTTGGGCGGTTCGGCCCCCAGTTCCGGTCCGGAAACGCTCGCCTGGAGCAGCGCGCGCAACGGAACGTCCGGCATGTTCTGGTATTTCTCGTAGGTCGCCTGGTCAATTGGAACGTTCCATTCCTGACAGCAGGTCTCCTCGCAGTCCGAGCCGATACACCGGAACCTCTCCGCAAATGTTGGGCGAATGAGCCGAGTTTGTCGCAAAATACGCTCCTAGCAGCCTGTCAGCATCTTCCGGCCGCTCTCCGAGATCGGATATGACCCAAAACGATGCAATTCGAGGACCGACCCTTGGAAGCCCGGGTTGGAAAAACCTCAGAAATCAGAAATTGCTGCCCAGTCACCCAAGGCAGTTCACAAACCAACCCCAACGCGAACTGCCCCGGCTCATGAAAACGAGCCGAGGCAGTTTTGTGTCGAATGGTCCGAGTTACTTATCCGCGCTGGGAAGTTCAAAACTGTTCCCTGTTCCCTGTTCCCTACGCCCTATTCCCCGTTCCCTACGCCCTCGTCGGCGGCTTCAGCCCCAGCTCGCGCATGGCGATCTGCAGGTCGGCCCAGGCTTCCTTCTTCTGCCGCGGGTCGCGCAACAGGAAGGCCGGGTGATAAGTCACGATCAGCTTGGTGCCGCGCACATTGTGAATACGGCCGCGCAGCCCGGCCAGCGGCTGGCGCGCCCCCAGCAGCCACGTCGCCGCCGTTGCCCCCAGGGCCACCAGCACCTCGGGACGAATCACGTCGATCTGGCGGAAGAGAAACGGCGTGCAGGTTGCGCCTTCTTCCGGCTCGGGAACACGGTTGCCCGGCGGACGGCACTTGACCACATTGGCGATGTAAACCTGATCGCGCCGCAGGCCCATTGCGGAAATCATGTTGTTGAGCAGCTGCCCGGCCTTGCCGACGAAAGGCAGGCCCTGCATATCCTCGTCGGCACCGGGGCCTTCGCCCACAAACATCAGGCGCGCATTGGGATCGCCGTCGCCGAAGACCAGCTTGTTCCGGCCTGCATGGAGAGCGCAGCGAGTGCAATCGCCGATCTCGTCGCGGATCTGTTGAAGAGCTGCGGCGCGCTGCTCCGGCGGAATCGCAGCGGCAATTTTGGGCGGAATGGGAAAAGGCGCTCGGGGCGGAATCGGCTGGTCCTCGTAAAAACCTGGTTGAGCTTCGGCTTGAGTTTCAGATTGCCCTGCGGGTTGCGTCTGCGGCACACGCGCCGCTGGCGGCGAAACAAGCCCCTGCATGGCGCTGCCGGTCAGGGCAAAGGGCGAAGCATTGGGCAGCGGCTTGGCGGGAGGGGGCAGAGTTCCCTGCCCCGCAATCCGCTCCGCCTGCCGTTGCGCAGCAGGCTGCCGCGTTGGAACAACCTGGGGTGCAGGCTGGAAGTTCCTCTCCAGAGCAGCCAACTGCTCGACCAGCTGAGCATCGACCGGACGCCGGTAGAACTCCGTCAGGCCCAGATCGCGATAAAAGCGCAGTCGGCCCTCCAGTGTCTCACGGGTTGCGGGATCGAGCGGCAGCGCCAAGGGAATCTACTCCGTCTTCTTCAGTTCTCAGTTCTCAGTTGCCAGTTGTCAGTTGTCGGCTGGCAGCGATCAGTTTTCGATGATCAGCTGTTTGCGAGAGGCGGATACCGACTGGCTCAGTACTTCATCCTGACGCTCTTTCTGCAGCGCGGACCTGTCCACCTTGATCGCGGGAAGGCTGACAGACTCCATCTCGATCCCGTCCAGCTCAAGAACCATGTGCTGCGGACGCCGCAGTGTCATGATCTCGTCGAGAATGCGGTCCGCCAATTCGCGTTTGGGCATCGCGGACATCTCGATCGAGGTCGTTGAAGTCAGGAAGGTTGCGGCATTCTGGTCGGAATCGAAGCCGATGCCCTCCTGGCTGACGTCGTTCACCACAATCGCGTCCGCGCCCTTGCGCAGCAGCTTGGCGCGGCCGTTCTCCATGCGATTCTCGGTCTCGGCGGCAAAACCCACAATCAACTGACCCGGACGGCGGCGGCGCGCCACTTCGGCCAGAATATCCTCGGTCGGCTGCAGTTCCAGAGTCAGCGGACCGGTGCGTTTGAGCTTCTGGTCCGATACATTCGTCGGCCGGTAATCGGCCACCGCCGCGGCCTTCACAATCAAGGTTGCTTCCGTCATGCGCTCCAGCACCGCCTCGCGCATTTCGCTGGCGGTGGTGACGGTGACCATTTCGCAATGCGCGGGGGCATGCAGCGCAGACGGGCCGCTCACCAGGATCACCCGAGCGCCCCTGCTTTGCGCGGCTTCGGCGAGCGCATAGCCCATTTTGCCGCTCGATCGGTTACCCAGAAAGCGCACCGGATCGAGCGGTTCGCGCGTGCCTCCGGCGGTCACCAGCACCACTTCCCCGGCCAGATCGCGGCGTCGCCCCAGGGCATTGATCACGGCCAGCGCAATCTCTTCCGGCTCGGCCATGCGCCCTGCGCCCACTGTGCCACAGGCCAATGCGCCGGTGCCGGGCTCGATGACCCGCACGCCGCGTTCCCGCAAAATCTTGAGATTCGACTGCGTGGCCGGATGGTCCCACATATTCGTGTTCATCGCCGGGGCCACCATCACCTGGGCCTTCGTCGCCAGGTACAGAGTGGTCAGAAAGTCGTCGGCGATGCCGTGCGCGAATTTGGCGAGGATATTGGCCGTCGCCGGGGCCACCACCAGGGCATCGGCCCACTGCGCTTCTCCGATGTGCTCAATCGAGGCGTTGTATGCGTCCGTGCCCAGTTCGTCCCACAAGCTGGTGATCACCTTGTGCCCGGTGAGAGCCGAGAAGGTGAGCGGCTGGATAAACTTGGTGGCCCCTTCGGTCATCACCACGTGGACTTCCAGAGCTTGGCGCTGCAGCGCTCGCACCAGTTCCGCGGCCTTGTACGCCGCAATTCCACCCGACACACCGACGGTTACTCGCATAGGTCGATTGTATCCGGTTTCGCGATCGGGGAGCAGCGCAGCGACGGCGTCTGGTTCGCGCAGAAAAGGAGAATCCGGGCAGAGAATCCAGGCAAGGACGTGGGAATTTTGTGTCGGTTCGGCGAGGAGCTGGCGCACCTCTTCAAATTCCGCCCTCCCGCCCGATGCGGGAGCGGAGGAATGGACCATTCGACTTCACCCGCAAATCGATGCATGCAGGGCTTGCAGAAAACCTCTTGTTTAGCTGGCCAAAATCGGAATCCCGGTTTCGCCCACCAGCGGCTTTACGGTCGGAACATCCATCTTCACGTACTTGATCTTTCCCGCTGCAATTTCATCCTGCGCAATGCGACAGGCTTTCGTCGAATGACTGGGGATGAGGGAACGCGAACCGCCCTGTATCTGGCGGGCCCGACGTGCGGCCACCAAAACCTTGCGATAATCCGAGTCGAAACCTGTTTCAATCGTCATTTGGGTCCTCGTCGAAGTCCAACAGTTGCTGCCCGGAGTCGCCCAAAATCCCGAAGGCCTCCAGTACAGGTTTGAGTCGTTCCTGCGAGTTGCTCTGGCGGCAGGCTGCGGCTACTTCAAGAACCCGACCAGACCGATAGGCGATGGCTTCGCCGTTGCGATAGAAGCGTTCGGCCAGAACGATTGCCTCCAGTTGAGCCACTGCGCGGTCCAGAATGTCATTCACCAAAATATAGCCGTACTCGCGATAATTCTCAATCTCCTTGCTCGCCTAGCTCAGGCGGAGATAGAGTTCCGCCTCATTCACATGGCCTTCGGCACGGCTGCGATTGCGCAGACGTGTGCGCAACACCTTGGGATTGGGCGGCAACACGAAGATACTCACCGCCTCGGGCGTGCTGGTGCGTACCTGCATCCCGCCCTGCACATCGATATCCAGCACCAGATCGTTCCCGCGCAGCCGGGCCTCGTCCAACGAGCGGCGCGCCGTGCCGTAATAGTTGCCGAATACCTCGGCGTGCTCCAGAAACTCCCCCGCCGCGATCATCGTTTCAAACTCTTCGCGAGTGGTGAAGTTGTATTCGCGCCCATGCTGCTCCGAGCCACGCGGAGGCCGCGTCGTCCAGGAAACCGAGAAATCGATGCCGGTCAGCTGTTTGCGAACTTCGTTGACCAGCGTGCTTTTTCCCGAGCCCGACGGAGCCGAAATGATAAAAAGTATCCCTGCCATGACTATATGCCTCCGAGTCTTCTCTTTGATTAACCTTGCTGCGCGGTCACCCAAATCTAATGCCGGATTGGCCCGCTACCACTGCTTATTCGAGATTTTGAATCTGTTCGCGCGTCTTTTCGATCTCGGTCTTCATCGCCAGTCCCAATTCGGTGATGCGGGTTCCCTTGCCGCCGACGCCGCCGGTCTTCGAAAGCAGGGTATTGGCTTCGCGGTTCATCTCCTGCAGCAGAAAGTCCAGCTTCTTGCCCACTTCGCCGCCCGCCGTAAGCAATTCGCGGAAGTGCCCGATGTGGGTTCCCATCCGGTCCAGTTCCTCGCTCACATCGCTGCGCTCCACCATCACGGCCACTTCTTCCAGCACCCGCTGACGATTGAACTCCTGGCCAACCGCGGCAACCAGCCGTTGCGTCAGCCGCTCCTGCGCGCGCTGCTCCACGTCGGGACGAAGCTCGGACACACCCGCGGTAGCCTCGGCCAGCCGGTCCAGTGTCGCATTCAAGACCTCTGCCAGCGATTCGCCTTCGCGCGCGCGCATCGTCTTCAAATCTTCCAGAAGCGGACCGATCTCCTTCTGCACGCTCGCCGCAAGCGCTTCCAGATCCTCATCGCCATTGGATCGATTGTCGGCTTGCAGCGCGCCCTGCAGACGCAGAGCCGCATTCAGATCGGGGGTACCGGTCAGGCCAAACTCTTCGCTCGCAGCCTTGAAGGCGTCCACATAGGCCGCAACCAGCGCTCGATTGTATCCAGCAGTCTGCTGGCCGCCTCGATCCACCGAGAGCGTCAGGTCCACGTGCCCCCTAACGAGGTTGTCTTTGAGCGCCTTGCGCAGTTCCATCTCCAGCGCATCCAGGCCGGAAGGAATGCGCATCTGCACATCGAGAAAGCGATGATTCACGCTCTTCAGGCTCAGCGTGTAACTGAGCTGATCGTTCACGCGCACCTGTGTGCGGGCAAATCCTGTCATCGAATAAATCGGCATTGCTCTACCCCTGCCTTGCGGTTTCCCTGTTCCCTATTCCCTAGTCCCTAATCCCTTAGTCCCTGGTCCCTGTTCCCTGTTCCCTGTTCCCTGCTTCTTCCACATTCATGAACTGCAGTTGATACAGGCGCTGATAAGTCGGCGAAGTGGTCAGCAGCTCTTCGTGCGGACCGATCGCCGTGATCCGTCCATCTTCCAGCACGGCAATGCGATTGGCGCGGCGAATAGTGCCCAGCCGGTGCGCGATCACCACAACCGTGCGCCCCTGCATCAGGTTGGCCAGCGCGGCCTGTACCAGTTGCTCGCTCTCCGCGTCCAGCGCTGAAGTAGCTTCATCGAGAATCAGAATCGGCGAGTCCTTCAGAATAGCGCGGGCGATCGCCAGCCGCTGCCGCTCGCCGCCGCTCATGCGGAAGCCCTTTTCGCCAATCACCGTGTCGTAACCCTGCGGCATGCGCAGAATGAAGTCATGCGCCAGCGCGTTGCGCGCGGCCTTTTCCACCAAATCGAAATGCACTTCCGGCTGGCCGTAGGCAATGTTATTGCGCACCGTGTCGTTGAAGAGAATGGTCTCTTGCGTCACCTGCGCCACCTGCCGGCGCAGCGAGCCAAGCGTCAGTTCGCGCAGGTCGTGGCCATCGATCAGAATGCGCCCGCTGCTCACATCGAAGAAGCGCGGAATCAAATTGACCAGCGTCGTCTTGCCCGCGCCGCTCGGCCCCACCAGCGCCAGAACTTCGCCGCATTTCACGTCCAGATCCACGTCGTGCAGAATCTGATGTTCGCCCTCTTCCGTGCTGTAGCTGAAGCCCACATTCTCAAACTGGACAGCCCGCTTGAAGCCTTTCAGTTCCCTCGCGTGCGGCTTCTCCTTCACATCGTCTTCGGCGTCGAAAAAGGTGAACACCGATGCCGAAGCGCCCATCGCCTGCTGGAAGCTGTTGTAGAAATAAGCGAACTTGCGCACCGGATCGTAGAGCTTGAACAGCAGGATGATGAACGCTCCGAACATGCCCATCGTCATGCGCCCGCCCAAAATCTCGGTGCGCCCCACAAACAGCAGCGCGGCGATGGCGATGGCCCCGATCGAATCCATGAGCGGCGAACTAATCGATTGAATCCGCACGCTGCGCAGGTTGGCGCGGAACAATCGTTTGGCGGCCTTCTTGAACCGCAGGATCTCCCACAACTCGGTGTTGAAGGCCTTGATGATGCGGTTGCCGGTGACCGTCTCGTGCAGGATGTTCTGGATCTCGGCCAGTTTGTCCTGCCCGGTGCGCGTGCGCGTGCGAACGGCCCGGCCAATCTTGCGCGCCGAAATGACCACCACGGGAATAAACGCCAGCAGCGCCCAACTCAAATGCCCGCCCAGCCGAATCACAAAAACCAGCCCCACGATGAAGGTGAAGAACTGCTGGAGGAAATCGCTGATCACCGAACTGAGCGCCACTTGCACCCGGTCTACGTCATTGATCAGAGTGGAAAGGATCGTGCCGGTGGCGTTCTTGTGAAAGAAGCTCGACGACCGCCGCATGGTCACTTCGTACAAGTGATTGCGCAGGTCGGTGATGGTGCTGAAGCCGGCATAGTTCACCAGATAGGTGCCGGTATAATCGCACAATCCCTTGGCCAGCGTGGACAGCACCAGCGCAAATGCCACCACGGTCCACGCATTGTGGATGTGCAGAAAATGCGGAACCAGTGCGCGCAGGTCGAAGTGCCAATCGCTGCGCGGCACACCCAGCAGGATGGGCCCCTCCGGCGCGTCCGGCCTGAGCACCTGGTCAAAGATCGGCTGAAAGAGAAGAACCCGGAAGGTGTCCAGAGCGCCCACCGCGGCCAGCAACAGCACGCCCGGCAGCAATTGGAGCCAATAAGGCAGCCCATAGCGCAACAGCCGAAAGAAACGGGTCATGCGATGGGGCCTGCGGGACACTGGCTTTTTTCTGCTCGAACACAAGGCAATGGGACGCGGAACTTCATCTGCTTATTGTATCTGCCGGGCCTTTGGGTTGGTCCGCGCCCGCCCTGCGCGTTGCAAAGCGCCACTACCTGCCAGCTCCCTTTTCGATCAGATGGGTGGTGGAAAAGCCCTCAACGATGGGCACAATCCTCACCTGTCCGCCCCAGGACTCCACCTCGGGCGCGCCCACCACCGTGTCCGGGTTGTAGTCGCCGCCCTTCACGATGACGTCTGGACGGGTGGCCACAATCACTTCCAACGGAGTCGGATCGCCGAAAACCACCACTGCGTCCACGGCCGCCAGTGCAGCCAGCACGCGTCCACGCTCCCGCTCGCCGACAATCGGTCGGGTCGGCCCTTTGAGTTCGCGCACCGATTCATCGCTGTTGATGGCCACGATCAGCCGGTCGCCAAAGCGCCTCGCCTGCTCCAGCAGCGTGATGTGGCCAATATGCAGCAAATCGAAACAGCCGTTGGTGAAGACCACCCGCTCGCCGTGCCCCTTCCAAAGAGCCACCCGCGCGGCCAGTTCCTTGCGCGATAGAAGCTTGTCTTCGGCGTGCAGCGCGATATCCGGAGCCAGCGCCGCCAGCAGTTCGTGCTTCTCCACCGGAACCGTGCCCACCTTGCCGACCACGATACCGGCCGCAGTGTTGGCAAGCTGAATGGCCGACTCCGGCTTGAGCCCGCTGGCCATGCACAGGGCCAGAACCGCAATCACCGTGTCGCCCGCGCCCGACACATCGAACACCTGCCGCGCCACAGCCGGCGCCATGAAACGGTTGCCAGAGCGCACGAGAGCAATTCCCTTCTCGCTCAGCGTCGCGGTCAGGAACTCAATCTCCAGAGCAGGAACCATGGTCTCGGCAGCCTCCAGAACCATCTCCAGATCCCGCGCATTCAGCCCCACCGCCGCCGACAATTCGCTCAGGTTGGGGCAAATGGTGGTTGCGCCACGGTATCGGCTGAAATCCGAATTCTTGGGGTCCACAAGCACCGGAATCCGGCGTTTGCGTGCGGCCTTGATCAGTTCCTGGCACACCTCCGCCGTCAGCACGCCCTTGGCATAGTCGGAAAGAACCAGCGCATCGCAGCCGTCCAGGTGTTCCAGCGCGGCTTTCACCAGGTCATCGTAATCCCGCTGCGGACGTTCGCCCGAGCGCTCGCTGTCCAGGCGCAGCATCTGCTGCCTTCCGCCCAGAATCCGCAGTTTGGTGATGGTCGGAAAGCCGCTCGACACCACAAACTTCGCGACAATGCCGTTCAAGCGCAATCCGGCGGCGAGCAGCCGCTCGTTCTCGTCGCCTCCGGTAAAGCCCACCACCGTGGTCTGCGCGCCCAGCATAGCCAGATTCATGGCGACGTTGGCTGCGCCGCCCGGCTTATCGCACTGGTGTGTGGCCCGCACCACAGGCACCGGGGCTTCGGGCGAAATCCGCCCCACCTCGCCCCAGATGTACTTGTCGAGCATCACGTCGCCCACCACCAGCAGGCGTTTGGACTCCCAGGTCTGTTCGATTTCCCGAATCACTTCATGGAGTTCTTCGATCACTTGGCCTCCGCCGTCCGGGCTATCCTTCGATTGTCGCTATCGTTGGCGACATCCATGTTTCCCCGCGCAGTGTCGAGGCAATTCAGTTCGATCCAGTCACAAAGCATGTGCCCGGCCAGGATGTGCGCTTCCTGGATCCGTGCCGTGTCGCTGGATTCAACCGCGAAAAGATGATCGGCGAGCCGAGCCATTCTGCCCCCTCCCGCCCCGGAAAAACCTACCGTCGCCATTCCCTGCGCGCGCGCCGCAGCCAGGGCGGCAATGACGTTGGGGCTGTTGCCGGAAGTAGACAGGCCAACCAGAAGGTCGCCCGAACGGCCCAGCGCATCCACTTGCCGCGAAAAAACTGTCTCGAAGCCATAATCGTTGGCTACCGAAGTCAAAATCGAGCTATCGGTGGTCAACGCCACCGAAGCAATGGCACGCCGCTCGCGGCGAAACCGGCCGACAAGCTCCGCCGCCAGGTGCTGCGCGTCCGCCGCGCTGCCCCCGTTTCCGCACCACAGAATCTTGCCGCCCGCCTTGAGCGTTGAGACCATCCCACGTGCAATCGCCTCCAGCACGCCCTGCTGGTTCTGCATTGCGCGGACCACGGCCAGATGCTCCGTGATGGCCTTGCCAAAGATGCTTTCCGCGTCCGGACCGCTGGACATGCCTTTTCTCCCGCCGTTACAAACAATATCGGCCTGCGCTGGAACCTTGATCAACCTCTGGCCGACCGGCCTGCTATATCGCTCTTGGTATCATAGCGGGGTGACTGACGCGAACGGCAATTCTACCCCTTCGGCCCTCCATACTGTCTTCCTCGACCGCGACGGAGTACTCAACGAAAAGATGCCCGAAGGGCACTATGTCACCTGCTGGGAGGAGTTTCGGCCCCTGCCCGGCGTTCCCGAGGCCATTGCGCGACTGAATCGCGCCGGCGTGCGGGTGATCGTCGTCTCCAACCAGCGCGGCGTAGCTCTGGGGCACTACACCGTCGCCGACGTGCAAACGATCCACAGCGAGTTTCAAAAGCTTCTGAACGCAGCCGGAGCGCATGTGGACGGGTTCTATTTCTGCCCCCACGAAAAGCATTCCTGCACCTGCCGCAAGCCCGGACCCGGCCTCTTCGAGCAGGCGCGCGCCCAGTTCCCCGAGATCGCGGCCGAAACCAGCGTCATGATCGGCGACTCGCTCTCGGATATCGAGTTTGGGCGGCGGCTGGGCATGCGGTCCGTTTTAATCGACGGCGACCCCGCGCACCAAAAGCCCGGCGCTGCCTCGGCCAAGGAAATCGCACAAGTGAGCTGCCGCTCCCTTTCGGAAGCGGTCCAGATTTTGCTGGGAGAACGCGCTTAGGGCCTGTGGTGAAAGTCGAGTTTTGAAAGGGCACTACTTTAGTCGCGCCAATCAAGCCGATAGACTGAATCGTGGGCTTCAACAATTATCCCTTTCACACACGTTAAGGGGTTTTCTATTCGGTTGTGTTCTCTAATCCAATTCCCTAACGTCTGCTGGTGGGATTAAGTGTTCACGGTTTGACAAAGGCAAGAGAAAATGAGATCCACCCTGTAAGCTCTCTCTATTTAGCGTCTTTGGAAAAGGGAACCGCTAGGCAGCTTTTCGATGCTGCCATGGCATGGCCGCCAATACGTGAGCTGGTCGAAAAGCACGCAAAGGTCTAGCCTTTCTTAGGCCTGGACCTTTCGAGTATTCCCCCGCTCAATTCTTGGTCTTGTTTCGGAGTGAGTTTGCCAGGATTTTTGAGTCCGGTAGCGGCTGTTTTTTTGAGATTCGGGTTAGTGACTGGCTTTATCTTGTGCGGTTTCTTTTTGGTTGCCATTCCGTCCCTTTCTTGAAAACGGAACTAGAATACGCCTATGCCCAATGATGTGACCGTAGACGCTGAGAAATTCGACCGAATTCTAACCCGTATCCTCGCCGCTAAACCGATATCCAAACCAGAGATTAGCGCCCGGATCAGGGCGGAACGGGAAGCCAAACGCGACAAACCAAACCCCCAGTTTTAACGCTGAGGGTTTGGGGGGTTAGTTGAGCGAGAACTTGAACGATACACGGATGCGGCGAGTCAAGAACGCGCCCAACAACGTAAGTATGGTCATATTGCACCTTTGGTTTGGTAGTAGCGTTCTGCCTTACGCGCAGGACCTCCGCAAATGACTATACGCTGTCAATTGTCCGGATTTCTAAAACTTAACTAATTCCTTGTACGGTAACGGTCTACGACAAACCATACTATTCAACGCCATACCGAACATCCAAGGTTGTAAACCGCGTCGATTGTATTGCCGGGTGCCCCCACCCTTGCCGCGTCATTGTCTTTGCGGCCAGGGTGGGTTAACTCTACATAAAAAGAGAAAACTAAAACTTCTTCAGCTCGACGATCGCCCTGAGAATGGTCTCCGGCTGGGGCAGAATCGCGTCTTCCAGCACCGGCTGGTAAGCCACAAAGGTGTCCATCGACGCCACCCGCTTCACCGGGGCGTCCAGATCCTCGAAGAGCTCATCCGCGATGCGCGCGGCAATCTCCGCCCCGTAGCCCCAGCTCAGCATGTCTTCGTGGGCCACGATCACCCGGCTCGTCTTGCGTACCGAGGTGGCAATCGCCTCCCAGTCATACGGATTCAGGGTGCGCAGATCGATCAGCTCGACCTCGATCCCATGCTCCCGCTGGGCCCGTTCGGCTGCCTGCAGGGCGCGGGGAACCACCGCGCCGTAAGTCACCAGGGTCAGGTCCGTGCCCGGACGCACGATCTTCGCCTTTCCAAAAGGAATAGCAAAATCCGGCCCCGGATACGGCGCGCGTCCGTAGGTTTCGCGATACAGCCGCTTGTGCTCCAGGAAGAGCACCGGATCGTCGCAACGAATGGCCGTCCGCAGCAGGCCGTTGGCATCCAGAGCATTCGAGGGGAACACGATCCTCAGCCCCGGAATGTGCGTAAACATGCTTTCGCCCGACTGCGAGTGATAGATGGAGCCGCCGGTCAAATAGCCGCCCACCGGAACGCGAATCACCGCAGGCGAAGCCCACACCCCGTGCGACCGCCAGCGCAGCAGCGCAAGCTCATTGCGAATCTGGTGGACGGCGGGCCAGATGTAGTCGAAAAACTGGATTTCCACCACCGGCTTCATGCCCCGCGCCGCATATCCCACGGCCCGGCCCACAATGTTGGCCTCGGCCAAGGGCGAGTTGAAGACGCGCTCGGAGCCGAACTTGGCCTGCAGGCCGGCAGTCAGCTTGAAGACGCCGCCTTTCCCCTTGACCTCGGCTAGCGCCTCTTCGCGGCTGGCGTCGGCCACATCTTCGCCGTAGACCACGATGCGCGGATCGCGCTCCATTTCGTCGTGCAGGCAGGCGTTGATCAGGTCCGCCATGGTGCGCGGCGTTGCCCCGCTCCTGCCGCTTGCGGAGGATGCTCCGGAGACCGGAGTCTCCGTGGCAAAAGCCGCCCGCTTCGGGTCCAGATCTTCGGAATAAACATGCGTCGTGATTCCCGCAATGGCCGGGAGCGGGGCCAGCAGGGCCAGTTCTGCAGCCTCCGAAACCTCGCGGTCTATGGACTTCTCAAGCGCACCCATCTGCTCTTCGGTCAGGATGCCTTCCCGGATCAGGCGCATCTGCATCCGGGGCAGCGGATCGCGCATCGCGTCTGCCTCGCGTTCGCTGGCCGAGCGGTATAGCTTGTCGTCGTCCGAAAGCGAATGCGAATACATCCGGACGCAATGGCCGTGCACGAAGGCCGGTCCCAATCCAGCCCGGCAATGCGCCACCGCGCCCTGGAAAGCCCGCAGGCAGGCTTCCGGATCCGTCCCGTCCACCTCGGCGAAATAAAAGTTGGGGAAGTTGGCCACCAGCCTGGAGATGTTGCCGCCTGGCGTGTTGCACTCCACCGGAGTGCTGATGGCATAGCCGTTGTCTTCCACGCAGAAAACCACCGGCAGCTTGCGGTTCGAGGCGGTATTCAGCGCCTCCCAGAACTCGCCCTGCGAAGTGGATCCCTCGCCCAGCGACGTAAACACTACTTCGTCGCCATGATAGGCCACATCGCGAAAAGCCCGGTAATCGCCTTCGACCCTTTCCGCAGCCTCGGGATGGCGGCTGAAGTAGCGGCCGGCCTCGGCGCAACCCACGGCGTGCAGCAACTGCGTAGTGGTCGAGGAGGATGTGCTCACAATGTTCAGTTCGCGGCTGCTCCAGTGGGTGGGCATCTGGCGTCCGCCGCTGGCCGGATCGGTGGCCGCGCCCACGGCCTGCAGCATCATCTCGGCGGGCGTCACGCCCAGCCCCAGGCACAGCGCCCGGTCGCGATAGTAAGGGAAGAACCAATCGTAGCCCGGCCGCATGGCCAGCGCCGCGCCCACCTGCAAAGCCTCGTGACCGGCCGCGGAGATCTGAAAGAAGATCTTCTGCTGCCGCTTGAGCAGAATCTCACGGTCATCCACGCAGCGGGACATATACATCAGCCGGTAGATGTCGATCATCCGTTGAGGGCTAAGGCTGCCGTCGGCAGCTCCCGTCTCCATCGCTTGAACACCGGAAACCGCAAGGTTCATCGAGCTGACTCCCTGGAATTAGTTCAAAATGCCCAAAGTATCCTGATTGCGGCAACCGCGCCCTGCTCCATTAGAGGCGTGCGAGGCGCGCCACGATGCTGCAAATTTGCGCGCCAAGGGGCGCGCTGACTGCCTTCCCGGCCCAGAGCGGGATCTGGTACGAAGGTCAATACCAAGTCGTCCAAACCTCTGTCCTGGACAGGCTTCTTCGCTGAAATTTTTGCGCGGAGGGGTATCCGCGACGGGGAACAAGAAGCCACCTCGTGCAATCCGGCAGGAAGCGCCTGTTGCGGATTCCTTTTAAGGATACTGGAGAGGACTGGCTGGAGGATACACCGAAACTCCACGCACCGAAGTGCTCATCTTCTCCTTGACACTGCGTGCCAGCTTTTCGATCTCCGCGATTTTGCGCAGCTGAGCGACAGTCAGCGTTCCATCATTCGCGGCCGCAATTTCGGCATTCAATTCCGTCGCCAGTTGCAACAGCTTTTGCGTGTCGTTGACCATCGACTTTTGCCGCGCGGTATTGAGCGCGCGCAGCCGCTTCTCATCCTGAAACGGATCCGCGTTGGCATCCCCGAACGGGCTCGCAGTACTGCCCGGCCGCTGCCCAGTCGAGCCCTGCAGTTGTCCGGGGTCCATGTAGGCTGGATTCTGGGCGCGCCCCGGGTTTCCGCAGAGCGGCGTCATCAGCAAGAACAGGCAAAGCCCCTGCCCTGCGACCCGCCGCAGACCGCGCGCCCGGCTACGCCCCGCAAGAGAGAACCTCCGGACGATCTTCATTGCACGCAATGTCTTCACTTCGCACATCGCCGGCCATCCTGGCGTCATCCGGATATGTAATACGCCTGCAGAGCTATTCCGCTAGTTCGCCCCGATGCTCAGCTTCATCTTTTCCTTCACATCGTGGGCTAGCTTCTCGATTGCGTCCGCCTTGCGAATCACATTCAGCGAAAGCGTATCTTTGTTGGTCTTGTCCACTTCTGTCTTCAAGTCGGTTGCCAGCTTTAGAAGCTTCGAACTGTCGTCCGCGATTTCCTTCTTGCGTTCGGCATTCGCCGCCTCAAAATTCTGCTTCTCCTTCTCTTGCTGGTTAATATCGTGCTGTTGGACGGCGTCAGGCATCCGAACCGCCTCGGGAGGTATCTTCGGGTATTGCAGCATGCTCTCCTGCTGCCATCCTCCTCCAGCCGCCGGGACCAGAAACAGCACCATCGAACCACACATCAATCCCAGACGGATCGCTCTCCTGCTCGCTCCGTGCACACTTCGCGGATTCGATGCGCCCCCTTGCCGGGTGCTCCTTGCATGAAACTGGGGAATCTCCATGGGAACCTCCTTAGCTGCTCCTACCTTGAGATGCTTCTGTTGCGATCCGCGCTCGAATCGGCTTTGACCACAGCGGCGATGGCACAATGGACGGCGGAAACGCGGGTCGGTCGTGCGGGGCCGCAATCCTGCCGCCACTTCCTGCGCACAGTCTACAGCGTCTCCAGAGCTGCTGTATCCAGAAAGCGACTCTCCGAATTGTCATTTTTCTCACCCGTCGCCCCGCGGACAGATCCATGTCCGCGGCGTGGAAGAAAACGCCACCTTGCGGAACCCCCGCAAGACTGCGGAAACTCCGGAAACGCTCTAATCTAGGAACAGGAGTTTTGCATGCTACCTTCTTTGCTGGCCATACGTTCGGGTGTTTTTGCCGAAGGTCGGTTCCTGGGCAAGATCCTGGATTTGTGGGCGGACGATGCTCAGGAGTTTATCCGTCTCAAGTTGCCCCATCTGTTGACGGTGGCGCTGATCGCTTTTGTTCTCTACCGCCTGCTGCGCTTGATCACCAGTCGAATGGTCTCCATCGCTGAGCAGCATGGTACAGGCTCCCTGCGCTTTGCCCAGGTTAAAACCCTGTCCGGGGTCATCCGCACCACCGGGTTGGCGATTATCAGTCTCATCGCCGGTATTTGGATTCTGGACGCCGTGGGAATCAATCTGGCGCCCCTGCTCACCTCGGCTGGCATCGCCGGCGTGGCCATCGGCCTGGCGGCGCAAAACATCGTGCGCGACGTGCTCAACGGCGTCCTCATTTTGATCGAAGACCAGTTCAACGTGGGCGACACCGTCCGCGTGGCCGGGGTAGCTGGCGTGGTGGAGGCCATGACCCTGCGCAAGACCACCGTGCGCGATGCGGACGGTACCCTCTACATCATCCCCAACTCGCAGATCGCCACCGTGGCCAACCTCAACGCGGGCTTCTCCGTTGCCACGGTCAACGTGAGCGTCGATTTCTCGGCCAATCCCGATCAGGTCATCGACATGCTCACCGGCATTGCCATGGAGATCCGTTCCAGCGAGCAGTTCAGCCGCGTCTTTGTGGAAGATCCACAGATTCTCGGGGTTGACCTGGTCAAAGGCTCCGAACTGGTATTTCCGGTGATCTTCAAGACCCAGGCCACCAAGCAATACGGGCCGATGCGCGAGTTCCGGAGGCGAGTACGGCTGGCTCTGGCCGAGCACCATATCCTGCCGGGCGACCCCAACCGCGTTTTCCAGACCTTTTCAGAGGATCAGCCCCGAATGCGCAGCGGCGCGGCAAACGAAGTCCAGGTGGAACACGACGCAACCAAGCTCAAGCCGCAGGAAAGCAATCCGTTCTCAAGCGAGTAAGCGCGGCAGATTTTGCTTCGCGAAGCTTCTCGATGCGAAAGGATCAAGCTCAGTCGCCGGCACGGCTGTGTTCGCCTTGTGAAACCGAAAGATCGATTGGATGGTCGGCGGGGCGAAAAACCACCCGGTTCCTGCCCTGCGCCTTGGCTTCATACAGTGCATGGTCGGCAACGATCAGCAGCGACTCCACGGTGCCGCCCGTCGCCGGCTCGAACAACGAAGCCCCGACGCTGCAGTTCACGGTGAACTCACAGCCCCGTTCCATGATCTTCAGGTTTGAAATCGCCGCGTGCAGGACGCTCAGTCTCTGCTGAACGGCATCGGCGGGAATCTCGGTAAGTAGGATCAGGAACTCCTCGCCTCCGTAGCGCCCGGCACTGTCGTAGGGACGAATCGCCCCTCCCACAGCCGCTGCAAACCAGCGCAGCGCCTCATCCCCGGCCAGGTGCCCGTGCGCATCGTTGATCTCCTTGAAGTGATCGAGATCCACCAGGGCTACCACCAGCCTTCTGCCTTCACGGGCCGCCCGCTCCATCTCTCTCGCCAACGCCCGCAGCACCGCCGATCGATTCAGCATCCCGGTCAGCCCATCGTGCGTTGCCTGGATGCGCAACTGCTCCCGGCTCAGTTCCAGCTCCCGGGTGCGTTCCCTCACCTGGCTTTCCAATTGCCGGCTGCGTGCCCGCAAATGGCGGGCATAGAGGCGGGTAAAGGCCCAGAACAGCCCCAACAGCGCGAGCAGGCATAACCCAGAGAACCACTTGCTCTTCCACCATGGCGAAAGTATGTGCACCTTGACCTGCACGACATCCGAGCGCGAGCCGAGGCTGGAATTCTGCGCCACCGCTTCCAGAACGAAATTGCCGGGGGGCAGCCCGGAGAAGATCGCCAGCCCATCCTTGTTCTCGATCCAATCCGGCTGAAAATCCTTCAACCGATAGTTGAAGACCAGTTCGCTGCGATTCGGCATCGCCGGCGAAGAAAACTGAAAATCCAAGGGCAAGCCGCTCCAAGGCAAAGTGATCTCCGCGGCCAGCGGATTCAGCATCCGGCCCCTCTTGATCGCCGTCACCGAAATTGCCAGAGGAATCGACTCGAAGACCCTCTCGGGATGCACCAGGTGAGCAATTCCGCCGCTGGTGCCCACCCAGAGCGAGCCATCCGGCGCCTCGCGGATTGCGTTCTGATCGATGTCGTTCCAAATGAGCCCGCTCTCCTGCGAGAGATGACGCCAGCTGCTGCCGTTCCACACCACCACACCCAGGTCGGTCCCCAGCCATACCCAGCCGCGATGGTCCACCAGCAGGGCCAGGGGAGCCAGCGTCTGCAACTCCTCCGGCAGCCGAAGCTGCCATGCCTCCAGGCGGCCGTCCTTGGGAGTCAATCGCCAGGTTCCAGTTTGGTCCCCGGTCATCCACACCGTGCCGTCGTCGGCGCAGGAAAGCGCCAGCACCGATCCATTGAAACGCGTAAGCCCGTCGATCGGCGGAACCCTCCACGACCCGTTGTCTTCGCGCAAAAGACGGTTGTTGGAAAGAAACCACAGCGACCCGTCACGGGCGGCGCAGCCTGTCTCCACGCGGCGTGTGCCGGTGAGCAAGGCGTTCGCCTCCGGTACAAGGCGCGGAATGGCCGCTGGACTTCGCGCCGGGCGAAGATAGATGCCCTTCTTCGTCGCAAAAAAGACTTCTCCGGAACGGTCCTCCAGAATGCTCATGATGAAGTCAGGAAGCCGCGCGATCAGGCCGATACTCCCAGTCTTCGGATCGACGCGCAGAATTCCACCCGAAAATGTCCCCGCAATCACCGAACCGTCGTGCAAAACATCCATGGTGGAAACCTGCCCGAAGTTCCATCGCCGCTTTGATGACAGCGAACCGGCCGCGCCGCTGTGCGGATCGATCCACGCAAGGCCGCCTTCGGTCCCAACCAGCACGTGCCCCTCGCGCGGAGGAACAATCGCCCACACCACTGGCGAGGGCAGCCCTTGGTTGTCGCTCCAACCTTCCCAGGATTCATAGCCGGTCCAACCCACCAGTCCCACGCCACGGCTGCCGATCCACAGGTCGCCGCCGGCGTCGAAGACCAATCCGGCAATCTGGCTGGTGCGCGGCATGCCGTTCTCCGATCCAAATGTGCGCCAGTGTCCGGTCTCCCAGCGGACCAGCCCACTTTGGGCAGGCGCCAGAACCCGGCCCTGCCGGTCTTCGATCAAGGGAGTGTGCCGGTAAACAGTGGCTGGATCGCCACCGGTAATGCTGCGGTCCTCAAAGCGGGCGCTGCCCCGCCGCAAGACCGCGACATGCGCCATCCCGCCCGCCCACAACGTGCCCTCGTGGTCCAGCAGAATCCCCTTCCAGGCGTCCTTTGGCAAGCCTTGCCCTGTTCCCCAGGCAGTCACGGCGGCGGATCCCGGCTCCGTGCGTTCGCTCTCGCCTCCGGGCAGTGAATACAAATGCTCGCCGCTCCCAATCCAGATCTGCGGCCGGGCTCCCGCGCCAGACACAACATTCACACTATCGATTTGCGCCAGCTCCGGGTTTGCGCGGATCGTCGGGTCTGAAAAGACCGCGCTGTAGGAGAGCATTCTGCCCTGCTCGTCATGCTCCAGGCGATACAGTCGCTGCTGCTCCACCACCAGCACATGGCGCGCATCCTCAACCGCCATTCGCCCCGCGTCCGCGACATGAATCTGCCGGGAGCCGGCCGCCTGGAACAGGTTTCCGTCCCAGCGGTAGAGATTCTCCGCGGTCGCAACCCAAATGGTGCCTGCCGGGTCGGCGACGATGTCTAAAATGTTGAGTTCCGCGATCCCTTGTTGCTGTCCGAAGCGCTCAAACCCCGAGCCCAGAAAACGGTAGACCCCGTTCTCCGTCGCCAGCCACATGAATCCGGCGCGGTCCTTCACCATTCCCCGGATACCGAGATTGAGCAAACCTTCGGGCTGCCGGTACGTCTGGAAGACATACTGCTGCCCATGCGCCACGATCGGTAAGAGCACCAGCCAGCACAACAGAGTCCGAATTACCCGGTGACCTCTCAAACTCCCTCGGTATGTGCGGAAAAAGACTCCGTTTCCCTCTTATCGGCAGCAATAGGCGGAAACAAGATTCCCTGTATCATATTCGAAAAAATAATCTTCTGTTTTCTATGTATCCAGCAACCTGAACATCCTGGGAATGCTTTTTCTCTCAGCGGTTGTACCAGCTACCTTCGGCGCTCACACTGGCCGGCGGGCAGACACGGGCGCAGACGACAGTGATCGTCGCGCTTCAGACCTGCGTCTCAAGCGCGCTCAAGAGCCCTTCGGCATCGCTGACCGGCGGCAGGCAGGTGCGGCCATGGCACACCAAAGCCCAAACCTCCGCGCCGGCTGGCGGAGGAACATTGAGCAACACATCCGTCAGCGCGCCGGGGATTCCCTCCGCGCTCAAGCGGTGCGGCGCAATACGCATCACCGTCTTGTGGATGGCATAGCGCGCCAGCGCCACCCCTTCTAGGCGCAGCGCCTCCGGCCCGGAACCCACCACGACCACTTGCACGGGATCTTGCAGCAGCCGCTCCAGGGCCAGCCCGTAGCTCCCCGCGTACAGGCCAAACTGGCTTACCACCGCGGAAAAGGAGGCCAGCGTGCCCTTGGCGATCTGGCGATACTCCTCGCATCCGCTCAAAGCCGCCAGACGTAGCAGCGCGCTCGCTGCCGCCGGGTTTCCCGCCGGAGTGGGCGTGTCCTGCAACGGCTTGCGCCGCGCGCTCAGCGCGCCCAGTTCCTGGACCCCGTCCCCGGAACTCGCGACATCGTAGAATACCTGCGCATCGTGGTCCCAGAACCGCTCGATCATCGCGTCGGCCAGGGCAATCGATGCGCGGTAAAACTCCATCTTTCCAGCGGCAAACCAGGCATCCATGCAGGCATGAACCGTCATGGCGTAGTCGTCCAGCGTTCCCGCCGCCTGTTCCGACGCGCCGGCCGCCGCGGGCGGAAAGCCGTAGGCAATCACGTGCGACAGGTCTTTCCCGCCGTCCCATGCCTGTGCCAGCAGCCGGGTCAGGGTCCGCAGAGCAAACTCATGCGCCGAGCGAATCCGCAGCACCCGCGCCGCCTCCAGATAGGCGCTCACAGCCATCGCGTTCCACCCGGTGTAGAGCGTCCGGTCGACAAACGGAGTCATGCGCCCCTTGCGCGTGCTCAGCAGCTTGGCGCGCGCCCCTTCCAGCGCGGCGCGCATCTCCTCAACCGGAGCTCCGGCCTGCTGCGCAATCTCTTCCACCGACTGCCGTACATGCAGTACATTCTTGGCCGGGTTCTGGCGCATATCGCCCACTTCCCTGACCGTCCAGTAATGGATCGCGAGTTTCGCCTCCTCGGGCTCCAGCGCCTCCCGGATTTCGTCCAGCGTCCAGGTGAAATAGTCGCCGTCGTCCTCCAGATCGATGTCCGCGTCCTGCGAGGCAAAAAAGCCGCCATGCTCCCGATCGGTCATCGTGTCGTCCAGCCACTGGATGATCTCGGTCGCCGTCCGCTGGAAATCCCGCCGCGCAAAGCTCTGGAATCCGTGCAGGTAGTTGCGCAGCAGCTCCGTGTTGTCGTAGAGCATCTTTTCGAAATGCGGCACAATCCAGTGCTCGTCCACGCTGTAGCGGTGAAAACCGCCTGCCAGCTGGTCATACACGCCGCCGCGCGCCATTTTTTCCAGGGTGGTTTCAAAGGCCGCCCGCGCCTCGTCGTCGCCGCGGTTCATTGCCACCTGCAGCAGCAGGTCCATCATCGCCGGATGAGGAAACTTGGGCTGCGTGCCGAAGCCGCCGTTACGCGGATCGAACTGCCGCAGCGCACTGCTCACCAACTTGTCCAGCAGAGCCAGCGAAAGCTCTTCTCCACCGCCCGTGAACGCCTCATTTTGTTCGATGGCAGCCATCACGCTGGTCGCCGATTCCAGCGCCTCTGCGCGTTTCTCCTTCCACACCGAGGCCATGGTCTGCAGCACCCGCACAAATCCTGGTCGCCCCATGCGGTCGTTGCGCGGGAAATAGGTCCCGCCGAAGTACGGGCGTCCATCGGAAGTCAGAAACGCGGTCAGCGGCCAACCGCCCTGCCCGCTGATCGCCGACACCGCCGCCTGGTAGCGCGCGTCCACATCGGGCCGCTCGTCGCGGTCCACCTTGATGGCCACAAAATGCTCGTTGATAATCCGTGCCACTTCGGGGTCCTCATAGGACTCCCGATCCATTACGTGGCACCAATGGCACCACACCGCCCCTACGTCCAGCAGAATCGGCTTGTCTTCCGCCAGCGCGCGCGCAAATGCGCCCTCTCCCCACGCCTGCCACGCCACCGGCTGATGCCGGGCCAGGCGCAAATAGGAGGATTGAGCGTTCTCGAGCGTATTCGGGCCGCCAGAGACCGGGGGAATATCCTCACGCATGGGCTGAGCATACATTGAATGTGCCTGAAATGACTCGGTTCGATCACGGATCTCACGATCCAGACAGTTTTCAACTCCGCCACATTACACCTGTGGCCCGCCTGTAGCCAAACACTCAATTGTTCCGGTGCGTCTTTTCCCTCTTAGATGCGGGACTTCTCGGCCAAGTTGTAAGGAGGGTGAAATACCTTGGAAACAGCCTGCAAAAAGCAAGCTTCTTCCAAGGAAATATCAAGCAGCACGGGCGCGGTGACACGGCAAATCGCGCCGGTTATTCCGCGCCAAAGATCCGCCGCAGAAAGTGGCGCACCCGGCTCATCATCCCAGGTTTCTTGGGTGGAACCGGCTTCTGCGGCGCAGTTTCAGGATTCGTTGCTGCCGGCGTCGCCGCCTCCGCCTTTTTTGCGCCGTTGTAGGTCAAAGCCTCCGCAGCCGAACCCGGTATCGGACGCAGAACCCCCGCGCCCGGCGCCAGTCCCTCGCTCTGAGCCAGGGGAAACTCGTTGCCGTGCACTTCGACCGGCGGACAGCCGCAAGGCTCCTTCTCTTGATCCACCACCGACCGCAGGCTGCCGTGCTCAAACATCACCCGCTGCCCGGCCTGCACCCGGTACGCGCCCTCTTCGAAGACGCTCGACACCAGCACGTAGGTCGCTTGTGCTCCAGCGTTGTCCACGCAGGTGTCGCCTCTCTCGCCCAGCCGCACCTTCACCTCTGCCGCGCCTGGGCCACCGATCAGGATGCGAAAATCCGGCGTCATCACAATATCCGCATTCTTCCCGGTGGCAAAGCTGACTTCCATCGCCCCATGATCCATGGCCATCATCAGCCCCGGCGTTTCGCCTGCCGGCACGCTGGAGTCCGCCGCCAGCTTCAAGACGGTCGATGCGCATACCCGCAGCCGTCCCCGGTGCGGCAACATGACCTCCGTCGTGCGCGTCCCCGACTCCACGGTCCCGCTGGCCACAATCACCGCCTTGCCGCCCGAGACTTCCAGCGCTCCGCTTACTTTGGCTCCTTTGTCGCCCGCACCGGCGTCTACGGGAATAATCGCGATAGGACCGCCCGCGCCTGCAGGAACGGCTGTCGCCGAGCCGCTGCCTGAGCCTGTCCCAGTCTGAGCAACTGCCAGGCTGGCGCACAACGCCCCTGAGGTACACGCCAGCAACGCGCAACTTAACGCATTCCTGCGCGCGCACCCCTTGCGGGACATCGCAAAGACTCCCGTCTCGCTTCGCATCTCTTAAAATCCCAGGAAATTGCGAATCATCTGGTGGCCGCCTTCTGTCAGCACGCTCTCGGGATGAAATTGCACCCCCTCGATCGGCAGGCTGCGATGGCGCACTCCCATGATGACCGTGCCCTTCCCATCCGGCGCGGCGGTGCGGGCGGTAACTTCAAGCTCGGCCGGCAGCGTCTCTTCAGCCACAATCAGAGAGTGATAGCGGGTGCAGGTCAGCGGGCTCGCGAGTCCGGCAAAGATTCCCTTGCCATCGTGCTCCACCGGGCTGGTCTTGCCGTGCATCAGGTGCTGCGCGCGCACCACGTCCCCGCCAAACGCTTCGCCGATCGCCTGATGTCCGAGGCAAACACCGAAGATCGGCACCTTGCCTGCCATGTGGCGAATCAGCGGGACCAGGATGCCCGCTTCGGACGGAGTGCATGGGCCCGGCGAAAGCAGAATCCGGTCCGGGCGCATTGCCTCCACATCCTGCACCGTCAGCTCGTCGTTGCGACGGACCTCGACCTCGGCCCCCAACTCGCCAAGATATTGAACGAGGTTGTATGTAAACGAATCGTAGTTGTCGAGAACGAAGACCATGATGAACTCCAGTGTAGCGCGAGCCGCCAGCCTCAATTCCTACGCGGCAAATCCCCTCCACGTCCCGTCTCGCGCTATAGTGGGTGTGCAAGCCAGGGAGGCTCCATGAGATCTCTGTTTTCCTTCCTTCCCATACTGCTGTTGGGAGCGCTGCTGACGCCCTTCTGCGTTGCGCAAGGGGTCGACGGCGGCGTCTCCGAGACCTTGCAGAGCATCTACATTCCCCCGATGCTGAACGCGCCTTTTACCGCCGTTGTGCACACCGAGTGGGCCAAGCCCCTGCCCGGCGCGGGATCCTATACCCTGGTCAACCAGCGTCAGGTGGCCCGCGACAGCCAGGGGCGCATCTATGAAGAGCGCTGGCTGCTGGTTCCCAAGGGTGGCAAGTTGGAGTCGGTAATGAACGTCATCCAGATTGCCGACCCCAATGCCCACACGCTCTACAACTGCTTTCTGCTGCGGTCGCCGCACAGCTGCACTTTGCAGAAGTTCGCCGAGAGAGCCCTGACTGCCTACATCCCGCCGGTGCTGGCAACCGGGCATCTCGCTGGCGACACGGGCTTCACCCTCCACGAGAACCTGGGCACCCGGAGCATCCAGGGCATCGACACGGTGGGTACCCGTGACACCACCACCTTCAACTCGGGCACATTTGGCAACGACCGCGCCTTCGACGTTGTTCGCGAATTCTGGACGGATACTGAGTTGGGCGTCAATTTGCTCTCGGAGCTCGACGATCCGCGCATCGGCCGCCAGACATTCACACTTACCGACCTGAGCCTTTCCGAGCCAAACCCCGAGCTTTTCGAGCTTCCTGCCGGGTACCAGGTCGTGGATATGCGCAAGCGCTAGCGGGGCTGCGCCAGGCTTCGGATTGCCGGGCAAACGAGCTTCGGCTTGCGCCGCGCCGCCGCATCTGCAAGACTTGCCTTGATCGCATACGATGACTTACATCATGGTTCTCCATTTTCTCGTTCAGGGACGCGTGCAGGGCGTAGGATTTCGCTGGTTCGTTCATCGCGAAGCCAGCAACCTGAATCTGCGCGGATGGGTGCGTAACACCGAGGATGGCGAGGTTGAAGTCCTGGCATCCGGCACGGCGGACGACCTGCAGTCCCTGCGCCAGAGCCTTCATCGCGGCCCACGCGGCGCACGCGTCGACCATATCGTCGAGCACCACCTGGCCGACACCGAAGGCGCGGACTTGAGCCCTTTCCGCATCGACGGCGCCTGGTAAGGAAAGAGAAGGATTCCGCCAGCCGGAATTCCAGAGATCCTGTGTCCGCCACAGCTCAGCCCACCCTACTCCCTACTCCCTTAGTCCCTGTTCCCTGATCTCTGATCCCTGATCCCTGTTCCCTGTTCCCTGATCCCTCAGTCCCCTCAGTCCCTCAGTCCCCTCAGTCCCTGTCCCCTGTTCCCTGTTCCCTGTCCTTTATAATCTGTAGGGAAGCGAGCCGGTTTCCGTTTCCTTCCTGCGAATTCTTTTTCAGTCGAGATTCTGAACCAGATCCTGAGAACCGGATCCGTAAAACGGATTCCCTGTTTGATCTAAGGAGCGGCCCTGCCCATGCCCGACAAAACTTTGCCCGTCAACGTGGAATCCCTCAAGGAACTGGTACGCACCGTGCCTGATTTCCCCAAACCGGGAATCCTCTTCTACGACATCACCACCCTGCTGAAAGACAAGACCGGTTTCGCGCAACTGATTGACGCGCTGGCTGCCCACTACATCGGCAAGAAGATCGACCTGGTGCTAGGCATCGAGGCCCGCGGATTCATCTTTGGACCTGCCCTCGCCTATCGCCTGAATGCCGGCTTTGTCCCGGTGCGCAAGCCGCGCAAGCTGCCCGCGCCGGTCGCCCGCGTCACTTACGACCTCGAATACGGCTCCGACACGCTTGAAATCCATCTCGATGCCATCCAGCACGGCCAGCGCGTCGTCCTGGTGGACGATCTGCTCGCCACCGGAGGCACCATGGAAGCCACCATCAAGCTGGTCGAGCAGCTGGGCGGCGAAATCGCCGGCCTGGCCTTCGCCATCGAACTGGACTTCCTCAAGGGGCGCAACCGCTTCCCCAATCACGACGTCTTCAGCCTTCTTCATTACGACGAATAATTCCAGCTCGCCTTTGCTGCGCAAACAAAACGGCCCTTCCTTTTGGGAAGGGCCGTTTTGTTTGTTGCGTGTCGCGGCGTATCAGTTCACCGTCAGGCTGTAGGTTGTGGTCTCTTGCGTGGCCGATGGATCGCTGCCCGAACCGGTGATGGTCAGCGTATAGGTGCCCGCGGTAGTCCCGGGCGTGCTGGTGATGCTGGTGGAACCGCTGCCCCCACCGCAGCCGGACAGACTGCCCAGCGCCACCATCGCTACCAGGACTCCCAGCATCGCGAGCCATTTGCGGCGTCGCGCCGGAACTCCGAGGAAGATCAGGAAGGCCAGTACCGCGCCGCCGCCCGCCCCCGCCCAGCCACTGTGTTTGCCACCCAGTTTCGGCCACACCAGTTCGCTGCTGGCGGCGGTGGTGGTGATGGTAAGCGCCACTCCGCTCCCGCTCAGCGTACCGCCGTTCATCGTCAAAGTCGAAGCCACAGTGCAGTAGGGCAGCGATGTTGCGTTGGTCGGAGAAGTGGTCACTGAACAGCCCAGCGTTACCGTGCCCGAGTAGTTCGTGCTCGAGGTCAGGGTAATATTCGAGGTCGCCGAAGAACCGGGTGCCACCGTCGCCGAAGCCGGCGTCAGCACCAGCGTGTAGGCGGACGCAACCACCGTCACGCTGCCCGTCCCTGTTGCCGCGGCATACACGGAATCGCCGCTATAGGCCACCTTCAAGGTTGCCGAACCAGGGTTCATGCTATCGGCGGGAACGGTGAAGCTGGCCACACCGTTCACCAGTGTTGCGGGCGACGATGTGTAGCTGCCCGCGGTCAGGGTTACGAAGTTGGTCGGTGTTCCGCCGGAGCCGCTGGCCGTCACTGTGACTCCCAATGTCTGCCCGGTGTCCACCGTGCTCGTTGCCGGCGTCACCGTGAAGGTCGGCGTCAGCAACGACGAACCAACCATCGTGACGCTTGCCGATCCTTGCCCTGCGGAGAAGTTTGCGTCGCCGCTATACATGACGATGAGCGCGTCGGTGCCCACTCCCAAATTGCCAGCAGGGATGCTGAAAGTGAATGCGCCGTTCACCAGCGTCATGCCGCCCGAACTGTAGCCGCCCGAAGAGATCGCCACGGTTCCTGTCGGAACGGTCGTCGATGTTGCGCTCCCGGTCACCGTGACGGCCACGGAGAGCGGATTGCCGATGTTTTCGGGCGAGGGCTCGGGGGTCACCGTCACCGTCGGGGTAATCACGTTCAACTGTACGGTCGCGGTCTGGCTAACCGCGGCGTAGTTCACGTCGCCTCCGTAGTTCACCGTCAAAGTGTCCCGGCCCGCCGCAAGGCTGTTGGCAGGGATTTTGAAGGTTGCAACGCCTGCAGTCAGTGTCTGCGAGGCCGTATATCCGCCCCCAGTCAGGAAGACGTTTCCGGTTGGGGTGCCCAGGCTGCCCGAACCGGTCATCGTAACGGTAACCGTAAGCGCTTCGTCCCCCGTGATCGTCGTAGCCGAAAGGCTCAGACTTTCCGTCGCCGTTGCGGTGCCCGCATCGGAAGCCCACCCATTCACCACATTGGCCACGTTCAGCGAGCCAAGCCCGGTCGCCAGATCGTAACCGGTCGTAGCGGCATTGCCGGAGAGCACTCCAAGGCTGCCGTTGTCGGCCGAGTGAATCACCGTGCAATTCGGCGATAGCCCACCGAAGTAGCCGTCGTCGCAAACCTGGGCGTTGGTGCCGGTGGTGATGTCGTTGAAGTAGCAACTGCTGCCCGGCGAACCGTTCGCACCGTTGCAACTGGCGTAGTTCTGCTTCGCCGCCAGTTGATAGAGCTGGGAATTCGGACTGCCTTGCGGGGCCCCAGCCTTCTGGTTGATCAGCGCCATCACGCCCGCCATCGCGGGCGAAGCTACCGAAGTGCCGCCAACTTCCTGCGCCACCGGCTCCGAGTTGATGTTGGTCGAGGTTACGCAAGAACCCGCATCCGAAACGCAGATCAGGTACGCGCTCGATGAGAGAAAACCATCCGACGCAAAGAACGACACGTCGGGTTGATCGCGCACCCCATCCGAGGGGATGCCGGTTACGTTGCTCTGCCAGGCCGGCTTCTGCCACCCATCCTTGGTCAGCGGAATCGAGCCGTTCAGCGAACCCGTGCTGGTCGTGGTGCTGAGGCAACTGGCCGTTGTGTTTCCGTTGTTCACGACGCAGCCGCTGGCGCCGCCGCCCCCTCCCACCACCTGCACAAAGATGTACGGTTCAAAGCCAAATTCTTCATCGGTTTCCGTATTCACCGTCGAGTTTGCGGAAAAGTTGCAAGCCGTCTCCGCGTCGTTCACATTGCTGATGCTTAGCGACGTCGCCAATTCCTGGATAAATGGCAGCAGCATCGGGCTGGTGCAAGTGTCGTTCCAGGGAACCTCCGGCACATAGCCCTTGGCGCTGGCGCCGTTCGATGCGTTGGTGGAATTCCAGTACGGTGACGCCGTGCACTCGTTGGCGGTCAGCGAGCACCAGTTGAAATCGGTTCCGCCTACCGAGGTGTTGTAAGGTGTCGAGGCGATGCCGCTGACTGCCAGACCGTACTCGGCCGCATTGGGAGTCATGGAACTGCCATCGCAACTGGCCGCGCCTGAGTCGCCGGCAGCCGCGAAAACGGCAATTCCTTCCGAAGCCGCGGTCTGCCAAAGGTTGTAGTACGCCACATTCCCTGCGGTGCCCTGCCCCAATTCGCACTCGCCATAGCTGACGTTCATGATCGGCGCGACTTTGTTGGTGACGATGTAACTCTCCGAGTCCCACAACGTGTCGTCGGTAGCGGAATCGGATGCCGAGGTGACCAAAATGATGTTGGCGGCCGGGGCCACAGCACCCGACCATTCCACATCCAGCGAGTTCTCAATCAGGTCGTCGAGCGTGCAGGCTGCCGTGCTGGTCGTCGGTGCGGTGCAGACCGTCGGCGTGGTGCCGTTGCCCGATTGAATGGTAGGCGTGTTCGCCGGCAGGCCGAAGGTGCTGCGGAAAGTGGCCACATCCGACGGAACAATGCTGCTGGTGCCGGCAATCGCGATGGTCTGCCCGGCGCCGTTAATCGGTGTCCCCGCCTGCCATAGCGGCAACACATTGTAGATGGTGGCAAAGTCATAGGGAGTGACGTCTTCCACCAGGTAAGCGTTGTTGCCATTGCTGGCGGGAACGCTGATGCCAAACTGCGGACGCACCTTGGCCATCGCCTGCTGCGGGGTCAGGCTCGGCTTCGAGCCGGCGCTGCTGCCCGCGCTCGCCGTTGTCGCAGCTGGGCGCTGCCACTTGCCCGTTGAGCTGTCCCGTGTAACCACGCTGCCCAGGCGATGCAGCGGCCGCGGGAAGAAGTTATGCAAAGCCTTCACGCCCACCACAACCGGCGCCAGCGCCGTGGGAATCTGCGGGTCGCTCATGTTGCCGATATGCGCAACACCCTTCACCGTGAGGTTGTGGATCTCGGTATGGAACGCGCTTTGCACTTGCTCCGCCGTGCCGCTGAAGCGGATCGACATGCGGTCGTTCGGCACCGCGTCCACCTGGAAGCCATGACCCGTCAACCAACCGCAGACCGCCGCAATGTCGCTCGGCGCGGGGCCGAATTCTTGGCCCACTTCCATCGGGGTCAGCCAATGATGGTAATTGGCTGAATTCTGCTCGTACTGGCTGGCTACGAATGCTTCAAAGGCGGCCTGCCGTTCCGCGCTGCGGCTCAACACCAGCACCATGTCGGTCATCCGCAGGTCCGGAGCCACCTGTCCCAAGTCGTTTTTAGCTACCGCCGCAGGGTGCGTGTTGCCATGCAGCACTGTCAACTGGCTCTCATCGATGGGATCGACAATCCGCGCAGAGGTCGCCGTGGAACTCTGGGCCATGGATGTCCATCCGCAAAGCAGGACGCCGGTCAGTACAAAGAGGGGAAACTTCTGCAAGAAACGCATAGTGGGATTCCTGGACCTTTCTTCGGAGACAACACCGAATCGAACGAAAAGTTGCGTTGTGTTCTAAAACTCGAAAAATGAAGGCTTCGCGCCGCCGACCCTGCGGCAGAAACCTCGGTCAATATTCCCGGACGATCCTGCCTCTGCAGGATCGTCAGCTTGCCCAACCGGCTTCCCGTATCGGGCCCGGGAGCTGCCATCGGCAGCCTGCGTGCGCTCGATCCTCAAGCGCATCGCCATTTCTGTCATCTAGATGCATCCAAGGCAGAAGGTTGCTTCATTTCTATCCAAAACATTAGACGGCCCCTTTCGGCAGAAGTTGACGCACACGCACCCTCCCCACTCCCGATGACGAAAACTTCATCTCCCTCCGCTTCCTCGCCCGGAGTGGAGACTCCGGCATCCCTTCTTTGGGAGCACGGCGGGCTTGGCTGCTGACTCAAAGCAAATAGAATGTGAATTTTCGATCAATCCCCTCTCGAAATCAAGAATCCTGCCGATACTCCTCTGGAGAACGTTTATCGAAAGTTGTTGAGGTCGCAGTCCCCTTGAATACCCACCTTGTTACGCCGCTCCACCTGGCCGGCAATACAACCCAGGACCAGAAGGATTTGCTGCTCGAGACCCTGATCGATGCGGTCAAGCGGATCCATCGCACCGCGATCAAGGACCTCGACCAGCGAAGCGCAAGACTTGTCCTCGAAATGGATGAGAAACTCAAGACCGAGCTCGCCTCCTCGGCGATGAAGATCATCGAACGCCTTACCATCAGCGACAAGTTTAAAGATGAGGAGATCGTCTCCCGGCGCGAGTATCCGGCTACCTACAGAGTCCGGCCGATTGAAGCCCAGGTCACCGAACTGCGCAAGTTCTTCCCCAAGCTCGGCGCATGCAACGAACGCCTGGGCCACAAGCCGCTGCCCGACGGCGCAGAGGCGTGGTTCGCCATCCCGCGCTGGCAGGCGATTGCGCCCACCTACAGCGAAGCCACGGAAAAGATGGTTGCGGCGCTCGCCTCCAAGCGCCGCTTCGATAACCGCATCGTCGATAAGATGGGTCCCCTCTATCTCCGTCAGTCCGAGCGCGCCAAGTTGGCCGAAAAGGTCCTTTCCGAACAGCAGCCGGCCACCGACATTCTGGTGGTGGCGGCCCAGGCCGGTCTGCTCCATCGCGGATGTTCCGCCCGCCGCGCCCGTGTGGTGATGGCCGGCAACGAATTCGGCCTCGGCGCATTCGCCCTTGGCGCCATGATCCTCACCCACCCCGAGCGCCTCTCGCACGCCGATACCCTGATGATCGACTGCAGCGGCGACGAATACTCCCTGCGCGGCGACGGCCTCTTCGATCGCGTTCCGCTCTACGACTATGACCTCTCCGGCATCGAATTCAGCATTTTCCATGACGACCGGGCCCGCAACCTGTGGGGCACGCCCAGCGGCTTCGTCTTCCAGACCAGCGGTGACCAAATGCTCGCTCCGCAGAAGGCGCGCGCCACCCCTGCCGGTTCATCCGATTCTTCGATTCGCGGGTAACCGGAACCCGTTTCTATGCCCCAGGTGGGATCTTCCCTCCCGCCGGATTCCTCTAAAACTATCCCACCAGTTGCAAGTCGCGAATCGTCTCTTTGCGTACCGTCAACCGCTCCACCAGGTCCGTTCTGACTTCGTAGCCCCTGCCCGGCGAAGGCGGAACAACAATCTCTCCAGCGGCCGTAACCGTCACCTCCGGCTCGATCAGATCCTCCACCCAGTAGCGGGCCGAAGCGGAAATGTCGCCCGGTAGCGAGAAGTTCTCCAGGCTCGCCAGCGCAATGTTATGCGACCGGCCAATGCCCGACTCCAGCATGCCCCCGCACCACACCGGAATGCCCCTCCCCTGCGTCGCGTTGTGGATCGCAATCGCTTCGGAGAAGCCTCCCACTCTGCCCAGCTTCAAATTGATGATCTTGCACGACCCCATCTCGATCGCCGCCATCGTATCGCGCCGGTTGCGGATCGATTCGTCCAGGCAAATCGGCGTATTCAGCCGCTTCTGCAGCATCGAATGGTAGTAAAAGTCGTCGTGCCACAGCGGCTGCTCCACCATCAAAAGGTTGAACGCGTCGAAGCCCGTCAGGTGGTCGGCATCGCGCAGTTTATAGGCCGAATTGGCGTCACAGCTCAACAGGATCTCCGGCCAGCGGCGTCGCACCTGCTCAAAGACCCCAATGTCCCAGCCCGGCTTGCACTTCAACTTGATGCGCTGATAGCCCGCGGCCAATTCCCGCTCGATGATGTCCAGCAACTCCGGAATCGACGGCTGAATCCCGATCGATACGCCGCAGGGAATCCTCTCCCTCACTCCGCCCAGCAACTCCGCCAACGGGATGCCTTCGCGCTGCGCCTCGATATCCCAGATCGCATTCTCCAGCGTCGCCTTGGCCATGCGGTTGCCGCGCACCCGCCGAAAGATCCCCGGACAATCTCCGCCCCAGCGCGGCGACTCCGCTGCAAGCAGGGGTCCCAGCTCCTGCGTAATCACTTGCCACGCCGTGTCGGTGGACTCGGCGCTGAAGTATGGATGCTCTCCGGCGGTGCACTCGCCCCAACCGGTCAGTCCTTCCGAGTGAATCTCGGCCAGCACAATACGCCGCTTGGTCGTAACTCCGAAGCTGGTTTCAAAAGGACGTACCAGGGACAGATGCAGCTCTCGCAGGGTGATCGCGTCGATTCTCATAGGTCTCTTCTCAAAAAAATTTGTCTTCCTCGGAAGCGGAGGTCAATCCCTGTTAGGAAGGCCGGCCCGGTTCTTGAGAAGCCGAGCCAAGCTCGAATCTTCCATTTCCTTCTTCATCCCGGCGAAAGCCAAGTACGGCCAATCCTCGGGAAAACCCATGTTGAAACCTTTGCCGGTTCTCGTTTTGCACCGCCAGAGCCCTGGCCCGGCCGGCCTCTGTGGCCTTCCACTCGGAGATCGCGCCAGGAACCTCAATCTCTTCGTCGATTCTGTAACTTGCGGGCTTGCGGCCTGCCAGGGCTGCCACCACTCTGGGGGATTCCAGATGCCACTCCGCCACCAGGCGGTCGGTCGGGAGCCCTCCCTGCAGACGAGATGAGGATACACCATAGAAATCCGCCAGATAACTCGAAACCACAGCGCCCAGCCTGCGCAGATTGAGATACGCATTCTTGATTTCCAGCGGGTCGAATGTCCATTCGATCAGCCGAATTCCCCGTTCCAGGGCCTCCACCCGCTGCGCCCGCTTCAAGGCCACGCCGATGCCCCGGTTGCGGTACTCGCTTTTGACCGCCAGCATGTGCGAATGCAGATAGGGGCAGGCTACGCCGTCCGCGCTCTTCACCCCCGGCAGCGCCATCAGGAATCCCACCATGGACTCCACTCCACCGCGCTCGCCGGCTCCCGGCACTTCGGTATCGAAGGCCCCCAGCACCTGTCCGCCGATCTTCTGCGCCACTTTGTACACCTTGCGCGGAATCACGTCGCTCGCGTCGTAGCCCCAGGTCTCCGTCTGCATCCGCACGCAGGCTTCCAGCTCGTCGAACCCTTCGCAGTTGCGGATCAGGATCACTTGTCAGTCCCCTACCTTATTTGGGTGCCCCAGGTCCGGGGTCCCCACGGACTGGTCTTCGTCCGTGGGGTGGAGGTGCCTCGCTTTTGGGCACCTGGGAAAGCACGAACTTATCAGGCCAACGTACGATAGACCCGCCCGCAAATACGAAAGATTGGGTGCCCCATCCTTTCCGCGTTTTGTGCGGAAAGGGTGGGAAAGCACAAAACTATCCGGCCAACGTACTCGTCTCCGCCAGCTTCCGCTTGGCCTGCGCCCACAGCGCCTCCAGTTCGTCGGGAGCAAGCTCGCCCAGCGGCCGCTCGGAGGCCAATTCCATCTCTCTGTACCGCTGCCGAAAGCGCCGATTGCAGCCGCGCAAAGCCATCTCCGCGTCCACGCCCAGGTGCCGCCCCAGGTTCACCACCGTAAACAGCAGGTCGCCCAGTTCCGCTTCCACTGCAGGCTTGCGGGCCGGATCGTCGCTGGCTGCTTCTGCTTCCAGCTCCGCCGTCTCTTCCACCAGTTTGGGCAGCAGATCCCGCCAGCTCGGCCAGTCAAAGCCCGCCTTGGCCGCCTTCGATCCCAGCTTCGCCGCCTCCGCCAATGCCGGCATCGCTCGCTGCACGCTGTCCAGACTCGACGGAGGAAGATCGGTGGCCGAAGGCCCGCCCGCTGCATGAAATGCCAATGCCTCTGCCGCTTTGATCTCGTCCCAGTTGCGCAGAACCGCTGCCGACGAGCCCTCCACATTTGCATCCACCGTGGCTCGATTGCCCGCCGCCCGCGCAGCCTCTTCGCCAAACACGTGCGGATGCCGCCTGACCAGCTTCCCATTCAAATGCCCCAGCACCTCTGTCATGGAAAAGAGCCCTTCGTTGGCCGCCATTTCGGCATAGAACAACACCTGCAGCAGCAGATCGCCAAGTTCCTCGGCCAGGTGCGGCCAGTCCCGCCGCTCGATGGCGTCGAAAACCTCGTAGGCCTCTTCCAGCGTGTATTTGCGGATCGAATCGAAGGACTGCTCGCGGTCCCAGGGGCACCCGCCGGGAGCCCGCAGCCGCGCCATGATAGCCACCGACTGCTCAAACAACGACGCCGCCCGCGCCGGATCGGAGATGAGTGCGCTCCCCTGTGCGGACCGTGCGATTTCAGGACTGGCTTCTACTTTGGCAGGCTCTTTGGCTGGCTCCATCGCAATCAGTTTACCCCGTACATCTGCCCCGCATGAACCGACCCAGGGTCTTCGGCGGAGGGAGCCGGAGCATTTACGATGCGTGCCCCCTCAAGTGGGACTGTCTTCGCGCATGACCAAGCCTCGCACGATGCCAAGGGGAGCGTAATGCTCAACTCAGCCTGATACCCGCGCCGCAGCCGCAGTGTTGGATAGCCCCGCGTTTCAACGCGGGGAAAGCGTTCCACCATGATGAAGCGGGAGTCCTGTAGGGACGGCGCATCCCATCGCCCCGGCAGCGCCCGGGGCGTTTCCAAGGAGGGCCTCCGGCCCGGAAAACGAGCACAGGATTGCGGATCAATTCCGCCTTGGCGTCCACAATCATTTCAGGAGTCGCGAATGACCGTCCTCAAGGCTTTCATCCAATTGCACAGAAGAAATGAGCGAAAAAGAGCCCTTAAGCGCCGCTTTATTCCAGTCTATCTCCTTGAGAATGAGTCCGATAGGGAAACAATCACTCCCACCCCCCCTTTTTCTATCATGCACCACCTTTAGTGCATGTATTGCGTTCAAATAAATTAAAATGAACAACTTGAAGTTTTGATAAGTTTACCAAAGCATAAACAAAATGCCGCTTTTCTGCACCATTTTCGGTGCTTTTCCTCCTTTTCCCGTTGCCGGTCTTATTCGCGGGATCGCCTCCAATCCGGAGCGCAGCCGAGCCAAGGCTCTATACTCAACTCGCCTATGATGCGCATTTTAGCAACCATCTTCGCGGGCCTCTTCGGCCTCGCCTTTGGCAGCTTTCTGAACGTTTGCCTAAGCCGCTGGCCGGAAGGCGAAAGCATCGTCCAGCCCGCCTCGCACTGCCGCAACTGCAGCCACACGCTCTCCTGGTGGGAGAACATTCCCTTCTTCAGCTGGCTCGCCCTGCGCGGCCGTTGCCGCAACTGCCGCGCCTGGATCGGATGGCGCTACCCGCTCGTCGAAGCGGCGGTGGGACTGCTTTGGGCAACGGTCGGGTGGCGCACCAATATTGCATTTTTTCCGGCCGTATACGCTGCCGGATTGATGCTTTTCGTATGGCTTATGGTTGCGCTGGCGATACTCGATGCCGAGCATCTTTGGCTTCCGGATTTCCTGACAATTCCAGGGATTCTTTCGGGTCTTCTGTGGTGGATTCTTGGCGGTGTCTTGGTCGGACATGCATTGAAAATGCCATGGGAAACGAAAGACTTGAAGGAGATTGGGCTAAGGGTTCTAGGAATCCTTCTCGCCGCCGGCCTCATCCTCCTCATCCGCTGGACCTATCAAAGAATTCGCAAGCAGGAAGGCCTGGGCCTGGGCGATGCCAAGCTGATGGCGCTGCTGGCCGCGTGGCTCGGCCTGCCGCTGACCATGGTGGCTTTCGTGATTGCGGTGCTGCTTGGCTCTCTGACCGCGTTAGTTCTGCTGGTGCGTCCCGCGCTGCAACGCGATGGGGAAACCTGGGCGCTGAGCAAGCTGCCGCTGGGAACCTTCCTCTGCATCGGCGGCATCGTCAGCAGTCTCTGCGGCCAACCGATCCTCAGCGCCTACCTGCGCTGGGCCGGGTTTTAGCGCTCATACGCGGAGGAAGGCCACAGTTTTGAAAGGGCACGGATTTATCCGTGCCGCAAATCGGCAGAAGAAGCTCCTGGGCTTTAGCCCCTGAGGGAGTATCTTTTTAACAGCTTGCATTCCCCCGGCGGCGAAAGCCGCGCAAAGAGGGGTACGCTTGATGGCACAGCTGAACAGGCTGCGGAAAAACTCTATTTGGCCAGGCTTTGTAACAGGGCATGACTTTAGTCGTGCCGATAAAGCCAATAGAATGAGCCGTGGGCTTTAGCCCCTGCTAGGCTCATTCCAGCAACCCACTCGAATTCGGGCCTTTTCCCGCAGCCTGTGAAGCCGTGCCCTCTCAAGGCAGAGACAGGCCTGTGAAAGCGTGCACGCTAATTCTGCGGCGCGTTCGCGGCCTGTGCAGGCGTTTCATCCTTCGCGTTCGCGACGGCCGGATCCTTCATCGCCTTGCGCGCTTCCTTGCTGTGCGGGCCATCCGGATCGTAGTCCAGCAGCTTCAGGTAGTTCGCCTTGGCGTTGGCAAAGTCGCCCAGATGGTAGGCGGATTCAGCCAATCCCCAATAGACATCGGGGTTCTCGGGGTCCAGCACCATCGCCGACTGGAAGCGCGACTGCGCCGCCTTCCAGTTCTTCTTCTCCAGATAGTATCCGCCCACATTGAGGTCTTCCTTGGCGGTCTCCGGACGCGGCTCATCGAGGGTGTCGGATCCCTTCTGGTGCTTTTTCTTCTTTCCCTGCTCTTCCTCGTCCGGGCGTGGAAGCAGGCCTGCCAAGCCGGCCAGGCTGGAACTTGAATCCGTCGGCTGATCGCTCACCGCCTCAGGCAAGGGATCGTCGGGGCTGCGGATGGGGTCCACATCGTCGCCGGCGAGTGCCATCCGGCTGCTGCTGGAGATTGAGTCGGCGGCGCCACTGGCCGAATCACCCGCCGAGCCTGCCGGCGCCGCCGGCGCAGCGCTAACGGAGAGTACTGGCACCGAAGTCGTGTCTCCCGGAAAAGGGTTGGAGTCCGTTCCGCCAGCGGCTGGCTTTTGCGCCCCGCCTGCCGGAGCCTGCGCTGCGACCGGCGTCCCCGCTCCCAGACAGCCCGCCAACGCCAGCATTGCCCAAATTCCCCGCTTCATCGCTCCGCCTCACCCCTTCAATGGTACGATGCGGACCAGAGATACTGCACACAAGGAAAGAATCCCACACTCGCATGGCCCTCATCGTCCGCTCTTCCGCCATACATGCAGCCGGCTGCTACACCACCACCGACATCCGCAAAGGAGAGCGCGTGGCCGAGTACACCGGTCCGCACATCTCCAAGGAGAAGGCGGACGCCCTCTATGAGGACTCGCCCGTCACCTACCTCTTTGGACTCGGCGACGGCTCAACCGTCATCGACGGCCACTGCGACACCATGTTCATCAACCACAGTTGCGACGCGAACTGCGAAACCCGCGAGGAAGACGGCCATGTCTGGGTGGTGGCCATCAAGGATATCGCAGCGGGCGACGAGATCACCTACGACTATTGTCTCTACGACGGCGGAGACGACCCGGCCACCTGCAATTGCGGCGCGAAAAAATGCCGTGGCACCATGTATTCCCCACAGGAAATCCGCCGCCGCAAGGCCGCCGCTACCCGTGCCGCAAAAAAGAGAGCCGGGGACAACACCAAAACAAACACACCAAAAGCCAGGGAATAAACTTGGCTATCTGAAGACTAGCCCCTCCCATTTGTGAGAGTCGATAATTGCTTGTATAAACGGCCAGTTTTGAAGAAATTGATTAAGGCGAACTGACCAATCATCAAGCGAACGACTGAAATGAATAATCTTCCGGAGATATGGTCGATTTGGATGACTCGACCAAGACCGTGGAGTCTGAATAGTTTCGCGGTCTGTAGTTCGTTAATTGGGATGACGAAATCCTTCAAGCCTTCAACATGGAGGCCACTATCATCAAGCTTCGCGTACCCTTTCAAAACCGTTGTCTTGAGTGTAAGTTCGTTCCCGCTGTAATAGAACACCTTGTATTTCATACGTGATCACCTGAACCCCGCTTCCCTTCTCTGGGAAGCTTACCTTCTCAACCCAAGGCATGAAAACCAGCTCGAACATTTCTTGCCTGGCCCGCCCTCCCCTCGCCCGGTCCGGAACGATACAATCCCCTTTAGGCGGCCTTTCTCACTGGGCTGGCCCTTAGGAGCGCGTCCCCATGGGATACCAGGTTCTGGCCCGCAAATACCGCCCGCAACGTTTCGCCGACGTGGCCGGGCAGGACCACGTCACCCGCACGCTGACCAACGCGCTCACCCAGAACCGCATTGCCCACGGCTACATCTTTTCCGGCCATCGAGGCATTGGAAAAACCACCATCGCCCGCATTGTGGCCCAGGCCCTGAACTGCCAGCACGCGGTGGGGAGCCCGGAAAGGCCCTCGGCAGAGCCATGCGGCAATTGCGACTCCTGCATCGAGGTCCGCCAGGGCAACGCTGTGGACGTGATCGAGATCGATGCCGCCACCAATCGCGGCATCGACGAGATTCGCGAACTGCGCGACGCCGCCCGCTACTCTCCCGCCCGCGACCGCTACAAGATCTACATCCTCGACGAAGCCCACCAGATTACCGATGCGGCCTTCAACGCCCTGCTCAAAACCCTCGAGGAGCCTCCGGCACACGTCATCTTCATGATGGCCACCACCGAACCGGAGAACATTCCCCAGACCATTCGCTCCCGCTGCCAGCACTTCAGCTTTCATGCCGTCAAATTCGACGACATCCTGGCTCAGTTGAAGATGATCGCCGGGTTGGAAGATGTGGAAGCCGAAGCTGCCGCCCTTGCGCTGCTGGCCGAAGCCGGCGATGGATCGATGAGAGACGCTTTGTCGATCATGGATCAGGCCATCGCTTCCGCGCCGCTGGAAAACGGGCGAGCGGTCCTTTCGGCCACCCAGATTCGCGAGTTGATGGGCGCGGTGCCCAACGCCGTCTTCGAACGCCTGCTGGAGTCTGTCGCAGCCGGCCAAAGCGCCGAATTGATGGAGCAACTGAACCTGCTGATCAATGCCGGACACAGCGCGTCTTCGCTGGCCCGCCAGATGGTTCGCTACCTGCGCAATTCCTTGATGGCCAAGCTGGGTGGCGAGCAGACGGAGCTTCTGCAGATCTCCGGCGACGAACGTGCCCGCGCCATGCGCACCGCCATGCTTTTTACCGAGGAGGAATTAACCCGCAATCTGCAGATTGTTCTGCGCACCTTCGACGATCTCAATTACCGCCAGGAGCAGCGTTTTCACCTGGAACTGGGCCTGCTCAAGCTGGTGCACGCGCAGCGCCTGCTTCCGCTGGAGGAATTGCTGAGCGGTGTCAAGACGGGAGCCGCGGTCTATGGCTCGTCGTCCTCCGCACCATCTCGTTCTACTTCACCTTCAGCAGCCCGACCAACATCCTCCGCAGCTTCGTCCGCGACGTCCTCGGCAGCGCCGGCTTCGCCCTTCGCACCCATCGGCAATGGTTTGGGTTCCGGCCCAAAGATGGAAACGGGAGCAGACGGCGGATCGGCTTCTGCACATTCACAAACACCCACACCCATCGCGCTTGTGGAGCGGCCCTCGCCCGTTCAGGCTCCACAGGCCCCAATCGCCGTGACGCCGCAATTTGCGGGGACCACACCGTTCTCTGCCACGTCGAGCGCGACCGTCGGCTTCACTGCATCGTTGACCGAAGGCGCGCTGGCCAAAGCTCCAGAGCCTGCGGCTGCTCCCGCTGCTTCCGCGCCAGCAGGCTCGGCGAGCGCCGACATGCTGCGCAATGCCATCGTTTCCGCGCTGGCCGGCGCAGGGCATAACTCCGCATCGCAAATCCTCGGTGGCGGATTGTGGTCGCTGGACGGTGGCAGCCTACGCATTGAAGTCGCAGGGATGGGCAAGAAGATGCTGGCCCTGACCGTCAATGCGGCTGCGGAGAAGATCCTCCGCCAGGAATTGCAGCGGCTGGGCGGACCGCCTCGCTTCCTGGTGCTCCCCGGCGAGGGAGCCGGACAGTCGGGCGCAACGCTGGCAACGCCGCTGGCTGGCAGCATCGAAGAAGTTGCCCTTGCCCACCCGCTGGTGCAATCGGCTATCGAGGTTTTCAAAGCCGAGGTACGAAGCGTGGTGGATCTCCGTCAAAAATAGCGCAACCATGCGGCATTGGATCCCATCCGATGGAGTGCAGATAACCAAGTGAAAGCCGACCGATGATCAATCCCCTCAAAATCGCCGAAATGCTCTCCCAGGCGGGCCAGATGCAGGAAGAGGTCCAGCGCAAGCTCTCACAGATTATTGTGGAGGGATCCAGCGGTGGCGGCGCCGTAATGGCCACCATGAACGGCAAGAAACAATTACTCAAGATTCATATCGACCCGGCTGCCGTGCTTGGACTCAGCGCGGACCAGCCCGATGTGGAGATGCTGGAAGATTTGGTGGTTTCGGCGGTGAACGACGCCGGTCGCAAAGCTGAGGAAGCCATGCAGTCCAGCGTTCAAGGCATGCTTGGCGGACTCAAGCTGCCCGGTATGAGCTGATGATTTTCCTTGCATTCGGAGGCGCGCTCGAACGTTGTGCGAAGGAGGCAACATGCCTGACGGAATGAATCGAAGGAGCTTTCTCGGAATGGGCGTGGCCGCTACTGCGGCGGTTCTGTCTCCACGCTGGATGAGAGCCCAGGCGCCGGAGATCCCCGACCGGGTGCTGCAAGGGCGTGCGGCCGCGCTGAACAAACCGATCTCGACCACCAAGCTTTACGACAACGTCTACATGCTCTTCCAGGGCGTGGGGGGCAACATGGCTCTCCAGGCCGGCCCTGAGGGCAACATCCTTGTCGACTCCAATTTCTCAACCGCGGTTCCGAGGATTCGCGAGGCAATCGCCGCCGTCAGTCACGACGCGCCCGATGCGCTCATCAACACCCACTGGCATTACGACCACACCGACGGGAACGAGGCTCTTCATGCCGCCGGATTCACTGTCTTTGCCCACCGCAAGACCCGCGAGCGCCTGGCCACTGCGCAAACCATTCCTTTCTTTCATCTCACCATGCCTCCTTCCCCGCTGGGTGCGCTTCCTTCCATCACCTTCGATGACGCTCTGCATGCATGGCACAACGGCGATTCGCTCGATCTGGTCCATTTCGATCCCGCACATACCGATACAGACATATACATCCACTTTCACAATGCCAATGTTTTGCATGTGGGCGATATCTGGTTCAACGGTTTCTACCCGTTCATCGACGAGGCCACGGGCGGCAGCATCGGCGGCATGATTCGCGCCGCTGAAAAGGCGCTAACCATTGCGGATGGCAAAACCAAAATAATTCCCGGTCATGGACCGCTGGGATCAAAAGCCGACCTTCAGAAGTATCTCGAAATGCTCGTGGCAGTCCGCGACAAGGTGGCCGCACTCAAGGCTGCGGGAGCCAACGAGCAGGAGGCAGTCGCCAAGAAGCCAACCGCCGATCTGGATGCAGTTTGGAGCAAAGGCTTCATGAATGCGGACACCTTCACCGGAATCGTTTATCGCACCTTGTAGGAGGCGCCGCTCGTGTCACGTTATGCCGAACCGATGGCCCGGCTCATCGAAGAACTGAAGAAGCTGCCGGGAGTGGGCGCCAAGAGCGCCCAGCGGTTCGCCTTCCACATCCTGCGCTCGAGCGACGAAGACGCCGCGGCACTGGCGGAAGCCGTGCAGGTTCTCAAAGCCAGCCTGCGGCTTTGTTCTATCTGCAACAACGTCACGGATGTCGATCCCTGCGCGTATTGTGCGAATCCAGCGCGCAATATGCGGCAGGTTTGCGTGGTCGAAGAGCCCACCAACATCGCCTCCATCGAGCGCACGCGCGGCTATCAGGGCGTTTATCACGTGCTGCATGGAACCTTGTCTCCACTGCATGGCGTGGGACCGGACCAGTTGCGCACGCAGACGCTGATCGGCCGTGTTGAACGTGGTGAAGTGGACGAGGTGATCATTGCTACAAGCCCCACTTTGGAAGGCGAAGCCACAGCCACCTGGCTTGCAGCCGCGCTGCGCTCCACGCGGGTTCGCATCACCCGCATCGCCACCGGAGTTCCCGCCGGAAGCGATATTGAGTATGCCGACGAAGTGACCATGGCGCGGGCCATGGAAGGCCGTCGCGATCTCTGATGCAACGCTCCCTTACAAGGCGCAGGCGGCCGAAGTATCGGCCCGCACCTTGCGAAGTGGCAGCGCCGTCGCGGAAGTGAGCGACTGCTGAATTTCGGCGAGAATCGAAAGCGCGATTGTGGCGGGCGACTCCGCGCCAAGATCGATTCCCATGGGCGCATGAATCCGATCAAGCCAGCCCTCTACTCTGGCTTGCGCATCCCAGGACGGAGTTGCGAGATGGTCGAGCAGTTGAGCCGCTTCTTGAAGCAGTTCTCGCGTGCGCCGCTGCGGGCCCAGAACGCCGATGTAGGCCGGTGCGGGATCAAGATCCAGAAGCGCTGCAAGGATCCGCGCATCCTGCTCGAAGCTGTGAGTCATCACGACAGCAGCATCTGTACGGCGAATCTCTGCGAAGATGGACTCCCGATCACTCTGGAATTCACGATTCTGATTCACCGGTAGTACACGAACTTCGTCGGCCACAGGAAACCGTTCACGGGTCGCGAGGTGCGAGCGGCCATCCGCCATCGCTACGTACCAACCCAGTTCCCTTGCCATGCGGTGAAGTGGCTGCGCATCGTCGCCGCAACCGAAGATCCACAAGCCGGGACGCGCCGGTCGATAATTTGCCCATATGCGCACCACGCGTCCTTCCAACAAAACCTTCTGCGCGAATGAGTGCTTTTCTTCAAGTGCCACCGCAGCCAGATCCGCCAGGGATGAAGCGTCCCGTCGGGAGCGGCCCTTAGAAAGCATCGGCATTTTGAAATCGCCAAATGCAGGCTGGCTGCATACGAAGTGACCGAGATGAGGCCCAACAAGCACTGTAGCAACCGCGCAGGGCACGCGGTCCGCGAAAGCACGATCCAGCGCGGAAAGCAGTGGGATTGCCGTCGCACGGCGCTCCAGCAGAAGATGAATCGTCCCCCCGCATCCCGATCCGTACGGACGATCTCCATCTTCGCCGCCCGTCGCGTACTGCTCAATCACCGCTCCGTTCCGTGTAAGCCACCAGGCGCGCCGCGCGACTTCCGCTTCCAGGCATCCACCGCTCACCGTGCCTGCGCGGCGGCCATCCTCGGCCACAAGCATCAGAGCGCCCGGCTTGCGATAACTGGGGCCATCGATGGCAACGATGGAAGCCAAAACATACTCGGCTCCTTCTTTTTCCAACTCGCGCCACAGGGGCAGAATCCGATCGAGATCGCTCGCTATCGCCTGCGGTGCCACCGTTTGCCGCTCGTGGGCGGAACTGTCCTGCTGACTCTGCGATGACGTAGAATGCGTGCTTGCAACGCGCAGTTCAAACTCTTCCGCCACGGGTGACCTCCTGTGGACAGCGTCCGCGCACACCACTTTCCGTGTACGACGGGTCAATCTTGTTTCATTGCCTGAACAACTAAGCAGGCATACCGCGCACTTAATGTGAGAGGAGCGGGCGAGGGAATGAAACGGGCCAGCGAGACCGCTCACTTCAAGTCAGATAGTTATTGAGTACAGACCTCTAAATTCAGCAAGAATCGAGTTCAAATGGAGTAATGCAAATCGGATCGTTGCCGCGAGTGCCGGAGAACACCGGGGTTGCCGGATTTCCTTCCCGCATGCCGAGGATGATCCAGTTTTGCGCCAAAGCCACGCAGCCGTCAAGCGGATTTGATTGAGCCGACGGCAGAAGCACCGGGTGAGACGCCTTATCGCGCTTCGAGAAGGCGATTCAACTCTGCTTCGATCAGGTGAGGATCAACTTCCCCGTCAAACCGCGCACGGATCACTCCGTCCCGGTCAATCAGGTAAACCACCGGCAGCCCGAGTATTCCGCCGTACAACTCACCCAACTTCGCGTCTCCCATTACCACGGGATAATTCAAGTGCATCTTCTTCTCAACCGCGAGGGCTGAAGAATCGTCATCGTCCATGGAGACGCCAAGCGCCTGAAACCCCTGCTTGCGGTAACGCTCTTGCCACTCCACAAACCGCGGCATCTCCAGAAGGCACGGCGCGCACCAGGTGGCCCAGAAATCGAGCAGAACAACCTTGCCACGATAGTCGCCAAGATGAACCCGCGCCTTGTGCAGATCCGCACGCGTGAAATCCGGCGCAATCTGGTTTACGCCTACGGGAGCCGCCCAAGCATGCGCGGTCGCGAGCACAATAAGCAGACAACACGCCATCGCTGCGCCGAACCCATGGCTGGCACCGCACTGGGAACTTCCAACCTTGGCTTGATGCGGGTTATTGGCCCTTCTCAACGCGATATCCTCGAGCAACCCAGTCCGCACCAAAGTTATTGGCGATATAAAGCACTTTGACTTTGTTGAATCCCATTTCGCGCAGTGCAGCGTAGGCACGAGCAACGTTCGGACAGCGTTCCCACGGACAGCAGCCGCAATAAAGGACGATGGGCTGATCTTTGGCGAGCGAGGCAACGCGCTTGCGCAGAAGCTCAAGGCCTGCTGGCTGGCCGCCCGGACCAACATACTCCGACCCTGGAATATGCGCCTCTTGAAAAAGCAGGCGAGAGCCAACTTGTAACACCAAGGTTGATCCAGGTTTGGACGCCTGCAGCAGGTCATTCAACCTTTGCGGCTGAATCAGGTGGTCTGCGGGAATCGAGAGGGCGCTGCCCGCATCCGGCGTGGGTTGGAATTGCGCCTCCGCACGGTGTGTTGAAATCCCCATCATTATGCCGACAAAACAAGAAAGCCAAAACACCTTGCGGTTTCCATTCATTCTTGAAGCCTCTCACGGCGAACCTTGCAATGGCGCGTCCCTGCTCCGCCATCGCCCCATCCAGCATAACTCCGGCGCGCGGTCTTAGTACCGTGCCATCGACGAATCCGCAGGGCAATCGCATTTGAAAGGCAGCCCAGAACCCGGGATGCGCCCCCGAGAAACTCTCCGCAAGGGGCTTTGTAACAGGGCACGACTTTAGTCGTGCCGTAAGTGCGGCACCATGATTACGGGCTTTAGCCCCTGCTACCTCTGTTTTCTATGAGTTGAGCTTAGCAGCGGCTCAACAACCACCACCTGAAAGGTGGTGGGTTGCCGTTGCGACTGAAAGTCGCCAGTTCGTCTGAAGCCGCACGAAACGCTTCGCGTTTGGCATTCAGCCACATTCAACTCCATCTGCTTCCCAACAGCCACCAAGGCCA
>Ga0181520_10000896_pt1 | contig 63955 bp, 56 predicted proteins | sample PEATcosm2014_Bin_29_FD_132451 | JGI IMG/M metagenome (GOLD analysis project Ga0181520, IMG submission 132451) | Peatland microbial communities from MTU Mesocosm Facility, Houghton, MI, USA - PEATcosm2014_Bin02_30_metaG | ecosystem: Environmental > Terrestrial > Soil > Wetlands > Peat | place...
CATCAGCCCGACCAGGGTCGCCGCGGTCAGCTGCCACGCGTTGTCCCCGGCGTTGAGCCAGCTGGGATCTGGTACGAACTGTGCCAGCAGCATGCGATCAAGGACCTCCCGTGCCGTCCGGTCCGGACGCTCGACTGTTCACGGTCGACGCTACGGGGACAGCTGTCCGATGCGACATGTACGCACCGCACAAGCGGCGACCCCAACCGGTTGTGCTGCGCCCGGCCGGCGCCGGCCCACGGGTCCCCGTGGCCCCGAGCCGGGCTCGCCCGCACAGGCGGCGATAGACTCCCCGCGTGGCCCACCCCAGCGGCCTGGCCGACTGCCGGGTCAGCGATCTCAGCGGGGCACCGGTGCGCCTCGGGGACGAGTGGCGGGATCGCCCCGCGGTGGTGGTCTGGCTCCGCCACTACGGCTGCATCCTGTGCAGGGAGCAGGCCGCCGGCTTCCGTGCGCGCCGCTCCGAGATCGAGGCGCTGGGGGCACATCTCGTCTTCGTGGGCAATGGCGACGACGTCGCCGCGCGAGAGTTCGAGGCCGCTCATTGCCCCGGCTGCCGGGTGCTCAGCGATCCGTCCCTCGCCAGCTACCGCGCCATCGGCGCCCGGCGCGGCTGGGTGTCGACGCTGGGTCCGGCCGCCGTCGGAGCCGGGATCAGGGCATTCCGGCACGGTTTCCGGCAGGGCGGGGTGCGCGGGATCGCCGACCAGCAGGGCGGCGTCTACGTGGTCCTCCCCGGCGACCGGCTGGCCTACATCCACCTCAGCGGCAGCGCCGGCGACCACCCCCCGATCGGCGACGTCCTCGACGCGCTGCGGGCGTCGTGGGCGGATGGGCGGCGTGGGCTGGCCGCCGGATCGGCCGCCGACCACCGGGGGTGAAGCCCTGACCGACGCCATCGCCGCCGCCGAGGCCGCCCTCCGCTACAACATCCGGCCGCTCACCGGGGGCGCCGGCCGGGGCATCGCGGCTGCACCCACGGGGGATCCCACCCGCCCCGGCCCCCTGGTGGCGAACGGGGACGTGGTGATCCTGGAGGGCCTCCGTCCCGATGAGGCGGCCGGGCTGGTGGCCGCCGTCGAGGCCGAGGGCGGGCGCACGTCGATGGCCCCGGACGGGGAGCGCGCCGTGCTCGCGGGGCCCGCCGGCAGCCTGAACCTGGCAGCCACCCGCCTCGCCGAGCTGGGCCCGCCCGCCGGGGAGCTCGGCGGGGCGCTGACCCGGGCCCTGGCGGGACGCGGTGCCCGGACCACCCTCCGCTGCGGCGACCACCGCCTCCTCCTGGGGGAGGCCACGCTGATCATGGGAGTCGTCAACGTCACCCCGGACTCCTTCTCGGGTGACGGTCTCGCCGGTGACGTGGGCGCCGCGGTCGCCCTGGCCGAGCGACTGGTGGGAGAGGGTGCCGACATCGTCGACGTCGGCGGCGAGTCCACCCGACCCGGCTCCTCTCCGGTGGACGCCGCGACCGAGCTGGCGCGGGTCATGCCGGTGGTGGAGGCCTTGGCGGCTCGCCTGGGCGTGCCGATCTCCGTCGACACCCGCAAGGCCGAGGTGGCCCGAGCCGCCATCGGCGCGGGCGCCACCCTCGTCAACGACATCTGGGGACTGAGGGGAGATCCGCAGATGGCCGCGGTGGTCGCCGGCCATCCGGAGGTCGCGCTGGTCGCGATGCACAACCGCGGCGGCACCACCTATGCCGACCTGGTCGCAGACATCAGCCGCGACCTCCATGAGTCGCTGGTCATCGCGGCGCGTCACGGCGTCGCCGCCGAGCGGATCGTGGTGGATCCCGGCTTCGGCTTCGGCAAGACGCCGGCGCAGAATCTCGAGCTGGTGCAGCGGCTGCCGGAGCTGGGCGGGCTCGGGCGCCCGCTGCTGCTGGGCCCGTCGCGCAAGTCCACCATCGGTCTGCTCCTCGGCGGGGCCCCGCCCGAGCTGCGGGTGGAGGGCACCCTGGCTCTCTGCGTCCTGGCCGTCGCCGCCGGGGCCGAGATCGTGCGGGTTCACGATGTCGGGGCGATACGGCGAGGGCTGCGCGTGGCCGACGCGGTCCTGCGCGATGTCCCCGAGGAGGTGAGGCGGGCCCCCGTCCCCGGCCGCACGGGATGAGCGCCGCCGCCCCGGCGTCCGAATGGGCCTGGATCGCCCTGGGCTGCAACCTCGGTCACCGAGGTCGAGCCCTGGCCTGTCTGCGCTGCGTCCTCGCGTCGTCGGGGATCGTCATCGAGGGAGCGTCGGCGGAGATCCTGACCCTGCCGGTCGGGGTCACGGCGCAGGGCGACTTCCACAACCAGGTGCTGCTCGCCCGCAGTCCCACCCCCTGGACGGCACGGCGGTGGATGGAGGCCTGCCGGGCCGCGGAGGAGGGGTGCGGCCGCCGCCCCACCTACCGCTGGGGGCCGCGGCGAGCCGACGCGGATCTGATCCTGCTCGGCCGGCGGGGTGAGGTCAGCAGCGCCGGCGAGCTGACCGTCCCCCACCCGGAGCTGGCCCGGCGCCCGTTCTGGTGGCGCCTCATCGGCGAGATCGACCCGGAGGTCGCCCTCTCAGCGGCCTCTCCCGCCCGGCCCTGAGGCGTCAGATCGGGAGACGGTCGGCGAGCTGAGGCACCATGCGCAGCGCCGTCTGTACCTGCCGGGCGATCCCCTCGAAGTCCGGGGCGTGCTCGAAGTCGAGGAGCCAGGAGTGCTCGGCGGTGAACTTCTCGACCAGGGTTGTCGTCCCCAGGGAGGCGATGCCGACATGGACGGAGGGACGGTCCTCGTCGCGGAAGACCTTCGCCAGCAGCTCCTGGACGGTGTCCACCCACGCCGAGACCTCGGCGACGTCGTGCAGCTCGTAGCCGCCGTCACCGAGGACGAACTCGGCCTCCAGCTCGACGAAGGGCTGGGGCGGAAGCTGGTGATGGGGACAGTCCTCGGCGTCGTCGTCATCGTGATACAGGTCGCAGTCGGCGCCCGCTCCGTAGGCCGCGACGTAGGTAAGGAGCGCGTCCCAGACGAAGCTGAGGTGGACGTGGTAGCGCGACGGGGGCTCCCCGGAGGAGAGCCGGATGGTGCACTCGAAGCGCCGCTCGCCCACCGACGGCTCGAGGTGGTGGCGCACGTCCTCGATGAACAGACCAGCACCGTCGAGCGCCTCGATCAGATCCGCGGACAACTCCTCGTAGGAGGGGAAGGCGGACTTCTCCTGTCCGGGCTGCTCCACCGACTCCGAGGCGGGCGGGTCAGCCAACCCGCACCGCGCGAGCGAGGGTCATGGGAGGTGTGCCCACGCTCTCAGTCTAGACGGTTTGGGAGGAGCCTCCCGGCGCGGGGACGGATCGGTCGCACCCCTTGCACTCCTTGGGAATACAGGGGCGCATCGGGCACGGGGTTGTTACTATACGGCCGATCTCAGGTTTTCGGTCCGCCCTCGCGGCGGATCTGTCCCTACACGGAGAAGGGCCTGTGCAGACTCAGGGCTTGCTGCAGGAATCGAGCCTTGCATCCCTGCTCCAGACCATGCAGACAGAGCGCGCCACCGGCGCGCTGGCCCTGGAGAGCCAGAACGAGAGCGCCTCGCTCTTCTTCCTCTTCGGGCACCTCTTCCACGCCGCCGGCCCGGCCGGACAGGGCGAGGACGTCGTCCTCGACGCCCTGACCTGGCACGACGGCAGCTTCCATTTCGATCCGCGGGCCAAGCTTCCCCCCGAGGAGACGATCAAGGCCTCGCCCTCCGAGCTGATCGCCGAGGCCGAGCGTCGCGGCCCGGCGCCGGCCGCCGGAGCACCGGACAGCCCTGGCGGCTGGGGGCCGGCCGCGGGCTACGAGGACGCCGGCGCCTACGCCGCCCCCGCGTACGCGGCCCCCACCTACGAGGAGCCGGTCGGCGGTTACGCTGAGAACGGCTGGGCCGCCGCCGGTGATCAGGAGCTGGTGGGCGGCGACCCGCAGGCCGCCGGGTATGCGCCGTGGAGCCCGCCGGCTCCGGAGCCCGCCGCCCCGGCCTACCAGGCGCCGCCACGCTACCCGCCGGTCGAGCAGAGGCCCGCCCCCGCGACGGTCCCCTACCGCCCGGAACCACCGGCGCCGCCGGTGCGGACCCCGTACCGCCCCGAGCCGCCACCAGCGCCCACCCCGGCACCCGCACCCGAGCCGGAGCCGGCGCCGGCCCCGCAGGCCGTGTTCGGGGCACCCGCCGCCCCGCCCCTGGACATCCTCTATCCCCTCCCCGGCGGCAGGCCCCAGTACGAGGGGCTGAAGAGCGCCTTCGTCGACTTCCCCAAGCTGCTGCGCACCCTCCGCGGAGACCAGCACACGGGCTACGTCCGCCTGGTCGCCCCGGACTTCTCCGGGGTGCTCCTCTACCATCAGGGCCACCTGCTGGACGCGCGCTCCACCACCCCCGCGGCGAGGACGGGCGAGCTCGCCTTCCAGGCCATGCGCCGGAGCATGGAGGCGGGCGCCGGCAGCCTCGACGTCATCGACCTCGCCGGCGAGACGGTCGAGGCCGTGGCGCAGCTGCTCACGTCGCCGCTCCTCTTCACCGGGCTGCTCGGCCACTTCGTCAACTTCGATGCTCTGCTGGCCTATCTCACCGAGGAGGGCGTGGAGGGGGCGGTCCTGGTGGTCGGCGGCACGGACATCGGCGTCATCCTGCTGACCAGGGGCCGCGTCCTCGGCGCCTACACACAGAACCACCCGCTGCTCAGCACGTCGACGACGGCGGTGGCCAAGATCGCGGGGGACAAGGCCGCGCGGATCGAGGTGAAGAGCGGCGCCGGTGCTCTGTCGGAGATCGACGTGGAGAGCGCCCTCTCCCGCTCCTATTGAGCTCTCGCCGCCCCGCGTTCCGGTTGGGTGCTCTGCCCCTCGCGGTGGCCTTCCTCGCCCCCTCAGTGCTCCTCACGGGCTGCTTCAGCGCGCCGCCGCAGATCGTCCAGCTCAACCCTCCCGCCGGCTCCACCCAGCTCGACGCCAACGCCACCGTCGAGGTCGTCTTCGATCAGCCCGTCACCCATCAGAGCGTGGCGGCGCATCTCAGCGTCGCCCAGACGGTGAGGACCGGCCTGGGGCTCACCGGCTGCAATGTCGCGGCCGCCTTCACGGCTCCCGCGGGCGCGCCCTGCTGGGTCACCTGGCTGAGCGGCGAGTCCGGTTTCGTCCTCCATCACCCGGGCGCCCTCTTCGCCCCCGACACGGAGTACACGTTCACCCTCGGCGCCGGCGTCACCTCGACCAGCGGCCAGGTCAACTCGCTGGACCACGTCTGGAACCTGACCGGCGCGGCTGCGCCCGTCCTCAACTCGGCCAGTCCCGGCAATGGGGCCACCGTTCCGAGGGATACGCCGATCGTGCTCTCGTTCTCGCGGGCCATGTCGGAGGCCGCGGTGGCCGGCGCCGTGTCGCTCTCGCCCGCCGTCTCCGGCCTGCAGGTGGTGCGCAACACGCTCGACCTCGGCCAGTTCGAGGTCATCCCCGACAGCCCGCTCGCGCCCTCGACGACGTACACGCTCACGGTCAGCCGGCGGGCGACCGACGCCTTCGGCGAACCGATCGCGGCGCCGGTGACGCTCAGCTTCCGCACCTCCGCCCTGTCGGTCGCCGGCCACGTGCTGGTGCTGGCCGGCCCCGGACCGGGCGATGCAACCGAGGTGGTGCTGGCGCAGCTCACCGCCCCCGCCACCGGGCTGCCCATCCCGGCCCAGGTCCTGGGATCCGTCCCCATGTGCACCGACCCGCAGGGGTGCGGCGACGTGGGTCCGGGCCAGCCCACCGCGGTCATCGACGACGCGAGCGTGGCCACCGGGGGCCGCTGGCTGGCCCTCGTCCAGACCGACATCACGCACCTGGGCGCGACCCCGGTGCTCCGCATCATCAACACCCAGACGGGTCAGGACCAGCTCGACATCACCGGAGCCAGCTGGCCGGCCTGGTCCCCGGATGGCACGACAGTGGCGTTCGTCGCCGGATCCTCGGTCCAGCTCTGGAACCCGGCGACCGAATCGCTCACCGCTCTTCCGCCGGGATCCACACCGTCGGGGCCGCCGGTCTGGACCGCGGACGGCGCCGCGCTGGCGATCCCGGTGGCGGCGGCGGGGGGGAGCCCCGCCCACGTCGACCTCGCCGTCCCGGCACTCGGCGCCCGTTACGAGCTGCCTGGCATCTCGGGCAGCGCCGCAGATCTGGTGGCCGCCCCCCAGGGCGAGGAGCTGGCGATGGCCGTGACCGCGCCGGGTTCGACCACCCCCACCATCTGGGTGGTCGACCCCTCGAGCGGCCAGCCGCCGATCCGGATCGGGACCGGCCTGGTGCCGCTCGGCTTCACCGACGATGCCACCCTGGTGGTGGCCCTGAACGCGCCTCCCGGCTCTCCCCAGCTCGGCGGGCTGGACATCGTGACAGGGGCGCTCACCTCCATCGCCACTCCCCTGGGCGACATCGACCCCCAGAGCGCCACGGTGGCGGCGAGCGGCCGCCAGATCGCCTACATCGCGCGGATCTCGAGCGGCCTGGACGAGGCGGTGGTGGCCAACGCCGACGGCTCCGGGCCCCTCCCCCTGGCCGCACTCGGGACCGGCCTGCAGGCCATCACCGTCGCCTTCGGAGGCTGACGCAGGCCCCTCCGGGCGCCAGAGGTCCTTCCGCGCCCTGCTAGGCTCACGGGCTGTGCCGCGCACCCTGCTCTTCCTGATCGCGGACACCGGCGGTGGGCACCGGGCCGCCGCCACCGCGGTGAGCCGCTACCTGGAACGCGCCCACCCCGGCGAGTTCAGGGTCGAGATCGTCGATCCCTTCGCCACCTCGTCGCCGCGGCTGCTGGGCAGGACCGCCTCGCTCTACGGCCCCCTGATCCAGCGCGCCCCCTGGGCGTGGGGGGGGCTCTTCCACGTCACCAACTCGCGCGCCATGGTGCGTGCCTCCGAGGTCGTGCTGCGCAGCGTCGACCCCGCCATAGCGCGGCTGATGACCAAGCTCGACCCCGCCGCGGTCGTCTCCTTCCACCCCCTGCTCAACCGCGCCGCCGTGCGGGCTCGCCGCCACCTCGGCGTCCGGGTCCCGGTGGTCACCGTCATCACCGACCTGGTGGACATCCACGCCTTCTGGGCGTCGCCCGACGTCGACCTGGTGATCGTGCCCTCGCCGGGTGGGCTCGACCGCTGCCGCCGCAACCGTGTCCCCGCCGACCGCCTGGTGCAGGTCGGCCTGCCCGTGGATGCGGGCTTCACCGATCAATCCGGCCATCCCGAGGCCCGCCGGGCGCGTCGGGTCCAGCTCGGCCTCGAGCCCGACCGCTTCACGGTGCTGGTCTGCAGCGGCGCCGACGGATCCGGCGACATCGAGCATCGCGCCCGGGTGCTCGCCGGCAGCGGCCTGGACGTCTCGCTTGTGGTCATATGTGGCCATAACCAGCGCGCTCGCGATGGCTTGAAGGGCTTGAAGGATCGCTTCGACCGGCCCGTGACCGTCCACGGGTTCGTGACAAACATGTCTGAATGGATGACCGCCGCCGACATCGTGGTCACCAAGGCCGGCCCCGGCACCATCGCCGAGGCTCTCTGTGCGGGGCTGCCCCTGCTCATCACCTGGTACCTCCCCGGCCAGGAACGCGGCAACATGGAGTGGGTGATCGACGCGGGGGCCGGGCGCTACGTGCCGGGCGATGCGGAGCTGGTCGACGAGGTCGCCGAGCTGGCCGCGACGGGCTCGCCGTCGCTGCGCGCGATGCGGGAGGTAGTCGCCCAGCTCGCCCGGCCCGAGGCCACGGCCGGGGTCGGAGAGCTGGTGCGCTCCGTTGCCCTGAAGCTGGCATGAGCGTCCCCTCACCCTCGCGGGCCGAGGGCCGCCTCTCCCGCCTGCGCCTCTTCAACTTCCGCAACTACGTGGACCTCGAGCTGGAGCTCGACCCCGGCCTCAACGTCTTCGTGGGGGAGAACGCCCAGGGCAAGACCAATCTCCTGGAGGCGGTCGCCACCCTGCTGCTCACCCGGTCGCCGCGCGCCGCCAACATGGCGGAGCTGCTCCGCTGGGGCGCGGAGGAGGCCGCCGTCGACGCCGAGCTGACCCGCGGCTCGCTGAGCGAGGCCCTGGCCCTGCGCCTCCGCCTTCGCGACGCCGCTGTCGACGTCGATCCGGGAGAGCGGGTGCGGGTGTCACGGTCCACCTCACGAGATGGCCACCCGATCTCGCCTCGGGAGCTGCTCGGTCGCTGGCCGGTGGTCCTCTTCTGGCCGGACGACCTGCAGCTCGTCAAGGCCGGGCCCGAGGCGCGCCGCCGGCTGCTCGACGTGCTGGTGGCCCAGCTCGACCGCTCCGCCGCCGACGAGCTGCTCCGCTACCGGCGGACGCTCGAGCAGCGCAACGCGCTGCTCCGGCGCCTCCAGGCGGGGGACGGCACCGCGGCCGGCGAGCTGCACCCCTTCGACGACGCCCTGGTGCATCACGGTGCCAGCGTTCAGCTCGCCCGCGCCCGGCTGGTGCGTGAGCTGGCTCCCCTCGCCGCGGCGGCGCTCGCCGAGATCACGGACTCGTCGGACACCCTGGAGCTCCGCTACGCCCCCCATTCGGGGGAGCCCAGCGAGGAGCGTGAGGTGGTCGTGAGCGCGCTGGCGGCGGCGCTCCGGCGCGCGCAGCGCGAGGAGGTCGCCCGGGGCACGACCGTCGTCGGACCGCACCGCGACGACCTCGACTTCGTCCTCAACGGGCGGTCGGCACGCGTCATCGGCTCCCAGGGACAGCAGCGCAGCTCCGTGCTCGCAACCAAGATAGCGGAGGTCCGGCTGGTCCGGGAGCGCTCCGGGAGGATGCCCCTGCTGCTCCTGGACGACGTCCTCAGCGAGCTGGATCCGGCACGGCGGGAGCGCCTGCTCAGCGCTCTGTCGGTCCCCGAGGACGTCCCCCAGACCCTGGTGACGTCCGCGGACGAGAACGTCGTGGGAGCCCACCGGGCGCGCCGGTTCGTGGTGCGGAGCGGCAGCGTGGTGGCCCGGTGAGCGACGGTCCCACCCCCTCCCGCGGCGCCAACCAGGAACCTGGCCCACTCCACATCGCGGACGTGCTGGGAACGGCGCTGCGCCGTCTCGGTGTGCAACGCGAGGTGCGTCAGGTCCAGCTCCGCGATGCCTTTGCCGAGGTGGTGGGCCCGGCGCTCGCGCCCCTGTGCGAAGCCATCTCCCTGCAGCGCGGCACGGTGCTGGTGGCCACGCGCAACGGCGCGCTGGCTCAGCAGCTGCAGCTGGAGATGCCGACCATCGTGCGCGCGCTCAACGAACGGCTGGGAGTCGAGGACGTGAAGCGACTTCGCTTCACATCGATGAGCTGACCGTGCTTCAGGGGACCCGCACCGGCATGATCACGCAGAGGTAGTCGTCCCGACCCTGGGCGCGCACCACGGCGGGCTGCAGCGGTCCGTTCAGAGCCAGCTCCACATCCTCGCCATCGATGGCCTGCAGCGCGTCCAGCAGGTAGCGGGCGTTGAAGGCGACCTGCACCTCCTCGCCCTCCACCTTGGCGGGCAGGGGGGCATCGTGATCGCCGACCTCGGCCGCCTGAGCGAGCAGCTCGAGCTCGGCGTTGCCGGCGCGCAGACGCACCGGGTTGGAGGCGTCGCGGGCGAGAACCGCGGCGGTCCGCGCACTGTGGAGCAGAAGCGCGGTGGGGAGCACGACGGTGGTGGTCGAGTGCGAGGGGATGACCTGCGTGTAGTTGGGGTAGTTGCCCTCGATAAGGCGCGAGGAGATCTCCATGTCACGCAGGGTGAAGAACACCTGGTTGCGCGCGTCGCTGAAGGCGATGCCGACCCGGGGGCGAGTCGGATTGATGGCACGGGCGAGCTCGGCGAGGTGACGCGCCGGAACAATGACGGTGCCGCTCAGAGCACCCTCGGTGAGCACCTGCGCCTCGAGTGTCTTGACCGCGAGGCGGTGGCGGTCAGTGGCCACCAGGGTGAGCTTGGGGCCCTCGACGTGGAGGAGGACACCGGTGAGCACGGGGGTCTGCTCGTCACCCGATGCGGCCACCGCGGTCTGGGTGATCGCCTGCTGCAGCGCGGCGGCGTCGACCTCGAACGCGGGCGCGGTCTCCCGCGCCGGGAGCGGTGGGAACTCGACGGCGTCGATGCCGTGGAGGTTGGCCCGCTGCACGCCCGCCGTGATCTTTAGGATCTGGGTGCGCTCATCGACCTCGAGCGTGCACGCCGTCTCGTCCAGGGAGGCGACGTACTCGGAGAGAAGCCGGGCGGGCACCGTCACCCGGCCCTCCTCGAGGACCGTGGCGGCGACCAGCGCGCTGATGGTCAGGTCGAGGTTGGTGGCGGTGACCCGCAGCCCCTCGCTCTCCGTCTCCAGGAGCACGTTGCTGAGGACGGGAAGGGTGGAGCGGGGCGAGACCGCCCTCGAGACCAGCCCCAGGGAGGAGCTGAGCGCTGAGGGGGAGACGGTGCATCTCAGGGCCGAGCGGGTGCCGACGCCAGTGGGCCAGTTGTTCACCGGAGGCAACTCCTTGGGTGGTGACAGTGTAGAGATAAGAGGTGATTAATAGGGGTGGGTAAGCGGGGGATAACTCCACTTTCTGAATACGAGGGCCTGGGGAGAACCGGCAGGGGCCTGGGGACGTGGGAGGGCTCGTGCCGGCGCTTTTCCCCAGGGCGAGGTGGCAATGCCCCTTTGCCACAGCGTCGGAGGGAGCTCTGCACAGCCGTGAGCCCATGCCTTGGAGGACTGGGCTGGGGGAGGGATGGGAGCACAGTCTGGCGCGTCTGACGCGTGGGGGAGTGGTCTGCTGTCAGGCATGGGAGTGCAGGCGCTGGCGGAGCAGACGGATGTCGCTCTGCAGGCGGGCGTCCTCGCGGAGCAGCTCGGTGATCTTGTCGATGGCGTGGAGGGCGGTCGTGTGGTCGCGGCCGCCGAAGGCATCGCCGATGACGGGAAGAGAGGAGTCGGTCTCCTCGCGGATCAGGTACATGGCGACCTGGCGGGGAAAGACGATGTGCTTGTCGCGCCGCTTCCCCTTCATCTCCTCGACGCCGATGCCGTAATACTCGGCGACGGTCTCCTGGAGGAAGGGGATGCTGAGAGGCTGGGCATCGGCCACGGGGATGATGTCGCTGAGGATCCGCTGGGCCATCTCCAGCGTGATGGCATGGCCGTTGATAGAGGCGTGGGCGAGCACGCGGATGAGCGCGCCCTCCAGCTCTCGGATGTTCTTCTGGATGCGGTGGGCGATGAAGCTGCACACCTCGTCGGGGACGAGCCGGCTGTGGGGACCGAGCTTGGTCTTGAGGATGGCGAGCCGGGTCTCCACGTCGGGGGGCTGGATGTCGGCCATGAGTCCGCCCTCGAAGCGGCTGCGCAGCCGGTCCTCGAGGGTGGGGATGTCCTTGGGTGGGCGGTCGCTGCTCACCACGATCTGCTTCTGGATCTCGTGGAGCGCGTTGAAGGTGTGGAAGAACTCCTCCTGGGTGCGGTCCTTGCCGGCCAGGAACTGGATGTCGTCGATGAGCAGGACGTCGACCGTCCGGTAGCGGTGCCGGAAGTCGTTGGTCTTGTTCTCCTGGATGGCGGAGATCATCTCGTTGGTGAACTTCTCGGAGGTGATGTAGGCGACCTTGGGAGGGCGGCGGTGGCCCTCGCGGACCGCGTGGCCGATGGCGTGCATGAGGTGCGTCTTGCCCAGCCCCACCCCTCCGTACAGGAAGAGCGGGTTGTACGCCTTCCCGGGGGCATCGGCGACAGCCCTGCAGGCGGCGTGGGCAAACCGCGAGGAGTTCCCCACCACGAAGCTGGAGAACGTGAAGTTCGGATTGAGCCGGGATTCGCTCGCCGGACTGCCGTCGGTCTCGGGGGCGAGGTCGGAGTCGGTGAGGGGGGCCGGCTCGTCGCGGGGCGGGCTGGCCTGGGGATCGACGGTGATCTCCACCTGGCAGTCGTGCCCCAAGAGACCGGAGAGCACCTCCTGGATGACCGAGACGAAGCGCTCGGAGACCCAGTCCCGGGCGAGACGGGTGGGTACCCCGATCAGGAAGCGCTGGCCGTCGCTCTCCACCAGGGTGGCCGCAGCCAGCCAGGTCTCGTAGCTGGGGCGGGCCAGCTGGAAGCGCAGCTCCTCCTGGGCGGAGATCCAGATCTGCTGGCCCGAGGTCCGATCCGCGGCCGTCGGGAGGAGGTCGTCCTCGGCTCCGACCGTCAAGATCGCACCTCGCGGTACCCGTGCGCCGAAGCCACAGCCCAACCTCCGCCTTCCCGGCCACACTTGTCCACAGGATGTGAACAGGGGTGGATAAACTTCGACGCCGCTGCCGGAGGGGCGTGTCAACCCTAGCTGGGTCGACCGGGGGGACCGGGTCCCGCCGGAGCTCACGTCAGTCTAGCAATGGGGAGGGCGGGAGACAACGGGCAGTCGGCGGAGCGCCGGAGGCCGGGTCGGCGCGAATATACTTGCGGCACCACGCCGTCCGGGTGGGGCGCTCTGTGGCGTCCCCGGGCGCGATTCCAGATGATCCGACCGCAGGAGAGATCCGATAAAGCGAACGTTTCAACCCAAGAAGGCGTACCGGCGCAAGACGCACGGGTTCCGAGTGCGGATGTCGACGCCGGGCGGGCGCAATGTCCTCAAGGCACGCCGCCTGAAGGGCCGGAAGCGCCTGACCCCGACCGGCCCGCGCTGACGGGAGGGCGCAGTCTTGGTGGGCGTGGGCGCTTCGCCTGGGTGCGCGCGTGGAGGTGCGTGGGACGGGCCGGAGCGGTCCGGGTCCAGGCGGCTCGCAACGACCGCGGTGAGCTGCGGGTCGGGCTCTCGGTCCCGGGCATGCCCAGCGCGGTGGAGCGCAACCGGGTGCGTCGACGGCTGCGCGAGGCGGCCCGCCGGCTGGACCAGGATGGAGGCTTCGACCTGATCGTGAACACGGACGCGACGGCCCTGGAGCTGCCCTTCGGCGTGCTCTGCGCCCAGGTGAGGAGCGCCGCGCTGACCGCGGTGGCCCGCGCTCGCGCCGCCGCCGGCCCGGCTCCGGCACGGCCACCCCGGGGGTCGGTGGGGCCGTGAAGAGAGCCAGCCTGGCCTTCATCCGCCTCTACCAGCTCACCCTGGGCCCCGTGTTCGGGGCCATGAGCAGCTGCCGGTACGAGCCGACGTGCTCGCATTACACGGTCGAGGCGATCAGCCGCTTCGGCGCCCGCAAGGGCTGGTGGCTGGGGATCCGCAGGATCTCGCGCTGCCATCCCTACTACCCGGGCGGCTTCGACCCCGTGCCTGATCGCTACATCACCTGGCGGGAGGCGCGCCAGAGGCGTCGCGAGGCCCGTCTCGCCCAGCGGGGATCGGTGTGATCACGGCGCACCTCGTTGCCGCGGCGCCATCCCTGCTGGGGTCGGTGGACCTCAACCCGTTCGACTGGCTGAGCGTCCTCCGCTACCCGATCGGCTGGATGATCGAGCAGCTGAGCCTCCTCTTCAACGACGTGGGCCCACTCCGCGCCATCGGCCCCTTCGGCCTGGCGGTGGTCGTCAACACGCTGATCATCCGGGCGCTGCTCTACCCCGTCATGGGCTGGAACCTGCGCACCCAGCGGCGGATCCAGCGTGAGCAGCGCCAGGTGGCGCCCCAGCTCAACGACATCCGCAAGCGGTACAAGGGTCAGACCCGCAAGATCTCGGAGGAGTCTCAGAAGGTCTACGCCGAGCACGGGATCAGCCCTTTCAGCTCGATGTCCGGGTGCCTTCCCCTGCTGGTCCAGCTGCCCGTGCTGTATGGGCTGTACTGGGGCATCCGTGACGTCATCGGGATGGACAAGAAGACCGTCGCCTTCGACATCCTGCCGAGCACGTTCCACTTTGGCTTCCTCTGGATCGGGAACGTGGCCCAGACCATCGGACAGGCCTTGGGGAGCGCCAGCACCAGCGTCAGCACGGGCTGCTCGATCAGCACCACGACCTGCGCCACCGACTGGGGGCGCTTCTTCACCCACCCCACCAACCTGCTGCTCCTGATCTTCCCGCTGCTCACCGGGGCCGCCTACTTCATCCAGTCGAAGATGACCATGCAGCCGATGCGCTCGGACATGAGCGACATGGAGCGCCAGATGGCTTCGTCCATGCGCACGGTCGTTTACTTCATGCCGCTGATGAGCGTACTGTTCGGGTTCATCTGGCCGCAGGGATTGACCCTGTACTGGATGACGGCGGCGCTGGTGATGGTCGGCCAGCAGTACCAGCTGATGGGGTGGGGCTCGCTGAAAATGCCGCGCTGGCTGGGTGCCAACCGGACCACAGCGCTCTCCTTCTCGCGCCAGGACCTCATGCTGGCGGCCCCGTCCGGAGGTGGCGGGGGTGGCGGCGGGACTCCGCCCGGTTCCTCCTCCTCCAACGGGCACAGGAGATCGGGTGGGGGCGGACCGGTGAGTGGGGCGCCGGCGGCGGCCCCGGGGCGTGGACGGACCCCGTCGCGGGCGCAGAAGAAGGCGCGCCGGCGGCGCTGATGGTGTTTCCAAGAGGTGGTGCACGGTGACCGAAGCCGGGGCTGGGGTCGTCGAGGAGGAGTGGTCGAGCGTCGAGAAGAGCGGCCAGACCGTGGAGGAGGCGATCGCCGCCGCGCTGGAGGAGTTCGGGGTGGGGCCGGAGAGCGTCGCCGTCGAGGTGCTCTCGCGCCCAGCCCGGGTGCTTCCCGGAGAGCGGGTGTCCGCCGGTTCCGAGGCCCGGGTGCGTGTCTCGAAGCTGGACGAGCACACCGCGCGGGCACGGGCCACCCTGGCCGAGCTGCTCGAGCGGATGGGAATCCCGGCGCGGATCAGCACCCGCCGGGCCGCGGCGACGCCGGGCGGACCGCCCGCCCCACCGCTGCTCGACATCGCGGGGGATGACCTCGGGCTCCTGATCGGCTGGAGGGGGGAGACGCTCCGGGCCTTTCAGACCGTGCTCAACCTGATGATGGGGGACACCGAGGCCGGGACCGGGCGCCGGGTGATCCTGGACGTGGAGCGCTACCGGGCGCGGCGCGAGGAGCAGGTGAGGGAGCTGGCGCTGCGGCTGGCCAACCGGGTGAAGCGGACCGGCCAGCGCTACACCCTGGATCCCATGCACGCCTACGAGCGCCGCACCATCCACCTCACCCTCGCTGACGACGAGGGGGTGCGGACCGAGAGCACCGGCAAGGAGCCGGCGCGGCGCGTGGTGATCCACGCCACCGGGCCGGCGCAGCCGGACCTGCCGGAGCTGCCGGACCGCCTGGGACGCCCGGCTCACCGGAGCAGCGCAGGGCCCGCGGACGCCGGGCGGGGACGCGAGCGGCGGCCGTCGCGCTGGCAGCGCGGCTAGACCGATCCCCGTGAGCGTGAGCGGCGGGAGCCACGAGCTGCACCGTCTGCCAAGCGGGACCCGTCTCATCACCGCCCCGATGCCGGAGCGGCGCTCGGCGGCGGTCGCGTTCATGTTCGATGTCGGATCCCGTCACGAGGAGCGGGCGACCGCCGGCTTGAGCCACTTCATCGAGCACGTCGTCTTCAAGGGCGGCGGCGATTTCCCGACGGCGCGGGCGGTCTCCGAGGCGATCGAGAGCGTGGGCGGTTCGATCAACGCCTCCACCGACAAGGAGGCGACCGTCTTCTACGCCAAGGTGCCCGCCGAGCATCTGGAGCTGTGTTGCAGGGTGCTGGGCGGGATGCTCTTCGCGCCGGTGCTGGAGCCCGCTGAGGTGGCCAAGGAGCGGCAGGTGGTGATCGAGGAGCTGCGGATGTGCCTGGACAACCCCCAGGAGCACATCGGGACCCTCTTCGACGAGGTGATGTACCCGGACCAGCCGCTGGGCTGGGATGTCGCCGGCACCGAGGAGACCGTCCAGGGTTTCGACGGGGACGCCTGCCGCGAGCACCTGAGCCGGTATTACCGCCCGGCGCGCCTGGTGGTCAGCATCGCCGGGGCGATCGACCCCGCCCGGGCTGCGGAGGTGGTCGAGGGCTGCGTGGGCCGGCGTGGTGATGGGGCGGACGGGATCGCCGAGGCCGCCCGCGAGAGCGCCGGGGGCGCCGTCCGCCTCATCAACAAGCGCAACGAGCAGGCGAACATCATGTTGGGCGGCTACGCCTGCTCCTACCTCGACGAGCGCCGCGCGGTGGTGGACCTGCTCAACGTGGTGCTGGGCGAGGGGATGTCCAGCCGGCTCTTCCAGGAACTGCGCGAGGAGCGGGCCCTCGCCTACGACGTGCACTCCTTCGTGGCCAAGCTGCGGGACAGCGGATGTCTGGGGATCTACCTGGGCTGCGAGCCGCGCCGCGCCGCCGAGGCGGTCGGCGTCGCCGTGGAGGAGCTGGCGCGGATGGCGACGGAGCCGGTCGGCGAGGACGAGCTGGGCAGGGCCAAGGAGTACGCCAAGGGACGGCTGCTCCTGCACCTGGAGGGGACGGGTGCGGTCAGCCAGTTCCTCGGCCAGCAGGAGCTGCTCACCGGCGAGGTGCTGGTCGCCGAGGAGGTGGTCGCCGCGCTCGAGGCGGTGACCGCCGAGGAGGTGAGGGTGATGGCGGAGGGGATCTGCAGCCGGGGTCTGCGCGCCGCCGTCATCGGGCCCTTCGCCAAGCCGGAGCGATTCGAGGCGGCACTGCGCCGGGCGTCGTGAGGCGCCCGGGCGGGGCGAGGGGCGGGGATGGTCGTCAGAGGTGGTCCAACCGGAGGTACGAGGTCGAATGAGCGTGGAGCGGACGCTGGTGTTGGTGAAGCCCGACGGGGTCCAGCGCGGCCTGGTCGGTGAGGTCGTGGGCCGGCTGGAGCGCCGCGGGCTGCACCTGGTGGGCCTCAAGCTGATGCGGATCGATGAGCAGCTGGCGGCGCGGCACTACGCCGAGCACGTGGGCAAGCCCTTCTATGCGGGGCTGGTCCGCTTCATCACCTCGTCGCCGGTGGTCGCCATGGTCTGGGAGGGGCCGGGGGCGGTCGCCCTGGTCCGCGCGACGATGGGGGCCACCGACCCGGCGAAGTCGGCGCCGGGGACGATCCGGGGCGACCTCGCCGTGTCGATCGGGACCAACGTCGTGCACGGGAGCGATTCGCCGGAGCGCGCCGAGGTGGAGGTGGCCCTCTTCTTCGGCGCCGCCGAGCTGGTGAGCTGGGAGAGCTCGCTCGCGGACTGGACCGTCGGCAGCTGAGCGCCCCGGGCCTCAGGCCCCGTGGGGAGGCGCTGCGCGAAGCCGGGCCAGCTCCTCGTTCAGGCGGCGGCGCCGGCGGCCGAGGAGCGGAGGCGCGAGCAGCAGCCCGGCGAGGCCCGGCAGAGCCGGGTGGGGCGCGGCGGTCGGGGTCGCGGTGGTGACCAGGGTGGGCCCGGCGCCGAGCCCCCCAAAGTTGCCCAGCGGCCAGATCCGGAGGATCGCCTTGGCCAGGATGTGGTCGCGGGGCACCAGTCCGAAGAAGCGCGAGTCGCAGGACTGGTTGCGGTTGTCCCCCATCACGAAGTAGTCGCCCGGGGGGACGTGGAGGATCTGGTCGACGGCGTCGGCGATGCCCGGGGTGGGGAAGTCCGGCCCCTGCTCCCAGGCGTCCGGGAGGTACGGCTCCTCGATCACGTCCCACGGACCGGTGCCGCCGGGCTGCACCAGGAGCTCCGCCGGGTGGGCGTTGGCGTCGATCTCGATGTTGTCGCCGGGGAGGCCGACCACGCGCTTGATGTAGTCGTCGGAGGTGTCGCCGCAGGAGTGCGGGGGCTCGAGGATGACGATGTCGCCGCGCGCCGGGTTGCCGAAGACGTAGGAGATCTTGCTGGCGATCAGGAAGTCACCGTTCTGGAGCGTGTTCTGCATGCTGTCGCCGTCCACCCGCACCGTCTCGATGCAGGTCCAGATGATCGCGTAGAGGACGACGGCGACCAGGAGGATCTCGAGCAGGTCGCGGACCCAGGTGCTCCGGGCCCGGAGCGGCGGGGACGGGGTGTCGGGGGTTTCGGGGGTGGGCGTGAGGTCGGGCTGCTCCATGTTGCGGCTGCTGACCGTACCGGCCTCCGGGGTGCCGCAGCGACGCCGCGCGGCGAGGTGGACTGGGGGGGTGTCCGCTTCGACGCGGGCGGGCGAGAGCGGGCGAGGGGCGCCGTCCGCCCCACCTGGGGCGGATTATACGGGCGGCCTGGGAAGCCCACCCTCCGGGCACACTGGCGCGGTGGGGGCGGCCGCGGGCGGGGCGCCTCCGGGGCCCCCCCCCGCCTTGCGACAATTGCGATCAGAGGCCGGCCCACCGGCCCGGGCACATCAGGCGGAGGACTGTCGATGGCTCTGCTGTCCGCATCTCCCTACAAGGCCAAGGAGTTCCCGCTCAGCGGCCTGCAGGGGATATCCGACCACACCCTGGAGATTCACTTCGGACTTTATGCCGGCTACGTCAAAAACACGAACCTGCTGACCGAGCAGCTGGTGGAGCTGGGCGAGAAGGGGCAGGCCGGGACCCCCACCTATCACGAGCTGACCCGGCGGCTGCCCTTCGAGTACAACGGGATGGTCCTCCACGAGTGGTACTTCGGGAACCTGGCCAGGGACGCGGGCGGGGAGATCTCCAGCTCGTCGGACCTGGGCCGGGCGATCGGGGAGTCGTTCGGCGACATCGAGACCTGGAAGCGCGACTTCACCGCCATCGGCGGGATGCGCGGGGTGGGCTGGGCGGTCACGTACCTGGACACCGCCACCGGCCGGCTCTCCAACCACTGGATCACCCTGCACCAGGACGGCAACATCGCCGGGTTCAAGCCGGTGGTGGTGATGGACGTCTGGGAGCACGCCTTCCTGCTCGACTACAAGCCCGCGGAGCGGCCCAAGTACATCGAGGCCTTCATGGCGAACCTGGACGTGGCGACCTGCCAGGGCCGGCTGACCGGGAAGCTGGACCGCCCGGTCGGCTGACTGGTCCGGGGACGTGGCGGCCGGCTAGAGGGGCCGGCCGCCCAGGCGCCGGTAGAGGGCCCCGAGGTCCTCGTCACCCGCGAAGTCGATGAGGAGCCGGCCGCCGCGACGGCGGCGCTCCAGGGCGACGGGGAGGCCGAGCGCCTGCTCGAAGCCGCGGCGCAGGTGCTCGTCCTCGGGCGAGAGGCGGCCCGGGGCCTCGTGGGCGGCGTGGCCCGAGCCGGGCTTGCGGGGTGCGGCGGCCTCCGCGTGCTGCTGCACGAGCCGCTCGGTGGCGCGCACCGTGAGACCCTCGTCGACCACGCGGTGGCCGAGACGGACCATGGCCTCCTCGTCGCGCAGTGCCAGGAGGGCGCGGGCGTTGCCGGGGCTGAGAGCGCCATTGGCGACCGACTCCTGGAGAGGCGCCGGAAGCTGGAGAAGCCGTATGGCGTTGGTGACCGTCGGGCGGCCGCGGCCGAGGCGCAGGGCGATGGCCTCGTGGGAGAGGCCGAAGGCGTCGGCGAGGCGGGCGTAGGCGGCGGCCTCCTCGAGTGGGTTGAGGTCCTCGCGCAGGAGGTTCTCGCTGAGGGCCAGCTCGAGGGCGTGGCGGCCGGACTCGGAGGCGGGGCGGAGGATGGCGGGAATGGCGGAGATGCCGGCCTGCTGGGCCGCGCGCAGGCGGCGCTCGCCGGCGACCAGGCGGTAGCCGTCGGGATCCGGCTCGACGACGATGGGATGGAGCAGCCCGTGGAGGCGGATGGAGGCGGCCAGCGCGGCGAGGGCCTCGGGGTCGAAGTCGCGGCGCGGCTGCTCGGGGTTGGGGTGGACACGCAGGGGGTCGACCTCGACCAGGACCGGGCCACCCGGACCGAGGTCGCGAGCGGGATCGCTGCTGGCGAGCAGGGCGTCGAGGCCGCGGCCAAGTCCGTGGCGACGGGGCGGAGCGACGGGGCGGTCGAGGGGTGGGCGGGAAGCGCTGTCAGTGGTCATGCGAGGGAGGGGGTGGGGACGGCCCGGGCCGTGGCCTGAAGCCGGGCGTCGAGGTTGACGGCCAGCTCGCGGTACGCCTCCGCACCGCGCGAGGCCGGGGCGTAGGCGGTGATGGGGAGGCCGAAGCTGGGGGCCTCGCTGAGCCGGACGTTGCGCGGGATGACCGGATCGAGGACGAGGTCGCCGAAGCGCTTGCGGACCTCGTCGACCACCTGGCTGGCGAGGGTCAGGCGTCCGTCGTGCAGGGTGAGGACGATGCCGGCGATGCGCAGCTGCGGGTTGAGCTCGCGACGCAGCAGGCTGATGGTGTGGGTGAGGAGGCCGAGGCCCTCCAGTGCGTAGAACTCGCACTGGATGGGGACGAGCAGGGCCTCGCAGGCGACCACGGCGTTGACGGTGAGCAGGCCAAGGCTCGGGGGGCAATCGAGGAGGACGTAGTCGACGGGGTCGTCGCCGAGCGCCTCGAGGGCGTAGGCGAGGCGCTTCTCGCGCCGGGCGACGCCGACCAGCTCGATCTCCGCGCCGGCGAGCGCGATGTCCGAGGGGACCAGGTCGAGGCCGGGGACGCCGGTCGCGATGCGGGCCTCGGCGAGGGGGCGGCCGAGGACGACCACGTCGTAAGTGCTGGCGGCGATGTCCCGGCGGGCGATGCCGAGGCCCGAGGTGGCGTTGGCCTGGGGGTCGCAGTCGATGATGAGGACGCGGCGCCCGAGCTCGGCCAGGTGGGCGCCGACGTTGATGACGGTGGTGGTCTTGCCGACCCCGCCCTTCTGGTTGGCGACGGCGAGGATGAGCGGGGGCATGGCCCTGGATTATGCGGCGCGCGAGGGGCGGGGGAGGCCGGCCCGAGACCCGGCGCAATCGCCTGCCGGGGTTGTTTCACCGTCATGATTCCCGTGGAACACTGCTAGTGTTCGGAGCCATGGACGAACCGCTCGCCGCCGCAACCAGCGATCTCGCGACCGGCTTTCTCCTCGGCCTGCTGGTCGGGGAGGGTCACTTCGGAGGCGACGGCCGGCAGCCCCAGATCACGCTGCGGATGCACGTCCGCCACGAGCGGCTCTTCCGCTGGCTGACCGTCACGTTCCCCGGCGGCCGCCTCTACGGCCCCTACCATCACGGCGGTCGCGACTACTACCAGTGGATGGCCCGCGGCGACTACCTGCGTCGCGTGCTCGCCCCGCTCATCGCCGCCCACCGCGGGTTGCTCGACGACCACGCTGCCCACCGTTTCGACGACATGTGCACCCGCTACGCGGTGCTCTCCCCCGGACCTGGCCCCAGCGACGCTTCGACCGCGCCCTGACGTCGGGAGGCGCGGGTGCCCGGAGCGTCAGGCCGCTACCCGGTGGCTCCGGCGCCGGGCGAGCGTGGCGTAATCGTCGAGGAGAGCGTCGAACGTCGCCGACCAGCTCCTCCCCGCCACGGCGTGGCGCGCTGCCTCCCCGATCTCGCGCAGGTCGGGCCGGCCGGCGGCCGCGGCCAGGACCGCGCCGAGCCCGTCGCCCGGCGGCTCGGCGAGGAACCCGGTGCGCCCCTCGTCCACCAGCCATCCGACCCCGCCCGCCCGGACCCCGACCACGGGGAGCCCGGACGCCATCGCCTCCTGGATCACCTGGCCGAAGGTCTCGGTGGACGCCGCGTGCAGGAAGATGTCCGCCGCCGCGTAGACGTCGGCGAGGGCGTCCCCCTCGCGCAGACCGGGCAGGCGGAGGTTGGGCGGCGCGCCCTGGCGGAGCTCGTCCGCCATGGGCCCGTCCCCGACCACGAGGAAGCGCAGCTCGGGGAGCCTGCGGGCGATCCCGACGATCCGGTCGAGCCCCTTCTCTCGGGCCAGCCGGCTGACGCACAGGACCCGCGGGCCGTCGCCCGCAGGCCAGAGACCCCTGGCCGCCAGCGACCCCGGCCGGCCGGGGCGGAACAGCACGTTGTCCACGCCGCGTCCGCTGACCCCCACCCGCTCGAAGCCCCGGCCCCGAAGGTCGTCCGCGAGCGGCGGCGTGGCCGCGTAGGTGGCGGTGCAGCCGTTGTGGAGGCGCCGCTCGGCTGCCGCCGCGGCCAGGGCCAGCAGGGGCCCGCCGTAGGCTCGGGCGTAGGCGACGAGGTCCGTCTGGTAGTGGGCGACGACCGGCACGCCGAGCCGGCGCGCCGCCCAGGCCCCGCACACCCCGAGCGCCGCGGGAGACGCGAGGTGGACGATGTCGGGGTCGAAGTCCCGGAGCCGGTGACGCATTCCCGGCGCGATCGGCGAGACGGTCAGGTCGGGATAGAGCAGGCCCTTGACGCCCGGGACCCGGACGACCTCGAAGCCGTCGTACTCCTCCACCCCCTCCCCGGGGGCGAAGAGGAGAGCGCGATGGCCGCGCCGGCGCAGGTGCGCCGTCAGCGCGGTCACGGTGCGCGTCACACCGTTTACCCGCGGCAGAAAGCTCTCCGTCACGATGGCCAGGCGCATCCCGGACCATCCTCCCCGCTCGCTGGGGAAGATGAGGCGAACCGACGTTTGCCATCTGGTGAAGAAATGGGTGGGGGCGCCGCGGCCGGGACCTTCCCGATCCGTAGAATTTCGACCATGGCGCTCTTCCGGCAGGCACAACGCATGAACGAGAGGGCGATGGAGATGCGCCGCCGGATGCTGGCATTCCGGGACGCCCACCGCCCACCGATCCCCGCCAAGGAGGCCAAGCGCTGGACCTTCCTCGCGGCCGCGCCGCCCCGCGAGGTGTTCGCCGTCATGGAGCAGATGATCGGCACCTTCCCCTTCCGCTTCGAGCTGACCGGGGAGAGCTCGGCGCGCATCGCCGAGTTCCGGCGCAAGGGGGTGATCGGCCAGTGGTCCCGCCACGTGGAGATATTCACCCGCTGGGTCAGCTGCGAGGCTCGGGTCACCCCGGCCGGGACGGAGGTGACGGTGGTGGCGAGCCGCGGCCGGGGCCCCATGCCCCGCGCCCTCCAGCTCGTCCAGCTGCTCACGCGGGGCAGCGCGGATTCCCGCACGGTGTACCGGCACCGGACGCTCCCGGCGGGCCCCGTGAGCCTGGTGGCCTCGTGGGCGGGCATGCCCTACCACCTCTACACCGAGCCGCGGTGGGATGCCCCGCGCGGCCCTCGCGTCCTCACGGCCAGCGGCGTGGAGGCGATCCCCGGCGGCACCGGCTCCTTCACCAGGGTTCGCCTCGCCGACGGGACCGAGGGATACATCGAGACCGACCAGATCGTGGCGGCGCCGGAGGCATCCACGCGCGAGGCGCAGGCCGGGGCGGCCCGCTTCGGCTGACGGGGGCGGCCTCAGCGCGGGTGGTACGACAACGGGGCGCCCACCCCGTGGTGGACACCCCGTCGAGCGCTCGGAGACATCACGACCGCCGTCAGCGATCGCGTCTCACAAGGTCAGGCTCCCGGCGATCAGCAGACGCCTCCGGCGCTGGTCGGCTGGGGCACCGTATGTGGGCAATCACTCATCGGCATGACCCTCCTTTTCTCGGAGTGCCGCATCGCCCGTTCCGCATCAGCGTCAAGGGTGAAGGCGCGGGGGGCGAAGGGCCGGAGACGCTGAGAGGAGTGTACCGGGAGAGCCGGCGGGCGGGGGCCGTCCAGCGCGCCCGGCCCGGAGGACTGCTCAAAGGGGCCGGCGGCCGGCGACCCCGGCGTCGCGTGGATGCCACCAGCCCACCTCGCCTTCACCCAGCCTCCAGCAGAGGTAGACGGGCCGGCCCTCCCTGAGCGCGGGGAAGTCGCACAGGCCGGTGGCCACGTCACGCAGGATCACGCCGAACTCCGCGATCTCCTCGAGGATGGCGTGGATCCTTGCGGCGGAGCGGGAGGCCGACGCCGCCGCGCGCGCCGCTCCGTTGGACCGGCCGCCATGGGCAGCGTGCTCCTGCATCCCCGCCATGGCATCCGACAGGACGGCGCCCTGGAGGTCGCGGAGTAGCGGCTCCAGCCGGGGGAGGAGAGCATCCGCCTCCGCCTTGTCGAAGACCGGCTCAGAGGGAGCAGACACGGCTCAACTCCTGCCTGCTACGTGGCATCGGGCTCCTTCGCCCTCAGTAGATACCGAGCTCCAGCTTGACCTCATCGGATGCCATCGTGCGCGGGTCCCACGGTGGATCCCAGACCAGGTTGACCCGGACGTCCTCGACCCCCGGGAGGGGCGCGCAGACCGCGTGCACCTGGCTCTGAAGGATGCTGCCCAGCGGGCAGTACGGAGAGGTCAGGGTCATGTCGACGCTGAGCAGCCCCGCCTCGTCGAGATCGGTGCCGTAGACCAGCCCGAGGGAGACCACGTCGATCCCGATCTCGGGGTCGTAGACCTCGGAGAGGGCGTCGCGGATCATCTCCTGGGATGCCCGCAGCGCCGTCCCGCCCGCCGGACGGTCCGCGCCCCCATCCGCTTTCGCGCCGGTGGTCGTCGGGTCGTCGCTCATGCCGCGTCGCCCTCCTCAACGGACCCCAGGGCCCGGAGGATGGCGCTGCACGCCAGCGCCGCACACTTGACCCGGACCGGGTATGCCTTCACACCCTGGAGGGCCTCGAGGTCGCCGAGATCCTCGGAGCGACCCTCCCCCACCAGCATCTGCCGGTACCGCCGGGCGACGTCGACCGCCTCCTGGCGCGGCAGCCCGGCCACCTGGTCGCAGAGCATGCTCGCCGCCGCCTGGCTGATCGAGCATCCCTTGCCGGTGAAGGCGATCTCCGCCAGCCGGTCGCCGTCGAGGCGCCAGCTCAGACAGAGCTCGTCGCCGCAGAGCGGGTTCTCCGCCTCCAGGGTTCCATCGGCGTCGGCGACGGCTCCACGGCGTCGCGGGTTGCGGTAGTGGTCGAGGATGATCTCGCGGTAGAGGTCGTCATCGACCGGTGTAATCCCGACTGTCACGCTCAACATTGTACCCGCGTACGCCACCCCCAAGCCCGTCGCGCGCCGTGACGTCGTCGCCCCGCACGGCGGTCGTAACGCCGCGTCGACGGCGGTCGTTCAGTCTGCGAGTGCTGAAGAACGAGCAGCCCTTCCTCCCACTCGCCGCAGCCGCGGCGCTGCTGCTGGTCAGCTGCAGCTCGTCGGGCGGAGGATCGGCGCCTGGTTCACCCACCTCCCGGGCTTCGTCCGGAGGCGGGTCGGAGACCTCCTGTGCCGCGACCTGGCAGCTCAGCCATGCGCTGGTTCCGAGCGGCGACTCCGCAGCGAGCACCGACCTCGCCGGGGTCGCGGCCGTCTCTCCCACGGACGTCTGGGCGGTCGGCTCGACGAGCTCGACCGGCGCGGCCCAGCAGACCCTGGTCGAGCGCTGGGACGGCACTTCGTGGTCGATCGTCGCGGCGCCGGACCCCGGCAACACGGGATCACTGGGCGGGGCTCAGCTCACCGCCGTCAGCGCGGTCTCCGCGGACGACGTGTGGGCGGTGGGGTACATCGGCAGCCTTGCGCCCCCGTCGACGACGGCGGGGGCCCCCTCGACGGCGGTTGCGGCGCAGACGCTCAGCGAGCACTGGAACGGCAGGTCGTGGTCGATCGTGGGCGTCCCCGACATCGCGGCGCGGGACGGGGTGACCCCGTTGGACGTGCTCACCTCGGTTCAGGCGGTCAGCCAGGACGACGTCTGGGCGGTCGGGATCACCGAGTGGGACCTCGACCAGGGCGTCGTGGTCCAACCCCTCGTGGCGCAGTGGACCGGGGCGTACTGGACCCTCGTCGACGTGCCCGACCCCGAGCCGCTGCCCCCTGACTGGGCCTTGGAAGACGCTCAGGTCCCGGTCGGCGCGAGCGCCGCCGTGGGCAGCGCGGCGCTGCTCGGCATCGCCGCGAGCTCGGTGGACGACGTCTGGACGGTCGGGGGCTACGAGGCCGACATGGGGGCGGCGACCGGCAACGCCTCGCCCTGGGAGACGCTCACCGAGCACTGGGACGGCAGCTCGTGGTCGATCGTCCCGGCGCCCGATGCCACGCTGCCCGAGCCGCTCTCCGACGGGAGCACCCAGCCGGACGACCTGCTCATGGCGACCGGCGAGGCCGCGGCCGGCGACCTCTGGGCGGTCGGCGGGGCGCTGCCCGGTTCGGCTCTCACCCTGCGCCAGAGCGGGGACTCATGGAACCTCGTGCCGAGCCTGGCCGTGGCGGTGTCCGGCGTGGGCGGGTGGCCAGGCTACTGGGCGCCGGGCGCGCACCAACCGACCTTCCTCCCGGGCGTCAGCCCGCTGGTCGGAGTGGTCACGCTCAGCTCGACGGACGCCTGGGCTGTGGGAGCCGTCATCCTGCACTGGAACGGCGACTCCTGGCAGGCCCTGTACGCCGTGAATGGTCACCCCTTCGGTTATCTGACGGGTGTCTCCGCCACCCGCGCGGGTGGCCTCTGGGCGGTTGGCGGGACGACAATCGTGCACTCCCCATGCGCTTGACCCGGCCCCCTGGCCCGCACCGCGCCGCCGCTCGGATCGGCATCCTGGGTGCGGCCGCGGCGCTCGCCCTCGGCCTGGGTGGACCGGTGACGGCTGGTCCCGCCGGCGCTGCCGCGTCCTCCGGCTCGTCGACGCCGTCCACCAGCTCGCCCAGGGACGACTGGGCGGAGCTTCACCCGGCGATCGCTCCCCTCCCCCGCGACGCCGCGGTGGTGGCCTACGACGCCACCACCCAGGCCGTGGTGGTGAGCGGCGGCGAGAGCTCGTGCGGTGGTGCCGACCGCGAGGTGTACCAGGACACGTGGACGTGGTCCGGCTCGGGTTGGACGGATGCCGCCGCCACGGCGCCACCTGTCTTCGGCGTCCCCAGCGCCTACGACGCTGCGACGGGAACCGTCGACACCATCTGGGTGCCGAGCTGCGGCAGCCTCGTCACCAGCCAGTGGAACGGGCTGGTGTGGACGAGCAGCTTCGCCGAACCGGCCGCGGACAGCGACCAGCCGGCGCCTGATCCCGACGGTGCCATGGCCTACGACCCCTCGAGCCAGTCGCTCGTGCTCTGGTCACCCACCCCCGGCCAGCAGCCGGCATCCGCGTCCGCGCCTCCCGACCAGTCGTCCACCTGGAGCTGGGATGGCAGGACGTGGCAGCCGCTCTCGCTGGTGACGTCGCCGCCTGCGTCGATCGGTGGGGCGACCGAGGATGTGCAGATGGTCGACGACTCCGCGACCGGTCAGCTGCTCCTCTACGGTGACCCATCGCGGACCATGTGGGCCTGGGACGGCAACGACTGGTCGGAGGTCGCCGTCCCCGGCGGCCCCTCACCCCGCGTGGGTTCCAGCATGGTCTACGACTCGGCGCTGCGCGAGGTGCTCCTCTTCGGGGGCATCTCCGTCACCGGATACACGCCGGCATCAGGGGACCAGAGCGAGTCGTTCACCATGGGCTCGCCGCTCAGCGACCTCTGGGCCTGGAACGGCTCCACCTGGAAGCAGCTGCACCCGGCGCAATCTCCGCCGGCGCGATTCCTTGCACAGATGGCCTACGACACCGAGAGCGGTCAGGTGGTGCTCTTCGGGGGGTCGGTCAACACCATCGCCGACGTGGCCGACACTTGGGTGTACGGTCCGACCTCCTAGCGTCCATCCCGAGCTGCGGCGAGGCGACCACACGCCGGTCCCGGCCGCGCGGCTGCTAGATTCGCCGGTGATGCCCATCGCGCTCGAGGTCCTCCACGGCGACGAGACCGGCGAGGAGCTGCTCATCGAGGCTCTCCGGGTGCTCCACCCCGAGGTGATCGGCCTGGACGTGGCGCTGCGCCACCACGACCTCAGCCTGGAGAGGCGGCGCGCCACCCAGAACCAGGTCGTCTTCGAGGCCAGCCGGGCGATGCGCGAGACCGGCTACGGACTCAAGGCCGCCACCGTCACACCCGAAGGGCAGGGCGACGTGGGCAGCCCCAACGCGATCCTCCGCGCCGAGGTGGGCGGCACCGTGATCCTGCGCACCGGGCGGCGGATCCCCGGGGTCATTCCGATCGCAGGCGTCAGCTCTCCCATCAGCGTGGTGCGCATGGCCGTCGACGACGCCTACGGTGCCAAGGAGTGGCGGGAGGGCTCGGGAGCCGAGGAGGTGGCCTACCGCACCGAGAAGATCTCGCGCGCGGTCTGCCGCGAGGTGGCGGAGTTCGCCTTCGTGCATGCCGCGCGTACCCGGGCGCGGGTCTTCGGTGGCCCCAAGTACACCGTCTCCCCGGTCTACGAGGGGATGCTCAAGGAGGAGATGGACGCCGCCGCGAGCCGCCATCCGGACGTGGAGTACGAGCCTCAGCTCATCGACGCCACCTATGCGCTGCTGCTCAACCAGGGGGGCGACTCCCTGGTCGTGCCGACTCTCAACCGTGACGGGGATTGCATGAGCGATCTGGTGCTCGGCCTCTTCGGGTCGATCGCCGGGGCGGAGTCGGTGCTGATCGGCTTCAGCGGGGACTCGCTCGTCCCCAGCGTGGTCATGGCCGAGGCGCCGCACGGCACCGCCCCGGCGCTCCTCGGCAAGAACCTCGCCAACCCCATGGCCATGATCCTCGCGTGCGCCTCGTTGCTCGGCTTCATGGCCGGCGACGAGGTGCGGCTGGCCTCCCGCGCCGTGTACGAGAGCGTCTTCGAGACGGTCCGGCACGGCACGCGCACCGCCGACCTGGGGGGCAACGCCCTCACCGACCAGTTCACCGACGCCGTCATCGAGGCGGTGCGCGCCAAGCTCGAGGTCTGGCGGACCCTTGGCGTCGGGCCCTCCGTCCCCTGACCTCAGCGCCGAGCGGTGCGCCGGCGGATCCCGAGCCGGCCGCCCGCGGCGGCCGCCACCACCACGACGCAGACGACCAGGAGCAGCGCCCAGGGGAAGCTCCCACCGGTGGATGTCGTCGGCGCCGAGGTGGGGCTCGCAGAGGCAGAGGCGGCGGGCGTCGCCGTCGGTGTGACGGTAGCCGAGGCACTCGGCGTGGGGGTCGGCGCCGGCGCCGCCGTGGCGCTCCCCGGCGCCACCGCGTGGTCCTCCACCAGTGTCTGCCCGCTGCTGGCCCCCGAGCTGCTCTCGTTGGTGGACCCGACCGCGACGCACTCGCTCGAGTCGCCACAGGCGACGGCCTCCAGCTCGGCGAAGGAGAAGCCGGTGGGCTGCGGGTTGGTGACCCCCGCCGTCACCGTCCAGGCACCGCCCGCGTACTCCTCGACCAGCACGTCGGTGCTCCCGCCGACCGCCCAGCACTCGGCGGCAGCACTGGCACATGCCATCCCGAGGAGCACACCGGAGGGCTGCGCCGCCACCTGCCAGGCGGTGCCGTTCCACTGCTCGAGCACGTCCTTGCCGCCCGCCGAGCAGGCGGAGGCGTTGAGGCAGGCGACGCTGTCCAGGTAGGCCGAGACCGTCGGGCTGCTCACGACGCTCCACGAGGCTCCCGTGTACCTCTCGACGAGCCCGGTCTGGTTGCCTGCGACCGTCTGGTAGCCGGCCGCCCAGCAGTCGGATGCCGAGACGCAGGTGACCGCGCTCAGCCCGCCGTCGGCGTTGGCCGCGGTGGCGATGCTCCAGCTGCTGCCGTTGTAGTGCTCGACGAGCGGCGCGCGGATGGCCCCGTTGCTGCTGGTGACCTGGGCTCCCACCGCCCAGCAGTCGCTGGTGGAGACACAGGCGACGCCGGTGAGGTCGCCGTTGCCGCTGCTGGTGGCGGGCGTGGAGACGACGCTCCAGCCCCCCGTGGCGTAGCGCTCGACGAGCGTCGCCCCCCAGACCGTGGTGGAGGCCTGCACCCCGACCGCCTCGCAGGCTGCCGACGACACGCAGCTCACCGCCTGGAGGGCGCCGCCGACCTCCGGGCTGGAGATCAGCGACCACCCGGTGCCCGAGGTCTCCTCCGTAAACGGCACCTCGGCGCCGCCGCTCCCCCCCTCCACCCCGACCGCCCAGCACGCGCCGGCGGTGAAGCAGCTGACACCCGAGAGGCTCGCCTTCGAGCTCGGATTGGGGCTGGTGACGACGGTCCAGGCTGCCGATGAGGTGGCGGCCGGGGAGGCGATGGCGGCGGCGGGCAGCGGCCCGACGCCTCCGACCGCGAGTGCGCCCACCGCCGCGAGCAGGACCGCCCCGCGAGCGACGGAGCGGCGAAGCGCGGACATCCGCGATAGAGCGCCTGTTCCTGCCATTTCTGTCCGAAACAGCCGCGAGCGAGCGGTCCACTGGTGCTCGCGTCGGCTCAGGTGGGCCTCCCTCCGTCTGGGCGGCCGGACACCGGTGCGTGACCCGCATCCACCGGGTCGGAGTCCGTGTCGACGTGCCGCGCGCGCTTTGCAACCGGGCGGCGTCCTGACGTCGCGGTGCCGCCCAGGCGGAGCCGAGGCACGAGGGCGATGGCCTTGAGGATCTCCGCGGAGGAGACCTTCGACTGGCCGGCGAGACGGTCCTCGAAGCGGATGGGGACCTCGACGACCTGTATGCCACACCTCAGACAGAGGTAGAGCATCTCCGTGAGGAAGGCGTAGCCATCAGATCGAATGCTGTGGATGTCGACCTCCTCGAGCACCCAGCGGGGGTAGCAGCGGTAGCCGGAGGTGCAATCGTGCACGCGCACCCCCAGGATGGTGCGCGCGTAGATGTTGGCGCCATGCGAGAGGAACTTGCGCCGCCGGGTCCACCCCGCGATCTCACCGCCCGGGACGTAGCGTGAGCCGATGGCCAGCGCGTCTCGCTGGTGGGCCGCCGCGGTGAGCGCCGGCAGGTGTCGCGGGTTGTGGGAGCCGTCCGCGTCCATCGTGACCACCAGCTCGTAGCCGCGCTCGATGGCGTGGGTCATCCCCGCCACGTAGGCGGTGCCGAGCCCCAGCTTGCCGGAGCGATGCACCACGTGCACGCCGGGGTCCTCGGCGCCGATCCGTTCGGCGAGGTCGCCCGTGCCGTCCGGGGAGTTGTCGTCGACCACCACCACGTCACAGCCGAACCCCCGGATCGGTGTGACCAATCCCTCCAGGTTGGGCCGCTCGTTGAAGGTGGGGAGGATGACGATCGTCTTCGGCGCCGGGGTCGCCTCCCCGGCGGCGCGGGCGTCCTGCGCGATGTCGCTCATCTGTTCCCCTGCGGCCACCACGCCGCTCCGCTGCTGGGACCCCGGCGGTGAAGCACCGTGGGAGTGTAGCCGCCCGGCCCGGCCCCTTCGCGCCAGGCCTGACCGAGGCGTGGCGCCGAGGACGGTTACGGCGGGGTGGGCGCGGCCTGCACCGGCGCGGCCCCTAGCCGCTCCAGCGCCCGGCGCGATCGCGACGCCGCGACCGAGTTGCCCTTGGTCTCGAAGAGCGCCACCGCCTCGCGCAGCGCCGTCTCGGCCGAAGCAGAGCTGCCCGCCGCCTCCAGCACCTCGGCGAGCCCGACCATCGCCTGCCCCTGCTCGTCCGGCTGGTCGGTGGTCCCGATCAGGCGCACGCCCTCGCGGGCGAGCTCCTCCGCCTCGGCGTGCCGCCCCTCCGCCGCCAGCAGCTTGGCCCGGATGCTGCGCCACTGATACTGGGCACCGACGTCATGCGGCGAGGCCTTCTCGCGGCAGGCGTCGGCCAGCTCGTCCGCCTCCTGGTCGCGACCCTCGGCGTGGAGGACCTCGGCGAGCAGAGCAGCCACCGTGGGCGCATAGCCCGTGTCCCCCATCGCCCGGAGGGTCTCGTAGTCGCCGCGCAGCTCGACCTCCGCCCGCTCCAGATCGCCGGCCAGCATCTCCGCCGGGCCGGAGTGGAGCGAGGTGATCGCGGCGCTGAGTGCGAATCCGAGATCGGTGAGCATGGCCCGGCTCCGCTGGTAGTGCTCGCGCGCGGCCTCCGCATCGCCCCGCATCGCCTCGAGGTGGCTCATCGCCGAGAGGGTCATGGCCTCGGTGCGCCGATCACCGGCGCCCCGCTCCAGGAGCTCCGCACAGCGGGAGAGAGCCTCGGTCACGGGGGTGGCGCTGTAGACGAGACAGGATGCCATCGCGGACAGCAGCCGAACCTCGAAGACCCTGTCATGGGCGAGCTCCGCGTGATGCACGGCGCGTGTCACGCACTCCTGAGCGGGGCTGAAGCGCCCCTCCAGGAAGTGGATGTACATCATCAGCTTCCAGGCGCGGGCCAGACCCTCGTGCGCGTCGAGCCGCTCGAGCTCGGCGATGGCCTGGCGGGCGGCCGCGGCCACCTCCTCGGCCCGCGCGTCCTCGGGGTTCGCCAGGTACCTCCACATCTGAGCTACCACCGTCGCGGTGGCGGCGAGGGCGGCGTCGCCGCTCCGGCCGGCCTGGTCGGCCGCGCCCGACAGCACCTCATCGGCGGTGGCGAAAGCTCCCATCTCGCCCAGCGCCTCGCCGGCGTGGAGGAGCCACCGCGGAGCCTCCGGGACGTCGGGGGCGAGGGCGCAGGCCCGGCGGAGGAGGCTTGCCGCGGCGGGCATGTCCCCGCGGGCGCGGGCACGTCCTCCGGCGGCGGCCAGGTAGCCGGCGGCGCGTTCACCCAAGGCGACGGCGTGAGCGTCGAGCGGCCCCAGCTGCGCGAGGGAGAGGACGGTCTGTTCCAGGTGATACCCGCGCATCTCCTCGTGATCGCCGGGCCGGGCCTCGAGCCAGGCCGCGAATCTCTCGTGGAGCTCGGCCCGAGTCCGCTTCAGCAGACCCTGATAGGCGGCATCCCGGATCAGGACGTGGTGAAAGCTGAGTGCCTCTTGGCCGGCCAGCGTGGAGTCGCTGTGAGTCACCAGCTCGCGCCGGGCGAGGCTCTCGAGCGAGGGTCCGACCTCGGGGCGCAGCGCCGGCGGGCAGAGGCTCTCCACGGCCTCCTGGGAGAAGACCTGGCCGATCACCGCGCCGCGCTCCAGCACTGCCCGTTCGGTGGGCGCGAGCCGGTCCAGCCGGGCGGAGAGGAGGGCGCTGATGCTGGGCGGCACCGCCAGGGCGTCCATGGCGGTGGTCGCCACCCAGCCGTCACCCACGCGGCGGATGAGGCCGTCGTCGATCATCATCGACACCATCTGCTCGACGAAGAGCGGGTTGCCCTGGGCTGCCTCGATGATCCGGCGACGGGGCTCGACCGCCAGGGTCACGTCTCCCAGGAGATTGCCCACCACCTCGGCGCTCTCCGCCGGGCTGAGGGGGTTCAGGCGGATGGTCGTCGCCCGCGCACGCTCTTCCCCCCAGCCGGGGTGGAGCTCGAGCAGCTCGGGCCGCGAGGTGCAGAGGAGGAGGAGCGGCGCGTCCTCCCCGTTCTCCGCCACGTGGGTGAGCAGCTCCAGGAAGGTCGGCTCGGCCCAGTGGATGTCCTCGAACACCGCCACGACCGGGCCGCGCCGGGCCACGCCCTCGAGCAGCCGTCGGGCGGCCCAGAAGGTCTCGTGAACGGGGTGGGTGGCCTCGGAGAGCCCGATGACCGGCGCCAGCCGGTCGGCGACGTCCGACGCCTCCGCCCCGAGGAGTGCGGTCAGCTTGGAACGGGCCTGGTCCGAGGGTTCATCCTCGGCGATCCCGGCGGCATCCCGGGTGATCTCGGCGAGCGGCCAGAACGTGATCCCCTCCCCGTACGAGAGGCAACGGCCGCGGAGCACGCGCGCCCCATCGTCAGCCCCACCCAGGAACTCGTGGAGCAGCCGCGACTTCCCGGTGCCCGCCGGGGCGAGCACGGTCACCAGCTCCGGAGCCCGCCCGCTCGCCGCCCGCCCCAGGGCGCCGGAGAGCACGGCCAGCTCCTCTGCGCGACCGACCAGCGGGGTGTCGGCCCTCCTGGCCACCCCCTCTTCCCGGCCAACCCCGCAGAGGCGGTAGGCGGCCACGCGCTCGGACTTCCCCTTCAGCTCCAGGGGTTCCACGGCCTCCACCTCCACCGCGTCGCGGACCAGGCGGTAGGTGGTCTCCCCGATCAGGACCTCCAGCGGAGGGGCGGCCTGCTCCAGCCGGGCGGCCACGTTGACGGTGTCCCCGGTCACCAGCCGCTGCCCGGTGGAGGGATCCCCGGCGACCACCTCGCCGGTGTTCACCCCCGTGCGGTTCTCCAACCGGACACCCCAGCGGCTGTCCAGACGCTCGTTGACCTCGGTGAGCGCGGAGCGCATCTCGTGGGCGGCCCGCACCGCCCGCAGTGCGTCGTCCTCGTGGAGGCGGGGCAGACCGAAGACGGCCATGATCGCGTCGCCGATGTACTTCTCCACCAGCCCGCCGTGGCGCTCGAGCACCCCCCGCATCGCGCCGAAGTAGACGTCCAGAACCTCACGCACCGCCTCGCTGTCCAGCCGCTCCCCGAGGGCGGTGGAGCCCTTGAGGTCGCAGAAGACGACGGTGACGGTCTTGCGGACCTCCTGGGGGGGGGCCGGGGCGGCGAGGGCCGCCCCGCAGAAGCCGCAGAGGCGGAACCTCTCGGGGTTCTCCTCCCCGCAGCTCGGGCAGATGCGCATGGCCATCTCAGGATCGGGAGCGCTCTCCGCCGTTGACCTGCACGCCGGCCGGAGGGCGAGCGGCCACGAGGCCCCCCGGGTCGGCGTGCACCCTAGGCGAGAGCGGCGGTTTCGTTCTAGGCGGACCCCCAGAAATCGCCGGGCGCGCCCAGGAAGGTGATGACCACGTCACCGTTCCGCCAGTACTGGGAGAGGACGCAGGGAGCGTCGCTCGCGGTGCCGTGGAAGAGTGGGCAGAGCGGCAGCAACCCGATGTAGGTGCTGTCGGGATAGCCGGGGATCGTCGGGCCGGTGCTGGCCGGGGTGACGACCCCGAAGAGGGTTCGGAAGGGCTGGGTACTTGCGTAGCAGACCTGGTAGAAGGGCAGGAACGGGGGCCAGAGGAAGTGGCCATGGGGGTTGATCGACGGTTCAGGGATGGTGAGGGTCACCACCTCGGAGCCCTGGGACGCGAGCGAACCATTCGACTGCCAGAGGTCGACCCCGACAGTCCCGGTGACGGTCTGGTAGTAGCCGGTGGGTGAGAACCGGTCGGGGCAGCTGTAGGTGAAGCCACCCAGCGCCACACTGAGGTAGTCCCCGCCCACGTTGCTCACGGAGACGTTGACGGAGACGGAGCCGCTGTTCACCGACCCCGAGCAGTTGCCGGTGCAGGCCGTGGAGGTGCTGGTGATCTGGAAGTCGCCCGAGCTCACCGGGGCGAAGCCCGGCGCCGTCGTGCTCGCCTCCAGGTAGTAGTAGCCGGTCTGGCTGATGGTGAGCGGCGAGAAGGTGGCGAGGCCCGACGGGGAGCCCGTCGTGGACGGTGGCGTGCCCCCGGAGAGTGAACCGCTTCCGAGCTCCGCGGCGAGGGTCACCGGAATCCCCGGGATGGGGCTGAGGTTGGCGTCGAGGGCCTCGACCGCCACCGGCGACCCGCCGGGGTTGAAGATCGAGCTGGTGATGCCGGCGCCGGCCACGGCGTTGGCCGGCTCGGTGGCGAACTTCAGTGAGCACGCGCCGGTGACACCGACGGAGAGCGCGCTGCTCGTATCGTCGGTCAGCACGGCACCGGTCCAGAGGTTGCTCGCGTAGGCGACCAGCGACCACCCCGCCGGAGTGGCGGTGCAGGCGGCGGTGGCCGAGAGATGGGCGGTGAACGTCCCTCCCCGGTTGACGTCCAGGTCGGTCATCTGCAGAACGTTGTCGACGACCTGCACCTCGGGCGGCGATCCGGGGGGATCGTCACCGTCATGATCGTTGGGAACGGTGGTGGCGGTGATCGCGAACCCGGCCGGGGGCGTGAGCGTCACCGAGCCCAGTGGCCGCGTGGTGTTGTCGGTGAGGGTCAGGGTGAGAGGCGACGCGGCGCCCGCGACGGACTGCGATGTGCCCGCCCCCACCGGTCCGCCGGCAAGAACGGCGAGCACGCACCCCGAGGCCGCAGGGCAGGTGCCGGTCGCCGAAGCCGGTCCCCCCCACAACCCGACGGCAGCGGCCACGACGACCGCCCCCCCGCTCAGCATGCCCAGCTTGTGTCGCCGCATCCCCTCTCCTCCGGTGGCCCTCCGTCCGGGCGCCCTGCAGCGCCCGGCGCGATCACCGACACGTTACACCCACCAGTTAGCCGCGTCTACACCGGGTTTCGTCCCCGGCGCATGACGGTGAAGCCATGGGCGGCGGAGCGCCGCGCTACGCTTGCGAGGCCCGCCTCCGGCCCACGTTCGGACGGGTGAGAGCGCCCGCCCCTGAGAGGAGACTCGTGAACACGCCGACTGCCGAAGCGCGCCCGCCGCGCCGATCCCCGGCGGACAGCCGGGTGGCACCCCGCCCTGCCGGGGAGCGACCGCCCCGAACCGGCTATCGCCTCCTTCTCCAGAATCGGGACTACCGCCTCCTGGTCGGCGGCCTCGCCATCTCCCAGATCGGCTCGTGGGCCTACAACGTGGCCCTGGTGGTCTTCGTCTACGACGTCACCCACTCCGCCGGGTGGGTCGCCGCGGCGTCGGTCAGCCGCTTCCTCGCCGCGCTTGTCGCCAGCCCCTTCGGCGGCGTCCTCGCCGATCGGGTGGAGAGGGTGCGCCTGATGGTCAGGCTGGACCTGGTCTGCCTGGCACTCCAGGGCCTGCTCGCGGTGGTGGCCGCCCTCCACTGGCCGGTTGCCGCGGCTCTGGCGCTGGTGATCGTGACCTCGATCGTGGGCCGCGGCTACGATCCCGCAGCGCGGGCCGCCGCCCCCGCGGTGGTCGGCGAGGAGCATCTCGCCCTCGCCAACAGCCTCCAGTCCGCGGTCGAGAACCTGTCGCTCGTGATGGGGTCGGCGATCGGTGCCGGGTTGCTCCTGCTGGGTCCGCCGCCCATGGTCTTCGCCGTCAACGCGGCGAGCTTCGGGGTGTCGGCGTTGCTGGTGGCGCGGATGCGGACCCGCAGCCGGCCCGGCGACGCCAGCGAGGGCGGGACCGCCGGAACGCTGCGCCAGATGGCCGCTGGCATCCGGGCGTTCGTGGGCTCACCGACGGTGATCCTGCTGGCCGGATTCAGCATCCTGGCAAGCTTCGTCTACGGGACCGACACCGTGCTCTTCGTGCTCGTCAGCAAGCAGCTGCTGGGGACCGGAAGCACCGGATACGGCTACCTGCTGGGGGCGTTGGGCGCCGGCGGGATCGTCATGGCCGCCTTCATGAACAGGGTCGCCGCCGGGCGGCGCCTGGGCGCCCTGATCACCATCGGCATGGCCGTGTACTGCCTGCCGACGGCGTTCCTGCCCCTGGTCCACGTCCCGGCGCTGGCCGCCCTTCTCGAGGCGGTGCGCGGAGCAGGCACCATCGTCGTCGACGTGCTGGCCATCACCGCCATGCAGCGGATGGTGAGCCCCAAGGTCGTCGCCCGCGTCTTCGGCGTCTTCTTTGCCCTGGTGCTCGGCGCCATCTCGCTCGGCGCCCTGGTCACCCCGCTCCTGCTGGGGCTGCTCGGCCTCGACGGCACCCTCCTGGCGATGGGCCTCGCCATCCCGGCGCTGTCCGTGCTCGCCTATCCGTGGATCCGGGCTCTCGACCTGCGGGCTCGCGGTCAGCTCGCCGAGATCCAGCCCCGGCTCGCCCTCCTGCTGGGCTTCGAGATCTTTGCCGGGGCCCCCCGAGGTGCCCTCGAGGGCCTCTGCCGGGCCGCGGTCGAAGAGACCGTCGCGGCGGGATCGGCCATCGTCGTCGAGGGCGAGGAGGCGGACGACTTCTACGTGCTCATGGCGGGGGAGGCCGAGGTCGGGGCCAGGGGCGAGGCGGACGTGGAGAGGCACCTCGGCGTCCTCAGCGCCCCCGACTACTTCGGAGAGATCGGCCTGCTCGAACGGCGTCCCCGCACCGCCACGGTGCGCGCCACCACGCCCTGCACCCTGCTCCGGATCAGAGGCGAGGATTTCCTCACCGCGCTGACATCGGCGACCCTCAGCCCCGGCGCCCTGGGTCTGGCCCAGACCCGCTTGGCCCGGAGCCATCCGTCCGCGCGGCTGACCTTCAGTGTGGGCGCGGAGCAGACGGGCTGAACCGGCCACCGTCCCCGGGGTGGAGAGCCCGCATATGAGAGAATCCGGCCCGGACGCTGCGCTGGGTGAAGGGAGTGGAGGCGATGGAAGGAAAGTCCACCGTGTGGGGGCTGTTCATCAACGCGACGGACACGAGGCAGGTGCCTGCCGGCACCGTGATCTTTGCCGAGGGTGACCCGGGTGCCGAGATGTTCGGCGTGGTCGAGGGCGAGGTCGAGCTGCGCGGGGCCGGTGGCTTGCTCCAGCACCTCGGGCCGCACGAGGTCTTCGGCGAGATGGCGCTCGTGGACGACTCGCCGCGGAGCGCCACAGCGGTGGCGGTCAGCGACAGCACGCTGGCGACGGTCAACCGTCACCGCTTCCTCTTCCTGGTTCAGGAGACCCCGACCTTCGCCCTCGACGTGATGGCGGTGATGGCCGAGCGTCTGCGCCAGAAGAGCTGATCCCGCGCGGCGACCATCGTCGGCGCGCTGCGGGAGCGCGCTTGGCGGGCGATCAGACCCGGAAGACCCGGCGCACCTCGGCGATGCCCTCGCCCAGCCGGTCGATCTCCTCGTGGGTGGTGTAGAGGTACACCGATGCGCGGGCGGTGGCCGCCACACCCAGGCGCCGCATCAGCGGCTGGCAGCAGTGGTGCCCGGCGCGGATCGCCACCCCGAGCCGGTCGAGGACGGTGCCGGTGTCGTGGGGGTGGACGTCGGCGACGTTGAAGCTCACCGCGCCGCCGTGGAGGGAGAGGTCGCGGGGCCCGTAGACGGTGGCCCCCGACTCGTCCAGCACGTCGAGCAGGTGGCCGACCAGGCTGCGCTCGTGAGTCTGGATGCGCTCGCGTCCCACCCCGTCGAGGTAGTCGCAGGCCGCGGCCAGCCCGGCCGCCGAGGCGACATCCGGCGTGCCCGCCTCGAACTTGTGGGGGACCTCGTTCCACGTGGAGCTCTCCAGCTCCACCTTGGCGATCATCTCGCCGCCCCCCAGGAAGGGCGGCATCCGCTCCAGCAGCTCGGGCCTCGCCCAGAGCGCCCCGATTCCCATGGGGCCGCACATCTTGTGCCCGGAGAAGGCGTAGAAGTCGGCGTCCAGGGCCCGCACCGACACCGGCATGCTGGGCACCGCCTGGGCGCCGTCGACCGCGACCAGGACGCCGCGCCGGTGGGCCTCGGCGGTGAGCGAGGCGATCTCGTTGATGGTGCCCAGGGCGTTGGACTGATGGGTGATGCTGAGCAGCCGGGTCGGCGGCGCGAGCAGCTCGTCGAGGTTGGAGAGGTCGAGGCGCCCGTCGTCGGTGATGCCGATGAAGGCCAGCCGGAGCCCCGCGCGCTGGGCGGCCAGCTGCCAGGGGACCAGGTTGCTGTGATGCTCCATCACGCTGAGCAGCACCCTGTCGCCGGGATGGAGCAGCTCCCGGGCGTAGGAGCCGGCCACGAGGTTCAGGGCCTCGGTGGTGTTGCGCAGCAGGACGAGCCCCTCGGGGTCCGCGTCCACGAAGGCGGCCACCCGGGCGCGTGCGTTCTCGAGAACGTCGGTGGCCTCCGCGGCCAGCCGGTGCACGCTGCGGTGGGCGTTGGCGTTGGTGGTCCGATAGTAATGGTCGACTGCGTCCAGAACTGACACCGGCTTCTGGGAGGTCGCCGCCGAGTCCAGGTAGGCGAGGCGGTGACCGTTGACCTCCCGCTCCAGGATCGGGAAGTCGGCACGGATCCGGGCCAGGTCCAGGGTGGCGGCGGGGTCGTTCGCGGAGGCCACGCCCGTCACCCGTTCAGGGCGACCCGGATCATGCCGTCGGTGACCTCCACCCGGTGCACGCGCACCGGCTCCACCGCGGGCAGCGTGATGGCGTCGCCGGTGCGCAGGTCGAAGGCCGAGCCGTGCAGCGGGCACTCGACGGCGCACCGCTCCGGGTCGAGGTCGCCCTCGCTGAGGGAGGCCTCCTGGTGGGTGCAGGTGTCGTCGATGCAGTGCAGCTCGCCCTCCACGTTGAAGAGCGCCACCGGCGCCTCGTCGATCTCGACCCGCGCGGCATGTCCCGGGGGGATGTCGGCCAGCCGGGCCACCGTGACCCACTCGCCCACGATCACCGCTCCGCCTCGGGTGCGGGAGCGGCCTCCACGGCGCCGATCTCGGCGTCGAGCAACGAGACCAGCCACTCCCGGGTGGTCTCCATGGGGATCCGGTCGAGGACGTCCGCGAAGTAGCCGCGGACGACCAGCCTCTCAGCCTCGCTCGCCGGGATGCCGCGAGCCATCAGGTAGAAGCGCTCCTCGTCGTCCACGTGGCCCACCGTCGTCCCGTGCCCGCAGCGGACGTCGTTGGCCTTGATCTCCAGCCGGGGGACGCCGCTGGCGCCGGCCCCGTGGCTGAGCAGGAGGTTGCGGTTGACGACGTAGCCGTCGGCGTGGATCGCCTCGGGCAGGACGTCGATGAGGCCGCCGTACACGCTCTGGGCCTGGTCGCGGGCGGCGACCTTGAGCAGCAGGTTGCTCCGGGTGTCGGGCCCCGCGTGGAGCTGGAGGGACTGGTGGTCGAGGTGCTGCCGCCGCTCCGCGAAGCAGACGGCGAGGATGTCCGCCTCCGCGCCGCGGCCCTCCAGGAGCACGTCCCAGTACGCCTTCTGGAGCTGGGCGCCCAGGCTGGCGCCGAGGAGGCGGTAGTGGGCGGCGGGGCCACAGGTGGCCCGGCGGAGCGAGAAGTGCCAGGTGGCGGGGGGAAGCTGCTGCACCGGGATGTCGTCGAGACGCGCCTCGGCACCGAGCACCAGCGCGGTGACCGCCACCGACAGACGCGGGGAGGTGTCGACCGGGCCGACGGTGTCCTCGACCAGGGTGAGGGAGGCGTGCTCGTCGAGCACGACGACGGTGCCGGGGAACGACGCCGCGTCGCCCCCAGCGGCCAGGTGGCTGATCCAGACCGGGGTCATGGCGTGCACCCCGGCCGGCACGTACACGAAGGCCCCCCCCTGCCAGAGGGCATTCCACATCGCGGTGAAGTAGGATTCGCCGACCCCGATCCTGGAGAGGCCGCGCTGGACCAGCTCGGGATGGCGCGCGGACGCCTCCGCCAGGGAGGAGATGATGACCCCCTGGGCCTGCAGGGACTCGGCGTTCTCGACGGCGGTGGTCCCGTCCGGGCCGCTGACGACCAGGGCGGCCTCGGGCAGCGCGGCGCCGTGACGGCTCCGCCCCAACTCCAGAAGCTCGGCGCCGGCAGGCCCTGCCTGTCCGAAGCGCTCCAGGTGCAGCTTGGAGATGTCGGTGCGCCGCCAGTCCTCGTCCCGCGAGGAGGACGGCACCGGCAGCGCCGCGAAGGCATCCCAGGCGGCCGTCCGGCGGTCGGCCAGCCAGGCCGGGCTGGCGGCCAGGCGTGCCTGCAGGCTCTCCCGGCCGACGGTGCCGGTCGCCGTCGCTGCCTCGGTCACCCGATGGACCCCTCCATCGAGAGCGCCAGCAGGCGGTTGAGCTCGACCGCGTACTCCATCGGCAGCTCCTTGACAAAGGGCTCGAAGAAGCCGTTGACGATGAGCGCGGTCGCCTGCTGCTCGTCGATGCCGCGGGACTGGAGGTAGAAGATCTGGTCCTCGCCCACCTTGGAGACGGTCGCCTCGTGGCCGAACGTGACATCGGGGTTCTCGATGTCCATGTAGGGATAGGTGTCGCTGCGCGACTCCTCGTCGAGGAGCAGGGCGTCACAGCGCACGTTGGCCTTCACGTTGGAGGCCTTGGGCAGGACCTTGATGTGACCGCGGTACGAGGTGCGGCCGCGACCCTTGGAGATGGAGCGGCTGACCACGTTGCTGGTGGTGTTGGGGGCCACGTGGATGCACTTGCTGCCCGCATCCTGGTGCTGCCCGCTGCCGGCGAAGGCGGCGGAGAGGACCTCGCCGTGAGCCCGCTCGCCCATCAGGTAGATCGACGGATACTTCATAGTCACCTTGGAGCCCAAATTCCCGTCAATCCACTCGATCGTCGCATCCTCCTTGGCGATGGCTCGCTTGGTGACCAGGTTGTAGACGTTGTCCGACCAGTTCTGGATGGTCGTGTAGCGGACGTGGGCGCCCTTCTCGGCGATGATCTCCACCACCGCGGCGTGCAGCGAGTCGTTGGAGTAGGTGGGGGCGGTGCAGCCCTCGATGTAGTGGACGTAGGAGCCCTCGTCGGCGATGATCAGGGTCCGCTCGAACTGGCCCATGTTGTCGCTGTTGATCCGGAAGTAGGCCTGGAGCGGGATCTCGACGCGCACCCCCTTGGGCACGTAGACGAAGGAGCCGCCCGACCAGACCGCGCTGTTGAGGGCGGCGAACTTGTTGTCGTTGGGCGGGATGACGGTGCCGAAGTACCGCTTGAAGAGCTCCTCGTGGTCGCGCAGCCCGGTGTCGCAGTCGCTGAACAGCACTCCGAGCTTCTCCAGGTCGGCGCGGATGCTGTGGTAGACGACCTCCGAGTCGTACTGGGCCGAGACCCCGGCCAGGAACTTCCGCTCCGCCTCCGGGATGCCCAGCCGGTCGAAGGTCTGGCGGATGGAGTCGGGGACGTCGTCCCAGCTCCGACCCATCTCCTCGACCGGCTTGATGTAGTAGTAGATGTTGTCGAAGTCGATGCCGGAGAGATCGGCGCCCCAGGTGGGCATCGGTCGCTTGAAGAAGTGCTCCAGCGCCTTGAGCCGGAAGCGCAGCATCCACGCCGGCTCCTGCTTGTGGTCGGAGATGGCCGCGACCACCTCCGGCGAGATGCCCTTCTCGGTGCGGAAGACCGAGACATCGACATCGTGGAACCCGAACTTGTAGTCCTTGGTCAGATCGCGCGCCTGGACCGTCATCGCTCAGCCCTCCGGCCCCGCGGGGCTGGTCGCGGTGGTGTACGGGTCGTACCCCTCGCGCTCGATCACGTGAGCGAGCTCGGGGCCGCCGCTGTCGACGATTCTGCCCTGGTGCATGATGTGCACCCGGTCGGGGGCCAGGTTCTCCAGGATCCGGTAGTAGTGGGTGATGAGCAGCACGCCCATCCGCCCCTCGCTCTTCTCCATCACCCGGGTGACGCCGTCGGCCACGATCCGCAGGGCGTCGACGTCGAGCCCGGAGTCGGGCTCGTCGAGGATGGCGAGCCGCGGCTCCAGCATGGCCATCTGGAGGATCTCGGCCCGCTTCTTCTCCCCGCCGGAGAAGCCGTCGTTGATGTAGCGGGAGCGGAAGCTCGGGTCCATGCGCAGCTCGGACATCTCGTCGCCGAGCCGGGCGATGAACTCGCGCGCCGGGAGCTCCCTGCCCTGGGCGCGCAGCGCTGCGCGCAGGAAGTTCACGGTCGTCACCCCCGGGATGGCGATCGGGTTCTGGAAGGAGAGGAAGATCCCGAGCTGCGCCCGCCTGTCCGGGGTCAGGGCCAGCAGGTCCTGGCCGTCGAAGTGGGCGCTTCCCGCGGTCACCTTGTACTTGGGGTGGCCCATCAGGCTGTAGGCGAGGGTCGACTTGCCGGAGCCGTTCGGCCCCATCAGGACGTGAACCTGGCCGACCGGGACCTGTAGGTCGACGCCCTCCAGGATCGACTTGCCCTCGACCGAGACCCGGAGGCCGGCGACGTCCAGCACGGTGGTCCCGCCGGTGCCGGACACCCGGGGTGCCTCCGCGATGGCGGTCGGCTGGGGGGTCTCAGACATGGGCCACCTCCTGTGCGACCGGACGGCCGATCCCGCCCGCGACGAGCGGCAGGGGGGCGAAGCCCTGGATCAGGGAGTGGTCGGCGACCAGCTCCGCCAGGGTGGTCTGGCTGAGGACGGCATCGATCGACGCCTTGAGCCGGCGCCAGAGGGGCTGGGAGGCGCAGTCACCCTCCCGGATGCACGCTCCGGGGACGTAGTCATGGGCGACGCACTCGACCGGCGCCACCTCCCCCTCCACCACCTGGACCACGTCGAGCACCGAGATCGCGGCCGGGTGGCGGGTCAGGCGGTAGCCACCGCGGACCCCGCGGGTGGATTCGACCAGGCCGCCGCGGCGGAGCTGGGCGGCGAGCTGCTCCAGGTAGGAGAGGGGCAGGTGCTCGGTCCGGGAGACCTCGCCGAGGCTGAGGGGGCCGCTCCCGTAGGCCCGGGCGAACTCGGTCATCATCCGCAGGCCGTAGTGGGCCTTGGAGCTCACCCTCATGCTGAAGGAGGCGGGCGGCGAAATCCCGACTGTCATACCGGGAATTGTACCCGCTCGGGGTGAGCCGTCGCTCAGGGGCCGGAGGGCGGCCACGGGGGCCATGAGCCGCCTGGCGATCACCGGGTGGGGGCGCTGGTCCCTCCCCCGGAGCGCACCCGGGCCACAGCGGCCTGCACCCGCACCGCGGCCGTCTCGATCTCTGCGCCGGTGGTCAGGCGTCCCAGGCTGAGGCGCAGCGCAGAGGCCGCGAGGTCACCGAAGCCCATGGCCTCGAGGACATGGGACGGCGTCGGCGCTCCGCTGGAGCAGGCGCTCCCCGCCGAGGCGCAGACCCCCAGCTCGTCGAGGACGGCGAGCAGGAGGTCGCTGCGACACTCGGGGACGACGAAGCTGCAGAGGCCGGGCAGGCGGGTGGTCGGATCGCCGGTCGGTTCGATGCCCTGGACGGTCTCGGTCAGCAGGTCGGAGAGCCGGGCCGCCCGCCCCGCCATCTGCGTCGCGTCGCTCCCACGCCTCCGCTCGGCAAGCTCCGCGGCGGCCCCGAAGGCCGCGATGCCCGCCACGTTCTCAGTGCCGCTCCGACGGCCTCTCTCCTGGCCGCCGCCGGTGATCTGGGCGGCCGGGAAGACCCCGTGGCGGGCCACCAAAGCGCCCACCCCCTGGGGCCCGTACGCCTTGTGGGCGCTGAGGCTGAGGAGGTCGACGCCGAGAGCCTCGAGACCGAGGGGGAGCCGGCCCAGCCCCTGCACGGCGTCCGAATGGATCCACGTCCTCGAGTTGTGAGCCCGCACGGCGGCGGCGATCGCCGGGACGTCCTGCAGCGTCCCCACCTCGTTGTTCGCCAGCATCACCGACACCAGGACCGTGTCGGCCCGGACGGCGTCACCCACCTCCGCGGGATCGACCCGGCCCAGGTGATCGCAGCCGACGACGGTCAGGTCAGCGCGGCCGGCGGCGGCCAGTTCCGTGGCGGTGGCGAGCACCGCCTCGTGCTCGACCGCGCTGACCACCAGATGGCGGCCGCGCTCTGACCCCCACCGTTCGAGCACGCCACGCAGCGTCAGGTTGTCGGCCTCGGTGCCACCCGACGTGAAGGTGACCTCTCGGGACGCGCACCCCGCGGCGGCGGCGACCTGGTCGCGGGCCTCGTCCACGGCGGCCCGGGCGCGGCAGCCGAGCTGGTGGACCGACGACGGGTTCCCGAACCGCTCGCCAAGCCAGGGCAGCATCGCCGCGCGCACCTCGGGGTCGAGGGGGGCGGTGGCGGCGTGGTCCAGGTAGATGGGCTCCACGTCTGGTCAGTGTACGTAGGCTTCCCGAGCGCCACGCCGGGACGTCGCACGCGCGCCTCACGGTGGATCGAGGCTGGACAGCAGATTCCGCGTCCAGACCAGGATCGTGGTGCCGTCCACGGTCTGGGTCACTGCGGGCAGACCCAAGACCTTCTCGACGGCGGCCCTGTCACTGGTGTCGCCCTCCTCGAGAAGGACGAAGGTCGCGCGGTTGCTGCTCGGGTCGTACCAGGCCACCGTCGCGTGCCAGAGGTACGGCCCCACCGAGTCCGGTGTCGTCGCGATGGGGCGGGCCGCGATCGCCCCCCGCGTGCTCACCGTGACCACGTCCGCGTCCCAATAGGTGGCGAGGCCGGTGCTGGCGCCCTGCTGCGACAGCCAGGAGGTCACCGCGGCCAGCGGCGCCGCCGCCGGCTGGGCGGTGATCGCGCCGGCGGCGAAGACGACGATGTACGCGAAGCTCAGAGCCAGCAGTACGCCGGCCCCGAGGCGCGGACGGAACGCGAGCACGCGTGGCACCCCCTCCCGACCGGCCAGGACGGCTCCGAAGCCCAGGAGGGGCACCAGGTACCGGGCGGAGGTCAGGTTGGTCGACTGCTGGCCGACCAGGTAGGCGACCGCGTCCACGAGCACGCCCGCCACCAGGACCCGCGAGACCACGTCAAGGCCGAGCCAACGCCGGGGTCTCAGCAGCCAGGCGAGCACGGCCAGCACCAGCGCCAGGCCGCAGAGGTGAAGCAGGGATGACACCAGGGCCAGTCCCGAGGACTGGTCGACGGGGTCCGCTCCGAACACGGTGAGCAGCGCTGAGCCTCCGACCGCCAGGTTGTGGCTCAGGGAGGAGACCAGCGGGGGGAGCCCGTACCCTCCGCCGAGCACGGGTGCGGCGGTGAAGCCACCCACCTGCCGCATCCCCCACCAGAACGCCGGAGCCACCGCGACCGAGGAGACGCCGATCGCGACCAGGAGCGCGTCCCAGCGCGCACCGTCGCGACGGCCGGCGGCGAGGTCGATGGCTCCGACCAGCGCGATCGCCCCTCCGCCGGCCACTCCGGCCAGGGGGTCGCCGGCGCTCGCCGCCACCAGCGCCACCCAGGTGACCACCAGCCAGAGACGCGAGCCCCGAGGATGCTGCAGGGCGAGCCAGGCGAGCAGGAGGAGGAGGAGGCTGGCGCCGTGGTCGGAGCCGGCCGGGAGCATCTGCCCCGAGGGGAAGGGGTTGCCCGGACCCGGGATGAGGAGCACCTGGGCGGTGAGCAGGGCGCCGGTGACGAGGATGGCCACCCAGCGCGTTGACCCGCGGAGCCTGCCCACGGCCAGCCACGCACCGGCCAGGACGATGCCGGCCCCGAGGATGCCCGCCGCCTCGTACTCGACATTCGCTGTGAGCCCCTGGAACCGCTCCAGGAGCGCGAGCAGGGGGAGCTTGCTGGTGAAGAAGCTGTCCGACGGGAGTGTCCAGCCGCCCAGGAGCAGGTTGCCGTGACCCATCGCCCAGCCCTCGAGGACCGATCCCGACTGATCGGAGTTGAGGGGGATCTCCTGGCTCAGACGGGCGATCGCGGCCCCGAGCAGCGCGCCAATGACCACCACGCCGGCACCGATGGCGACCCGCGCGAGGGCGCGATGTCCGCCCGACGTCGCGGCGACCGGCCACTCCGGCTGCCCGGCCGCGCCTTCCAGGCTGATCGGATCCACGGCCAGCCAGTCTATTCGGCGCCTTCGGCCAGGGAACCGGTGTCACCCCCAGCGAGGCTCGATCACGCCGAACTCAGCTATCATCAAGTTTCCGGATCGTGGTCGCGCCTGCGGACGGAGGGGAGACGAGATGACCTTCATCCATGTCGAGCCGGCCCGCGACCTGGGCTGGAACAAGGATGCCGCCGTGCGGGCATCCGAGACCACGCGCTTGTCGCAGCTGCTCAGCCGGCTGCTCGGCGACCTGGCCCGTCTGGACACCCCCCACCAGCCGCGCCTCGACTACCTGGATCGGGACGCCCTCGATGCGGTGCGCAGCGACCCCGAGACCTACCACCTGATCGGCCGGGCGGCCACCTCCCTGGAGGACGGCGGAGAGCGCTGCGTCACCGCCGCATACTGGAGCGAGGAGGACGGCGACCAGGTGGACATCGAGCTGGAGGTCGCCGACGACGAGGTGGTCTGGGGACCGGCGCTCGCCCCCGTGCCCGCCGCGCCGCTCAGCCACCACCTGAGCGCAACGGTCGACAGGCGCGAGGGCCGGATCGAACGGCTGGAGCTGGGGTAGACCCGGCGCCTCAGCCCGCGCGCCATTTTGGGGATTGCCGATAATCCGGGTGCGTGAGTCGTTCAAGCGCATACGGCGGCGACCGGCGGCTGCCGGGAGCGGAGAGCAAGCGCGCTGCGTTGTTCGCCCGACTCGACTGCGTCCTGCTGGCCTTCGGCGTGCAAATCGTACCGCTTCTCGTGGACACTGTATGCGTGGTTGCGCTCCGGCATCGCGATACTCACCTGATGCACCCTGGGCCCAAGGGTAGGGGGCCGTCTGTCACCCCAATGTCATGGCATATCGCCGCAGCCCTCGTCTTCGACCTGCACCCGTGAGCATCTTGGAGGGGACGGTTTGGGCCGCGTTCCGACGGCCATCCGGTTGGCGGGTGACGGAAATGGGGAGGGCGAGATGAGTTGTCCATCGGACACCACTCATCATCTCGGCCGGGCGCACCAGAGGGCCGTGAGAGCGTGCCGAGCCGACGCCGACCTCGGGGGTAGGTGGCGGCAGACCAAGTGGGCGGCGAATCAGCGCTTCTCCGACGGGGACTTCGCCAACCGGCTCACGGCGCCGGTCGCGCACACGGGGCTGTAGGGGAGGGCTGTGAATCCGTCTCCGCGAGTCTTCAAGCTTCTCCGGACGGCGATCCCCGTGGGAGCCGCCGTAGTCGTGTTCGTCCTGCTGGCGGTCCTCGCCTTCCTCCCGGCGGCCCCGTGGTCGAGCACCACTCTGTTCGGGTGCGTCTGCTCCGACCCACCGCAGCAGGTCTGGTTCCTGAGCTGGATTCCCCACGTCATCATGTCAGGTGGCAATCCGTTCTACTCAACTCTGATCGACAGCCCATCGGGCGCCAACATGTTGGTCAACACGTCGATGATGTTGCTCAGCCTGGTTCTGGCGCCGGTCACCTGGCTGCTCGGGCCCGTCGCCGCAGCCAACATCGGCATGCGTCTCGCCTTCGCCGCGTCGAGTGTGTCAGCGTTTGTCGTGCTGCGCAGGTGGAACCTGTGCTGGCCCGCCGCCTTTGTGGGCGGTCTGATGTACGGGTTCTCGCCATACATGATCGGACAGGCAACGGCTCACCTCCAGATGGCCTTCGTCGTGGTGCCCCCCATTTGGCTCTTCGCCTTGGAGAGGTTCCTCAGCCGGCGCTGGACGGCAAGACGTACGGGGCTTTGGCTGGGCGTTCTCGCGGTGATTCAGTTCTTCATTTCCGTCGATGTGCTGGCCAGTCTGCTGCTCATGTCCGTCGCGGGGTTGGTCATGCTCGCGATCATCTACCGGCATGACGTCAAAGCCAGAGCGGCCGACGTCCTTCGCGTAATCGGGTGGGCCGGCCTGGTCTCTGTACCACTGCTCGCCTTTCCAGCCGGGTATCTGCTGGCTGGGCCAGGCGGGTCCGCGGGGCCCCAGCAGTCTCTCGCGTCGCTGGACTCGCTCAGTGCGGACCTTCTCAGCGTGGTCGTCCCGACCCGCCTGCAAGCCTTCGCGCCCGAGAGCTGGATCGCCCTCGGATCGAGCTTCGTGGGGGGATCCGTGTGGGAGAACGGGGAGTATCTCGGCATCCCCCTGCTGCTCCTTCTCACCGGCATTGTCGCATGGCAGCGACGGTCACGCCTCACGATCGGCGTCGCTGCAGCCGGGGCCGCGGCATTCATCCTCACGCTCGGGCCGAGCCTCACGGTGGATGGTCATGCCACGTGGGTCACGTTGCCCTTCGATGTTCTCAGCCACCTGCCGCTGCTCCGAGACGAGCTTCCTATCCGGTACTCGCTGTACGTTCAGCTCGCTGCAGCCGTCCTGATCGCCATCGGGCTCGATCGCGCCGTGACCTTCCTGTGGACAACAGAGCGTGACCGGGAGCGAAGGGTGGTCGGAGCGGTGCTGCTGACCGCTCTGTGCGTGGCTGGCCTACTGCCCCTTCTGCCAGCCCTGCCCTATGAGCCGGTGCAGACCAATGCTCCCCCATTCTTTGCCGTCGACGCCGCGCGCGACATCCCTTACGAGTCGAACGTTCTCATCTACCCGTACCCCATCTTCCCAAACGATCAGGCGATGCTGTGGCAGGCAGCCAGCGGGTTGAGCTTCCGCCTGGTTGGAGGATACATGTACACGAAGACCACGACGGGGATGGTTACGCTCTTTCCGCCGACCTTAAGCCCCGCTACCGTCCAGCTCACCTTCTCCGACGCTTTCTCGGGTAGCGGTGACCAGGGGTTGCCACCCGGAACGTCGCAGAGCGAGGCTGCGAACGCGCTCCGGGAGTTTATCGGTCGCTACGAGATTTCTGCCGTTGTCGTCGTTCCAATTGGGGTATCCCCCGGCACTGTGGTTGATATCGTGGAGCAGGCGACGGGAACCACGCCGGAGCACGTGGGTGGGGTGTTGCTCTGGCGTGTGGGATCCAGCTGACCGGTAGGATTGCCCTGCCGAGCCTCCTGCCGCGCCATCAGCCGACGCGGTCACTCCCCTCGAGCCGCGGGCCGGTGGGGTGGACCCTGGTGAGAACGCTCTCGCTCCATCCGATGCGCACACCCGCCTCCAGCATGCGCCGGCAGAGATTCCAGTCGCCTGGTTCATCCAGCAGCCACGCCCGCGTCTCGTATTCGAACATTCTCAACTCGGCCATGTACATCGCGGCCTGAAATGTGAAGTGTCCAAGCGCCGGCGGATAGCGACCCAGGACGCGGTCCCCTCCAGCCTGCGCTGACGCGAACCTGCTGCACACCATCTCGAAACGGCCGGCGAGGGCAGTCTCCAAGAGCACCGCCAGGTGGTCCGGAGTGAACTCGTCATCATCGTCAATCGGTGCTATCCATAGGCCCCGAGCCAACTCGGCGGCCAGGTTCATCGCGGGCGCACCGGCCACCATCCATCGCTGTCTCGGATCCGTCGGGTAGATTGCCTGGTGAGGCATGTTCACAAAGCGCACTCGCGCGTCTCCAATCCCACGGAGCCGCTCCTCAGTGTCGTCCGTGCATCCATCTCCCACTATCACCAGCTCAAAGCGAGGATATGTCTGCGCGAGCACGGATGGGACGGCTCGCTCGAACAGCAGATCCCCGCGGTTGTAGGTTGCCATCCGCACCGTGACGAGTGGCTCCTTCTCCTCGAAGGTCCGGACGTACTCGGCAGTCTTGCGAACGCGCAGCAACTCGCCTCGCAGTTCAGGTACGCGATCGAATATGCCGTCCAATACTCCTCGCGACTCGCGGTGAAGACGACTCGCCTCCTCGCGCACCCGCGTCAGCTCAATTCCCAGGGATACGACCTCACTCCGCAGGAGGGACGCCTCTTCCTGGATCTCGTCCATGCGCGGATCCATTGCAGAGTGGACTCGCCGCTCTATGCTGGCTCCGATCCAATTCCGGAATCGTCTGGGAGCTAGACGCCTAATGAACCCGGGCATCAAGGAACTCCAGCAGCGACTGCACAGATCGCTCGGATGATCTCGGGGTCCAACCCGTCGGAGGTGGGGAGTGAGACGACTCGAGCGCTGATGTCATCGGTGACGGGCAATGCTCGGTTGGTGCCTCGAGTCGCGAAGACGCTCTGGCGATGCACAGGAGGGTTGTAGTACGTTCGGCATTCGATGTGAGCGTCGTGGAACGCGCGAACCCACGCGTCGCGCAATGCCTCTGTCCGCAGAAGTGCGGACACAAAGGCGACTGGCGACCGCTCCGCCCCGGACTGGAACTCAGCGCCGAGTGGCTGCAGATACCTCATGTACGTCCTCAGAATCCGCTGACGCGCCTCGATGCGACTCGCCAATCGATCCAGTTGTCGGAGTCCGATGGCCGCAGCAAGCTCTGTCAGCTTCGCGTTGGTCCCTATCATCGTGGCCTGACGCTCCTCGTCGAAGCCAAAGTTGCGGAGCTTTTCGACCCGCGCGACAACCGAAGCATCTCGCGACGCCAGTACGCCACCTTCACCTACCGCCATCACTTTCGTAGCATGAAGAGAGAAAACTTCGCAGTCTCCGCGCGCTCCGAGCGGCTCTCCCCAGCCGTACGCCCCGCCGAAGCCCGCGGCGGAATCGACGATCAGGGGCACCGATCGCTCGTGCGCCAGTCGCTCCCACTCCGCGATGTGATCATTCGCAACCCCGAACGTGCTCGTAACCACCACACCACGTACCGAGGCGAGCTTGCTCAGGAGGTTGCGGGCGTCGGCTGGATCTGGCTGCCAGGTGAGCGGATCCACGTCCACAAACACAGGCTCGTGTCCCATGCGCGTGACCGCGAGCGCGGCCGCCGCGAATGTGAAGGAGGGTACCAGGACCACGCCGCCCGGCTCATCGATCAGCGCCTGGAGGGCCAGCTCCAGCGCTGAGGTGCAGCTCGACGTCACGGCTACGTGGACGCCGGATCCGATCCACCGCTCAAGCGCCTGAGCGAACTCCCGCTCCACCGGGCCGCCGTTGGTGAATATCCCGCGGGCAGCGATGGCAGCATAGTCCGCCGCGATCTCGTCCGGCGGCGGCAGCGAGGGCTCGAGGAAGGGAACCGGCTTCATTCGCCCCGGCGCGGCCTCGCAGGAACTCCCATCACAGTCTGCCCGTCGGCGACGTCCGCGACTACAACGGCTCCTGCCGCCACCACGGCATCAGAACCGATATTCACATGGTCCCGGATCGTGCTGCCCAGGCCAAGAAACGCCCCCGCGCCGACGGAGACGCCACCTCCGATCACGCACCCCGGACTCACCGTCACAAAGTTGTCGACATGCACGTCGTGGCTGATGAGCGCGCCAACATTGACCAGAACGTGAGCGCCAATCCTGGCGTGCCGGTTTACGGCCGCAAGGGGCGCCACCGTGGTGCCAGTTCCAATCTCGACGTCCGCGGCGAGCCACGCGCGCGCCGAGACGACCGTCACGAAGTCGGGGCGCCCCCAGCGCTCGATGAGCCGCCGCCGGACGTTTGGTGATCCCACCGCGGAGGTGACGGGCACGCGCAAGTGGACCTCCGTCAGGTCTCTGAAGGCGAGAATGGGCGCCGCAAACGGGGCGGGATCGCGCAGGTAACCGGGCGTCACCTCCTCCACGAGAAAGACGACTGCGAGCCCGAGTTCCGCGCAGTATCCGCACGTCTCCAGAGCTTGCCGCCCCGCCCCAAGCACTCCGAGGGTCGAGGGGCGTCCGGCATGTGACACGTCCCCCTCAGGGATGTCGCTGGCCAGTTCCGGGTCGTGAGCCAACGACAGAGTCCTCCAGCGGGCCTTACTCAACCGCCGACCTTACCACGCGCCTGGCGAGTATCGGGCACGTCGCGAGATTCGCCGGCTGACGCCCGGGGGCCTCTGCAAGACCGCCGGCCGTCGGTCTCGGCCACCATTCAGGCGGACCGCCCGGCTTGCTCCGCAAGCCCCGCGGTGTCCCTTCCCTGTGGCAACAAGGGGGTCTTTCGGAGGAAGCGACAGACGGCGTCAGCCGTGGGAGGCACTTGATATCATGCCACCGGTTCTTGCCTTCCCATGAGTGGGGCGGGTTAGGCACCGTTCGCCGATATCGACGCGATGGAGATGAAGTGACTCTCATCTGCCCAGCCGCTGGGCTACCGCTGGCGTCCTTTCCATCCCGGAGACGATTGCGCGCAGGATGAGTTCGATTCTGTCGGAACTGCTCCGCGGGCTCCTGTCTCTCTCCCCCGAACCCCCAGCGGTGGCCATCCTGCCTGGCGATGTCGACCTTGCCGTCGAGCTGGCGCCTGTGGCATTGGCGGTGACGTGCATCCGCACCACGCCCTCAGGCACGTCAGAGGAGGTCACGGCAGCGCCCGCCGGCGTCGCGAACGTCGACGCCGAGGTATCCTCGCTGCCCCTCCGTGACGGTGCAGTCGAAGTCCTGATCACTCCCCAGCAGTTCGCCGGGCTGCCTGACGACCGTCTCGCAGCCGCGCTGACCGAGCTGGATCGCGTGGTGGCGCTGGGCGGACTATGGATCGTCCCCTCGTTGGAAGCGGCCTCGACCCCCGAGCGCACCTTCAGGGCGATCGGCCTCAGCGAGGCATCACCCTCGACGCTGCACATGCTCGAAGCGGCGTTTCCCTGCACATATGTGGCATCCCACGAGCAGTTGCGCGCGGCGCTGGACGCGACCGGCGAGGCGGCAGCAGCTGCTCCGGTCCCGTCCTCGTCGGCGGGATCCGCCGCCCAGGCACGCGCCGACGCAGCATCCTCCGGCCAACTCCTGCTCGTCCGATGCCGGCACAGGATTGCGTGGCTGGACGGCTTGGTAGGTCAGGTTGGCCCTGGCTCCTGGATCGAATCGACCAGAGTTCAGTTGGGCGCGTCGTCGGAGGGTGACCGCGACGCGCTGGTCGCCGAGATCGACCTGCTGCGTGCGGAGCTCGAGCGTCCCATGTACCGGCTCGTCCGCCGGATCCGACGGGCTGCGGAGCGTGCCCCCTGGGCTCTCGGGGTGCTGCAGTGGGGTTGGCGTACCCTGTCGACCGTCCGCCACCGCGCCCCTCGAGACGTCGCCGCCCACCTCGAGGAAAGTCCCGGTCCGCGTGACGGCGATTACCCCCTCCGCGCTCGCTGGATGGTTGGGGCGCCCCCGCAACAGGGTCACAGCGGTCCGTCGCAGCTCCATCTCGTCATGGGCCATCCGCGTGACGCGGACGACCCCCCTCTTGTGAGCATCGTTGTCCTCAGCTTCAACAATGGAGCGCTCACCCAGGATTGCCTGCGCAACATCTGGTCTCACACCGAGGGCGTCCACTATGAGGTGATCGTGGTGGAGAATGGGAGCCACCCCTCGGAGGCCTTGCCGCTGCAGCCTTACCGAGGTCAATTCCGCTACGTCCCCCTCGCCGTCAATCGTTACTTTGGCGAGGGCAACAACATCGGCGCCGAGGCGGCTCGCGGCGACGTGCTCGTCTTCCTCAACAACGACGCCATGGTCTGCGACGGATGGCTGCCGCCGCTGGTGGCTGCCGTGGGCGGTACGGAGATCGGCGCCGCCGGTGCGCGATTGATGTTCGCCGATGGCCGCGTCCAGGAGACGGGCGCCCTGCTCCGCCCCGACGGCTCAGCGGTGCAGCTGGAGAAGAGCCTAGCGCTCGACGAGGTGCCCGCCGACGGTAACGCCGTCGTCGACTACTGCTCGGCCGCCTGCCTGGCCCTGCGTGCCGACCTCTTCCGTCGGGTGGGCGGCTTTGACCTCTGCTGGGAGCCGGCGTACTACGAGGACACCGATCTCTGCTTCAAGATCCGTGCCCAGGGTCTGAGCGTCGTCTGCGTCCGCGAATCCCGCGTGGTGCACCTCGAGCACGCCACGACATCGCGGCGCTTCAAGGGCCTCGACCTTCGAGGCCAACCCGAGTTCAACCAGAGGAAGTTCATGGATCGCTGGGGAGCGGTCCTGAGGGGCGAGGTGCCGATTACCGACTACGCATCGCGCGTCCTGTTGGAGCGGCCGAGCCGGTGACCGCGATCGTGGGCAACGTTCCCGTGATGAGGCGGAGTGCGCTCTTCAGCCCCTACGAGCTGAACGCCGGCGGTGGCGAGCGATACCTGCTCGCCATGGCCTCGGTCCTTCAGCGATATGGGCACGTGGAGCTGCTTGCCCCCGAGGTGTACAGCGAGCTCAGGGTCGACCAGGTCGCTCGTGACCTCGGCGTGCGCCTGCGGCGGCGCCTGCGCGTGGGCAAGTTTCCGGTCCACGGCGCGCCCGCCCCCTACGACTTCTTCGTGGCGATGGGCAACGAGGCCTTTCCGCCGGTACCGGGTCTTGGCAGGGTCAACATCTTCATGTGCCAGTTTCCCTTCCCCCAGAGCCGTATGGAGCGCGCGACCCACCGTCCGCATGATGCCCGGTACCACCGGATCATCGTGAATTCTGAGTACACGCGCCGTGCGCTTCTCAGCGCGAGGCGGCATCTCGGGATCACCCGCTCCGAGGTGAGCGTTGTCAACCCCCCGTGCCGCGTTCCCGACGCCGCGCCGGCGGCGCGCGCATTCGACGGTGTGGTTCGCATTGCGAGCGTGGGCCGGTTCTTCACCTCCGGGCATGCCAAGCGCCAGGACCTCATGATCGCCGCACTCCGACGCCTCGTCCGCGACAACCGCGGGCCCACGCGTTACGAGCTCCACCTCGTGGGCACGGCCAGCGTCAAATGGGGCAGCCGCGAGTATCTGGACAGCCTGGAAAAGCGAGCGGCGGGGTTGCCGGTCGTCCTGCACGTCAATGCGACCGAGGGCCGACTGCGAGAGGTGCTGGACCGTGCCGACATCTACTGGCACGCCACCGGCCTCGGCGCATCGGCACGGCGTCATCCGGAGCGTCTCGAGCACTTCGGCATCTCCGTGGTCGAGGCAATGGGCGCGGGATGCGTGCCCATCGTCTTCCGTGGGGGCGGTCTCCTCGAGATCGTCGCCGCGGGGCGGACGGGATACACCTTCGGCTCGATTAGCGAGCTTGTTGCGGCGAGTCGACAGCACGCCGCCATCGTCGCCGGCGATCCCGAACAGACCATGACGTGGCGGCGCACCGTCTGGGAGGACTCGCGGCGCTTCAGCGAGGCAGCGTTCGCCGACGCCTTCATTCGCGTGGTTGACGAGCTGGAGGCGAAGGGAGACCACGCGCCGTCTTCGGCGACGGTGCCCACGACCGCGGGCGAAACCGCTGCGACGAGATTCCGATGAAGCTCATGGTCACGGGCGGGGCGGGCTTCATCGGCAGCGAATTCGTTCGGATGACGCTGGCGGAACATCCCGAGGACTCCGTCGTGGTGCTCGACAAGCTCACCTACGCAGGCAACGTGAGCAACCTGGCCGCGTACGCACAGGATCCGCGGCTGCGTTTGGTTAAGGGCGACATCTGCGATGCCGAAACGGTGACGGCGCTCGCCGGCACCTGCGATGTCATCGTCAACTTCGCTGCGGAGTCACACGTCGACCGCTCCCTTGAGGCTCCCGGCCAGTTCATCCAGACCGATGTCTACGGGGTGTATGTCCTCATGGAAGCCGCCCGCTCCAGGAAGCATGAGCGCTTCCTGCACGTGAGCACCGATGAGGTCTACGGCGACGTCAGTGAGGGCCGCTGCCGCGAGACGGATCGCCTCCAACCTCGAAGTCCTTACAGTGCCAGCAAGGCAGGCGGTGAGATGTTGGTGGGCGCCTATCGGGCCTCGTACGGGTTCCCGGCCATTGTCACCCGGGGTGCCAACACCTACGGCTGGTTCCAGTATCCGGAGAAGATCATCCCCCTCTTCATCACCAACGCCATCGACAACGAGCCGCTCCCCATCTACGGTGACGGCCTGGCGGTGCGCGACTACATTCTGGTGGATGACCACTGCCGCGCCATCGACACGGCGCTGCGTAGGGGCCAGGTGGGCGAGGACTACAACATTGGCGCGGGCGGCGAGATCGACGGGCAGACGGTCGCCGACACCATCCTGGCACTGCTCGGCAAGCCGGCATCCCTGAAGCAGGCTGTCGCGGATCGCGCCGGCCATGATCGCCGCTACGCCGTGGACTCGACGAAGCTGAGGGCCTTGGGGTGGACTCCTCGCGCCCCGTTCTCTGAGGGCATCGAGCGGACCGTGCGCTGGTACGTCGAGCACCCGGAGTGGTGGCGGCGCCTCAAGAACGGCGATTTCTGGGCTTTCTACCAGCGCAACTACAAGCCGCTGTCCCCGGGCTCGGGCTGAGCAGCGATGCGGATCGAGGTGGTCGGCTCCAGGGGGCAGCTCGGCCGCGAGCTCCTTGGCGTCCTCTCACGGTCAGGGCACGAGGCCACCGGGCACGACGTCGATGAGGTGGACATCCGCGAACCGGGGTCGGTTGCCATGCTGCTCGACGCCGTCCACCCGGACGCCGTGATCAACTGCGCTGCCTGGACCCGCGTGGATGCGGCCGAGGCCGCGGAGGAGGAGGCGCACCGGGTCAACTGCGCTGCCGCGGGGGTCCTTGCGGCGGCGTGCCGCGAGCGCGACGTCCTCCTCTGCCATCTCAGCACCGACTATGTGTTCGACGGGAATGCGAGGGCGCCGATCGACGAGACGGCGATGCCCCGTCCCACCAGCGCCTACGGCAGGACGAAGCTCGCCGGCGAGGAGGCGGTGCGGTCCATATGGGCCCGGCACCAGCTGGTGCGGACGGCATGGCTCTACGGTCAGGGTGGGCCGAACTTCGTGCTCACTATGCTGCGACTGGCTCGTGAGGGGAGGCCGCTGCGGGTGGTCTCCGACCAGCGCGGCTCTCCGACCTGGACCGGCCACCTCGCGCCCGCCATTGTCCGTCTCGTCGAACGTGGCACGCTCGGCACCTTTCACCTCACCAACGCCGGGTCCTGCACCTGGTACGAGCTGGCGGCTGCCACCCTGAGGAGGGCGGGGCTGGAGGTTGAGGTCGAGCCGATCACCACGGCCGACTACCCCACCGCGGCGCCCCGACCGGCCTACTCCGTGCTCGACAACCGCCGCTGGCGCGAGCTCGGCGAGCCGCCGCTTCCGGACTGGCGTAAGGGACTCACGGCGTACCTCGAAAGCATGGGACCCCCACGTTGACGGGCCGAGGTTTCCTCCACGTGGTAGCCCGGTTGCCCACGCCACCAGTGAGCGGTGCCGCCGGCGCGGACACGGGCCAGTATCGATGAGCGGCCGGGCGGGGGCAGCGGAGCCAGCGGCCGACCCGTCGCGTCAAACCGGCCGTAGGCAGACCCTAATCTCGATCGGCGTGGCTGTCGTTATCTACGCGGGACTGGCGGCGCTCGCGTTCTACCCAACCCTGCCGTGGTCCTCGACACGGGTCTTCGGCGGCTGCGCCTGCTACGACACACCTCAGCAGGTGTGGTTCATGAGTTGGGTCCCCCACCTCCTCACCGCGGGTGGCAACCCGTTCTATGCGAATGTGATCAACGCACCTTCCGGCGCGAACATGCTGGTGAACACCTCGATGATGTTCCTCGGCGCGCTGCTGACCCCCGTGACCTTTCTCCTGGGGCCGGTGGCCGCGCTCAACCTGGGTATGCGCCTGGCGTTTGCGGGATCCGCGCTGAGTGCGTTCGTGGTGCTTCGGAGGTGGCGCCTGAGCTGGCCGGCGGCGTTCGTGGGCGGCCTTCTGTACGGCTTCTCCCCTTACATCGTCGGCCAGGCAACCGGGCACCTCCAGATGGCGTTCGTCGTGGTGCCTCCGCTCTGGCTCTTCGGATGGGAACGTCTTCTCACCCGGCGCTGGAGCACGCGGCGGACCGGGCTGTGGCTGGGAAGCCTATCGGTGATCCAGTTCTTCATCGCCATTGACGTGCTGTCCACCCTCGTGGTCATGACGGCGGCGGGCTTGCTCGTGGTGGGGCTCGCGCGCCGCTCCGAGGTCAGGGCCTGGTACCCCGACGTGCTGAGGACGATGGGGTGGGCGGCGCTCGTCGCAGTGCCGCTCCTCGCTGTACCCGCGTTCTACACCGTTTTCGGACCAGGCGCCTACTCCGGACCACAGCAACCCATCCCCATCCTCGAGGGATACAAAGCCGATTTGCTCAGCCTGGTCGTCCCGACCTCGCTCCAGCGACTGGGCCCGTCCAGCTGGATATCGCTGGGCTCGAGTTTCGGGGCCGGTGACCTTTCGGAGAACGGCGAGTACCTTGGAATCCCGCTGGTCTTCGCGGTCTCCGCGACCGTCGTGTGGCTGCGGAGAGCCGACCTAGTTGTCGCACTCGCCGGCATCGGAGTGGTCGCCTTCGTGCTGACGCTGGGCACGAGCCTGACCGTGGCCGGCCACACCACCTGGATTCGCCTGCCATTCGACGTCCTCAGCCACCTACCCCTGCTGAGGGATCAGATCCCCCTTCGATACTCCCTCTACCTCCAACTGGCTGCAGCCTTCCTGCTCGCCCTGGGAATCGATCGCGCACTCACCCGGTTGCGGGAGTGGCATCCGCACGCGCGCCTGTGGCTTACGGGAGTCGGCGCGCTGGCACTGGCGGGCGTGGTGGTCGTCGCCCCGCTCTGGCCGGCGCTCCCGTACGGATCGGCGAGCACGGATACCCCTGCGTTCTTCACCACCGCCGCGGTGGATGAGATCCCCGCGGGGTCCAACGTTCTCATCTACCCGTATCCCGCGTTTCCGTACGACCAAGCCATGATGTGGCAGGCGGTCGCCGGGCTGCGCTTCCATCTCGTCGGCGGCTACATCTACACGAGGACGCCATCGGGTGCCGCGACACTGGATCCCCCGACGCTGGCCCCACCGGCTGTCGAGGAGACCCTCTCCGACGCGATGTGGGGAAGCGGAGATGACGGGCTCCCGTCAGGTGTCTCGGAGACCGCCGCGGCAGGGGCGTTTCAGAACTTCCTCGCGCGCTACCATGTGGCGGCCGTGATCGTGGATCGGTTCGGGGCGTACCCCGAAACGGTAGCTGATGTTGTCACCCAGGCGACCGGAGAGCAGCCGGAGAGCATCGGGGGAGTAGAGTTGTGGCGGCTGCCGACGAGCTAGGCGTCGGCGCGGGCCCCAACCCAGCGGAGGACGACGAGGGTCTGACGGCGAACGGCGATGTGAGGCCCGGCGAGACAGACGAAGGCACAGTAGTGGATGCCCGGGGGAGGAGGGTCGGATGGGCCACCCTTCTCATACCGCCGCTCCTGGGCGTGATCTTCGCCGAGGCACTCCTGTTAGCCGCCGCAGTATCCAACGGGACCGCGGGCGGTTTCTTCCTGTCCAGTCATTGGGGAAACTACGATTCGGGGCTCTACCTGTCGATCGCGGCCAAGGGTTATTCTCTCGTTCACTGCATGGGGCCGGCCTATCCCCCCAACACCTGGTGTGGGACCGCTGGCTGGGCGCCGCTGTATCCGGGGTTGATGGCGCTTGTCTCGCACACCGGAGTGTCGTTGCCGTATGCCGGCATGCTCCTCTCCGTCGCGTTCTCGTTCCTGACACTCCTCGCGATGTGGGTGCTGATCGGCCCGGAATGGTCCTTTGGAGCGCTCTGCTGCCTGGCGCTGGCTGCCTGCTTCCCGGGCATGGTGTATTACTACGCGATCTTCCCGATCTCGCTCACGACGTTCCTTTCGGTCGTCTGCCTCATCCTTCTCATCCGGCATCGTCACCTGCTCGCCGGGCTGGCTGGCGCGGTCGCCGTCTGGGCGTTCTCCACGGGTCCGCTCGTCGCCGCCTGCATGTTCCTGGCACAGCTCATCGTGGATCGGGGCCGGGGTTTCTGGGGCCGGATCGTGCGCAGTGTGGGTGTGCCCCTGGCCAGCTTTGCCGGACTGCTTCTTGCCTACCAGTGGTGGGTTGGCACCTGGAAGGGCGTCTACGAGCCGCTCGCCAAGTACGACACGGGGCTGCAGAATCCCATCACCACGTTCCTCGCGGCATTCACGGGGGGAACGCCGGGCGGATACCCGCTCCAGGGTCCGAACCCTGCCTACACGCACCTAATCCCCAAGGCCCAGACGGCGTTCGTGGCGGCCCTGGTGCTGATGCTCCTGGTGTGGGTGCTGTGGCGTCGCCCCATCACGAGGATGCGGTGGGTCGTCCTCGTCTACACGATGGTCCTCTGGATATTGCCACTCATTGAGGGTCCCTCCCTTTCGCGCTACCGGATCGAGGGGTTGCTGGTCCCCTGCGTTGCCCTCTGCAAGGATCTGCCGCGACCGGTTCAGGTGGCGCTGCTCGCGTGCGCGGCGGTGCTGGCCGTCGGGCTGGCACGGCTGTTCGCAGAGGGGCTTCTCGAGTGAGCCACAGCGCCGGCTTCAGCTGCAAGCGTGTGGCGTGTCGGGCGCCCCGGGCTCCCGGTGCCGCGGCTGCTCCGTGGGCCTCTCAACCCTTCCAGATCAGTTGAACAATTCGGACGCGCGCCACTGAAGCTGCCCCCAATAGTCTGGCAATGACATCGGACCCGCTGTCCCGAGTACCTACCCAGCGGGGTCTTTGACCGGCGCCCGCAGCAGTATCCAAGACCGACTGCCTTCCGGTCCGAATACGGCCCCCCCCCGATCCGGTCACCATGAGCGATTCCATCACTCGACCTTGAGCAGCCTCATTGGGGGACGTTCGACACATGCAGTCATCCGCAGCGCAAGGGACCGACGGGGAAGGACCAGGGGCTGGCATCGTTGCCGGGGTTCACATGGGAGTTGCCCGGGAGCTGCCGAGCACACGGTCTGGCGTTGCACAGGCTGCGGACGTCTGAGCTGGAGCTCGCCGACCACCACACGCCCGTGGCCAGGTCGTTACACTTGTGCTGCAACTCTGGGTGACAATCCCATTCATTGCCCATGTCGACGCCATCGGGTCGCGGAGGCGCATCTTTGAGTTCGTCCGGCGCCGTGGCACCCCGGCCCCGCGACGGCTTGCCAGCCGTACGCGAGGACGACGGTGCTGTGTCCGCCCACGGGTTCAGCAAGCGTGCGCGGTGGGGACGCCGACGGCCGGTAATCGCTCGAGCGGTGGCCGTCGTCTCGCTGGTACTAGCAGCGCTGGCTCCGGCCGGATTCGTGGCCGTTCACGCGCAGAGTAGCGGCGACACGCTGTGGGGGGTCGATGCTCTGGACAACATGCAGAGTGAGGGTGACCTGAGCACGGTGCAGGCGTCTCTGGGCGCCGAGCCGCAGTTCGCAGGACAGTACCTGGACTGGGGTGGCGAGACGGGGCAGCTGACCAGCGCCGACGTCCAGTACCTGCACACCTCCGGAGTTGAAATCTTGCTGATTGATGACCCGAATCACGACTTCGGCGAGAAGACCCAGAACGACCCTGACCCGATCGGTCCGCAGGCGCAGGCTAGTGCGGACGCGCAGCAGGCCATAGCGCAGGCGCAAAGTCTGGGCGTCCCCGCAGGGACCGCCATCTTCCGCGACGTGGAGGAGAGCGACCCTATTACCACTGCCTACATCGTCACTTACTACGATGCTTTCCAGGGCAGCGGCTACGTGCCAGGCTTCTACGAGAATCCATACAGCGGAGCTTTCGACGCACAGTACTGCGGGGCAGTAGGCCAGAGTTCAGCACTCGGTGCAGGCGTGGTCCTGTGGAGCGACGAACTCGAACCACAGTTTGGCGAGGGTGTGGCTCCGACGCCGGCGAATGCACCAGTGTGGAGCCCGAATGAACAGACCCCGGACGAACCAACCTGCGCGAACACGACGGTCGCGTGGCAGTACTTGGAGAACGGCGGGTTTCCTTTGCAATACCAAAGCGACAGCAACGACGCCAATAGCGTCGACGTGGATGTCGATGAGTTTGACATCACCTATCAGAGGCTGCTGTGGGGGTTCGCCTCCAGCGACTCGGCGCCGGAGGTGGCGCTGAACAGCGCTGCCGAGGCGCAGGTCGCGCTGGTCAGCGAGAACGGCCAAGTGTCCACGAACGCGTGCTGCTGGGGTGGCTGGCAGGGATTGCCGACCGCCCCGGTGCCGCTTCAGCCGGGGGCGGTCGAGGTCAACGACGGCGACGGCCAGCTCGAGGTCATGGCGGTGGGAAGCGATGGACAGCTGTACGACAGCTGGCAGGAGACCTCTGGGGGGACCTGGTCGAGCTGGTCGCCGATGGGAGGGAGCTGGCAAGAGGGCATCGCCGCGGCTGAGGAGGCGGACGGCAACATCGATGTCTTCGCAGTGAGCGCGAGCGGGGATCTGGAGTACGCGACCGAGGCAGGCCCGGGTTCCAGCTGGTCGCCCTGGGCCTCGCTTGTGGCCGGCGAGTCCGCGGTGTCCGGCGCACTCGCGATCGGACAGGATGCCGACGGCCGGCTTGAGGTGTTCGTCGTGGGGTCCAATAACGGCCCTCTCGTTGACTTCTATGAGACGGCCGGTGAGGCGGGGTGGGAGGTGACCTCGTTGGGGGGCAATTGGCCAAGCGCCGACACCCCGGCGATTGCACGCGACCTAGACGGGCGGATCGAGGCGTTCATGACGGGATCGTCAGGGCAGCTGTACGACGCTTCGCAGCAGGGCGCGGGGGAGGGCTTCGGGGGATGGATCGCCCTCGGGGGGAGCCTAGTAGGAACCCACGACGGGGTCGTGGCACTCCTCAACCAGAACGGTGAGCTGCAGGTCTTCGCCCGGGGCACAGACGGCAACCTGTACGACGCCTGGCAGCAGAGTCCGGGGACCGCTTTCGGAGGGTGGAGCAGCCTGGGCGCACCGCCGGGTGGCGTCACCGGGGGTCCGTTCGCGGTCATCTGGCCCGACGGGCGCCTGGAAGTGTTCGTCTACAGCTCGAGCGGCCTGACCAACTCCCTCTGGCATACGTACCAAATGTGTGCGGAGGGGTGCGGCTGGACCGGGTTCAGCTCACTGGGCGGCAATTGGGCGTTGCCCACATACGGTCTCTCCCCGCTCGTGTCCCAGGCCGTGGGCGGCCCCGTGGCGGTGCTGATGCCTGGCGCGACGCAGAAGCTGGTCTTCTGGCAGGGACCGTCGGACGACGACCTGTACGAGGCCTGGTACGGGGTGAGCACGGGGGTGTGGCAGGAGCAGGACCTGACCTCGGCGCTGTCCATCCCCAGTGGGGGTCTGCTGGCATCGACGCCGACGGTGGTTCTGACGCCGAATGGAGGTCAGCAGCTGGTGTTCTGGGAAGGGGCCAACCAGGACCTCTGGGAGGCGTGGTACCCGTCGAGCTCCAGCGAGTGGCAGTACCAGGATCTCA
>Ga0181520_10000897_pt1 | contig 63922 bp, 49 predicted proteins | sample PEATcosm2014_Bin_29_FD_132451 | JGI IMG/M metagenome (GOLD analysis project Ga0181520, IMG submission 132451) | Peatland microbial communities from MTU Mesocosm Facility, Houghton, MI, USA - PEATcosm2014_Bin02_30_metaG | ecosystem: Environmental > Terrestrial > Soil > Wetlands > Peat | place...
CCTCCATTTGTTGCCATTCCCGACCATCGTAATGAAGCAAGAGCCCTTCGGAGCCGCCGACGTATACGTCTCTGGCCGACGATCCCCAAACGCTTTTGAGCGCTCCGGCTCCTAAATCAAATCCACTGATGTCTACCGCCGTCCACCGACCCGGCGCCTTTTTCATCGGGTTTTCATCCGCCACGGTCGTCGCCAGGGCGCGGCCGATCGACCAGATCGCGCCACAAAAAACCAGCGCCGCGACTATTGCACACCCCGTATATTTTCCTCCGGGTTTCACTCTAATGACCCTCGCTCAGCATCTGCGCCGTGCGTGCTTCGGGACAAATTCCGGGGACACAATACTTGACTCCTCTCGCCTCGCGGTCCTGGCCCTCGTTTCCGGGGTCACGGGGGGGCGGGTCGTATCAACGTTCTTCCTCACGATCGAGAACGGCGTCGTCGCCCGGCGGTCGGCCGGAACGGCGATGAGGTGCATGTGGTTCGGCGTCAACCGCGACTTTTGCGACTCTCACCACAGCTCCGTGCACACCACAATCTAGCGCCATTCATTAGTTAAGTATTGTGCCCCCGGAACTCTCGTGTCCCCGAAACTCTCGATGCAGGAGGTCAGACGGCGGACCTAACTGCCGGCGCCGCCGACGGCCGGCAGCGCCGGGTCGCGCGGGCCGAAGCCGTCGCGCAGCAATCCCATTAACTGGTCAAGCAGGCGGACGATTTGCGGCTCGTCCATTTTCCCGATGCCGAGCGGATCGTAATTGGGATCCCACGCGAACTCCTGCATGCGCGTCGCGACCAGGTCGACGATCATCGCCACCAGTTCGGGCGGGGCGTCCGCGCGAACCGAGCCGCCGCGAATGGCGTCGGCGATCGCCGCGGCGAACAGATTGTCGGTCCACGATATTTTTTCCAGCAGGTAATCGAGGTGCGGGAAATTCCGTTCGTTGATCAGGCTGAGATACGCGGCAAAAATGTCGCCGTGAGCCCTCGCAAAGCGAATTTGCTGCAACACGATCAACTTGACGAGTTCGACGAGGTCGTCCGGCCGGTTGTCCGCAAGACATCGGGTGCAGTGTTCCATCCATTGCTCGATGCCGACGTCCATCGCCCATTTGATGAGGTCGTCCTTGCCGGTGAAATAATAGTGAAGATAACCATCGGCGACCTTCAAACGGCGGGTGATCGCCTTGATCGTCGTGCGCCGGCAGCCGTTGGCCGCAAGAAGTTTCAGACACACGCTGTAGATTCTTTTTTTTTGCTTGCTCGAGAGTTGGGCGAATGTCGGCTTCGGCATGGATGGAGTTCCTTTGTTTTCTGATGGAGGGTTTTGTTAACTCAAACGGACTCAAAATGCAAGTGACGAGCCCAAGTAGCCGTATTCGTGCGGAAATCAAACGTTTTCCGACGCGGTACGCCGGACAAACGTGCGCCCTGATTTCGGGTCGGGAATCCGGAGGGCGGCCAGGCCCGCCGGCCGTTGGTTCGCGCCGACTAGCGCGGCGACACGCCAAACCCCGCAAATTGCGAATTATTCTCAACAAATGCTTGACCCTGCTCCCCCGCCGTTGAATATTGTCTTTGACGCGATTGGATGCGGAGACCGGCGGGGGATGGGGAAGATCAACAGTCAGGGAGAATTCCGGAACCGAGGACAGCGATGAAAAGGGTCGGCATTTTTTTCAACAGTGTGACCGGGGGAACGCAGGATATCGCGGAAGCGCTGCAACGCGAATTCGGCGGCAGCACCGACGTGCGGAACATCAACGAGGTCAACTCGCTGGATTTGCGCCGCTACGACCTGGTGATTCTCGGCGCGTCAACGTGGAACATCGGCGAAATGGAGGATTGGAACAACTTCGTGACGCTGATGGATCCGACGGAAATGCACCGCGTGAAGTTCGCCCTGTACGGGCTGGGCGACCAGCGGGAATTCCCGGAGCGGTTCGTCGATTTGCTGGGCGCGATTTATGATCGGCTGGCCGCCAAGGGCGCCCGGATGATCGGTCAGACCGAAATTGCAGGCTATAACTTCAAGGCTTCGGCGGCGGTGGTCGGCGGCCATTTCGTGGGGTTGGCGATCGACCAGGACAACCAGCCGGATTTGACGCCCGTGCGTGTCAAGAAATGGGTCGCGCAACTGCGGCAGAAAAGCGCCTAGCCGCCGCACGGGCGGCGGTTCGTCATTCGCCAGGAACTTTTGGGGCGACGTCGTGAACCACGGCCGCGGACGCGGGCCGGCGATAGACGTGCTCAAGAGTGGTGAACTTTCCGGTGACCGTGCAGACGCGCAGACTTCGCGGCAGGCGCTCGTGCGTCATGCCGGCCACAACTCGGGCGTAGCTGGGGGCGTTGCGCAGGTCGCCCTGCGAAAACACGGCCGTCGGCTGCGCGGCGGCGAGTTCGCCCCGCAGCTTCCACGTCCAGGTCTTCTTCCACAAGACTCTCTCCGCGCCGAGGCCCATGTCGTACATCGCGATCTCGTGAAACGGCAGTACGTTCGGCTCGGGCGGCGCGAAATCCTCGATCAAGACAGGGCCGCGCTCGGCGCGGATGACGTCGCGCAATTTCTGCGCCGCGACCCATTGCGCGGTCGTCGGAATCTGACCTTTGATCGGCGAATAGGCGCCGAACACCAGCGCTGCCGCGAGCACGGGAAGAACCCAGCGCGTCGCGGTCCGGGGCGGCCCGTCGCCCTTGCCGGCGAACCGCGCGACCATCGCCGGCAACGCCATGCCGGCCGCGACGCTGGTCGCGAGCGCCGCCGGCATGTTGGCGTTGATGTAGGCCGCGGGCCAGAGGTTGCACACGAGCGACAGCGCCACGCCGCCGGCCCAAAAACCAAACCACGGGTCGCCGAGCAGGTCGCGCCAGCGGCGATCTCGAATGAGCGGCTCAACGCCGAGCAGAATGACGGCCGCGGCCGCGGCAAAATGCCGCCCGTATTGCGCGAAAAATTCAAAGGGCCGGCTCGCCACGACGTCGATCACCACGACCTCTTCGGTCAGCAGCGCAAACCAACCGCCGGACTGCCGGTTCCACAGCCAGTGCGCCGTGCCGAACGGCCCAAGAAAAGCTGCGAAAAAGGCCGCGGCGCCCCGAAAATCCCGCCGCAGCAACTGCGCGACGAGGATCGGCGCCAGGAAAGCCGCGTGGTTCTGCTTGGTCAACGCCGACGCCGCCAGCAACAGGCCGCCGATGGCGCCCGCCGCGGCGCCCGGCCGGGCAAACGCCGCCGCGTACGCCGCCATCAGGAAAAACATCGCCAGCGAATCGACGCGGTTCAGGTCGTAGAAAAAACCGCTGTAGCCGTAGGCCGCGAACCACATGCCCGCGGCGACGAGGCCCGCCGCCGGCCGTTTCACGGCGCGGTTGACCGTCCAGAAGACCAGACCGCCCGTCGCCAGCGCGGCAAGCAACGAGACCAATCGACCCGCCCAGTAAACGGCGCCCGTCGCCTTCAGCAGCACGCCGGTCACGACGAAATAAAGCGGGTAATACGGCAACGCGACGTGCTCCGCGCTCGGCTCGACGTAGACCGGCAGGCCGTCCGCAAAACGCCGGGCCATGGCCACGCACGCCCCTTCGATCCACTCGAGGCTCCACGGATAACCCAGGCGGGAAACGCTGACGTACAGCAACGCCGCGAGCGGAAAGGCGGCGACGGCGGCCGTCGCGAGGGGCGGCGCCCACGGCGCATCGGCCAGGCGTCTAAGCGGGTGCATGGCGATATTCCAATTCCTCGTTGCCGGGTGCGGGTCGCTGCATCGCTAAAACTGCGTATAGATATACGACAGATCGCCCCCGGCGAACAACAGCGTCGCGGCCAGCAACGCGAACCAGAACGCGGCATGCGCCAGATCGAGCGCCACGCTCTTCCACACGTTCATCAACGCAACTCCACGAAGAGCCGCCAAAAGACGCGGCCGGCGTCGGACGTTTCGCACGCGAACAGAATCCAGCCCAAGGCGACGAAATGGAACGTCAGCAGCCAGCCGACCGCGCGGCCGATCGGCGGCCGGCCGTTTTTCGTCAGCCGCGGCGCGAGCCGCAGCCGCCAGGCGCGGTAACCCGCCATGCCCAGGCCGTGATACAGGCCCCACAGCAGAAAATGGCTTTGGCCGCCGTGCCAGAGGCCGATCAGCGCGAAGACCACGATCAGGTTCCGGTACAACCGCCCTTCCCCGACGCGGCTGCCGCCGAGCGGAATGTAAACCGCCTCGCGCATGAACCCCGTCAACGACATGTGCCAAGCGCGCCAGAAATCGCGCAGATTGCTCTTCAGGTACGGCCAGTCGAAGTTCTCTTCGACGCGATAACCCAGCAGCCGCGCCATGCCCAGCGCCATATCGGTGTAACCCGAAAAATCGAAGTAGATTTGCAGCGCGTAGGCGTAAACGGCGATCCACAATTCGAGCGACGTCGCCTGCGCCGGATGCGCGAAGCCGGCGGCCAGAGGCGCGCACGATTCGGCCAGGATGATCTTCTTCGCCAGACCGCGCGTCAGCCGCGCCGCGCCCGCGCCCAGGTCGTCCATCGCCGGCCAGCGCGGCGTCGGCGCATTGGCCAGAAAACGCCGCAGGCTCTTGATCGGGCCCGACGGCGCGCTCGGAAAAAAGAAGAAATACGCGAAATACGACGCCGGCGCCGGGGCGGCGACCTGCCCTCGCCGCGCCTCGAGCATGGCGTAAATGGCGTGAAACGCGAGATACGAAACGCCCAGCGGCGCGACCAGCCAGACCGCGCCTTCCGGCCCGCGTCCAAGATATTTGAAAGCCGCCAAGGCCGCCAGCACGACCGCGACCGCCGGCGCGTAGAGCCAGGCGCGGCCGGCGGCGATGCCGCGCGTGACGGCGAACGCGAAGAGCGCCAGCGCGGCCATCCACCAGCCGGCGGGGCCGCCGAACGCGAGGTATGCGGCCAACGAGGCCGCCGCGAGAAACGGCCGCCGCCAGCGGTCGCCGGGCAACAGCCAATAGACGACCGCGACGGCCAGCAACACGAGCCCGGCGTTCCAGGAATTGAGAATCACGGCCCGCCCCCCGCGCCGGCCAGGAAGGAGCGGCACGCCGCGACCAACGCTTCGGCGAGACGGCGTGCGCCGTCGGCGGTCAGATGGTCGTTGTCCTGAAATCCGGACGACGGAATCAGGTCGGTGCAGTCGAGAAAGACGCCGCCGCCGTCTTCAACCGCGTTGCGGATCCGCCGCAGGTTCGCCGCGTACAACGGCCAGTCGACCAAGCCGAAGCGATCGGCGAGTTCGCGGTTCATCGGGTTGGCGAAAAAAACCGGCGTCAGGCCGCGCTCGTGCGCCAGTTTTGCGGCCGGAGTCAGGAAGCGAAACACGGCGTTTTCGCGGTCCAGCGGCAAGACGGAATAATAGCGGCGCAAGGTGTCGACGGCCCACGCATCCCAGCGGGCGCCGCTCCAATCGGTCTTGCGGCGGCGACGCGCCAGGCGGTCGAGCATGCCGCCCAGGCCCGTGCGCGTCACGATCTGGTAATAGCTTTTCAGCAGCTTGCGCGGATGCAGACCGAACAGGTCTTCGTTGAGCCAATCGCGATCGCGGTAGAATAGCCAGTGCGCCCGCGCGAAAGCGTCGAGCCGCGACGGCCCTGCCGCGCCCATTTTCAAGATGCTCGCCGCGTCGGGCCCGGCGAGGCGATCGAGCCCCGGGTCGTACAGATCGTGAAACCGTAGCGGCACCGTGAGATCGAACGGGCTGAAGTTCTTATAGTTGACGTTGTAAACTGCGATTTCGCCCGCACGCGCCGGAAGCTTCGCCGTCAAGTAGAAAAAATCGGGCAGCTTCGCCGCGATCAGGCCGAGATTGGCGGTCCGCCAACCGGCCGGCGCCACGATCCGCCCGACGACGCCCGGAATGGTCGCCGCCGGCGGCAGCCGCGGACCGTTCATCGTCGAATCGCCGAGGAAGTAGAGCTTGCGGTCCGGCCGGCCGGCGAGCCACGTGAGATATTCGGGAACCAACTGGTCCGAGTCGTTCGGCGGACGGAAATCGCCGGCGGCAAAGCGGCGCTCCAGGCGCTGCGCGAGGAGCAAATCGAGGACCACGAACGCGAGCAACGTCAGCGCCGCGGCCCGCGCCGGGCGCCAGGTCGGACCAAGCAATAACTTTTGCCAACGCGACTCGGGCCGTTCCACCAAGCGCCTCGATCATTCAAACTGCCTGCGGTTTCGCTTGCATTGTGGGTCATGCGTTCGGCGCGCGCAACCGCGGAAAAAGGCGATGGACGAAACGCCGGCGACCCGTTAAGCTTTTTGCGGAAACGGCGATCCACATCTTCACAGGCGAGAGGGCTGATGCACGATTCCCTGTCCGCGTCATGGCGCCGCACGCGCACGGTGGCCGCCGTCCTCATTCTGCTGACGGCGGCGACCGGCTGCCAATTCAAAGCTGGCCCCGGCGATCGCCAATGGAACGACGCCGTCGAGCCGCTTCGCCATAGCCTCCAGATGGACGGCTACCGGCTGGACTACATCGACTCCGGCCGCGGCGACCCGGTCCTGCTCGTGCACGGTTTTGCGGATTCGACCTATTGTTTTCACGCCAACTTCAAGCCGCTGGTCGACGCCGGGTTTCGCGCGATCGCGATCGATCTGCCCGGGTTGGGGCGCTCGGAGGCGCCGCCGGAGCCATTTGTCTATTCGATCGAAAATCTCGCCGGCGAGACGCTCAAGTTCGCCGACCGGCTGGGGCTCGGCCGTTTCGCAATCGCCGGCAGTTCGATGGGCGGCGGCATCGCGCTGTTCCTGGCCGAGCGCCAGCCGGAACGGGTCGTCCGCGTTATCGCTTTCGACCCCGCCTGCTTCTCGCTGGCGGGCGTCCGCTGGATGCCGCTCGCCCAGAACCAGACGCTGTCGAAGGCAGCGCTTTCGCTCGCCACCCCGCTGACCGTCGATCTTGCCCTGCACGACGTTTTCTGGGACTCAAGCCAAGTGAATAGCGCCGTCGTCGACGAGTACTCACGGCCGCTCGCCAAGCCGGGTTATCGCAATTTGCTGCGCCGGCTCATCCACGAATACTTCTCGGCCGAATTCGACGCGATGACGGAGCACTACGACACCATCAAATCTCCAACGCTGCTGATCTGGGGCGAGAACGATCGCTGGGTGCCGCCCGAGTTCGGCCCGCGGTTGCAGCGGCTCATCCCGGATGCGCAACTCACCTTCGCGCCGAAGTGCGGCCACCTGCCGCATCAAGAACGGCCCGATATCGTCAATCCGCTGCTGATCGAATTCCTGAAACGGTGAACGGCGGCCCCGCGATCAGTCGCGCGTGAAATCGTTGCGGAACACGGCCCTCCCCGGCGGCGGTTCGCGCCGCGCATGTTCCTGCGGAAAGCCCACGAACCCGACCGCGGCGAGGCGCAAGTCGCCGTCGAGCCCGAGCTGCGCGATCCAGCCCTTTTCGTCGCGCGCGAAGACCCACTCGACCGCCAGGCCGCGTTCGCCGGCCGCAAGCGAGATGTGCGCCATGGCGATCGGCACGTCGATCATCAGAAACGGCTGCTCCGGATGCAGCTTCTTGAACAACGCCGGCTTGGCGCGTGCGGCGATCAGGGCGGCGGCGCCGGCCAGTTCGGGGCGCGCGGCGAACGTCGCCGCGCGGCCGATCGTGTCGCGATCTTCGATGACGGTGAAGCGCCAGATTTGCGTATTGCGGGCCGAGGGCGCGAGCCGCGCCGCGGCGAGCAGATGCAGCAGGTACTCGCGCGACGCCGGCTGCGCGGCGAAGCTAGCAACGCGCTCGAACGGCACGAGGCGGGCGATCAACGGCGCGTCGCTCACGATTGCCCTCCGCGAATATCATAGATTTCTTCGAGCGGCACGCGGCGGTCGGATTGCGCCACCGACCGCGACACGTTTTCCAGCCGGCCCTTCGCCGCCGGATGCCCCAGCGGCGAGACGATGATCGGCCGCCACGCCGGCGGCAGGCCCAGCGCCTTCGCCACGTTGGCCTCGTTGAACCCGGCCATCCAGCACGTGCCCAGGCCCATTTCGGCCGCGGCGAGGACGGCGGTCTCCATCAGCAACGACGCGCGCGCGAGATAGAACGGCCGGTCGTCCGCCGGCGGATCGGCGTCCGGGCGGCCGAGCAGAATCAGCACCGCCGGGAACGCGGTCGCGTAGATCCAGACATTGATCTTTCCCGCCCAGCCGGACACGATCGTCTTGCGCAGCAGGTCGGCCTTCGCGGGGTCGTCGACGACGAGCAGCGCCGCGTCGCGCGCATCGAAGGCGACGGCCGCCCGTTCGGCGATCGCCATCAACTCGGCGATCTTCTCCGGCTCGACCGGCCGGTTCTCAAACCGCCGCACCGACCGCCGCAGCCTAGCCAGCTCTATGAAATCCATAGCGCCCCTTTCGCCGCACGTCCGCGGCCCGATAAGCGCCGCGTCCAACAGACCCCGTTGCATTGCCGATCGATGATGCCGCAACCGGCCCCGCCTTTCAAGCTGGACAGGCGCCGCGCGATTCCGGTCCACGAGTCGCTTGACATCGGTTCGGGCATCGCGTAAATAGCGTCCCTGGTTTTGGTGCGGGGTGGAGCAGTCCGGTAGCTCGTCGGGCTCATAACCCGAAGGTCCTAGGTTCAAATCCTAGCCCCGCTAACCAGATAAAGGCCTTGAAATCGCTGACGATTTCAGGGCCTTTATCTTTCGGGGCGTTTCTGCTGGGGCCACTTTGGGACCACTCCTTCCCGCAATTTTCGCGGGTTGGATTGCAGGATCAATCGCCGCCTTGCTCTCGTAGACTGCGCGCAGGGAGCAAGGAATGGCACGACCGGAACGCCACAGGAAGCGCTGGAAGATACGCTGGTTCGACGAGTTCGGGAAGCGCCACTACGAAACCTACGACGCCCGTGAGATGGCTGAAGTCATGCTTCAGCGCCATCACCTGCACGTCAAAGAGGTCCAGCTCGCCCTCAGGACCGGCTACTGTCCGTCCAAGACCTTTCGCGAACTCGCCGAGTTCTGGCTGACGACCTACGCCCCGAACAAACGCAGCTTCAAAGACGATGAAAGCATCATCAAGCAACACCTCCTGCCAGTGTTTGGACCGATGCCTCTGAAGACGATCCGGCAACAGCACGTGGAGGCGTTTCGTCTGGCGAGAGGCCACCTCTCGCCCAAGACGGTTTTGAACCACGTCATCCTTTTGAAAACGATGTTGAACCGCGCCGCCGACATGGGGTGGCTCGAAGCGCCGCCACGGATCAAGGCCCCACGCGTCCCAACGGACACTCAAGACTTCAGCTACTTACGAACCGAGGGCGAGATCCGAAGACTCCTTATGGCGGCAAAAACGGAAGGCTTGGACGCCTTCATGCTGTACAAGACGGCTATCTTTTCCGGGCTGCGAGCGGGTGAACTCGCCGGCCTGCTATGGACCGACGTCGATTTCGCGAACCGGATCATCACCGTTCAGCGTTCATATGACGGCCCAACGAAAAATGCCCGAATCCGGCGTGTTCCGATCTTCGACGCGATTCTGCCCGACTTGCAAGAATGGGCTTTGCTTCGGCCTTCCAACGTCTACGTTTTTCCAAACCGTCACGGCGGCATGCTCGGTCCATCCGCGCGGATCTTCCAGGAAATCTTTCATCGGGTACTAAAGCGGGCCGAGTTTCCGATGGTCCTGCGCGGTCGCAGGGAAGCTCATTATGTCCGCTTTCACGACTTGCGCCACACCTTTGCCAGCCATTTCGTCATGAACGGCGGAAATATGTTTACGCTGCAAAAGATTTTAGGTCATCAGTCAATCGATATGACAATGCGATATTCTCACCTCGCCCCGCAGGCGTTCACAAAGGAGTATGGCCGTTTCGGTGGCCACGACGATCTAGAGGAAGGCACCGTTCACAAACTCGAAAGAGACAAGCTTCGGTCATGAGGCTACGGGACGTGAGCCATGTTTCCCGCAATTTTCAACCGGTACTTTGCAGAATCAAACAGAAAAAAAGAGTGGTAGAAGCGTCCTAGAAATGAGGAGGATTTATGAAAGCGTTTATGAACTACGAAGAGGCAGCGTCGTTCCTGAGTCTGAAACTAAACACGCTTTACTCCCTGGTCTGGCGTAAGCAGATACCACACGTCCGACTCACCGGACGACTCGTCAGATTCTCGTCGGAAGAACTGCTCGACTGGCTTAAACAGAAGAAAGTGGACGCCACGGTCAAATAGGCTGCTCCTATATAACTTTTCAAAAAAGGTACAGAAAGATGTCCGCAATTCGGGAAGTGAACAAGGTGATAAGGACGATAGACGATCTTCATATAGCAAGGGCTGAAGAGCTGGAGGCCATCGGGGACTTTCGTCGAGCAGACAGAGTGTTGCTATGCAATTTTACCGATCCCGACAGTCGCCCTCATTATTTCTGCCGCCAACGCGTCTGCCCGACCTGCTCGCAATGGGAGGCCCGACGGCACATGATGACAATATTGCCAGTCATTCGTCGGATGAAAAGTCCCATCCTCGTCCTGGCAACTTTACCGACTCGCGGTCTCTGGGATCTTCGCGACGCATTCGCCGACTGGAAGGCGTGTTTGCAACGATTGCGCCGACGGAAGGTCTTCAAGGACGTGAAGTCAGGTTGTGGCGCACTTGAAGCAAAGCTAGCCGAAGACGGAGAACGCTGGTCGTTGCATGCGCACCTGGTTCTCGACATCCCTTGGGAACGGTTCGATCTTCATGCCCTTCAGCGAGCCTGGAACAAACTTACCCGCGGCCGGGGAACATTTTCCATCGATCACAAGCCCATCGTCAACCGCGAGTGGACCGTCGGGTTGGCGCGATACATAACAAAAGCCGATTGGATTTCACCTGAACCCGGCGCCGTGAATCCGCACCTCTTGGAACTGTTATGGGACGGCATCCGTTACCAACGTTTACTGGTGACCTGGGGGCCAGCCTGGAAAAAACGAAAGGTCAAAGAGCGGCGGAGTGGCGCTATCGCGGTCCTGTCGCTTGACTCCCCGCAATCGAAACCGACAACCAACACTGTCAGACAGGCGGAAAGACCGATTCAGACGGGCTTCCCGACTTTGAACGACAACCTTTTTGCCAATGAACGAACCGGACTTTAGCCGCAAAGGAAAAGCCAAGATGCAGCACCCAGAAGTAGTTAACGTCCCGTTGTCCAGTATCCAGCCCGGCCGTTTTGATAAACGCCTATCCTCAGTAAAACACCGGCAGGTCATGACTCTGGCTGCACGAATTGCAGCCACCCGCATTGTCGAACCTGTCGTTGTCTGCCCGATTTCTGAATCCGGCAATTATGAACTCGTTGACGGTCATGGTCGATATTGGGCGGCTCGGAAACTTGGGCTGCGAGAACTCCCGGTGATTGTCCTGGAAGACACGACGCTTGAAAACATTTACCGACGGGCCATTCATCCGAACGACGTAACGGTTCTTGACGACTTCACACGAACTCGACTGCTTGCGAGTTACCTCGACGAAAAATTCGCCGAAAACGAGGCGTGGAGGCAAGGCGGGGGCGCTCCTGAGGAACGGACTCTTGCACTTGCAAAGCAATGGGAAAGAGCCGCGAGAAAGGGCGACGACCTGGCATCCGATCCCTTGGTCGCGGAATTCGAAAAAACGGTGCTGTTATTTTTTTCAGAAACGAAGTTGATCACAGCGGTTTCGAATTGCATTCGACCGGTTTTGACGATCTTCGATTTGGAAGAGCTACTCCCACATTTCAAAACGACCCACTTTCGCAGATTGGCAAAAATGGCACCTCAGATTCGCGCGCTTGAGGTCGGTCAACGATTGCCGTGGGACAATAAAAAATCGATTGTTAGACGTTCGGATGGTTTGGGCGTCGAAAGAGAGTGTCGCACTTTTTCTAAGGCGCTGCAAAAAACGCCCGCGGCAACGTCCGATGGTCGTTATGACGCGCTGGCAAATGAATTTGTGGGCGCGTTAATTCAATCCGAGATAAAGGTTGAGGATCTCCATGAGTTTCTCGAACAGGTTGAAAACAAATTCATCGCGAATGTGCGCGGGCAAAAGGCTGCGAAGGAAAAGAGCCAAGAGCAGATGCGGCGACTCTCGGTATTTCTACCGGGGCAGCGGCGCGACGCCGTTTGAGTACAAAAGAGGCAAGCGCTTTCGTCGTAATCGCCTTGAAGAAGGGAGATTGAGATGGCTGGGGCAGGCATTCGAATGGCGAAACGTAACGGCAATCTAACCCAATGAAGTGAAAGGAGTCGAAAGATGGAGTCCGTGTCATTGCTGGCGATGCTCCGGAGTGGCGTCGCCTCTTACGAAGCGCTTCTGGACGTGAGGGCTTGTGAGCTCGCCGATGGCCCCGAATCCGAAGCTTTACGTCAAATCGCAAGTGCTTTGTACTTTGCAGAACGATATCTATGGCAGCTTTTCCCGAAGTCTCAGGAAGTCGCGAATATCGCTACGGCCAAGATACTTGCCGAATCTGTCGAGCTTGAATCAGAAGTCAACATTGGCTTCACTGTAGCGACGCTCAAGAATGCTGCCGCATGCGTTGTCTCGGTGTCACCGGACATTGCGCACCGTATTCGTGGCATCGCCAGCAGCCTGCTCGAAGATCCGCCGGGAACTGCCGGTGAAGAAAGTGAAGCGACTTCGTGGAAATCAGTAGGCCAGCTTCGAAATGTCGAAACTGACGTCCGTGAATTCGTCGATGTTTATCAGGATCTGACGCCGCTTCAGAAGGCACGGCTTCAAGCCGTGATGCATGACATCTCGCGCTTGCTCATCGAGAGGGTAGGCACGGCCGACTTTGCATGGGCGGAGAGGGATGAGGCAGACAACAACGACGACGACGAGGCGGAGTAGATTGGCGCTAGCCGTTGCCGTCGAGGCGCGGCGCGGTCCGGAACATATCGACGATCCCAATGACGAACTGCCGTACCCGGTTGCGCCGATTGTCGCTCATCGGGAACGAGAACAAAGATAATAAGGAGAAAAAAATGGAACACATCGGTTCGATCCTGAACGACTTGCTGGAGGCGATTGACACTGCCCTGATCGAACAAACTGGTCTCGAAGGGTTGCCGCACGACGGCGACGACAAAATCACGGAGAAGGAGGCCCTGTTGCACCGCCACGGCGACACACTCAGGGACTTCATCGTGCTGGAGCTGATCCAGGGTTGCCAGGGCTACTCCGACGACGAGATCAGGGAGCGTGCGGTCGAACTGCTGCAGTCCGCCGAGCACGAGATCGCGATTTGTATCGAAGCCGTCTTAACGAGCCATGACGTGACCATCACGCTCATTGAGCCGTGACTTTGTGCGTATTCGTAGAATGATGACGGAAATGAAGAGACATACGGCAAACTAGGAGACGCGGTTGCATATCACGGCCGTCGCGTCGCCGCGTGAACAGGAGACAAAGAACATGAAGAACAAAGAGCAGATTCGACTCCTAAACCTCGAAGCGAGCTTTCTTGGCGCCGCCGCCGCTGCGCTCAAAAACTCGGCCCAATTAAAAAGAGAACAGGCTGCACAGGAAGAGGCGCCGCCCGCCGAAGACGAGAAGTTCTTTGGTAACGATCCCGAAGTATCCGCCGGTTGCGCTGCTGACGCCGAAGCCGCCGCCGAACGGTTTTGGGACGCGGCCAGAAAGGCACGCGAGTTAATCGCCGTTGCCGGAGCTTTGTCCGAAGAAAGCGCCGCCAAAGCCAAATCCGTGAGGAGGAAGTGAATAAAGACCGGGCGCGGAAAGAAAAAAGGAGGCGACGGTTTAGCTGGCGGCTCCGATCAAAGGCGTTGACGATTCCGTTCGGCCGGCTTTAGATTTGCAGCGAAGAAAACGAAGCGGTCTTAGAGAGAAAGGGGCACCGGCAACGGGAAGGTAGGACGATGATGAAGAAACGCGTACAAGCGGCGTTGGATCGGGCAGTGGAAAGCCGTCGTGCTTTGGGGCATTACAAGCACGCGCTGACGGCTTTTTTAGGTGAAATCGAGGAAAGAATAAACGACTTTGAGCCTGACAACGATTTACTTGAAAAATTCAGCAGCATGCTCAAGGGGATGCTGGAAACTTACACCAACGAGTCAACGGGACTGGACACGCCAGATGGGGAACTGTACCCGGACTCCTGCATGACCCTGTACCGCAGCATGTTGCGATCGTTCCAGGCGCTAATTCAGGCCGAACTGAACAACATAAATGAAGAACACGTCGAACACCTGGACCTAAACATAAAGTGGCTTCAACGGATGTTGAATCAAGAGAAAAAATAGCAACCATCAACCACTCCCCTCCCTCGGCATCGAAATACGCAATACAAGCGATCCCATGCGCTCCAAATCCAGGCTCCAGGTCTTTCTTTATTTTTTTCAGTCACAGTTCAGCTTGACCGTCCCGGCCCACGGGCGATAGATTCGGAGTGAATAAAAATAGTCAGGGATCTGGGATAAGGGGCCATCACGACAAAAGGCGGCCCCTGTCGTCGTTTGGGGTGCGGGCGGGCGTTCGTCGCGCCGTCGAGTGGATGTTCTGCCTCGTCATCACGCGGGGCATGGTTGCGCGGCGACGACGATTCGCGCTATTATCTCTCGTCTTTTCAACACGTTGAAAATGTCGATCGCAACACCGATGAATCGGCAGGTGGATGAGTGGCGAACATGTCGGCGATTCCCTTCTGGTTGCCTCCGGAAGACAAGGATCTGATTGGGCTCCACTCGTCCCGCGATCCGCTAGGCTTTCTGCCAATCTGGTCCCAGCGAGGACGGGGGGTTATCCCGAGCCTGACGGAGCAGACTGATGAGGCCCGCGGGTTCCAGTTGCTCGTCACGGCATTTCGTTTATGGGAGGACTTCCAGGTAAAACACGCGCAAGAAAAGGTCCAGGTCGAAGAGTTCTTCCTTCTTGTCGAGCAGGCCTTCGCCTTCTCGACCCAGTCGCGAGAACAGACCTGGCCATTGCCGGGCAAAGATCGCGTGGAGAAGTTCGTTCGAGACGGCACGCCTCGTCTTAGCTTGAAAAACGGCATCCTCGCCAACCAACTCGGCAACGGCGTCTGGGGGCTATATCGCGGTGCTGCGTTCCGATCAGGCATATTGCATGAATCGATGCGATGCCTTTCTGCTTCGTTCCGCAAGGACATGGGAGACGATCTGGGGCTGGGTCGGCGACCGTATGGCCAGCTTTTTGACCGGATTCTGGAAGCGCATGAGTATCGCGAGGCTGGCGCAGAGTTCTCGCTCCATGGTTTGCGGGAGTTGCCAGGCCAACTGGCGGAAATTCTGAAAAAGATGCCGCAGAAGTCCCTAATGCGCCGCTATCTCTTTCCATCCGGCAGTTTGGTGGAGCGCGTGGCCGTCCTACTTTTTGAAAACCGCAGCGCTTTCCGAGATGATCCGTCCTTCCGGCGGATCTTTATTAACCGATGCGCGACAGAGTTTCCCCAAGAGCGTGAATCATTCGAGCGGATTCTCCGGTGCGAGGACTTCATCGCTCCCGTCGAGAATTTGTTCCTTTGTCTGTTTCAATTCGCGGGTGAGCGGGTCGCGACCGCGGCCGCGAAAATCGATATCGACCTCGCGAAGTTCCGGCAGGCGTTTGAGGCGTTCCAGGATTCCGGGCCGTATACCGGCGGCACTTCTCGACGATTCGCAATCTATCGCGACGGCATCCAACTGTCGTCAAAAAGGGATTTTATCCGATCCATCCTCGCATGTCATCGCCGGGTTGCCGCGGACCGTCGCCGCGAGCCTTGGATCGCTGATGACGCCGACAAAGTACAAGCGTTTGTTCAGTTGGAAGACATCGGGAAGAACGAGGCTCTCGACGCGACACCGGGAAGCACGTGGCTCAACGATTATTATCTGGGTCCCTTGTTGTCCGTCTACGCGAGGCTGCGATCATGATCGGCAGGACGATCCGACAGGCATTGCGGGAGGGCGCAGCCGGATTTTCGACCATCGACGCCGCGGTATTCACGACGTTCACTTTCGTCCCGGAGTTCTTTGAATACAACGTCTTGCCGGCCCTATTCGAGATTGATGATCGGCGCGAGGTCCGTCGCCGCGTCCAGGTAAACCATCGACTGCTCCAGAGCGAGACATGTGTGCTTTACGATGCCTCGACCGGTCCGAAGGGTGGAGGTCCTTACCGCTATCAGCGCGTCGGCGTGTACCGCCCCGGCGGTTTCTTTCACCCGAAACTTGTGATTTTGGCTGGCACTCACCAAGACGACAAACGGCCCTGGATATACGTAACTGCGGCCTCAGCCAACCTGACTCTTTCGGGCTGGGGGAAAAACCAGGAGGTTATTGGAGAGGCGTCGATCGGCAGCAATCGGCAAAGGCTATTTGGCGAAGTCCGCGATGCTCTTGAATGGTTGCGAGACGCTGGCTCCCGGCAGACGCGCACGCCGATTCCGGCCATTGACCGATGCTTGGCCGTTATGGACCGCTTGGGGGGAAGTTTGAACGTTGGCGCGTCGACTGACGTTTCGTTTTACTTTTCTCCGCTGCATGACGATGGTTTCTGGCCGTTTCTCCAGGCGAGCCAGACGGTTAAGTGGGACGACCTTCTTGTCTTGTCGCCCTACTGGGGCGACGTGGCGCAAAACATCGAACTCGCCAACGCGCGTGCGGTCAGGCTGATTCCGGCGATGCTGGAAAAAGGGAAGTACGGTCTCGGCCGAAACGGCCTCCCGGATCGAGATGATTTGGAATTGCTCAAACTCGCTCGCTTGGAGAACAACCGTTTGTGGCACGCCAAGACATATGTCCTTACGCGCGGGGATCGGGTGCGTGTTGGCGTTGGTTCGGCCAACTTCACGGGCGCCGGACTATGCGGTGGGGCGAAGGGCAACGTCGAGGCGATGCTCGTCTTCGAAACGGCCCCTCGGGACAGCAACGAATTCATTCCCACCCTGGCCCCGTTAGCCGCGAACGATCCGCTCCTTCCGGCCAAGAACGCGGACGAGGGACCTGAGCAGTCAGAGCTGGAGATCACTGTCGTGTATGATTGGAGGGTTCGAGAATACTTGGTCTACTTTACGCCGGCCAAAGCCCTAAACGTCGGCGATTACCGTTTGATTCTACCGTCTCGCGGTCCCGTCTCTCTCGATGGTCAAAATGGATTGCGGACCATCCAAGATTCCAAAGGCCCTGTGGGCGGGTGTTCCTTCAAGTTGCATTATCTTCGCAACGGCGCGCCCATGGTCTTTGAAGGTTTGATCACCGAGATCAATGTGGAGCACGGTGACAAGCCCTACTTCAGTCACTTGTCGTTGTTGGAGATCCTCGAAAGCTGGCGCCTGCCCACGGATGCACCGCCGATGCCCAATGGCAACTCTTCCGACGACGAGGATCCCGATATCGATCCCGGCGAGGAAGGAAATGAGGCGGACCACCCTTTGCCTGCGGCCCAATTCGACGTTCTAAATCTATACGACCTGTACCGCAGTTTCTTTGCTTTGCGAGATCGGATGAATGAAGCGGCGTGTGAGAATGATGCCGGCCGCTTGCTCGGCCTTCTCGTGACCCGGCCTGACAGCATCTATCGAGTGGCGAAACAAGCGGGCGAGGACCCGAAAGAGCATCCCGTGCCTCGGTTTCTCGTGCTACTGGAATGCCAGCAATTCATGAAAGAATACCGGAGATTTGTTCCTAAGCTCGATAAGAAATTCGGCCGCGATCTTGAATTATGGACGGGGCATCTTCGGGAAATTGTCCGATCGATCCCGCAGACTGGCCAGAGCGCGTTGCCGTTGGAAAAAGCCCTTTCCTGGTTCGAAGCGGAACTGAAACAGGCGTGGCGGCCATGAAACCCTTCCAAAAGAAGATACGGCCGGAGGACGTGAAGGAACTCATCGATTTCGGCTTGCCCGGGGAGCAAGGGCGCAGCCGGTACGCCTCCATGGCGACTTTGCAATCCGAGGGCGTGGCAGCGATTTACGATATCCTGTGCCGCCTTGACTTCGCTTACCTCGCCGACGAAGTAGGCATGGGCAAGACCTACCAAGCCCTTGGCGTCGCGGCTGTACTCTGGAATCTTAAACCCGATGCCCGAATCGTGTTCGTGAGCCCACGGGCCAACCTACAAGCAAAGTGGATTCGCGACTACACGAACTTCATCCGGAACAACTACCGCAAACCGCAGGGAGGCACGGGTGACGCCATCCTTAAATGCGTGCTGCGGGGCGAACCGCTTATCCAGCCTGAGTTTTGCAATAACCTGCGCGAGTTTGCCACCTCGCTGGCGATGCCGGGACGCAAGGTGTGGTTCCTGCGGCACACCTCGTTTCAGCGCCCGATGTACGTATCCGTCCAGCACGACGCCGAAGTCGCGCGAAAATGGGAATCGTGCCAAGCCCAAATGGAGTCGTGCGGTCTGTGGGATTTCGATTCGCGCCTCCCATGCAGGCATGCCGACACGGCGTCGTGGGAATTCAACGTCCGTTTCGCGCAAGCGCTTCGGTGCCGCCTGCAAGGTATGGAGAGAGAGGGCGCACCGGCGATCGACCTCCTCGTTGTTGACGAGGCGCAGTGCCTCCGTCATCCCGACAACCAGAGCAACACAGTCTTACGTGAAGCGCTAAAAGGGAACGTGGGCAAGTGGCTCTTCTTGAGCGCCACGCCGATCCACTCTGGGCGTCATGATGTGCGCGCCCAGATAAATGAATACGTGGCGCCCGACTTCATCACGGACGACGATGTCGCCGACGGTGATCGGTTGACGAGGACAATGAGAAGCTTTCTGGTGCGCCGCCCACGCAAATTCGTTATCGATGCGTTGCACAACGTGGAACGAGTGAAGCACCAGTATCGCGACCATCGCAAGGAACCCGCCAAAACCGAGGAGCCGCTCGGGGCATTGGCGATGGCGCTCGTCCAAAAAAAGTTGGTGTCGCTGCTCGACGGTCGCAATAACCGGTTCCGTATCGGTTTCCTGAGTTCGTTCGAAAGTCTTCAGGAGTCCATTCAGCGAGGCGTGAAGACGGATGAGGACGGCGACGAAACCCCGACCGACTTCTACCAGGGGAAGGATGAGGCGGTGCGGCCGGGGGGTGATCGAGTTCCCGCGGACTGGGATTTTGTCACGTTGTTGGACCGGCGTTTCAAAAAGGAATTTGGAGACGACAAATTTCTTCCCCATCCTAAACTCGACCACACGGTGGAGCTTCTTGCCCACTCGGCCTTTGATGGCAATCAAAAGTTTCTTGTGTTCTGTCGCCGCATTCGAGCTGTAGAGGAACTGCGCCAACGCCTTGATCAGAGGTGGCACCAATGGATCGAACTGCGTATTCGCGAAGTATGGAACACAACTTTGGACTGGCGAAATCCGCCTCAGTCAATCGATGCTTCGGAGGAAAAGAAAGGCCGGGTTCGGCGATTTGTTGATCCGGAACCAGAAATCCTCGACGTCGTCGAGGAGGAATCAGCCGGTGGATTGGAAACCCTTGACGGTCTTCCGGAAGACGCGGGCTTTCGGAACGCTTCGAAGAAGGGCGAGTGGCTTTTCAACTACCGTTTGACTTTCCGGGACGCTGGACGCAACGCGCTCGTGTTCCAAGAGAACTGGCTCGCGGCCATATGTGAGGTCACGGGAAAGTCGCTTCCCAGCGTCGTCGAGGAGATTCCCGAAGAACTATTCCAGGAGGCGTTTTCGGCGGCAACCCGCGAGTACTCTGGCCGGCCTCGGTTTTATCCTGCGGAATGCTTGGCTTACCTCGCAACCGTGGTGGTCAAGAAAGAACCCGAAAGGCTCGGACTGGACGCGAACCAAGCTAAAATTTGGAACAAGTTTCTCGGAACAATCAACGGGGCTCTCTTTGACCGCCGCACCCGGAACCAGTCCGTCCGCACGGACCGCGATGTTTTTCTCAATGTTGCGATGTGGGACTTATGGCGAGAGCGTTTTGCTGATCCATCCCATCCGATGCATCTTGGAATTCGAGCGGACTCAACTGCTAATAAGCTTTTCCAACGGGAAATCATTAAGAACTGGATCGGCCAATCCTATCGTCTGACCGACGTAATCCTCGATCTGTACTTCGCCGACCGGGCTTCGAAGGACGAGCAAGGGCAATCAATGTCGCGCTTCTTCGATTACCTGACAGGTGATACTTCGTACGCTCGCACACTGCGCGAGCGTACGGCTGGCTGGATCGAGCATTTTGACCTGATCTTGCTAAATTGTTTCCGTCCCGAGCGCGACCGATTCGACCTGGGAAGCATGGCGGCGAAGGGATCGTATCCGGAGTTGAACAACCAGACCGCCGTCGTCGGAGTCACGGGAGGATCTGCGGTCAACGAAACGGCCATCCGGCAGTTCAAGACGCCATTCTATCCGCAGGTCATTGTGTGCACCGATGTGCTCAAGGAAGGCGAGGATCTGCACGTCTTCTGTGATCAAGTAGTGCACTACGGCGTGGCTTGGACTTCCGGGGACCTCGAACAACGAATCGGGCGCGTGGATCGGTTCTTTTCGCAAATCGAACGCCGGCTGTGCCAACACCCCGATTCGCAAATCGTAAAACTGGGAATCCACTATCCTTATCTGGCTGATACTCTTGAAAAGTGGCAGATCGATCGAGTTCATGCCCGAGTGTGTGATGCGGAGAAGATCCTCGACAATTTCGACCTCAGCCAACAAGTCGAACGAAAGGACATGGCGGTCGGCGACGACCGAGAAACTCGTGACGAGGAGAGGAATGATCAGCCGGCAGGCGATCATCCGTTCGCTGATGTAACCCGACATTTGCCTGACAAAGGAATGAACATTCTCAGTCAATCTCGGGAGGACTGCGAACATTTGGCAAAATCTTTCCGCGACGGCGGTGCTTTGATCGCCGACTTCATCAAGCTTCATAATATGACGGTAGAAGGCGACCCGTCGGAAGACCTCGCCTTTTACGTTCATCTTCCCCGGAATGGAAATGGAGTTCGGTACCGAATCGAATGGCAATTTGTTCATGATCTTTTTGTCCGCGACCAAGGCGTGTATGCCATGCGTTTGACGGAACCGGTACCGGAGCAGGCTGTGTGGGGAGACAAGTTCAGCTTTGCGTATGAGCGCCGCGAGGAAAAGGGGGCCTATAGTTTTCATCGGACGCATCGAGTCGTTTTTCGCCGAACCCCTTCGCCGGATGACATTCGCGACACCTTCGCTCAAGTGGCTTCCTACCTTGGCAGTGACCACGTGTCGGTGGAAAGCAACTTGGACCGATTGAAACACGTGCATAAATTGCTGGAGTCCATTCCGACTCTAACGCATAAGGAATGGCTCAAGCCTCACAAGGCCCTGCTCACGTTCACCTTCGAGCGGACGCACCAACACGCAAAGATTTATGTTTACCAAAATATGCTGCTAATTGTGTCGCCTGTGGCCCACGTCGACGCTCTTGACGAGTCGCGATTCGGTCGTGGTGGAGACCGACCGGTGCGGATCCGAGATTGGTGCCTTGACCAGAACCGGCAACTTACACTTGGATTTCTTCACGTCGATGGAGATGGCCTGTTGAATTTCTGCGAGCGGCTCTTCGTCGGCAATCTCCCCGACGGCGACTTCCAGCACATTATTCAAGCCGTCGTTTTTCGCGCGGATATGTATAAGGCGTTCTTAATCGGTAAAGACGAGAATTAACCACCGAGGAGCTACCCGATCGAGCCTGCGATACTGGTCTTCTGTTTTGCGCGTTGTTCCAACCATGCAATGCCTTTTGCCGTGATCCGGTAGCAATTCCGTAAAGGCCCGCGATAGGCGCAAACCTCCACGAAACCACGGTGGTATACCAACTCCGACAGATAATGATGCGTAAAATGCCTCCGATTTGAAATGCGAATGTCCTTCATCATGTCTTGTACTTTTGTCGGCTGGCGACACTTTTCCACCAAGCGCGCCAGTTTTTGCTCAAATTCGATTTCGGTTGGCGTGGGCGTTGATCGAGGCTTGGGAAACAGACCGTCAATATTGTCCCCCCACTCCTCCAGTAAATCACGGGCCTTTCTTGAAAGCGGATCGCGCTGACGGACCGCGAGAAGCCGAAGCACTTCTTTATCGGCTTCTTCTCCGCCGTGTTGCTTCATGAATTCCAAAAGCACTTCCCGCCCACGCGCGTATTTCGTGTGTCGGAGCCCTTTTCGTACCGCTGGCAGGGCCTCCGGGCTCGCCTGCATTAGGTCCGTGCGGGCCTTTTCTTGGCTCTTCAGACGTTCATTAATCATTTCCATGTGCCGTTCGGTATAGGTCGTGTCGCCGGTGCTCGCAAGCCAATCGTCCATGTCGTCACTGAACATATGAGGCAGCGGGTCAATGAACGCGCCCAGGACGTTATATACAAGCTGCTCAAAAGCAGAGCGTTTCGTTTTCATCTCACGTCACACCAATTCGTGCAGCTTTTGATTGAGCTTGACCATCGCCAAGGTATCCAGTTCGCAGTAATGCAACAGTGCTTCCCGCAAGTGGGCTTTCTGCTCGGTGGACATTCCGTCGCCTCCCAACAGCATTGATTCCAGTGCGTCGCTCGCGACCTGACCCTCGGCAATCTCCAGCCCGCCATAGCCCATTCCGGGAACCAACGCGGGGAGCACGGCCTTGATGCTGAAGCTGCCGCCGAAGTCGGGGTGGTAAACGTTGTCGCGCACGACGGGCAACAGGTCGTCGATCCGCTTGACCACGCCATCGATCTTCCGGGCGAACTGCGGCATACAGGCCTTCACGTCGTTCAAGCAGCGCCGCTCGAACGAAGCGTTCCAGGCCAAGATCACCTTGGCCCCTTTCACGGCATCCACGACGTGGGAAACCAGTTCCTTTCGTGGGTCGCCAGGGCCGTCGGCGAGCCAAGCGGCGTGCCTCACCGATCCGTCAGCGTCGAGGACATGACATGAGAACTGGACCGGCACCGGGTCGTAAGGGCGGCAACCGTTCCACACCGGAATGGCCGGCGCAATAGTCTCGAAATCCAGGAACGCGATCGGCATCTTCCACTGCGCCAGCGCGGATTGCAGGCCAGCCTCGACGACAAGGCGATTCGCCAGCACCGCAGTCCGTTGTCGCGACGCCACCGCCGACAGACGGTAGTCCGCCGGCAGGTCGAAGATGGTGTGCAGCCCCGTCGCCTCCAACTCGGCCATCTTGTCCTTGCGAAGCCGATACAGCGTCGATAGGTGGTGCGGCGGCAACTTTGGGTGACAACGCGCCATGAACGGACATTCATAAGGGTCCGTGCAATGATCGCCGGCCGCGATGTCAGGCATTGGGCCGTCCAGCATCCGCAGTTGCGCCTTGATCTCCTTCGGCACCTGCGGCAACAGAGCGCGCGCCGCTGCCGTCAGGTCGTCGCGAGCGAAGAGATTGCTCAAGTCGGGGTATCTGCACGCGCGGTTCAGGTGCATCAACTCCGACCGCTTGATCTTCAGTCCCGCCTTTTCCAATACGTACGTCTGGATCGCAACGTCTGGCTCATGTTGGGGTTTGGCCGTGGTTGTGGATTTGACCTCGATCAAGTTCCAGCCGCGGCCTGTCTTCTCCAGAATATCTACCGCGACGAACACGCCGGCGGCGATGAAGGACGCCTCATATATGGCTTGCGCGCCGGCGGCGATGGCCTCTGCAGTGGCTTGCACCTTCCGATCAATCTGGTCGTGCGGGAAATCGATCAGCACGCCGCCCGGCACGTAGGTTCGAGCGACCTCGCCAACGTTGCTGCCGCGGTTGAACACGGCTTGGAGGGCGTCGTCGGGCACGAGTTCCGGCGCGTCGGGTTCATGCACTCGCCACCAGAGCATCTTGTGGCATTGCCAGCCCGCCACGAACTTTGACTTGCTCAACCCGTGTTTCGCCATGTCGTCCTCCACGACTCGCATGATGTCGTTCGGCTCGCGGTTAGTCAAAGCACCTGCCGCAACAATCACCCAGCGGCGGCCCACAGATGATCGGCGGTCGTTGCCAGCAACTCCCGTTGCGCGAGCTTGGACAGCCAGGGCTGTGGAATCCCGGTGACGCCGTAGAACGCGCCGGCGAGTTGGCCGTAGATCGCGGCCGTGGTGTCGGCGTCGTCGCCGAGGTTGGCGGCGGCCAGGCAGCCGTCCCGGAAGTTGTCGGTCGTGTAGAAGGCCCAAAGAGCGGCTTCCAGCGACTTCACCACGTGGCCGGTCCCGGCGATCTTCGGCGGCTGCTTGCGCTTGAACGAGCCGTTCATGATCTCGCGGATGGCGACGATTCCACAGGCGGAATGTGATGGCGTCGGAGTCTTCTACCCTTACGGGTTGTCCAAACGGTGGGCCGACCTGGGGCGCCGTGACCGCCTCTACGCTTTCTCCAGTCGGAGAATCAGCCGTGAAGAATTGCGCCGCAATCCGTCCGGCCACGTGCTTCTCGCCCGTGCGTCGATGGTGCCCGATCTCAGGCGGGTGAATCTGACCGGCGCGTCGGCCATTTGGTCGATGTGGTCGGGCTACTTGCAGGAGGAATCGACGAGGAGATTGCGCGATTTTCTCGCCGCTGCGGGCCTGCCGCTTGTTCCGATTCACACCAGCGGCCACGCCGCGCCCGCGGATTTGAAACGTCTCGTCGAGGCATTGCGGCCAAAGCGAGTAATTCCGATTCACACCGGCCACCCGGATCACTATGCGGGGCTATTTGCAAGAGCGGTTGTTCTTTCCGACCGGCAAACCCTGCGCCTTTAGTCCTGGACAGCCAGCCAGAGAATGTCGAGAAAGCTGTTATTCGTCTCGCGGCTGACGCTGGCCGCAGGTGCTTCTTGAACACCCACCGTCGCCGGTGTAATCTCTCCTCCGATCTTCGTTTCCGGCTTCGGCATCTTCGCGTTCGACGGACTTCATGCGCCGGCGGGGGCGGAACGAGCGATGAAGACGATCCGCGCTCAGAACGTCTTCGTTGGGGCGTTGCTGGCGTTCGTTGCATGGGATCAACTCGGCTTTGCCCGGCTGTCGGCAAGCTCATCGCCGAGTTGGACTTCCGAAACCCGGACGCCGCGGTCAGGCGCGGCGAAGCTAAATACCTTTCGGAGATGATGCGCACGCGGACGACGATTTGTAGCGAGTTCAATAAGGATCGAAGATGACTGAGGCTGGTTCTTCAAACTGGAACGTTATAGCGCGGTCGTCCTTTCCATGGGAGCAAGTGGCGCTTGATTACATTCGGTCTCAGTTTCCAACCCACGAACCTTATCGGGCCTGGGCGAACTTCGAGTTTGTCGCGGATGACGGCAGCATTAACGAAGTTGACCTGCTGGTCTTCACTCCTCAAGGGTTCTTCCTGATCGAAATCAAAAGTGGCAGCGGCATACTCTCAGGCGACGCTTACACGTGGACATGGCAGCACAACGAACGCCAGAAGATTGTTGATAACCCTCTTTTCCTCGCGAACAAGAAGGCCAAGAAACTGGCGTCGTTGCTCCAACGCCAGCGAGCCTTCGAGAAGCTGAGGGTACCGTTCATCGAGCCCTTGATTTTCTGCTCCGCCGAGAACCTCCAATTCAAACTGCAGGGCAATGCCCGGTTCCGTGTCTGTTTACGGGACCAGGATGACCGTCCAGGGATCAGGGCTGCGATTAAGCGACGCAAATGCCCAGGACTTTCAGAACAACCACGTGGCACGTTTGATCGGCCGATGGGTAAGGCGGTCAGTAGAGGATTGGAGCAGATCGGAATCAAGCCCTCGCAGCGAAGCCGCCGCGTCGGCGACTACGAGATTCAGAGCGTGATCGATGAAGGTCCAGGTTATCAAGACTTCCTCGGCAAGCATGTCGGACTCCAGGACACATTATGGAGGATCCGCATTTACTTGTTGCGGAGGGAGTCCAACCAAGAACAAAGGGTAATTCTCCAAAGAGCTGCCGAACGTGAATTTCGCCTATTACAAGTCTTGGAACACCCCGGAGTGCTGCGGGCCTTCGGTTTCACAGCCCATGAACTTGGTCCCGCCGTTGTTTTTCAGCACTTCCCTGGCTCCGTCCGCCTCGATCACTATCTCGTCCAGCACAGGGGCCAGATTAGCGACGATGTTCGTCTCGGCTTGATGCGGCAGATCGCGGAGACCATTCGATTTGCTCATAAAAAAAACGTTATTCATCGTGCGCTGAGCCCTCGCGCCATTCTGGTAGTTGATCCGGAGAGCGCCAATCCGCGTGCTGTCGTCATGGACTGGCGGTTGGGCTACCGGCAAAGCGTCGCCGGTGGGACTCCCCTGACCCACGAGGTGACCGGCACAGTCCACGTTGACGATCTTGTCGAAGATGCAACAAAGGTCTTCATGGCGCCTGAGGCCCTGATCGACCCGGATGCCTACGGCGAACACCACGATATTTTTTCACTAGGCGCCCTGTGTTACCAGCTTTTTACGGGCCAACCGCCTGCGGAAAGTCCACTGGCCTTGGCGGAGAAGCTTCGCAGCCACCGAGGTCTGCTTGTCAGCGAGGTCCTAAATGGAGCGCCGAAATCTCTCGATGAGCTAGTCCAGTACGCAACTGATCCAGACGTCAGCATCCGTCTCGACACGATTGAAGAATTCATCGAATGCCTGGACGAAGTTGAAAAAGAGCTGACGACACCAAACAACCAACTCGTTGGCGATCCCGCACTTGCCAAGAAAGGCGACATTCTTCCCGGCGGATTCGAGGTAGTTCGTAAGTTGGGCGTCGGGTCGACCGCAATTGCCTTGTTAGTCACGAAGGAAGAACGTGAATTCGTCGTCAAGGTTGCCGTTGACATTGAACACAACGACCGGGTCAAAGACGAAGGTGAAGTGCTCCAGAAACTCAAAAGCCCGCTATTCGTCGTCTGCCACGCGATTATCCCGGTAAACGACCGAACCGCAATCCTCCTGGACCGCGCCGGCGAGACCACCCTCGGCCAACGAATAAAGCAGGAGGGCCGCCTCAGCCTGGAAATGCTCCAACGTTTCGGAGACGATTTGTTAGAAGCTGTCGTGATTCTGGAGCGGGAAGGTATTGCTCATCGCGACATCAAGCCCGAAAACATCGGTGTGTCGGCTGTCGGGCGCGGCGACCCTTTGCATCTTGTTGTTTTTGACTTCTCTCTATCGCGATGCAGCCCTGAAAACATTCGTGCCGGAACGCCTGGTTATCTGGACCCTTTTCTCTCCCTGCGTAAACCCCCACGCTGGGACTTGCAGGCGGAACGCTATTCCGCGGCCGTAACGCTCTATCAGATGGCCACAGGCATTATGCCTATGTGGCATGACGGCAAGACCGATCCGGCGATGGTTGAATGCGAAGTGACGATTGATGCAGAACGATTCGACCCCAATATACGCGAGCAGTTCAGGAACTTCTTTACACGGGCGCTGCGTCGCAATCCCAAGCATCGGTTTGACAACGCCCAACAGATGCTGGAAGCGTGGCGCAAGGCATTCAGCACGACGACCGTCACTTCGGAGGGCATCGAACCGGACACCACCGCGTTGTTGTCGGCCGCCACCGTTGATACCAACGTGGCAGAATTGGGGCTTGGTCTTGCCGCAGTGGACGCCCTGGATCGCATCAACGTCGTTACGGTGCGAGACCTGTTGAATGTCTGGGGCCGGCGGTTAGCCCGAATGCGCGGCGTTGGCAACAAGACTCGAAAGCGCATCCTGGCAGCGGTCAAGTTGCTCCGCGAGCGATTGGGTTCGACTGCTTCTGGTGAATCCACCGTTATTCCAAAGGACGACACGGACACTGAAGCCGGTTCCATTGCCGATGAACTGCCAAGCATCGATATTCTGATGCAACGGATACTTCGCGCCAAAGCCAAGAGCCGCAGCGCGACCGAAAATACGGCGATAGAGGCGCTGCTTGGCTTGGACGAGCGTGTCGACCAGATCTGCTGGCCCAGTCAAAACGATGTTGCTCCCTTGGCTGGCGTCACGCGAGGGCGTGTCAGTCAGATCCTCGGCGAGGCTCAGACGCGCTGGATCAAGGATCCCGCCATCACCGTTCTGCGGAATCAAATTGCCGGTTTCCTTGAACAGAATGGCGGCGTCATGTCGGCTATGGAACTTTGCGAATCACTCCTGGCGACTCGCGGAAGCATCGAGGACGAACCACGGCGCAGTCGATTAGGGCGCGCGGTCGCACGTGCGGCCGTGGAAACCGAAAATCTTCTCGATGACCCAAAATTTGTTCTTCGCCGAGTTGGCGCCAATGCCTTGATCGCCACGGATGTTACCCTTGCAGATTACGCCGCTTCGCTCGGCCAGAAGGCAGATCAAATCGCCAACGAAGATCCGCTGGTTCCACCAGTCCGCGTAGTCGAAATGCTGCGTGCCGTGCCGCTCCCGCTCGAATCGGAACCGCTCAATGACGGCCGGTTGGTGCGTTTGGCGGCAGCGGCCTCCCAAACAGCCGCCGTTTCGAGTAAGCAAGAACTCTACCCCAGAAAAATGAATGCCAGCCGCGCTGTGAAGCTATCCCATGGGGGGCTTGTTGGCGTGCGATTCTTGACGCCGGATCAGGTCCGCCAACGCGTTAGCAGTCGCTACGCCTTGGCGGCACCGTTGCCCGGCCGTCCCCAACTCGACAAACTCCTTAGCGAAGCTGGTTTGGAGTTGGCATGGGATCCGGAGCAAGGGGGCGGTGGGGCTTACGTCAGTACAGCCCGCAACGTATTGAGCATCTCGAACGTCACTAAGACACCGTCGCGGCTGCAAACGATTATTCGCACGCCCGGAACAACTACGCTGCACTTTAAACCGAGCTTCGTGGACCCCGATGTCGCCGAAGCGCGCCAGTTTGAGGAACGACTTAGATACGCTAAACAAGAAGGTTCGTTCCTAGTCTTGACCGTCAAGCCCTGTTTTTATCAGTCTGCTCGCGAAGCACTGGCCAGTCGCTTCGTGACCCGTCCGCTCGACCTGGAAACGGAGTTTCTCAGTTCATTGCGTCATGCCGTGAAGAAGGTTGGCGCTGATTGGAACGTCGTCATCAATGCTGACGCCGCACTTCCTCAAAGCGTCGAATGGCTTCGCTTGAATCAACTGATATCGAGCGAGGTCATTCCCCTGGTGGAGCAAGCCGTCATCCAGGGCGACAGGACCGTGCTCGTGTACCACCTGAACTGGTTACAACGCTACAACCATGTGGTCATGCTCACACGAGTTCAACAAGCGGTGCAGGATGGACGCCTTCACGGAGCTTGGCTTCTGATTCCAGCCAACCCGCAGACGGAGGGGCCACTCATAGATGGCGTGGCCGTGCCCGTAATCACCACCAACCAATGGGCACGCATCCCGGATAGTTGGTGTCGAAATATCCATCGAGCCGGAGAATTGAAGAACGGCAACCCGGCGGCCATTGGTGGCGCGCCGGTAGTTACGCCGGAAGGGAATTAGTCTCGCATGGTCGATCGCCATCAATTACTGACCGATTTGAAACCGCTGGTGCGGGCGTTGGAGGCCGACCTCCGCACGCGCTGCGATGAAGTCGTGGAGATCGACGCGGGGCTGAAGAGGGAATACGCAGACGCCCGTTCCGCCGACCGCGTCGGCGTCACGTTTGAGGAATGGCGGGCGGATCTCATCACGCAAGTTGCCGTGGCCTGGGTCCTCTCCTGCGTATTTGTGCGGTTCCTGGAGGACAATACTCTCGTCTCGCCGCCGCGGATTTCGGGGCTGGCGCAGAACGCCGGCGACGATCAGGGCCTGAAACGCGCCCGCGACGAGCACGAAGCTTTTTTCCGCTCGCATCCGGCCCAGACCGATCGCGATTATTTACTGGCTGTCTTTGACGACCTGGCCAAGCTCTCCGGCGCCAAGGATGTCTTCGGCCCGCACAATCCGGTCAGCTCCTATCGGAATTGGTTGTCGGGCGACGCAGCGCAAACGCTTATCGAATTCTTCCAAAAGATAGACACCGACGGGACCGGCGAGATCATTCACGATTTCACGGATGACCAGTGGGACACTCGTTTCCTGGGCGATTTTTATCAGGACCTTTCCGAGGCCGCTCGCAAGAAATACGCCCTGCTGCAGACTCCCGTGTTCGTCGAGGAGTTCATCCTCGCACGGACGTTGGAGCCAGCCATAAATGAGTTCGGCCTCAAAGACCTGAAGATTATCGATCCGGCCTGCGGCAGTGGGCACTTTCTGCTGGGGTCGTTTGCTCGCATTCTGAACCACTGGCGCAAGTCTGAGCCCGGAACCAATGATCGGGAACTCGTGAATCGCGCGATGGCCTCGGTGCACGGAGTGGACTTGAACCCATACGCCGTCGCCATCTCCCGATTTCGCTTGTTATTGGCGGCGATGAAAGAGTTCCAGATCACGCGGCTTAAGGATGCCCCGAATTTTCATTTCAACCTGGTATGCGGCGATTCGCTCCTGCACGGCGCGGCCGAGCAGCAGGTTATGGGTTTCCATGAGTTAGCGCACCATTACCAGAGCGAGGACATTGACGAACTCCGCCGCATCCTTAGCCCTGGCCAGTATCACGCTGTCGTCGCGAATCCACCGTATATAACCGTGAAGGACAGAGCGCTGAATCAAGCATACCGCGCGCGCTATCCGGAAGTGTGCCATATGAAGTATTCACTCGCTGTCCCCTTCGTGCAACGGATTTTCGGATTGGCGTGCGAAGGTGGGTTCACTGGGCAAATCACAGCTAACAGTTTCATGAAGCGCGAGTTCGGGAAAAAGCTCGTCGAGGACTATCTACCCAGATTTGACCTCACCCACGTCGTCGACACCGCTGGCGCCTATATCCCGGGTCACGGCACGCCGACTGTTATCCTTTATGGTCGCAACAGGTTCCCGGTGGCTCCGACGGTCCGCACTGTTATGGGAATAAAGGGTGAACCCCGCACGCCTTCCGACCCCGAGAAAGGAATGGTTTGGGCAGCTATTGTCGGCCAGGTTGACCGCCCAGGCAGCGAAAGCATCTTCGTCAGCGTCAGCGACGTGCCGCGTGAGCAGTTCGCCAAACACCCATGGTCCATTGGTGGCGGCGGTGCGGCAGAGTTGAAGGCGCAACTTGACAATGTTGGATCGTCCAAGCTCGACGCATCCGTGGTTTCCATTGGGCCTCCCAGCTTTGCAGGCATCGATGAGATGTTTTTTGCACCTCCTGAATCCTTGCGACGGACTGGCGTTCCAGTGGAACTTATTCGACCGCTTTGCTCAGGTGAACAAGTACGGGACTGGGAATTAATTAATGGCGAAAGCGCATTCGTTCCCTACGACTGCGACCAAACTTTGGTTACGTTTGACGCTCGGTCCAAATGGGCAAAGCGAGAGTGGCGTTGCCGTACTTGCTCTGAAGGAATGGTCTCATTTGCAAGGCAAACTCGCAAAGAGCTCGGTGAAATCTGGTGGTCGTGGTATCGCTGGATCCCCGATCGATATCGCACGCGGTTGTCGATTGTGTTTGGCGAAGTCGCGACTCACAATCATTTTGCGCTGGTCCGTGGTGGGAAGGTTTTCAAACAAACGGCCCCCGTGATAAAGCTGACATCGACTGCCACAGAAGACGAACACCTTGCACTTCTGGGTCTGCTCAACAGTTCCACCGCTTGCTTCTGGCTTAGGCAAGTCTGCCAGCCAAAAGGAAGCAGCGGCATCGGTCGAGGAGTATACGATGAGGCGTGGGAAAAGCACTTTGCATACAACAGCACGAACTTGGAGCGGTTTCCCATTCCCACCGAGCGCCCATTGTCGGTCGCGAAGGGGATCGATTCATTAATTCGTGAGTTTTCCGACGCTCTGCCTACGACAATAATCGCCAAGGCTGTGCCTGAGGCTGCACCTCTTGCCGAAGCGCGTCGGCTGGCCCATCGCCTGTTCGGGCAAATAATCGCCATGCAGGAAGAACTCGACTGGCTCTGTTATGGACTGTATGGCCTGATCCCGATGGATCAGATTCCACCGTTGCGCTGTGACAACCCTCCGGCGCTGAATCTCGGCCAGCGCGCTTTTGAGATTGTCTTGGCGCGCAAGGTTGAGGCGGGGAACGAAGAAACGACTTGGTTTGCGCGGCACGACTCATCGCCGATCACAGAGTTCCCTGACGAATGGTCTGACGAATACAAGCAAATAGTCCAGCGGCGGATCGACCTGATCGCGTCTGATCGCAATATCGGTCTGATTGAACGGCCGGAATTCAAACGGCGGTGGAACGCGGAACCCTGGGAGCAACGGCAGAAGAAGGCTTTCACTAATTGGCTGCTGAATCGATTGGAAAGTTACTTCGACCTAGACGGTCGTATGAACGACGAAGAGGTTGTCACGGCCCACCCATCGCTCCGCGAGCCGGGCCTTACCAACGTCGCCAAGATTGCGGACGTTGCCAAGCAGGACAAGGACTTTATTCAAGTCGCGGAGATTTACGTCGGCCGGATGGATTTCGACGTTGCCAACCTCGTTAGCGAACTTATCGCCGCCGAAAGCGTGCCGGGTCTGCCGGTGCTTCGGTACAAGCCATCCGGCCTGGACAAGCGCGCGGCGTGGGAGCGAACGTGGGACCTACAGCGGCTCGAAGATGGCGTGGATGCGATATTCGAAAACGAACGAGTTAGACAAATTGAGACTGACAATCTCGAACCGGTCCTCCGTTCGTTTGTCGCGGCACTCCAAATTGATGAGGAGATCAAGCCGCGAGTGCTGGCCGAGGCCATCGACGCGGTAGTAAGATGGAAAATGAATTTGGTGTCGGCGACGGACGCGGCCAAACGAGTTAAACAGAAAGCCGTGGGCGAATTTCCGGTCCCACCCGAATATACGAGCGCCGATTTCCGCAGCAACATCTTTTGGCATCTTCGCGGCAAGTTGGACGTTCCCAAAGAGCGGTGGGTTAGCTTCCCGTACTGCGAAAGCGAAGATGGAACGCTGGTCATCGCCTGGGCCGGCTACGATCATCTGCAACTGGCCCGTGCCATCGCCGAGCGCTACGAGCACGCCAAGGAATTCGAGGGCCGCAAGCCCGTGCCGCTTCTGGCATGTATCGGGCACTTGATCCCCTGGCTCAAGCAGTGGCACAACGAACTCGATCCCACGTTCGGCGCCCGCCTCGGCGACTACTTCGAGAGCTACGTGGCCGAGGAGGCAAAGGCTTTAGGTATGAGTATGGAACGGGTGATGGCCTGGACGCCGCCGCAAAGAGTGTCGAAGCTTGGGCGCAAGAAAACGTGACCGCGGGGTGAAGAACAAATGGAAAGAGAGCAATCCGAGGCGGGAATGGTAATTAACAAGCGTTTTAACAGGGTGGAGACCCCTTCCGATCATTATTACCACGCAGTATATGACTCAGAGCCGTTGAAGAAAAACTTTACGACTGGGTGGATCAAGTGCAAGTTGGTACACGGGGACCGTTACTCCGTCATCGTCCCGGATCAGATATTTATTGATCACGACGGACTAAAGTGGATTCAGCCGCTTGCCTTTTTGCCTAACATAAACAGCAACTTTAGCGAAGCGGAGATTTTCTGCGAATTGTGTGTCTACATTTCATGCGGCCATACCTTGATTGTACGATTTTTCAACCGCGATCTCGTTAACAACTTGCCTGATGGCTCACAACTTTATAAATGCCAGATCCAAGGTCCCAAGGACCTGCACGAGTATGCGACCGGCGAAGCCGAATTACCGAAGTCCAACATTCCTTATTTGCGTCTGTACCACCATACAACAAACGACGCTCAGGCGAAGATTCTTGCATCGAGCCATTTTCGGACGAGCAGCTTTAACATCCAAGGAGTTAACAAACAGTTCAAGAATGCGGCTTATGTCTACTTTACGCCTTTGGACAAAATCGTGAACGACGGCGACCTCAAGAGGATTGCTATGGCCGAAGACGGCACGATTCCACTTAAGCGCGATGGTTTTGCCCAACCCGTGGCCTTTTTTCCTGATTGGCAAGAGAGGTACAAGGATGACATCTTGGTTTTGCCGGTGTATCGATGTGATCCGGCGAAACGAGAAGCCTGTATAGACGTATTGGTTGACTCATCGGCGCTTGCGCCTCAACACATTTACCGCCACGATATTGGGTCTTCGGTATTCTATGAAATCACCAATTATTTCGTTCATAGGGTCGGAGCGGAACCGGGGCGAAGCGTGGAATTTGATGGAACTCGTCGTATCGAACAGCAGTCCGGCCTGAAGCGCTTTGATTATCTCGTGGTGGGAGACTGCACAACGTTGGACGGACTGGCAGCGCCATATGACGAAGAAGACACAACTCAGATCATGAAAATAGAGCGCATAACGGACGGGAAGAGCATGCTTAACTTCTGGTTCGATCACGGGAATCAGGATTTGTATACGCCTAAGACTGTCGAATTGCAGTCCTTTCATAAGCCTGGGGGGAGCGATGCCGATCCGAAAAGCACCTAACCTGATAGTGAGGTGCGGATCAAGAACAAAGGCGGAACGATGACCAACAAAGCCACGAGATACATCAAGGACCTTCTCAGTCTCCCGACGCAGGTGAATAAGGGCGACTTCGTCCTGAATCTAACAGCGGGCGTTTCGGATGCCAATGCGGCGGAGACGCTGCGTAAATACGTTGTGACGCCGCAGTTGACAGCGTGCTTCGATACGGCACTGGGTTTCATACGGGGGGCTGTCGAGAACTCGTCGAGCAAAGCGTGCTATCTGCACGGCAGTTTCGGCAGCGGCAAGAGCCATTTTATGGCGACGCTGCATTTGTTGTTGCGGAATAACCCCGACGCGCGGGCGATCAAGGAATTGGCTGGCGTTGTGGCCAAGCACAACACGTGGACGCAGGGAAAGAAGTTTCTGCTGGTTCCATTCCACATGATTGGCAGCCGCAACATGGAGCAGGGCATTCTGGGGCAGTACGCCAACTATGTGCGTCAGTTGCACCCGGAAGCCGCGATTCCTGGCGTGTATCTGGCCGAGAGCCTTTTCGAGGATGCCAAAAGCCATCGCCTGGACATGGGCGACGAGGGATTCTTTCAGAAACTCAACCAGAGCAAGTCGGACGGAGACGGCTGGGGGGCCATTGCCGCCGGATGGGACGCACACAGGTTCGATGAGGCCGTAGCGGCGCCGCCGGGCGACAAAGAGCGGACACTTCTCGTAGGCGACTTGATTGGAGCGTTTTTTCGAAGCTATCACAATGTGGCGGCCGGACAGGATGAGGCCTATCTCGACCTGGACAAAGGGCTGGCAGTCATCTCGCAGCATGCGCAAGCCCTGGGATATGACGCGGTGATCCTGTTCCTGGACGAACTGATCTTGTGGCTAGCCAGCCATGCGGCGGACTTGAGCTTTATCCACCGGGAAACACAAAAGTTAGTGAAACTGGTCGAGGGTCAGAATGTCGATCGGCCGATCCCGCTTATCAGCTTCGTAGCCCGTCAGCGTGATTTGCGAAAATTGATCGGGGATACAGTGCCGGGCGCTTCGAGACTGAACTTCGAGGATTCCGTCGACTGGTCCGACGGGCGGTTCGCCGTCATCAAAGTGGAAGACCGTAATCTTCCAATGATCGCTAATAAGCGTGTGCTAATACCCCGCAACGAAGCGGCAAGACAGGATCTGGACGCCGCGTTTGCGGAGACGGCCAACATCCGAAAAGAAGTGATGGACACCCTCCTTACCGACGAATACGGTCGGGAGATGTTCCATTTGATCTATCCGTTTAGCCCGGCGCTGATGGATACGCTAATCGCGGCGTCGAGTATGCTCCAGCGGGAACGCACGGCGTTGAAGGTCATGTTGCAGTTGCTTGTGGAGCAAAGAGAAACGCTCAAGGTCGGCGACATCGTGCCTGTGGGCGATCTTTATGATGCCGTAGCGCACGGTGACGAAGCGTTCAGCCAAGACATGAAAGTGCACTTCGACAATGCCCGAAAGCTCTACAACGACAAGCTTTTGCCTATGCTGGAGGCACAACACGGCGCTCGGCGCGAGGAGCTACTGGCCAATCCATTCGACGATCCGGCACGAATTAACTTTGTGGGCGATGACCGATTGATCAAGACACTGCTTTTGGCTGCACTGCTGCCGGGCGTGAACTCGTTACGATCCCTGAATGCTACTCGCCTGGCGGCTCTTAATCACGGTACGATCCGGTCGCCGATCCCCGGCAGAGAGGCCGGAACCGTCGTCCAGAAATGCAAACGGTGGGCGGCCGAAGTAGGTGAAATCAAGATTGGCGATGAACCCTCGAACCCCACAATCTCGATCCAACTTAGCGGCGTGGACACGGAAGCGATCCTGGCGGCGGCCATGCAAGAGGATAATCTTGGCAACCAGGTGCGAATGGTGCGGCGGATTCTTTTTGAAGAACTCGGCATCGAAAACGCCGACGAAATGTTCCTGTCGTACGATTTTCTGTGGCGGAACACTGCGCGGGAATGCGCCGTGATCTACGGCAACGTACGATCTCTGCCGGAGCCGAGCCTCACGGCCAACGGTCAGACATGGAAGATCATAATCGACTACCCATTCGACGAGCCAGGGCACACTACCAATGATGACTTGGGGAAAATCCAGATTTATCGCCAAAGCAACCCGTCTGGCACACACACACTCGTTTGGCTTCCGGCGTTTTTCTTGCCGGCAGCTATACGGGACCTGAGCCGGTTGGTAGTCATTGAGCATGTACTAACCGGCGAACGGTTTGACGGATATGCCGCGTTTCTATCGCCGCTGGACCGCAGTATCGCGCGGACGCTATTGCAGAACCAACGGAGTTCTCTGAGCGAGCGTGTGAAACAGCATATCGAGGCAGCGTATGGGATCCGCGGCAGCCAAAGCCCAGCGATCGATTTTTCGCATGAACTGACGGACACGTTTCGATCGTTGGACCCAGGTCTGGAACTTCGCCCGCCGTCGGCCAGCAACCTCAAGGGAGTTCTGGAGGATTTGCTCGGACAGGCGCTGAGTTTCGAGTTTCCAGCGCACCCCAATTTCGGCGCCGAGATCAAGACCCGCTCCCTACGACTGGTCTTGGACGAGATCAGCAAGGCCGCTTTCGAAAAAAGCGGACGGGTGTTGGTCGAGAAAAGTGCGCGCAGCCTAATAAGACAAATTGCCGAGCCGCTCGGCTTAGGCGAACAAGGCGAGACGCATTTCGTTCTTAACCAGCGCTGGAAGGATCTCTTTACGCGCAAAGCAGCCGAAAGCGGCAGCGCTATAACGGTGCAGTCGTTGCACAAGTGGATCGATGAACCTCGGCCAATGGGCCTGCCCAAAGAATGCGCCAACTTGATCATCCTGGTCTTTGCCGCGCAAACGAACCGCAGCTTCTTCCTTCACGGCGTCCCGTATGAGGAGTCGTTGACAAATCTGCCCGACGAAGTGGAACTGCGAGAACAGCAGCTTCCGCCTGAAAATGCTTGGGGCACGGCTTTGGAACGGGCCGCTCTTGTCTTTGGCGTCGTTTGCTCGCCTCTTTTGAATGCATCGAATCTCTCCAGACTGGCGGAGGAAATTAAATTAAAGGCCAGGGACAACATCCAGTACTGCCGTCCACTGGTCACGAACGTGACGAGCTGTCTGGCCCGGTTTGATTTGGCAGCGGAAAAGGCGCCACGACATCAAACTGCCGAAGCGGTTTTGAACCTGCTGGAAGCCGTACGCGATTCGAAACCAGCCGCGGTGATCGAGGCGTTGGCCAGTATTACGCCGCAAACTTCGCTGCCGGCGATGGGCACGAGTTTCACATCGGCAAAGGAAGTAGTCGGCGAATTGGAGGCTATAGAGTGGGAGCTTTTTGAGAGCATCCGCAATCTCCAAGACGAACGATCCGACGCGGCAAAGGCGCTACGCGGGCGGGTTGCCGACGCCTTATCCAACGATCAGCATGTGACTGCGCTCGGGCCTGTGTTGCGGGCCGAACAGAAAGCGGCGATTCGCCTGCTAACGCCCCCGGCGCCGCCCCCTCGACCTCCAGTCGCCCCTCCGCCTAAATCGCTTACACCGTTGGGCAAGAAGGTGGTCGACAGCGGTTCAAAGGAAAACCTCAGTGTGGCACAGGCGGAAAAGTTAGTTGTTTATCTTCGTCAGACGACCAATGAGACGCAGGTGGCACGAATCAACGTATCCTGGGTCATCGAGGAATAGACGCCTATGCCGACCGCCAGTCCGTCAGTCGGTGTCATCCGCGCGCAGATCAGGGCGATTCGCGACAAAGCGCCGAATGCTAAGGTTTTCGGCATCTCTACCGCGGGACGGTGGACAGGGCCGTCCATCTGTGGTGCGGGCAGCGACGAGATGGCCGTCTACCAATGCGATTCACAACTGCAAATGAGACTGGCGTTACAGGGCGCATCCGAAACCGCATCTACAACGGTCCTTATTACGCCGCTCGATCAGACGAAAGTAAGTGACGACATCCTTGTCCGCATGGCGTTACGAAAGCTCCACCCGATCAACAGTTGGGAGATCGTGAAATCTTTGTTCAAGGCGAGGGAACTCGACCCGCGAATTACGCGCCATTCGTTTTTGGCGGATCTGTTGTTGGAACATGCAGGCGCGGGTAACCGCGATTTTCCACCGGTCGCAGGCGGTTGTCTTGATGCTGAGACCGTTTGGAACATTCTGCTGTCAGAACGTTTGGGCCTCTCGGGCGCTCATCCCGATGTAGTCGAACTCTTGCGATGCACAGCGGAATTCGATCTGGCGGGACAGTGGAAGACGTGCCCAGCCGAATTTCGAAACGCGGCGAGAGATTGGATTGGCGAAACGGCTGGCGAGGTCGCCAAAGTAGTTTTGAAATGTATTGAAAGTGAACATGGGGCGACGGCGCTTGCCGTAGGCCTCGCGATGGGCATCGTCTACGACGATACCGTTGGCCACGACTTGGACAAAGCGGCCGGCCGTCTGGAAGCATATGTTGGAACAAACAACTTATCGATCGAATACGCCAGACTGTGGCGAGCGGCCGCTTCGATTGCCCTTACACACGTCCAAAAGGCCACGCTTCGTCATTGCTTGGATGATGCAGAAACTATCGTCGAAAACATAGGCGCAGGAAGCCACGCCTGGCGAAGTAGTGTACTTGAAAGCGGATTTGAACAAAGACTTTCCCGCCTTGGAGAAGCCATTGCGATCCACGTTGATTCACGGGCCACAGCAATTCCGCCGGAGTTGCTGAAGTTATTCGACGCCGCTCGGGAACATCGGCTGGCGCGCGCAAGTGGAAGGAGAATGGAACGAATCGCGATGGCAGTTCGTCTATTACGGTGGCTTGCGGACAAGAATGCCGAAAAAACGGGAAGGCCATCGGGCTTGTTGGCGATCGCCCAGAGGTATGCTTCCGATGGCGGTTTCGTGGACTGGGCTCGTCAAGTTCTGTGCGGCGGCGAAGCCAATAAGGACTTGGCAACATCCTTCGTGCGTTTGGTGGCACGCGTCACCGAGTTTCGGCAGGAAGAGAATCGCCGTTTTGGACAAGCGCTGCGCGAAGAGCAGGCAATGGGCGCCGCTGCTTTGGGATTAATCCCTGTCGAGCAAATAATTGACCACTTGATAACGGAAGCAGCTAAGGCAGCACCGGTCTTGCTGCTCTTGGTCGACGGCATGAGTTGGGCGGTTTTTCTTGAATTAATCTCGGACATCAAGACTCGTGATTGGATCGAACTGAGTTTTGGAACGACGCTGAGCAGGTTCGTCGGCTTGGCGGCCCTTCCGTCGGTTACGGAGGTCTCCAGGACGAGCCTCTTCTGCGGAGAACTGCGTCGTGGCCAGGCGGCGGACGAAACGCAGGGATTCGCGGCCCATCCCAGGTTGGTTGCTGAATCTCTGCCAGGATTCCCTCCAAAGTTGTTCCACAAGGCGGCATTACGGGACGAAGACGACAGCAGTCTGGCGAGTGACATCCGAGGCGCACTGGCGAACAAGAAACAGCGCGTGGTTGGCGTCGTCATCAATGCGGTGGACGATTACCTCGACAAAGGGGACCAAGTTGATGTTACGTGGACTATGCAGCGCATCCGGGTGCTCGAACCCATATTGGCAGAAGCTCGCGCAGCCGGCCGCCTAGTTATCCTTCTTAGCGATCACGGTCATGTCCTCGATCGGGAGACGGAGGTCGGCGGTGGAACCGACGGCCTTCGTTGGCGGCGGCCTGGGGATGAAAAAACCGAGGGCGAGGTGGAGGTGAGTTCGGCCAGGGTCATGCTTCCGGATGGAGGCCGCGTTGTGGTGCCCTGGTCTGAGCGTATTCGGTATGGTTCAAAGAAGAATGGTTACCACGGGGGCGCGACACCGCAAGAGATGCTCATACCCGTAGCGCTTCTTTGGCCCGAATTGGACGAACCCGAGGGTTATGAAGAGCTTCCAGATATGCTTCCGTCATGGTGGGCTGAGCCCACGGTTGCCCGCCTCGCTCCGGTCGCCGCGAAACAACCCCAACGTCCGGCGAAGGCGGATGTGCTGCCGCTTTTCGATCGGCATCGAATTCCCCGGGCAGAATCAACAGGAGACGATCTTTGGATCAAGGCTCTACTACAGAGTGAGGTGTTCGCAACACAGAAACGGAAGTTAGCAGGTCGTGCGCCCATTGACGACGCTACGGTACAGAAACTCGTCGCTACCTTAGTCAGTCGCGGTGGTTCAATGACAGCGACGGCCCTCGCCAGCGCTGTTGGAGTGCCCGCACACCGATTGCCAGGCTTTTTAGCTGTGATCCAGCGTTTGCTGAACGTGGACGGCTTCAGCATCCTTGACCGTCAGGAGGCCGCTAACACTGTTGTACTGAATATTTCGCTATTGAAAAAACAGTTTGAGCTGGGTCAATGAGATTTTCATGAGGTCCATTAGCCGCCAACGCCGTGACGAATTGATCGACGCGCTCCGCAGGGGAACTGTCCCAATGCACGGCCTCGACCTCCTCGCCGTGGGGCTCGAACGTTTCGCGGCGACTTTGACAGAGGAACTCGAAGCCACGAAGGCAGGCGGCGCCAACTTCAAGGCTGTTCGCGGTGAATATGGCACGGGCAAGACCTTCTTCTCCCGGTGGATGGCTGAGCGAGCACGCCAGATGGGATTCGCCACGTCCGAGGTTCAGATCTCAGAAACCGAAACGCCTTTGCACCGGCTGGAAACGGTATACCGTCGTCTGATGGAGAGGCTGGGCACGCCAGATACACCAACCGGCGCTTTTCGAAATATTCTGGATGGATGGTTTTTTACGCTGGAAGAGGATGTCTTAGCTGAGGGAGACATTTCGCCCAGCGACCAGGGAAAACTGCTTGAGCGGTCAAATGCTTTGATGGAACAACGACTTGCTGTCGTGACACAATCTGCGCCGATGTTCGCTGTGGCCCTTCGCGGCTACCACACGGCAAGAGCAACGGGCGACACGGCTCTGGCTGACGGCATTGCCGCGTGGCTGGCAGGACAGCCGAACGTCGCAGCCAGCAGCAAGAGACAGGTCGGGCTCAAAGGCGAAATCGATCACTTCGGTGCAATGAGCTTTCTTCAAGGCTTGCTGACGGTTCTGCGCGATTCGGGACACTCGGGGCTTTACCTTGTACTCGACGAGGTGGAGACCATCCAGCGGATGCGTGGCGACATGCGGGATAAGAGCCTCAATGCCCTGCGGCAGCTTGTTGACGACATTGATTCAGGTCGATTCCCGGGACTTCACCTGCTGATCACTGGAACTGGCGCTTTTTACGATGGGCCGCAGGGCGCGCCGCGACTTGAGCCGCTGGCTCAGCGACTGCATGTGGATTTCACGACGGACGAGAAATTCGACAATCCTCGTGCTGTGCAGATACGACTCTTGGCCTTTGATTTTGACCGCTTGTGCGAAGTCGGACGGAAGGTTCGCGACGTGTATGCGATGCACGCCAATGCCCCAGAGCGTTTGGGCGCCAAGGCAGGCGACGCATATATCGAAGAATTAGCTCGCGCCATCGCAGGTCGACTCGGCGGAAAGGTCGGAATAGCGCCGCGCATTTTTCTGAAGAAGTTGGTGGCGGACATTCTGGACCGCATCGACCAATTCCCGGACTTTGATCCCCACGAGCACTACAAGTTGACCGTCCATGATACGGAGCTGACGGCAACGGAGCGACACGCGGCATTCGCGACGAGTGTGGATGAAATCGATTTGGCGTGAGGCATCTTCCCGTGGCGGCATTTGATCTCCTTCATCCAGGCCTTCGCCACCACATCGTCAACAGTCTTGGTTGGCGGGAGCTTCGGCCGCTCCAAGAAGACGTAATTCCGATTGTACTTCGGGGAGATCATGTCTTAGTCATTGCGCCGACTGCCGGAGGAAAAACAGAGGCCGCTGTGCTGCCGGTCCTGTCGCGAATGCTCAGCGAGGACTGGCATGGCCTAAGCGTTATTTACCTGTGCCCTATCAAGGCGTTACTCAATAACCTCCATGTTAGGCTGTCGCGTTACGCGACTCTTGTCGGGCGGTCTTGCTCAATTTGGCACGGCGACACTTCCTCTACTTCGCGAGCCCATATCAACCAGGAACAGCCGGACATCCTTTTAACGACCCCTGAATCCATTGAAGTCATGCTCGTTTCCAAGAAGACCGATCCGGACGCCCTATTTGGGCGCGTGCGAGTCGTAATCGTCGATGAACTTCATGCCTTCGCGGGCGATGATCGGGGCTGGCATCTGCTCTCCGTCTTGCAACGAGTGACCCGTTTGGCGGCACGGGATCTTCAACGGATCGGTCTCTCGGCGACAGTGGGAAACCCTGATCAGTTGTTGCGATGGCTAGCATCAGGAAGCGCCATTCAAGGTCAGGTTGTGCAACCGCGGGCAGCCTCGACGAAGGAGCCGACCGTCCAACTCGATTTTGTGGGTTCACTCGAAAATGCGGCGGTCGTCATATCGCGGCTGAACCGTGGCGAAAAGCGTCTTGTGTTCGTTGATAGCCGCGCTCGCGCCGAGGAACTCGGGGCGGCGCTACGACAGTTTGAGGTGAAGACCTTCGTTACTCACAGTTCGCTGAGCAAAGACCAACGCAACCGAGCCGAGCGCGCTTTCGCTTCCGAAACAAACTGCGTGATCGTAGCGACGAGTGTGTTGGAGCTGGGTGTCGACGTTGGCGACCTCGATCGGGTAATCCAGATTGATGCGCCATCCACTGTGGCCAGCTTCCTTCAGCGAATGGGGCGAACCGGGCGCCGTCCCGACATCGATCGTAATTGCCTGCTTTTGGCGACGCACGACTTCGGATTGCTCCAGGCTGCCGCATTGTTGCGGATGTGGTCCGACGGTGTCGTTGAGGACGTTATTCCGCCTCCCGTCCCGTACCACGTTTTCGTACAGCAAATTCTCACGCTGACACTTCAGAATTCCGACTTTGTCCGATCTGACTGGCCATCGTGGATCGGCGAAGTGCCGGCGTTTGCCGAACTTCAAGACGGCCGTGCCGACGCCATCATTGATTTTTTACTGAAACAAAGACTGCTCGCCGCGGATGGAGGACGCCTTCACGTTGGTCCCAAAGCAGAGCGCCAACTGGGTTATAGACACTTTTCCGAGCTACTGTCCGTTGTGACGTCCCAACCCCTATTCCAGGTCCGCTTCGGCAGGCTCGAAATCGGAGTTGTCCACCCCCTTTCATTTTCCGCCAGCGAAGGTGACCAGGTGATTCTCGCCTTAGGTGGTCGCGGATGGCGACTTTTACACGTGGATTGGGCGCGGAAAATCGCATACGTAGAGCCCGTGCAGGAGTCCGGACGATCACGTTGGATGGGTTCGAGTATTCCGTTGTCCCCGACGCTTTGTAAGAATGTTCGCGACGTATTGCAGTCCACGGAAGATAACTCCATGTGGTCCCGGAGAGCTGTCGTCCGACTCGCAGAACTTCGCCGAGACCTGTCTCCTTTCTGCGGTAATGATTCTGTCATCGCGCCTAGAGGAGGGTCCGTAGAGTGGTGGACATTTGCCGGACTCGCGGCAAATCAAACGATTGTGCAGTTCTTGAGGACTTATTTTGAATCGCCACTACGTGCCGATAACCTATGGATTAGCCTCCCGCCAGAAGTGCCCATGGAGCGATTGTTCAAAACAATTGAAACGGTAAATCGCGCAAAAGCTCGGCCCAAATGGGATCTTCGACAACCCGCTGTCGATCTCCTGAAATTCGGCGATCTTTTGCCTGACCACCTGTTTCTCGACCTGATCTTGTCTCGGATAACCGACATACCCCGTGCACTTGAAATCCTGCGGTCCCCAATAAAGATCATTCACGATCCGTTGCCGGATTAAGCCGAGGGGAAAATCTGGTCACACTGTGTCGGGAAGGTCGCCGGCAAAAGACAGCGACGCAAGCCTCAGGACCGACAATAGGGCGGCAAGGCATTTCATCGAACGCCCCGGGGCACCGTGAAGTTGAACAGTAGCCTTATGCTTGCTCCGGTCTCGCTGGGTTGTTAAAAGAACAGGCCGGCGCGACAATCCGCCGGCCGCGTAGTTCGCGCGTCGGCCCAGTGCCAGCCCTGTCGACGATCTTGAAGCAGGCTGAACTGCTGTTCGACGAGATCACCGCGCGAATACCGGGGAGAACGGGATCGCGGAGCACATAGCACACCATCGAACGTTGACATGCTCCAAAAACCCGGTTAGCCTTTTCTTAGGGATTCAACCAAGCAGATTTTCAACGATGTGCCGGCGAAGATGCGAGCTTGCGGCGTAAACTCTTTGCAAGAACAGAAGATCGGAATAAAATGAACGAACTTGTCGCGGAACAGGTGGAGAATTTTCAGCAGGCGTTAGCCGCCCTGGAAAACGAGTGTATTGCGCGGAAGCAAGCCCTATTCGCCAAATTGGCGGAGTTGTTGGGCGTGCCGACAGCGCCGGTGAAGGGCAAGCCTGGAAGAAAGCCAAAGGGATTCGGCGCGGCCGTTTTGCCGGCCTTCGGGCCACGTCCAGGCCGGATGCCCAAAGGCGAGCCGACTCTGCCGGACTTGATCGTTAAGGTGTTGCAAGGCGCGGAGGCGCCAATGAACGCCATTGAGATCCTGGCGGGGTTGCAGAAGGTTGGTTGGCAAACCATGTCCGGCGACCCGCAGGCAATGGTCTACAAGACGCTGCACCGCATCAAAAAAGACGGGTGTGGTGATCAAGGCAGAGCGCGGCAAGTTCGTCGGGCCGAAGTAGAGGCGAGAACCACGGGGGCCTTCCTTGAAACCGAGGAACGACGCCGGACGATGATGAGCCCTGCGGAACCGTGGGTGCTGCAAACGAAACTGGGCCGTGAGGTTACGCTCGACAGTAAAGAACAGGTGGCGTAGCGGTGAACTCAACAACCGCCTTTTCGGGACTTTCAACTGAGTTCGAGACAGGCTCTACGGAAGACGGTTCTCACTAAGGGAGGTATTGTGCCATGCCAGCGTACAAATTGGTCAACAAAAGGCGTTTCCCCGTTCCAAGAGTGATCATTGTACGAGGCGCGCCAGGTGTTGGAAAAACAGAAATTGCCCGAAAAACCGCGTCACTTCTGAAAGCCAGAAAAAAGGCACGGATTCCAATTGACTTTCTCCAAGACTTCGACATGCGGGGTCCAAGCAAGGACAAGATGAAGTTGGGAGTCTATCACGCGGCTGTAATTACGCGAAGTTACGTCCGCGAGGGATTCGACGTAGTAATAGACTACGTATTCGATGTTCCCGAGGATTTGGAGTTCTTCGTCGACAAGGTGTTTCGCAGCAATACGGGACCGACCGCTCCGTGTGTCATCCAGATCTTCTACCTTACCGCACCTCTTGAGATTGTAAGTAAGCGTAATCAATCTCGAGACCTCGTGATGAATAAGTCGCTTCTCGCTAAACTCTACAAGGCATGCGAGAAGTCAAAGGGGGCCACTTGTGGTGAGATCGTAATCGACACGGCGCGGAGGAGTATCAAACAAGTGGCCAAGATGATTCTTCAGGAACGAACGGCTCTTCGAGCGCTGGGCAAAGTGTGCCAAATCGAACTTTCAGCGTAGACAAGGTGTCTGCGATGCTCACAGATCTCCACATTCACTCCGTGTTTTCCGATGGACAGTTGGAGTTAGACGACCTCACTGCAATCTATTCCAAAGGAGACATTATTGCCCTGACGGATCATAATTCCACCGACGCCTGGGAGCAGGCGTCAGCCCTATGCCAAAGGGCAGGAATTCGTTGGATCGCCGGTCTTGAGTTGCAGCTCCGCGGTCAGCCCGACTATCTTGTGTACTTCCCGCTCTTTGACTCCGACAGGGGCGCAGTCGAAGAATTTAGAAAGTCCGTGAAGGCCCTTGCACGCGCCGATCACCAATTGTCACGGGCAGTATACCAAAAATGTTTCGGTTTCGCCGACTTCGAAGCCAACTTTGACCGGGCCAAAAACACGAGCAATACGAGGGTCGACTTTTGCACTACAAAATTACTTGCTGAGATGATTACGACTCGTCAACCAGATGTTGATGTCGCCACGGTGCGGCAAAGCAAAGGAGCGTATTTAGATGCATTGAAGGTCGGATCGACGGCGGCTCGCGAGTGGTGGCAAGAGCTGTTGATCGCCAGTGAGGATGAGAAGTGGGCTTTTTCACTTAGCGAGCGGTTCGGTGGCCAGATTGTCCTTGCGCACCCTCTGAGGGAGATGATGAGAAAGGTTCGAAATGACTTTCAATGCACCGAACCCGCGGAAGCGCTCGATAATATTTTTGCTTCCTTTTTCAGACGAGGAGGACAGTGCATTGAACTGTGCTTGCACAACGAACAGTTTCTTCGCGACACGTCTGGCTTCTCAAAGGACTTGGTTGAATATTCACAAAAACTCGTTGCGCTGGCTGATGCCCATCGGTTCGAAGTTGTAACTGGTTCTGATCTTCACGGAAACAAAGCGTTCGCCCGTGCAATGCGAGATGAGATGACGCGCCTAACGGATGCTGGCCACCCCCGGTTTCCAAGATGGCTCACGTAGCGTATTTGTACTTTGGAAGAGTAGCATGTCCGAGGGAGAGAAATGATGGTTGCGATTAGCCATATTGAGCCAATTTCGTGGCGCGAAGACTTGTCGCGATTCCTCGAAATCGATTCAACGACCAACACGAAGGCGATCGAGGTCAGCCTTGACGCGGCGCAAGCCGTTAGGCCTAATAAGCATACGGTTTTGATACACACCAAGAAACTAGGCAACGTCGTTGACGCGGCTATCGACTATTTGCAACTGACGTTGAAAAAAGGGTTTGCTGAAGTTATTTACCCGGAATGGGGAGATACGGTTAGCGACATGTTCGGTGTTCTCCAGTGTTTGCCAGGAGATCCCTCGGGGCGGTTGGACGACTCTCGCTGGCCAATTCGTGGCAACTTCATGGCCGAATTCAAAGAGGACGCACTCTTACTTGCTCCGGTTCCGTGCAACGTCTTGATTCTCGGCGAGAGTGGCACAGGAAAGGAAGGGTTTGCAAGACTCATACACACAGCGTCAATGAAAACAGGGCATTTCGTCGCCGCGTCGTTGCCGGCTATTCCTGATACGATGTTCGAGGCCAGTCTTTTTGGCGTCATGCACGGTGCAGCAACCGGGGTGAGTCCGCATGTGGGATTTGTCGATCAGGCCAAGGACGGGACTCTTTTTCTCGACGAAATCGCAGATCTGAGCGCGCAGAACCAAGTCAAGTTGTTGAGAGTGTTGTCGGATCGCAGGTTTCGCCAAGTGGGCGGTGACTGCGAAATTGAACTGGGCTGTCGCATAGTTTCTGCGACCAATCAGCACGAGAAGATGTGGGACAGATGTCTGTTTCGACATGATCTCCGTGCGCGTCTTGATCAAGCGAAGATAACACTGCCTCCCTTGCGCGAGAGCCGCGAAGAACTGCCTCTTTTATTTGCAATGGAATTCGTCAGAACTTTCAGGCGGTTCGTCGGATATAACGTGCGCTGCGCGAGAGTGACGGTAGACGCCGAAGTGCTGAACAGTGTTCGAGCGCCATCCATCGCATGGCCGCTCAACTACCGTGAACTTCAAATAGTCGCCCAATCCGCTCTGCTTGGCAACTTGCGACGGCTTTCAGATCGGAGACCACGGCCGACGGCCGAGTGGCTTTCTTCTCTAAAGGAGCGGCTCATTGCGGAGGGTTTGCACGTGCCTTTTCTCAAGCTCTCTTCCAAACACGACCAGCCTTCCGTCGGGCTATTGCGGCCGGAATCGCTGGACGTGTTGCTAATGTCGGGACCACAAAGGCCGCCTATCTGGCAAACTATTACGCGCCAGGCGCAGTGTGAAGCCGTGGCCTATCTTGTTGGCAAGAAGAATATGAATCGTCAGGATGCCGCTAAATTGCTGGGAGTGAACGCCAAGACATTGTCGCGTCGGCTCCCGAAGCAACCGACGTCTGAGTGAGGGACGAGTCGCGATGGCGAGAGCCGTTGCCATGCATGTAAACAAACATATCGACGGGTTGGATCGAACCTGCGATCACAAGTGCGTTTTCTGTTTGGAGCGTATTGAGCCTGACTGCGGCGCTGTTGTCGTACCTTCTTGCGAGAAAATAAGGGATGCGCTTGCCACACTCGCCAAGTCCAATTGTAATGTGAACAAGATTTATATTGCAGGAGGTGAGCCAACCCTACGCAACGATATTTATGACATTGTGCGGCTGGCCAAAATGCATTTTCCGGAGGTCTGCTTGAACACTCACGGTGACTTTTCGGATTCTGCGACACGCGTAAGCGCACTCGTCGAGGCTGGCCTCACTGAGGTATGTTTGTCACTGCATGGCGATGTCGCGAGCATACACGAATGGCACACTCGCACGAAAGGTAGCTATTCGAGAACGCTGACGACGATGATGGATTTCTTGGAGTCAGGCATTCCGGTGCGAGTAAATTACGTAGTGACGTCGCAGAATATCGATCGACTTGGCCGGATGGTTGCGAAGATCAGCCGCATGCGACGACGACCATGTGTTTTGTGTTTTATGCACTATCTGAACCACGGTGCGGCATTCTATGAGCCGATTCTAGGTTTCAACGTTGATCGCCATGGAAAAGACGTATCCGAGGCAATTGCCACGGCACAAGATTCGCGAGTCGTGGTTCATTTTCGCGACTTTCCATTCTGCGTTGACAACCGGATTCGATCATTGAACGAGACCGTCGACCTCGTTAGTGTTCTGGTGTGGCGAGATGCGGATCTCGTTGCTCTGGTCCCGGAACGGCCGCCGGTTGTTTGGAAGTCCAAGTGCATTGAATGTGACGACAGGCCATTGTGCCCCGGCTACTTAAAGGCCAACTATGGCGAAGACAAATTTGTCGACGTCTAAGGATCTCTTTGTCCACGAATGGCCGGCTCGGACGGTGAAACGACTTTCCGTCCGCGACCGGGTAGCCCAAGAAAGTTCTGAATTTCCTTCGATTCTGAGCTGACTCACCCGTTTTTCACTTGCGCCGGATGCGTTGGCACGAAACGTGCTTGCGAGAATGGTTGACAACGAAAGCGTTGCCACCGGAGGGTAAAAAGATGCGGCCCGACGAAACTGGACCAACAGACGTGAAGGATTTTTACTTCCAATGGCACCTCACAAACCTTTGCAATCACCGCTGTCAACACTGTTATCATGAGCGGTTTGACTCGAAGAATGAATTGGAAAGCAAAGACCTCCTCAGAATTGTGGACGAAATCGGGCACTCGCTTGCGGCCTGGAACATCCGCGGCTCCGTCGCGCTAACGGGCGGCGAGCCCCTGGTTCGTCGAGACGAGCTTCACGCAGTTTTGGACGCATTGCATCGATCGCCACGCATTGAGGGAGTGGATATCCTGACAAATGGTTCGTTGCTTGATGAATACGAACTTGACCGGTTACGTGACTACACTAAACTTAGACGCATCCAGTTGTCGCTTGAAGGTGCTACGGCTCGGACGCACGACCGCATTCGGGGCATCGGGGATTATGACCGCGTAATTCAAACTATTCGACAACTCAAGAAACACGGTTTCCGGTTGAGCGTAATGACGACGGTTACGCGCGTCAATCACTTGGAGCTTGTCTCAATTATGGAGTTGCTAGCGGAGTTGAACGTCGATTTTTTTGCTCTCGAAAGGTTCATTCCGGCCGGACAAAGTTCCGGCCTCGCAGCCTGGAGGCTCTCGCCGCGCGAACTGCAAACTGCATTCCAGACGACATGTGATTGGGGTTTGTCACACGTTCGGCCCACCGTGCTTATGTATCGAACTCTTTTCGCATTGTGCTCAGCGGACAACCCGTCGGTCGGTGCTATGTGCTCAGCCGGAATGAATGCTTTGACCCTTATGCCTAATGGCGATATCTACCCGTGCCGGCGCCTCCCGATCAAGATTGGCAACGTTTTCGAGGAAGGTATAATACGAACATGGTTTTGTTCAGACGTACTTTGGAAAATCCGCCAAGTCCGCAATCTCGGCGGAAAATGCGGCATTTGCGATAAGGTGGGCGTCTGTAGAGGGTGCAGAGCATTCGCATATGCGGTCACAGGTGATTATCTGTCGGAGGATCCACAATGTTGGGCGTAAACGAGCATAAACGATACGATCTGGCGTCTCATGTCGTCGTCAGGACGGAGGGATGTCCGGCGATCCATTTCCTGCTGGATTGTAAGACCGGTGCACAGTTTACAATGTCGGAAACGGCCGCGGAAATAGTTCGGCTTATCGGCACGGGCGCTGGCGTCAAGGAGATCTGTTCCTTTCTCGAAGGGTCTTATTTCGGTGCCGATCGAGTCGAAATCGAACAGGATGTCCACGCGTTGATTGAGGAGTTAGTGGCGGCTGGGCTTGTTACAGAAATCGGGAACGATTCTGGCAAGTTGCGGCCGACACTAGGCGAGGCGGAAAGCTAATTAACCTGACGGGAGACTGACTCCCGCGGAAAGGAGAGACGCATGAGGACTTATGTGAAGCCAGTTCTCGTTCGATCAGTGCGAATGGACTTTCCCTTCCTGATGCTACAGGCGGTCATTGGCGTCATTGCGTGTCGGCAGTGCTCGTCGTGCCACGCTTGTAGGGGATAGTCCGAGGGGCCAATAGGCGGCCGAGCATTTGCGTACGCGCGGGCTTGGCCGCCGAAGAACACAGTCATTTTCATCAACCGACACGTGAGGTCTGAGAACGGCGGCGGAGATGTGTGGAATAGCTGGCATATGGGGTGTCGAACCTCGGGTCGTCGATCACGTCGATCCCAGATACATGGCCCACCGCGGGCCGGATGGTTCGACGACTCTTCACGGGGCGAATTGGACGATGCTTGGAACACATCTTTGTATACTCCCTGGGGTCAGGTCAAATACGAGCCTGTGTGCGGCTGGTCTACAACAACGAAGTGGAATCGCGTTCAACGGTGAAATCTTCAATTATCGCGACGTCGCGGCGTCCCTCGGGGTTAGCGTTCAGTCGGACACGGACTTGCTTTCGGCGCTCATGGGTCGTGACCCCGCTTCGTGGATAGAAAAAGTCGGCGGAATGTTCGCGATTGCAATTTGCCGATCGGATGAACTGATTCTTATTCGAGATCGATTTGGGATCAAGCCGTTATTTTACACGCGAAACGGCGCCGGCCGGACTTCCTACCGGTTTGCATCGGAGCTAAAAGCGCTGATTCAGGAACGAGACGATCAGGTGGTGTTAGACCGATCAATCCTGAGCGAAATATCCGCCTTCGGCTTTGCGGAGCATTCCGAGCGAACGCTGATCAGCGAAATAATGCAAGTGCCGCCCGGTTGTATCGTACGATTACGCATAGATGGCTCTGTGAACACCACCCGTTTTGGAAAGGCTATATGCCAATCCCGCGACCTTCAGAAACGAAAACAGGAGGAGGCCGCGTCCGTGTTGAAAGACCTGTTGCACATGTCGGTGAGTGCTCAGGTCAGACACGACGACTGTAAGAAAGCGTTTTTCCTCTCAGGCGGCGTTGATTCAACGGCGCTTGTTTACAGCGCTGTCGCACAGGGTCTGGATGTGCACACGCTGACGCTTAGCGCGGATGGAAACGACGAAGACGCAGTCTGGGCTCAGCAGGTTGCCGCGACTTTGGGGACTTGCCACACCGAAGTGCATTGGAACGTCGATGACTTCTGGAGGGCACTCGGACCGTATATTCGAAATGTTGAGACGTTGGAGTTGCCAGGCGTCTTCGACGCGTTTGGTGGACTGGCGTTTTACGCTCTCTGTCAAGAAGCGAAAAAGATTGGCGTTCGCGTAGTGTTCACGGGCGAGGGTGCAGACGAGCTTTTTGGTGGCTACTACTGGCCGTACACGCATCCTCTGGGATTCGTGGATCGACTGAGGAGCCAAGCCGAGCCATTTGCCGACGTTAAGTCCTATCTGCGTTCGTTCTTTCCCCATCCAGAGGATCCCGTACTGTACCGAGAATTGGTATTTCAGTGGATGCTTGGTGCTGCCTTGACAAACTATCATTTGTGGTGTGTTGACCGGTGTTCGATGGCGTTTTCGATCGAGGCGAGACCGCCGTTTCTTGACGATCACTTGGTTGACTACGCGGTTCGGTTACCGGTGCCTTTTCTCTGCAATGATCGAGAAACGAAGATCGTGCTTCGAGATGTGCTGCGCAACGACTTGTGCCGAGTCGGACTTAGCGGTCTTCTCGGCCGCCGAAAACTAGCGATGCCGTCTGCGGCGACTAAATTCAGCGAGTCCTTTCGTGACGTGGCCCAAAAGGTCTATTGTCCGGTTAAATCCGGTCGTCATCCATTCCGAAAGTCTCTCCGTGACGACGCCGCATCTTTGTTGTCCTTTGACTTGTTTTATTTCCTTATGGTGGAACGCCGGGCTGCGCCTGTGTCGGATGTCGAATGGCTAGAAATCGTTACGAGACTTAGGTTTCACCATGAAAGTCCTATACGTTGGTAAATATCCGCCATTGCAAGGCGGAATCGCAACGACCGCTTACTGGCGTATCCGCAGGATGGCCGCACTGGGACACCGTATTTCGGTGATTACTATACGCGCCGATGAGGCGGCCGTGAGCTATTGTTCGCCGGCGCCGGTTCCATCTGAAGGAGTGTACGTCGAGTACGTTATGGGCAAACCCGCTTGGCATATTCCATATTCACACCTCTATGCCGAGAGATTGGTTGCAAAGGCTCTAGCCAAATCTGAAGAGTGCGATTTCGATCTCGTAGAGGCGGGCTACTTGATGCCCTTTGCTTTCGCGGCGTGGATCGTCGCAAAACACATCGGCCGCCCCTTGTTATTGCGCCACGGCGGCAGCGACGTGAAGAAATTTGCGCGTGATCCTTTTCTAAGGACGCTCTTTGCGACAATGCTGAAAGACGCCGCATACGTTGTGACGTACACGGATCGGTACGATTTCTGGCGTCGGGAAATGGGCGTCGAACCGGAAAAACTTCTGATGACGCGGCGCTATTGGCCGCCAACTGCTTTCGGTCCCGGCACATCGATGTACCGCAATCCAAAGAAAGTCGTCTTCTTCGGAAAGATAACAGCGAAGTGGCGCGAACGCGGATTCGCAGAGTTGGCCCGAGCATTGGCAACTTGCGGAGATGGATGGGTTCTGCATTGTTACGCTCAGGGCGATGGACTGGGAGTGTTTACCAGTTTCTGGCGTGAGAACTGCCCACAGGTACGGCTGGAAATTGAGCCGTTCGTGGCACCTGATCGCGTTCCAGACTTAATGCGGCAAGTAACCTATTTGTTTTGCGGAGGGACGCCGCAGGATCTGTATGAGTCATCTAACATTATTCTTGAGGGCTTGCTCTCTGGCTGCAAACTTTTGATTGGCGGGCCAGAGTATCCTGTCGATCTGCCTTTCTGGGCAAACACTGTTGCGCTTCTATTGGACCCCCAGACGACTGGGAAGGAGATCGCATCTCTTGGCGACCTTTCTGTCGGCTTAGAAGTGTTGGACGGCGAGCGGGCGGCGTATGAGCGAGAGATGGACATTATTTATGGGAAATGCGCAATGAAAGGGACTTACTAATGAACGCTTGCCGGGCCGCGTTTTGCATACCTATGTACAAAGGGAGCAACCACGGGGAATTCCTCGGTGTTGGCTACCTTGCCGCGGCTCTTCAGCAAGACAACCACAAAACACGTATACTCGATGAGGATGCGGCTTACCACGTCGCGGCGAAAATGGGCGCTTCTGCGCCGGAGGATTGGGCTGCACAATGGGTCGAGAGGCAACTAGTAGATTTCGGACCCGATCTTGTCGGCGTGTCGATCAGTACGGCGAACTACGAAAACGGCTTGAAACTTCTTCGCCGTGTTCGGCGCCTGCTGCCATCCACTTTGACGGTCGTTGGTGGTCCGCATATTACTACATGCTGGAAATCGTTTCGCAGTTCTCACCACGACCTTTTTGATTTTGGCGTCGTCCAAGAAGGCGAGACCGCGATGAGAGATATCGCTACTAAATATTGCCGAGGTCAGGCCTTGACCGGTATTAGCGGGGTGTTTTCATCTTCCGGTGATTCGGCACCGTATCGACCAGTTCTTCACCGCGATCTTGACGACGTTCCTTTTCCTGATCGGGAGGGGTTTCTGTCACCTTGGCCGTCGGAACAACGGGACTTGGCCAAAGAACACTACGTTCGTGGTTTTTACCGGTTCTTGCCGGGTTTTAGGCTAGGCGGGATAGCGAGAATAGTGGCGACGCGGGGATGCCAACACAAATGTAGTTTTTGCTCTCCGTCGATTCTCTGGCAGGACCTTCGGACGGGCGAATCGGCGCTCCGTCTTCGAAAGGCTTCTTCTGTCGCGTCGGAAATTGATCTGCTGCGATCTCAAGGCGCTCGAGCTATCTATTTTGACGATCCGATGTTCCCACTTATTAGCCGGCGAGAATACGCATCGCAGCTGTTGTCACGTTACATTGGAATGTCGAAACAGTTGGCTTTCGGAATTGTCACGCACGCAGATGAGCTCGACGCGCAGGCAATAGAGATGCTAGCTAGAGCTGGTGTCACTTACATGTACTTCGGCTTAGAAGCACATGAGCCAAAATGGGCGTCGGTTTTGGGAAAACGACTACCGTTAGATCACGCGTTTTCCGTACTGCGATTGTGCGAGAAGGCCGGAATTCATTGTGACGTGTCGTACCAACTGGGACTACCCGGCGAAAGACGCGATGACGTGTCGCGACAGATCGATTGGCTGGCCCGCAACTTTCCGCGACGAAACGTGTTCTTTTCGTTGGCCGCAGTGTGGCCCGGCACAATATGGGCGGCAAATTCAGGCATCGGTGATCAGGACTACGAACCAGAAAGAAGAGCTGGTGCCGCAAATAGAACCGGATTGTATTTTTTCCCCAACGAGGGCTTGGAGGTCGAACAGTATTTTTCGAATTGTTCCGGTGCGTTTCACTTCGTATCCGCCAAGGACGCGCTGAGCATCAAATATGAATTGATAGATCATGGTTTCTGTAGGCGTTTTGATCGTCCGGAGTTGAACAAACAACCAGACGAGGCACGAACGGTCGATCATGAAAGTGCGTAATCTTTTCTTTCCCTCAGTCGATGGATCGTCGCCCTTCACTATTCCGCCAGTTCCCTATTCCATCTTTCTTGATCTTACAAGCCAATGCAATTTGCGATGTCGATTTTGCTATCGTGGGACGCCTCGCTCCAAAGCGCATGGTGACGCAGTAGATCTCAAAAAGATAGTTGGTGAAGCCGGCGAGGAAGGAGTGCGCGAAATTATCTACCTCGGCGGTGAACCATTGCTGCATCCTGATCTTGAGGCTATCATTGAATGTGCCTCGCGGTGGAACTTGCAACAGAGGCTGATCACTAACGGACAGTCGTTACGACGCGTGAACTGGTCCGCTATGAAGGCGAACGGACTCGTTGAGGTAGGTGTGTCTGTCCACAGTCACATGGCACAGGCACACGACAGATATACAGCAACAATCGGGTCTTGGGAAAATGCCATAGAAACCATAAACGAACTTCAGAACTGTGGCATAGCGTGGTACATTCAATTCTCACTGCTTCGCGGCAACGTGTGTGACGTTTGTGAGTTGTCATCCTTTCTCGCGGGCAGATTTGGCGTCGATTCCTTTCGCATGGATTTCAGTCGGATGGTTGAAGATGGTAGGTTTGTTGGGTGCGGCGACGAGGTACTTAGAGAGGACGATTGGGGCCAGTTCTTCACCGACGCGATTTCACTTACGACGACGGGGGTGCGTTGCTCGGTAGAGGCTGTTCCATTGTGCTGGTTGCGGCGGCTCTCGGAGAAAAAACACTTCTCGTATCAAGAAGCGAAGTCGATGGTGCGCCCTTGCTACGCGTGGATAGCGCAGCTTCCGATAGATGAGATGGGGAACGCGCGGCTTTGCCCGACTGGTGGTCCAGTCGTCGGTAATATTTTGGCGCAGGGGCTTCGGTCGACTTGGAAGGAATCGCCACTTATTCGGAGCTTTCGCGGCTTCCGGTGGCTTGGTTTGCCGTGCATAACAGATAACGGCGTGGTTGTCTGCGAGGAGTTTTACGAGTGCTCCGGTGCGTGCCGCCGTACAAAGAGCCCAATAGGCATCTGTGCCGACAAACTGATCGACCACGAGAGCTAATTGAGCCGCATGGCGGAAAGGCAAGTAAGGGTATCCCGAGACCATTCGAAACGAAGCTCCGCGGTCAGTTAGCAGAAATTGAAAAAACTCGGTCTGTTAGTGCGATCTTATGAAAACACAGACCTTGCTTGGGGCCTCGGCTTGGCGACACTATGGTTTGGGACGAAACGGATTTTGAAAAAGGGAACAGCGCACCATCGCACAGCGTAACTAGCTGAAAATAAAGCAGAAAATGAAATTTCCCTCTTGACATAAGTAGCTGATATTGTTACATTTTAACGAGGTTAATAATTTAAACCCTTCGTAGATCAGTAAGTCGCCGGGCGGTTCCGCGTTCAGCGGCCCGACCCAAGAGTTAAACAATCTGATTCGACGATTCCGAGGGCTTAGTTCCTCGGAGTTTTCGTTTAAGGAGCAGGTATGCCCTCGTACCGGATCTCGCCGTCACGAGTCGCACGGTTTTTTTTTCACCAGTGTGATCGGTATCTTCGCTACGCGGCCACGCCGAGGGAAGTGCGGAGCGAGCAGGGCATTCCGGTCGTTGACGACGGCGCAAGCGGGACTTCGGGACAACTGTTGCAATCCGGATTCGAATGGGAGAGGCAGGTGATCATGGAACGCCTCGTCGGCAGGGCGCGGGTTGCGGACGGCGAAAACGACACGGAAGTTTATGAACGTGCGCACGACGTTGCGGCCACGCTGGACGCATTACGGAATCTTCAGGACGGCGAGTCCCTGTATCAGGCGTCGCTCACGACGCCGCGAAGCCTTTATGAGCGGTACGGCCTCGATTCGAGCCTTGTGGCGTTTTCAGTCTGTAGACCGGATTTAGTCGAATGCCGAAGGAATGGCGGCTCTCGGTACATCTACCGAGCCGTCGATTTGAAGGCGTCGCGCGACTTGAAACCGTCTTTTCGCGTGCAGGTGAGTCTTTACGCATTGCAGTTGCAGGAGGTGCTGGCGAGCGAAGGAATTGATCGGGATGTCGATCTTGAGGCCGGCGGCATCTGGCTTTTCGGAACCGAATCGCCGGAGGTCTTCGATTTACGGCCATCGCTGGAAGCTGTCGAGCGGTTCTTGCGCGAGCGGTTGACAGACATCCTTACGCAGCCGTTGGAACAGGTCGATTGGCACGTTTGGTTTCGCTGCGAAATGTGCCCGTGGTTTTCGGCTTGCAGGACCGAGGCGGAGCGAAAGCGCTCCGTTTCTTTGCTTCCTCGGCTAACGGTCCACGGACGGAGATTCTTAGAAGAAGCGGCTTGGGATTCGGGTCGAAGCGTGGAAACGCTCGATGACCTCCGGCGAGCGCTGGAAGATCCGGCTCAGGCGATTGCGTTGAACGCGTGCGGCAGCTTGCGCGGAAAAGCTGATCGACTTCGCAACCAGATTCTCGCGTTGGAGAGCGGCGAGGTCATTCCTCACGGTGGATCGACGCCGGCCATGCCTCGTTGCGAGCACGTTCGAATCGTCCTCAGTTTGGAGAGTGATCCGCTTTCGGGCCGCTTGTATGCCGCGGGCATTTCGAGGATCGGCGGCTTGGAGGTGTTCGGCGCCAGTGGTTGTGAGGAAGTCTTTGTCGCCGAGACGCCTGACCAGGTTCCGACGATCGAGGCGGCTTTTCTCAAGGCACTGTATGAGACGTTGAATATCCTACACGACTTCAACGTTGATCGGGAATGGAAGGAGCAACGAAGCCTTCAAGTCTTTGTGTTCGACCTGTACGAGCAATGGATCTTGTCGGAGTTGTTAGTCGAGGCGGTGAAGCGGCCGACGACGGCAGTTGAAGCCACAGCGCTGCTTTGTCATTTCCAAAACGTGCAGGCCTTCGCCGGAGATACCCATCCGGCCAATGAGAAACCATTCGCCTTGGTGGCGTTGACCGGCATAATCAACGAAACGGTCGCCTTGCCGTCTCCTTTCGTCACGACGCGAAAGAACGCCGCCCAGGTGTTACGAAGCCCAGGTTGCGACTTCCGGTATGAACCGGCGGAACAGTTCGCCTATTCTTTGAGCAACCGCTTGAAGGCGGACCCGATCTTAGCCGCGTGGGAAACTGGAGATATTTCGCAGGTCGAGGCAATCCGGGAAGAGACTCGGCAGCGACTTCGGGCCGCGCACAGCATCGTGGACGGCCTGCGGCATTTCCTGCGAGGGAAGCTTTTCGCTTGGCCGACGAAGTTTGCATTCCCGGTCGCTTGGAATTTGCAAGACCCCGAACTTTCGAAGCTGGTTTTCGCCGTCGCATATGAATCGCTGTCGAACGCCATCGGCACGAAGGCACGACGCGCCCTGCCGTGGCCGGAAAGACTACGGGACGAGATTGCCGTGCCGTTGATTTCTGAAGGCGGGAGGCGCTGGCGGTTAGAGAACCCTATCGTCGGCGAGAATCTCGGCCCGGATGAGTTCTCGCGTTTTCTCCTGGCGCCCGCCGGAGAGGACGGCGATCTCGCGCAGATGGGCTTCAACGACATCTTCTATCGCGACAAGTTCTGGGGCCAGAAGGGCCTGATTCGCTTTGCCGGAATTGCCGAGGTGCACCGAGACGGCACGGGTATGGTGATCGCCCTCGACCTTTGCATCAAGCCGAGCCACGATCAGCCCGAATTTCGGCGGGGCGACCGAGCCGTTCTCTCCGAAAGGGCCGTCGATTTTCTTTCGGGTCGATTGATTCGGCGGTTGCAGGAGATTGACGAGGAGGCGGAAAGCCCGTTTATTTCCCTGATTCGCAACCCGAGAGACGACTCCAAATCCAGATTCACGAGCCTTGAGGCGGCCAATTTTCCGAGCTTTAACTTGCCAGGTCCCAAGCTGACTGCGAGCCAGAAAAAGGCCGTACGCCATTTTCTCCGACATGAATTGACGTTGGCCTGGGGGGCACCCGGCACCGGCAAGACCCACTGCATTGCGGCGGCGATCTTGACCCTGGCGGCCGGGCGCATCGCCGCAGGCGAACCATTGACGGTCGGCATCACGTCGCTCGCTCACGCGGGCATCGAAAATGCCTTGCTGAAGGTGTCGCAATTGATTCAGCGATTTGGTCTGCAAGATCAAGCCGGTTTGTACAAACTCGACTCGGTTCACACCGCTCGCGCCGAAGGATTGCGGACCGTTCCGGCCCGTAAGGCGGCTGCGCTTGAAGGGAAGCATCCTGTTTTAGTCATCGGAGCCACGGCCTTTGCATTGGAAAAGGCCATCCGCACCGGGATGCAGCCGCTCGACGTTCTGGTGATCGACGAGGCATCGCAGGTGAAGTTGCCGGAAGTTGCGCTGGCGCTGATGGCCAAAAAGCCGGGCGGTCGATTGCTCGCTGCTGGCGATGATCAGCAGCTTCCACCGATTGTCGGATCAGATTTTCCAAAACCTGATAATGGCGATCCGTGGCTGCTCGATTCGATCTTCGGGTTCCTGCGGGCGAAGGATTCGGGGGCGAAGCCGTTCACTGTCCAACTCGTCGAGAACTTCCGTATGAACGCGACTCTGACCCGGTTCCCAGCGATGACGATTTACGGCGAGTGCTACCAGCCGGCGACGAAGCGAATCGCCCAACGGACGCTGCATCTAAAGTCATGGCGGCAACGAAAACTGTTGAGTGCAGAGGAACAGTTTGCCGATTGGGCGCTTGATCCGACGTGGCCGCTGGTCTTGCTCGTGACCGAAGGTGTTCAGGCCGCGCAGGAAAATCCGGTCGAAGCCGAGATCGTTGCTCTGCTTTCCGAAACGCTTCGCCGCCGCCTGCTAATGGGCGACACGCGGCGACACTACCCGGATTCCGCCGAGGGCGACCGCATGTTTTGGAATCGTGGCCTGTTCGTTGTTTCACCGCATCACGCCCAGATCCGCGCCATTCGAGAAGCTCTTGCGAAGCGACGCGAATGGAAGGCCACGCCCTTCGTTGGGACGGTCGAAAAGATGCAGGGACAGGAAGCAGATTGCGTCATCGCCTCGTATGGCGTCTCGGATGTTGAGACCGCTTTGTTCGAAGGCGAGTTTATCTTTTCGCGAAACCGGCTGAACGTCTCGATCACACGAGCAAAATCGAAATGCGTCACATGCCTGCCGCGCCCTCTGCTTGAACCGCAGATCGAATTGCTCGACGACGAAGAGGCCGCGAAGGGCATGGCCTTTATGCACAACCTTCATCGGTTCTGCCAACAGAATGGTGAAGAAGAATCCTTCGCTCTCAACTTTCTGGGCGAGGTCGGAACCAAGAAGCGATTGACCGCGATCCGAGCGCGGTATTCGAAACCGCAGCTTAAGTAGCGGTCGCCGCAACACCAGTAACCCAGGCGCAATCCAGTCCCGGTCAATTCCGATCATGGGACAGGTGCGCCTTTTTAGCAGAAGGAGAAGTGTGATGAACGGAAACAACGCGCGTCAGATCCTGGAACAGCCCTTCGATCAGGGCCTCATCAAGACGCGCCAGGCCAGCTACGGCGGCCTGAGCTACGTCGAAGGCCACGAGTACATCAAACGTTTGAACCAGGCGTTCGACGGCCAGTGGTCGTTCGAGATCGTCAAGCACGAGATCGGCGAGAACGAAGTGTTCGTCATCGGCAAGCTCGTCGCCGATGGCGTGGTGAAAATGGCCTTCGGCGGGTCGGACATCAAGCGCAAGAAGGAGTCCGGCGAGATCATCAGCATTTCGGACGACCTGAAAGCGGCGGCTACGGACGCGCTGAAGAAAGCCGCCAGCCTGCTCGGCTTGGGCCTGCACTTGTACGGCGACACCGCCGGCAGCAACGGCAAGCCGACCAACGGCAACGGCGACGCGAAACCGGCCAATGCCGCGAAACCGGCCAGCGCCGCGCCGGCGAACGGCAACGGGAACGGCAACGGTTCCGCGCAACCGAGCGGCGGCAACGGCGAGGACAAGGGCCGACTGTCGTCGAAGCAGTTGGGCATGATCCTGGCGTTGGCCCGTGAGCGGAGCCTGTCCCGCGACAAGCTGCAAAACATGGTGACGGAGCGGTACGGCCGGACGTTGGAATTCCTGACGCGCAGCGAGGCGTCGTTCTTCATCGGCGAACTGCAACAGGCGGCGTAGCCCGCCAAACCAACCGCAAGCCCGGCAGGAGAGGCGATGGTCTATCCTGTCGGGCTTTGCCATTTCAACGAAAAGGAGAATGCAGGATGGTAGCGGCACACGAACTCGAAAAGGCCCGCGAGGGGCTGCACGTTTCGTACAGCCAAGTCCGGACGTACACGATCTGTCCGGCGAAGTTTGAGCACAACTACGTCGTCCGCACCGAGCCGTCCCATCGGCCCGTCGCGTTGGTGCTGGGCGGCGCGGTGCATCACGCGCTGGCGCATTTCTACATGAACGTGAAAACGACTGGCGAGAAGATCGCCGAGAGCGACTTCCTGGACATGTTTCGGGAGAAGATCGACGCCGAACTCGACGCCTCAGTTCCGATCCGGTTCGACGACGGTGAGGACGAGGGAGCGATGATCGATCAAGGTGTGGGCTTGCTCAAGATGTTCCACCAGAAAGCCGACTGCCCGACCGTCCTAGCCGTGGAGCAGCCGTTCAATGTGGACATCTTCGATCCCGCATCCGGCGAGATCCTCGACCTCAAGCTCACCGGCGTGATGGACCTGCTCGTACAGGGCGAGAACCAGCCCAGGGTGATCGAGCACAAAACGGCATCGAAGCGGTATGCGTCTTGGCAGTTGGAGTTTGAGACACAGCCGACCGTGTACAAATATGCGGCGCGGCAGATCGGGATGGGCGAGGTGGACTTGTGCTACCAGTTGCTGATCAAGACGAAGGTCCCTTCGCTGCAACTCTGCCCGATCGACCGGACCGAATCCCACGAGCGGGAGATGATGGAAACGTTCACTGGAGTCTTGAAGGCTATCGAATCCGGCATCTTCTTCCGCAACCGAAGCTGGGCCTGCCAGGATTGCCAATTCCGGTACAAGTGCGATGAAGCGAAAGGTTGATAATTAGACGTGCTACCACATAACCAGAGTTTGTCAAGAACAGCCTGAAATCAGCTAGTTACGCGCAACTACTTGCGTATCCAGGTCCGGAAAAGAACCATTGTCCCCCCTGGCAGAGTGATTCAAAAGTGGCCTTGCAGTCCGGAAGCGTTAATCAACCAACCCTTTGAATTCTCACACGGATTTCAAGGCTTCCGGACTTAACACGAAAATATTAATCGTAATACGAAGTGTGCAACTTTGAGTGCGGAACCCGCACAGCTAACCGCAGGGGTAGGAGAATGCGCGTTTTCACGCACAAGGGCCGCAAGTACGTCAACATTAACGGCAAGGATTACTACGCAATTCGACTGTACGGCAGCGCCGGTTACGACGGCGCCGTGAGCGATGTCTATTTCGGGCAGGTCGCTGGGCTGACCCCGTTGAAGGCCGAGGATCTGCCCGACAAAGACTTCGAGTTGGTCCGTAAGAAAATGAAAGCCGGCCGCGTCTGGACGTTCTGGCGCAGGGACTTTCACAAGTTCGAAAGTGAGGCCCAGAAAGCGAAGTGGCTGTTTGTGGGCGCGACGACTTCGGCAAGCTGGTTCCTGGCGCTCACGCAGTTGGTCCGCGTACACCGGCTCGGTGGCGAGATCACCGAAGACATGATTCGCGAGCGTGCGGCGCTGTTCTCGGCTGGGCAGTTGAGCAAGTACGATTTCGGCTTCAACGCCGTGGACGTTCTGGAAGACCTCGGCAACGGCGGCGCGAAGGCCGTGCTGATTCATTTCGATCCAGCCAGCCACAAATGCCGGGACGACCACGTTCGCCGCGTGTTCGAGCAGCAACCAGACCCCGAACCCGAAACAGAGGAGGCCGACGGTGGATGAGAAGGCGCTGATAAACGCGGCCAGCAATTACATGAAATGGGCACCGCTAGATACATGGGAGAGAGCGGCGGCGGAGGGCTTGTTGAACCCGGTCGAACTGCGCGTGCTGGCCAAGCTGCGGGCCGCCGCCGCCGGCAAGGGGCGCGGGCGGCGGATCACTCGCTGGTTGGCGACGCAACGCGGAACCGAGGAGGTTGTCGCCTGATGGAAACGATGTCCTTGTTTGGGCAGTTGCCCGAACAGCGCCGCCCGAAGGTCGTTCCGATCGTGCGGCGTGAGGTCGAACAGGAGCCCGACCCCGATGCTTTGGCGTTTCTCGGCCGCGAGTCGAACAAGAGCCTCAGCTTTCGCAAGTACGCGGCGTCGAAGCATTGTCAGTATTTCACCCCGCTCGAATTCTCGAAGGTGCTCGCACAGGCGATGCGGCGGCTGCTTGGCGAGAAGGCCGGTGAGTGCTCTGTGCTTGATCCGACATGCGGATCGGGTCGGCTGTTGCTTCCCTGGAAGCAGGCCGGCAACGAAGTCCTGGGAATCGAATTGGACACCGACGCGGCGGCGACGGCCAAGCAGTTGCTCGGCAAAGAAGCCGTTCGGGTTGGAGATGTTCTCGACTACCTGGGTTATCTGAAAGGCGGCTGGTCGGTGGTCGTGACGAATCCGCCCTACGGCCTGAATTGGGA